>Ga0055584_100004506_pt1 | contig 13670 bp, 10 predicted proteins | sample OSDHelmetaG_FD_58716 | JGI IMG/M metagenome (GOLD analysis project Ga0055584, IMG submission 58716) | Pelagic marine sediment microbial communities from the LTER site Helgoland, North Sea, for post-phytoplankton bloom and carbon turnover... | ecosystem: Environmental > Aquatic > Marine >... | reverse complement strand
ACCATGCCTCACAAGGTCAACCCGATCGACTTTGAAAATGCCGAGGGTAATCTGGGTGTTGCAAATGCCCTGCTGAGCCACCTGGCGGAAAAACTGCCGGTTTCCCGCTGGCAGCGGGACCTGACTGATTCAACCGTATTGCGCACCATAGGCACGGCCGCAGGTCATGGCATGATCGCCTATGCTTCCCTGCTCAAAGGCCTGGACAAACTTCGACTGAATGAACAGGCCCTCGCTGATGATCTCGATAAAAGCTGGGAAGTACTGGCAGAACCCATTCAGACCGTGATGCGTTTGTATGGCATTGAGAACCCTTATGAACAGCTCAAAGCTCTGACACGCGGCAAGGCAATCAACCCGGAAATACTGGCGGAATTTGTCCAGGCACTGGACATTCCAGCGTCCGCCAAACAGCGCTTAATGAAGCTGACACCCGGGGCATATACGGGTAATGCCGCGGAGATGGCCCACTCCCTGGACCGGAACGACTTGTGAGCGCCCCGCTGGTAACATTCAGCGTTGAGGAGTTTCTCGAGCATTACTGGCAAAAACAGCCCTGCCTGATCCGGCAGGCGATTCCAGATTTTGAACCCCTCCTTGATGGAGATGATCTGGCGGGTCTAGCCTGTGAGGAAATGGCCGAGTCACGCATGGTCAGGGGAACGTTTGAGGAAGCGAACTGGACACTCGAACATGGCCCCTTCAGCGAGGCGTATTTTACCGCTTTGCCCGATAAAAACTGGACCCTGTTGGTGCAGGACGTAGAAAAACACTACGCCCCGTTACAGGCCCTGATGCAACAGTTTGATTTCATCCCCAACTGGCGGCTTGATGACCTGATGATCAGTTACGCTGCCACAGGTGGTTCGGTTGGCCCCCACGTCGATCAGTATGATGTGTTCCTGTTGCAGGCTGAAGGAAAACGACGCTGGCAGATCGCCCGTTGCTTTGATCCCGCTTTGCTGACTGACTGCCCGTTAAATGTCTTAAATCAATTTGAGCCTGAACAGGAATGGGTACTGGAACCGGGCGATATGCTTTACCTGCCCCCCAACGTAGCCCATCACGGTATTGCATTGGAGCCGGGTATGACCTGGTCTATAGGCTCCCGTGCACCCTCCATGGCAGATTTGTTACAGGGATGGGGTGAATGGCTGGCCTTCTCCGATCACCAGGGAGGCCGTTACACAGACGCTGACCTGCAAGCCTCCGCACGTGCAGGTGAGATCGACCATGCCGCATTGCAAAATTTGCGAAAACTGATGCTGGAAGGCATTGATGCGAATCAGAACCTGGACAACTACCTCGCTGCCTTTCTGAGCCGTTTCAGACTCGCACATGATCCAATGCCGCCACCCGCGACTTTAAGCACCGAAGAAATACTCGATGTGCTAAAAGGCGAAGCCAGACTTCACCGTAACCCCTGGACACGCCTGACCTGGATTGAAAATGCGCAAGGTGCCCGACTCTACGCCGCCGGCCAGGCATATGACTGCAACGTCCAACTGGCTGAATCCCTTTGTGAAACTGCACAACCCCTGATCAAGGCCGGCGTGCTCGATCAGGCTTCTCTCGAAACGCTGACTAAACTGGTCAATAACGGTCATTTCCTGCTGACAGACGCAGACTGATTTGCGACTACGCTGGCGACGTAAAAAGCACCCCCGTTTAAAAACCACGGGGCTTCGGCACAATGCACGTACCATCAGCATCTTCTGTCAGTTATACTGCAAAGTTAGGCTGTGAAATGTTTCTGAAAAACATTTTTGGGTGTTGCAGCTTTTTTTGCTTCAGCACCTGTATTTCTTCAACTGACAGAACCCGAAAGGCAAAGAAATAGTGAGCTCAAAACTAGAGCAGTTATACCTGACCTCTCACCTCTATGGCGGCAACGCGTCTTTTATTGAAACCTGGTATGAAACCTGGCTGGAAGATCCGGATGCAGTACCTGAGCAATGGCGCAAATATTTTGAAAGTATGCCCGCCGCACAAGGACCTGAAACCGGTCATATCGAAGTCGGTGAGCGTTTTCGCAACCTGCCTCTGTCCAATAAAGGATATCCGGGAACCACAACCGAGTTCACCGACCACAAACAAGCCAGCGTATCGCGCCTGATCAACTCCTACCGCATCCGTGGACACGAGGTCGCCAAACTTGACCCGATGGGTAAGCCGCACCACGCACCGGTTGCCGATCTGCAGCTCGACTTCCATGACCTGAACACCAACGACCTTGAGCACGAGTTCGATACCGGCTCACTTGGGGTCGCTGCACCACGCATGAAACTCAAAGATATCCTGGCGTTGTGTGAACGGGTTTATTGCCAAAGCATCGGTACTGAATACATGCACATGGTCGATACTGCAAAGCGCGACTGGATGCGGGAAAGACTGGAAGGCTCCCAGGGCTTCTACGACGTCACCCCCGATGACCGGCTTCGCATCCTGCAGATGTTGACGGCAGCCGAGGGCCTGGAAAAATACCTGCATACAAAATACGTCGGCCAAAAAAGGTTTTCACTTGAAGGTGGTGACAGCCTGATTCCGTTACTGCATGAAACCATGCTTTATGCCGGCGCCCATGATGTGGAAGAAGTCGTAATTGGCATGGCGCACAGGGGACGACTGAACGTATTGGTCAACATTCTCGGAAAATCCCCCTCCATGTTATTTGATGAGTTTGAAGGCATTCACGCCAAGAATAATCCCGACCGTCCCGGTGATGTTAAGTATCACCTGGGTTTTGCATCCGATATTCAGACCCCGGGCGGCGAAGTGCACATGGCGCTGGCCTTTAATCCATCACACCTGGAAATAATCAACCCCGTGGTGGCGGGTTCTGCACGTGCACGCCTGGTACGTCGCAAGGACACCACCCTCGACACGGTCATGCCAATTCTGGTCCACGGCGATGCCGCTTTTTCCGGCCAGGGTGTGGTTATGGAACTCTTCCAGATGTCGGAAGTACGAGGTTTCGCAGTTGGCGGCACGATGCATATCGTCATCAATAACCAGATAGGTTTCACCACCAGTAATTTACTGGACACCCGTTCAACACTGTATTGCACAGCCATCGCCAAGATGGTGCATGCTCCCATTTTTCACGTGAACGCCGATGACCCTGAAGCGGTGCATCATGTCATGAAAATAGCCTGTGATTTTCGCCAGGAGTTTAACCGTGACGTCGTTATAGACCTGATCTGCTATCGCCGGCACGGTCACAACGAGGCCGATGAACCCTCGGCGACCCAGCCGGTGATGTATAAAACCATTCGAGACATGAAAACCACGCGTCAGAAATACGCCGAAGACCTGATAAAGCGCGGTATCATCGAGCCTGATTTTCCGCAAATGCTGATGGATGAGTATCGCCGTAAACTGGATGATGGCGAACAGGTCGCTGATGTTGAATCGCACCCGCGCACCAATAAGCATGCAGCCAAATGGCAGAGCTTTGATCATGACGGTGGCTATGACGGGAGTGATATAGAAACCGGGGTAGCTATCACCGAGATCAAGAGCCTGGCCGAAAAAATGACACAGTTACCGGAAGGTTTCACATTACATCCGCGGGTCAGGAAAATTTATGACGACCGCCAGAAAATGGCTAGTGGAAAACTGCGACTGGACTGGGGCTTCTGTGAAACCGCTGCCTACGCCAGCCTGATTAGAAATGGCACCGGCCTGCGGCTTGTAGGTCAGGATTCCGGTCGCGGCACTTTCTTCCACCGGCATGCTGTTTTACACAACCAGGTTGATGGCGCCATCTACACTCCGTTGATGGAAATAGATCCTCAGCTTGATGTCACTATTATTGACTCTTTACTATCCGAGGAGGCTGTTCTCGGGTTTGAATATGGATATGCCACTGCCGCACCTGAAACCCTGGTAATCTGGGAGGCGCAATTTGGTGATTTCGTCAATGGCGCACAGGTTGTAATCGATCAGTTTTTGAGTTCCGGTGAAGCCAAGTGGGGCCGTTTATGCGGCTTGGTGCTGTTTCTTCCACACGGATATGAAGGTCAGGGCCCCGAGCATTCAAGTGCCCGTCTGGAGCGTTTCATGCAGTTATGCTCCAATGACAATATCCAGGTCTGCGTTCCGACAACACCAGCGCAGATGTTCCATATGATCCGCCGGCAGATCGTGATGTCCACACGTAAACCACTTATCGTAATGACACCCAAGAGCCTGCTCAGAAACAAGGCATCTACTTCTACACTGGATGAACTCGCCAGCGGTGGTTTTCAGTTGGTTATTGATGATGAACGCAACGTTGATAAATCCGGGGTCAAACGCGTGGTGATGTGCTCCGGCAAGGTCTACTACGACTTGATTGAAGCACTTGCTGAAACACAGCAGGAAGATATTGCGGTGGTGCGGGTTGAACAGTTATACCCGATCCCGCATGCCGAATTGTCCTATATTTTTAACAGTTACCCCGCCAACTGCGAAATTGCCTGGTGTCAGGAAGAACCGAGAAATCAGGGTGCGTGGTATCAGACAATGCACAACCTTCGTTCCGATATGCACGAGGGGCAGGCGCTCTATTACGCCGGCCGGCCAAGTTCGGCTTCTCCGGCCGTGGGGTATTTTTCGGTGCATTTAGAAGAACAAAAAAGGTTGGTTACCGAAGCCATTACCATCGGCGCCGGACAGAGATATTAAAGGCCTGAATTGAACAGGACCAAGCAGCGAAATTAGAATTTAGCACACGGGTTGAAAGGCACATTCAGTCGCTTCTCAAACCCTCAACGAGGAAGACAATGAGCACAGAAATTAAAGTTCCGGTTTTGCCAGAATCCGTTGCAGATGCGACGGTCGCCCTGTGGCATAAAAAGCCCGGTGACAGCATCCGCAGGGATGAGAACCTGGTTGATCTTGAGACCGACAAAGTGGTGCTGGAAGTGCCCTCACCGGTTGATGGCGTTGTCGCCAAGATAACTCGTGATAGTGGCGAAACCGTCACCAGTGGTGAACTCCTCGGTATAATTGAAGAAGGTGTTGTGGAAGCGGTACCGGAACCCGCTGAAGCTGCGACACAGGCAGATATTGTCGAGTCCACACCGGCAGCTGTTGTGGAAGCTTCAAAATTGAGTCCGGCAGCACGAAGGGTCGCCGAAGAGGAACATGCCGATATTAGCCAGGTTGCCGGCACTGGACGCGGTGGACGCATCACCAAGGGTGATGTCATTAATCACGTACGCAATGCAGGAACGACCGGTGCACGTCCGGAAGAACGCGTCAGGATGACGCGATTACGTTCCACGATCGCAGAGCGGATGAAACAGGCGCAAAATACTGCAGCCATTCTGACCTCATTTAACGAGGTAGATCTGAAAGCCGTCATGGATCTTCGCGCCCGCTACAAAGTGGCCTTTGAAAAGGAGCATGGCGTTAAGCTGGGCCTGATGTCATTTTTCGTTAAGGCGGTTTGTGCGGCATTACGTAAATACCCCATTGTCAACGCATCTCTGGAAGGCGACGAAATCGTGTATCACGGTTACCAGGATATCGGAATTGCCGTTTCGACCGAACGCGGTCTGATGGTGCCAATATTGAGAGATGCGGAACAACTATCCCTGGCGGAATCTGAACTCAGCATCCGGGATTTCGCAGGCAGGGCCCGCGATGGTTCGATCACGCTGGAAGACTTGCAAGGCGGGACATTTTCAATTACCAATGGCGGCACCTTTGGCTCACTACTCTCGACACCGCTGTTAAATCCGCCTCAAAGCGCAATTCTTGGTATGCACACCATCAAGGATCGCGCGGTCGTTGAGGCGGGTGAAGTTGTGGTGAGACCCATGATGTACATCGCTTTGAGCTACGATCATCGCATTATCGACGGCAAGGACGCAGTATTGTTTCTGGTTGCGGTTAAAAACGCACTTGAGGATCCAACGCGCTTGTTGTTAGACCTTTAGCCCAAGCACTTAAACGGGGCCAGAGAACCATTAACAAAAGTCGACGACACGGTGGAATGAGAACGACTCAATAGTTCTCTGCCCCAAACAGGAAAAAACCAATGACTGAAAAATTTGATGTAATTGTAATCGGTGGAGGGCCCGGTGGTTATGTAGCAGCCATCAGGGCGGCACAACTTGGCCTGAGTACGGCATGTATTGACATGAATACCGGTAAAAATGGAAAAGCGGCGTTGGGAGGCACCTGTCTGAACGTCGGTTGTATTCCGTCCAAGGCCCTGCTCGACAGCTCCAAACACTTTCACCACTTACAACATGATTACGCGAGTCACGGAATCAGTGTCTCCGACGCCAGCATCGACATCAATACCATGATTTCCCGCAAAGACGCCGTGGTGAGCAAGTTGACCAGTGGTGTAGCCCAGTTATTCAAGGCCAACAAGGTGAAACAGTTGCATGGTCGTGGCCGCTTAATGGCTGACTGCCAGGTAGAGTTCACACCGCATGCATCTACTGAAAAAATTATGCTTGAGGCGCAGAACATCATCCTGGCAGCCGGCTCAGTACCGATCGCCATTCCCAACGTCACATTTGATGATAAATACATTATCGATAATGAGGGCGCCCTGGATATGACTGAAGTACCAAAACGCCTTGGTGTCATCGGTGCCGGGGTCATCGGCCTGGAACTGGGTTCGGTCTGGCAACGGCTAGGCTCAGAGGTTACCTTGCTCGAAGCACTACCGGAGTTCCTGCCAGCAGCAGATCAGGATGTTTCCAAACAGGCCGGCCGCTTATTCAAAAAACAGGGTCTCGATATCCGCCTCGGCACCATGGTTAAATCAGCCAGTGTCGATGGCAATGTGGTCAATGTGAGACTCAAAGATAAATCGGGTGAAAGCGAAATCAGTTTCGACCGCTTACTGGTTGCAGTCGGCCGTAAACCCTATACCGAGGGCCTTTTGACTGACGATAGTGGTGTTGTGCTGAATGAGCGCGGACAGATCGACGTCAATGAACAGTCACAGACCAGTGTGCCCGGAGTCTGGGCAGTTGGTGATTGTGTTCGTGGACCCATGCTGGCTCACAAGGCATCCGAGGAAGGTATCGCTGTAGCAGAGTTGATTGCTGGCAAAGCGGCACATATACACTTTGACACCGTTCCATGGGTTATCTATACCGATCCCGAAATCGCCTGGGTAGGTAAGACAGAACAGCAGCTAAAAGAGGAAGGCGCGGCATATCGCAGCGGCTCGTTCCCGTTTGCAGCAACCGGTCGCGGTCTGGCTATGGGTGATGCTGCCGGAATGGTCAAAATGCTGGCCGACGAAGTCACTGATGAGATTCTTGGCGTGCATATTATCGGCCCGAATGCATCGGAATTAATTGCCGAATGCGTCGTCACCATGGAGTTTCATGGGGCCAGTGAAGATCTGGCTCGCATTGTCCACGCCCACCCGACCCTTTCAGAAGCTGTTCACGAAGCAGCTCTGCACCTCGATAAGCGGGCGATCCACCGCGGAAACTGACGACAGGAAGAGTAACAGAGACCAATGACTGAAATACCTGAACAGTTCAAAGCATTTCGCATCCATAACGACGCCGAGGGTTATCGCTCCGGCATTGAAACAACCGGTATCGATGATCTTAGCGAAGGCGATGTTGTCATTCGCGGAGAATGGTCTGGCATTAACTTCAAGGATGCACTGGCCGCGACCGGCAGGGGAAAAATTCTTCAAAAGTATCCACTCACAGGCGGAATCGATGTCGCCGGGGAAGTGGTTTCATCAGCGTGTGAGCAATTTTCACCGGGTGATAAAGTACTGGTCACGGGTTGTGGTCTCTCAGAAAAACGCGATGGTGGCTACAGCCAGTATTTGCGCCTGGATAGCAATAGTGTGATTCCACTGCCTTCCGGCCTGACAACCCGGGAAGCCATGGGCATAGGCACCGCAGGTTTCACAGCAGCAATCTCCCTCTATCGAATGGAAGCGCTTGGGCAGACACCTGAAGCTGGTCCAATTGTAGTAACCGGGGCAAGTGGCGGGGTCGGCAGCTTTGCGATCGATATCCTCACGCGCGCCGGATATGAAGTCCATGCCATCACGGGTAAAGTGGATCAGTTTGATTACCTCGAAGAACTGGGCGCACGTCAGTGTATTTCCCGCCACGATCTGCATTGGGGCCAGAAACCACTGGAGTCCATCCGCTGGGCAGGTTGCATCGACAGTGTCGGTGGAGACACGCTGTCGGGCATCAGCCGTGTGATTGACCTGTGGGGTAATATTGCGGTTTGTGGAATGGCAGGTGGAATCGGATTAAATGCTACAAATCTTCCATTGATTTTACGTGGAGTCAGCCTGATTGGTATCAGTTCGGCTAACACACCATACAACATTAGAAAAATACTTTGGGATCGCCTGGCGAACGAGTGGCGTCCCGGGTTCCTTGAAACCATCGTCAACAACGAGGTCAGCCTGGACGAACTGGGAGAAGCTTTCGAACTGTTGATGAAGGGTAACGCGCTGGGTCGCACGGTGGTCAAACTTTCATAGGTATTTTAACGTAGCAGCAATGGATGCTGCATTTTTGTCCTCATTTGGTGCATAATTCTCAAATGGGGTATTAGTTAATAGGGATATATATCAATGGCAAAAGTATTAATAGTCGACGACTCTCCGGCGCAACTACTCAACCTAAGTAACCTGATCGAAAGTTGGGGCCATTGTGCTATTAGCGCAGAAAATGGCGATGAGGCTCTTCAAATAGCCCGCGAGGAAAAACCCGATGTCATCTTGATGGACGTTGTTATGCCAGGCATGAGCGGTTTCCAGGCGACCCGGAAACTATCCAAGGATCTGGCTACTTGCAGGATTCCCGTTATATTTGTCAGCACCAAGGATGGCGAAGCCGACAGGATATGGGGTATGCGGCAGGGCGCAACCGCCTACGTCACCAAGCCTGTAAACCCGGAAAAACTTTTAACCGCTATTTCAGCTGCTATCGCGGCCTGACAAATACTAACAAGGAACCTGCTTATGTCTATCCGGATAGGAGACCGTATTCCATCAGCGATGCTGAGCCAAATGGAAGAACAAGGTCCGCAACCTTTGGTATCAACCCAGTATTTTGCAGGTCGCAGGGTCGTACTGTTATCAGTACCCGGTGCATTTACACCAACCTGCTCGGCATACCATCTCCCGGGTTTTGTTGAACTCGCTGATGAATTTGCTGGCAAGGGTATTGAGGCCATAGGCTGTATGGCGGTAAATGATGTATTTGTGATGCACGCCTGGGGTCAAAGCGCCAATGCAACCGGCATTGATATGCTTGCAGATGGTAACGGTGAATTTAGCAAGGCACTTGGACTGGAACTGGATGGAACTGCGTTTGGAATGGGCCATCGTTCACAACGCTTTGCGCTGGTCGCTGACGATGGGATCGTCACTCATTTGATGATTGAGGCTCCCGGTGAGTTTCGGGTAAGTTCTGCCGAATCGGTTTTAGCTGCACTCTGAAAAGAGATTAATATGCAATGCAATATTGGTAAAACAGACCGTGCCATACGTTTAATTGCCGGAGTGGCTATTATCGCCGCCGGATTCTATTATCAATCATGGTGGGGAGCGATCGGTATTATGCCATTGCTCACGGGCACACTGCGCTGGTGCCCGCCATATCAACTATTAGGTATTTCGACCAACAAGAAATAACCGCCCCTATTCGTTAAACCGGAAGGATGAGTTGGCCTGACGCAAACTCATCCTTCCGAATTCATTCTTCGGCTTCGCTCGCCTCGCTGACTTCCTCTGCTTCTTCGTCTACCGCTTCGTCTTCAACCTGAATTCTGGCCAAACCGACAAGGTTTTCATCATCCCTTAAGCGAATCAATGTTACGCCCTGGGTATTCCGGCCAAGCGTAGATATCTCATTAGCATGCGTTCTGACCAGCGTTCCGCCATCGGAGATCAACATGATGTCGTCATCATCCGTTACCTGTAATGCGGAAATAAGCCGCCCGTTACGCGGAGACGTCTGTATACCGATGACACCTTGTCCACCCCTACCCTGGCATGAGTGCTCCTCCGGTTTCGTGCGTTTGCCATAACCACGTTCGGTTACGGTGAGGATATCACCCTCACCCAATACCAGCATTGAGACCACTTTCTGGTCCTTCTGCAGGCGAATACCGATGACTCCCCTGGCAGTCCGTCCAACGGAACTTACATTGCTCTCCGCAAATCGGATGCACTTACCTGAACTGGAGAAAAGCATGACCTCGCTGTCACCCTGTGCAATTTCAACATTGACCAACTCATCATCATCATCAAGGTTGATCGCCCAGATTCCATTCGCGCGTTGATTGCTGTAGGCCGTTAACGGGGTTTTCTTGACGATACCGTTACGGGTCGCAAAAAACACAAACAGATTTTCTGAATATTCACGAACCGGCAACACCGCATTGACTCGTTCGTCCTTCTCTAAAGGCAAGAGATTGACAATGGGCTTGCCCCGACTAACGTGACTGGCCTGGGGCAGTTCGTATACCTTGAGCCAATAGATTTTGCCACGGGACGTGAAACACAAAAGCGTGTCATGCGTATTGGCAACAAACAATTCGTCAATAAAGTCCTCTTCCTTGACCTTGGTAGCCGATTTACCCTTACCTCCGCGCCGCTGTGCCTGGTAACGGTCAAGCGATTGAGATTTTGCATAACCCCCATGGGAAAGGGTCACTACCACATCTTCCTCGGTGATCAGATCTTCAAGACTGAGGTCTAGTTTCCTTTCAAGAATTACGGTACGCCGTTCATCACCGTATTTTTCCAGTATCTCTTCCAGTTCCTCACGAATAACACTCATCAGACGAACCGGGTCAGAAAGAATTTCCAGTAAGGCTCTCACCGTGCCAAGAATTTCTTCATATTCCTTTGTCAGTTTTTCCTGCTCAAGCCCGGTCAGCCTGTGCAGACGCATATTAAGAATTTCCTGGGCCTGCACCGCTGATAACTGGTAGCCGCTCTCCTGCAATCCGCAATCGGCATCAAGGTTTTCGGGACGTGAAGTCTCAGCCCCACCCTGCCCCAACATGGCCCGTACCAGGCCTGGATCCCACAACTTGGCTAACAGGCGTTCTTTTGCCTCTGCGGGTGAAGGTGATGCCTTGATCATCTCGATCAGTTCATCAAGGTTAGCAAGAGCAACCGTCAAACCCTCGAGTACATGGGCACGATTACGTGCTTTACGCAGGTCGAAAAGAGTGCGCCGTGTTACGACTTCCCGGCGGTGGCCGATAAAGGCCAGCAAAATCTCTTTGACATTCAACAAGCGAGGCTGACCATCAACCAGTGCAACCATATTGATGCCAAACACGTTTTGCATGACGGTTTGCTTGTACAGGTTGTTCAGAATAACTTCCGGTACTTCACCACGGCGCAATTCGATGACAACACGCATGCCGTCTTTATCAGACTCATCACGTAACTCCGTAATACCGTCCAGTTTTTTGTCCTTAACCAGTTCAGCTATTTTTTCCAGCAAGCGTGCCTTGTTGACCTGGTAAGGCAGTTCGGTAACGATCAGTGAGTTTTTGCCATTTCTTTCGTTGGTTTCAACATGCGTCACCGCACGCATGTAAATGCGACCGCGTCCGGTATGGTAGGCCTCGTGTATTCCCGCCGCACCATTGATCAAACCCGCAGTAGGAAAATCTGGACCTGGCAGATGCTCCATGATGCCGTCAATACCTAATTCGGGGTCTTCGATGAGGGCGATGGTGGCATTGATGACTTCATTCAGGTTATGTGGCGGAATATTGGTGGCCATACCAACCGCAATGCCGGCGGAGCCATTGACCAACAGTCCGGGAACCCGGGTTGGCATAACCAATGGCTCGTATTCGGATTCATCGTAGTTTGGACCAAAGTTGACCGTTTCCTTGGCAAGATCAGCCAGCAATTCATGGGCCAGCTTCGACATGCGGACTTCGGTATAACGCATGGCTGCTGCAGCATCCCCATCTACTGAACCAAAGTTACCCTGGCCATCCACGAGCATGTAACGCATTGCAAACGGCTGCGCCATACGAACGATGGTATCGTAGACAGCCGAATCTCCGTGCGGATGATATTTACCAATTACATCACCCACCACACGAGCGGATTTTTTGTATGCCTTGTTCCAGTCATTACCCAATTCACTCATGGCAAAAAGCACACGCCGGTGTACCGGTTTCAGACCATCCCGGACATCGGGTAATGCACGACCAACTATGACGCTCATCGCGTAGTCCATGTAGGACTGACGCATTTCGTCTTCTAGGTTGACCTGCAGGACTTCTTTAGCGAGTTCAGCCATTAAATGTATATTCTCCGGAATGATGTATCTTTATGATTTATAGTGAATATTTATAGTCTGTCAGTGCAGCGTCTAATTGCTGTTTTTATTCTCGATACCAATGGATAATCTTACCACAAAATGACCTTGAAAAGGGCTATAGCACGGTATCTGAAAAAGTGATTAGGTAGCACTCCGCCAAGCTCATCAACAAAGGTTCTTTATACCGGCGGGATACCCCAGTATCATTAGCGGAACATAATCAAAAAACACGGAGAACTACACCATGAAACAGCTAATTTCCTTTTTCGCTGTGATGTTAATGAGCATATCTGCTGCAAATGCGCAGCAGGCTGCCGATAACCCTCAAGTTACGCTGCATACCAACCACGGCGACATCGTGCTGGAGTTATTCCCCAGGGAAGCCCCGATATCAGTTGAGAACTTTCTGCAATATGCCAACGATGGCTTCTATGATGGTACCGCTTTCCATCGCGTCATCAGCCACTTCATGATTCAGGGTGGTGGAATGATGATGACGGTTGACGAAGCCACTGCCGAAGGTGAAAAGAAGCCGGCTTCGCTGGTTCCCAAACCGACCCGTGACCCGATCACCAATGAAGCCGATAACGGTTTGAAAAATACACGTGGAACAGTCGCCATGGCACGTACCAATGATATTAATTCCGCGACCTCACAGTTCTTCATCAATGTAGAACTCAATACCAACCTTGATCACAAGAGTACAGAAAACTCCCGAACATGGGGATATGCTGTTTTCGGTCGTGTCGTGGAGGGAATGGATGTGGTGGACGATATACGCTTTGTAGAGACCGGAGTGCGGGATGTTCCAATTGAGCCCGTTTTTATTGAGTCTGTCGAAGTTCATTGATTTAGCATCAGGCCAAGTCAATGACTACCCTATTCATTTCAGATTTACATCTGGATGACCGCAGACCGGAAACAACCGCCTTACTGAAAGAGTTCCTGCAGGATGAAGCAATCAATGCAGACGCTCTTTATATTCTAGGTGATCTTTTTGAGTTCTGGCTGGGTGATGACGTACCGTCAAAATGCTCGGTGGAAGTTGCCGGTGGTCTATCCCATCTTGCGAAGAGTGGTGTTCCCTGTTATTTCATGCATGGCAACCGTGATTTTCTGTTGCAGCATGATTATGCAAAATTGGCCGGCATAGAGCTTTTACCTGAAGAACACGTGATTGATCTTTACGGTGAGCAGGTTTTACTGATGCACGGTGATAGCCTGTGCACGGATGACGTTGCCTATCAGCAAATGCGCACGGTTGTAAGGAACCCCGCCTGGCAGCAGGATACCTTATCCAAATCCCCTCAGGAACGCCTGCAGATGGCCTTACAACTTCGTGAAGCCAGCGCCGACCACAAGGGC
>Ga0055584_100004505_pt1 | contig 13672 bp, 14 predicted proteins | sample OSDHelmetaG_FD_58716 | JGI IMG/M metagenome (GOLD analysis project Ga0055584, IMG submission 58716) | Pelagic marine sediment microbial communities from the LTER site Helgoland, North Sea, for post-phytoplankton bloom and carbon turnover... | ecosystem: Environmental > Aquatic > Marine >... | reverse complement strand
GGCAACTCCCGCGAGCGGCTCGTGGTGCGGCCCCGGTCCGAGCTTCTCAAGACCCGGAAGTGCGCGGACGGCAAGCGGCCGATCGACCACCTCGAGCCCAAGGCATCCCACTTCGCGCGCCGCTTCGAGTACGCCGGACACAGCCCAGTCGTCGCGGTGCGCTATCAGGGCCGGCGCTCGCAAGGCCGCGAGTTCCTCCGTCAACTTCGCCGGGCCCTGGATCGCGTTGAGTGTGAGCACGCAACGCCGCGAAACGATCACGGACATCATGGCGCCGAGCAGCGACGGCCGGTTGCGCAACAGAACACCGACAGCGGCACCTTCGCCGAGTCCAGCCTCAAGCAGTGCAGCATCGACTGCCGCCATCAGGTCGGCGAGATCTCCCCACGTCGACCAGTGATCGTCGAACTCGATCGCAGGGGCCGCGGTGTCGAGCGCCAGCACGGCGCGCAGCCGTGCCGCGAGATCGAGTTCTTCGGCGTCGGGCTGATCAGAATCGGCGGTCATCGGTCTACCTCGGAGGTAGACTCTAGGCGGCTGCGCTCTCCGGCGTAAAGCGAACGTGCATGTGCTTCACGCTGCGCACCAGCGCCGACAAGCCGAACTCGGGGCCTCCGGCCGTGTACTCCATCTCCGGGCAGCGCCGCAGCAGCTCCTCGAAGGCAACGCGCATCTCCATGCGCGCAAGGTTGGCGCCGAGACAGAAATGGTTGCCGATGCCGAAGGCCACGTGCTGCGGCCGTCGATCGATATCGAACACATCCGGGTTCTCGAACTCCTCGGCATCGCGGTTGGCCGAGCCGTAGATCATCAGCACCTTCTGTCCGGCCTTGATCGGTACGCCGCGTAGCTCGGTGTCTTGCGTCGCCGTGCGCTGGAAGCTGAGCACCGGCGAAACGAGCCGCAGCATCTCTTCGACTGCCACCGGGATCAGCGACGGATCGTCGACCAGGCGCTGGCGCGCGTCCGGGTTCTCGATCAGCAGCTGCATGCCGCCGGACAGCCCGTTCCGGGTGGTCTCGTTGCCGGCGACCATCAGCAGGATGCACATCTTGATGAGCTCATCGTTGCTCATCTCGCGCGATCCGGTGGACTCTCCGATGAGGTCCTCCATGTCCCCGGGCTCGAGCTGGCGCAGGACGCCGTCGTCGCTTGCCTGGACGAGGATCGAGATCAGGTCGTCCTTCGGCTCCTGACGGCGACTTTCGATGACCTCGGTCACGTACGTGATGTACTCGAGAGCGGCCTTGCCCGAGGCCGCGACGACCTCCGGCTTATCGAGGTTGCCCTGGGCTCCGATCATCGCGTCGGACCACTCGTGGAAGCGCTTCCGATCCTCCTTGCGGATGCCGATCATCTCGGCGATCAGGATCAGCGGCAGCGGCACCGCGATGTCCTCGACGAAGTCACAGTTCCCGTTCGCGACAATCTCGTCGAGCGTCTCATCCGTGATCTGCTTGAAGACCTGCTCCCACTTCTTGACCATTCGGGGCGTGAAGCCGCGGTTGATCAGGCCGCGCATCTCACCGTGACGCGGCTCGTCTTCGTCGATCATGCCGATCTTGGCGTTGATCCGACCCGGCAGGACGCCTTCGCCCGAGCAGAAGATCTCGTTGTGCTTCGAGACGTGTACGACGTCCTCGTAGCGCGTGATGACGAACGCCCCGGTCTTCTCGCTCCAGAACACGGGCTCGTTCTCGCGCAGCCAGCGCGTGCGATCCTGAATCTGGGCGTCGAACGATTCTGCTTTGCCGTAGTCGACGTCAATCTCGAGGTCCATGGGGTGTTCCTTTCGTGGGGGCGAAGGCACGGGGCCTGGTTCAGTTTTCGGAGGACTCGGTTCGCTTCTGAATCGCATTCAGTGCGAACTCGGTGGACTCGATGAGGCCGCGCTCGACCGGATAATCCGGATCGGACAGCCAGCGGGTGATCGCGGAGTTGAGCATTCCCACGGCCATCTGGGCCAGAAAGGTCGAATCGTGATCGTCGCGGAACTCGCCGCGGCGCTGACCTTCTTCGATCAGCGCGACAAAGGGCGAGTGGATACGCTCGAGGTACGGGCTCGGCTCATCGGGCGCCGCGTCGCGACGCATGAACTCGAGCATGACCAGGCGTGCGACGCGCTGGCTCGCATGGATCTGATCGGCGGCGGCCGCGACGAAGCTCCGCAGCCGGCGCGCACTCGATGCGTCCCCGGCCAGATGTTCGCGCGTCATGTCGCCGAGGTACTCGACGACGTCCTGCGCCATCAGCACCAGCACGGCCTGCTTGTTCTGGAAGTGGTTGAAGAACGTCGCCGGCGCGACGTCCGCCGCCTCGGCGATCTCGTCGACCGTCGTGGCATCGAACCCCTTCTCGGTGAAGAGCTCGCGCGCCGCGACATAGATACGGGCCCGGACCTCGAGCTTGCGGCGCTCTCGGCGACCGATCGGGGCTTCTTCAGCGCTGTTGGGGGGTTCGGCTATGGCCACGGCGTCAGATCCAGGGAGGGGAGACATTCCCCGTTAGAGTAGGCTCTAAGAGTAGAGACTGCTCCAACTTTGTCCAGAATTTCTCGTCAAGTCGCCGGGATTCCTTTAGAAATCGTTCACCACGAGGCCTGATTCTCCACCGAAACGGCTACAGCGAAGCGAGCCACTCGTCGTCGGAGCCCTCCTCCAGCCCCTCGAACAGGTACGTCGACAGGTACCGCTCACCGGTATCGGGCAGCATCACCAGCAAGACCGAACCGGGCTCTGCCTGCTCGGCAACCCGCATCGCCGCCGCCATCGTGGCCCCCGAAGACAGGCCGCAGAAGATGCCCTCTTCTCGCGCCAGTCGGTGCGACCACTCGCGACCCGCCTCGTCCGAGATCGGCATGAGTTGATCGTGGACGTCGGGGTCGAGCACGTCCGGCACGAAGTCGGGTGTCCACCCCTGGATCTTGTGCGGCTGCCACTCAGCTCCGCTCAGCAACGATGCTCCTTCGGGCTCGGTCGCGACGATCTTCACCTCCGGCCGCGCCGCCTTGATCACCTGCCCCGCACCGGTCAGCGTCCCGCCCGTTCCCCAGCCGGTAACCCAGTAGTCGAGCCGCCGGTTGGCAAAGTCGCGCAGGATCTCCGGGCCCGTCGTGTTCCGGTGGTACGCGGGGTTGGCCGGGTTCTCGAACTGCCGTGCCAGGAACCAGCCGTGCTTTGCCGCCAGCTCTTCGGCAAGCTTCACCATGCCGGTTCCGCGCTCTGCGGCCGGCGTGAGCAGAACACGAGCCCCGAGCGCGCGCATGATCTTGCGGCGTTCGATCGAAAAGCTGTCCGCCATCGTCGCGACGAAGGGGTACCCCTTGACCGCACACACCATCGCGAGCGCGATCCCGGTGTTCCCGGACGTCGCCTCGATTACGGTCTGCCCCGGTTGGATCGTGCCGCGCTTCTCGGCGTCGGCGATGATCGCGTAGGCGAGCCGATCCTTGACCGACGAGAGCGGGTTGAACGACTCGCACTTCACGAACACCTCGACTCCGGGCGGCGCGACGCGATTGAGCCGAACGACCGGCGTGTTACCGATGGTGTCGAGAATGCTGTCGTAGATCATCAAGGCCTCCCGCTGTTTCTCACGTTTCCCGCAGCACTATAAACCCTGCGTGGCTAGGGATGGACCTCGGTCGGCACGGCGGCCGAAGCCTGGGAGGTCAGGCAGTACCGGCCCAGGCTGTAGGCCGTCGTCACCAGGATCACGGCCGTCATCGCCACCAGGACGGTGAGGGCCAGCGCACGAACGACCGCGGAGTAGCGGCGTGGCGTCGCCGAGAACCCACCGGGGGTCTCGAGTACGCCGACGGGATTCACACGCGGCGCTTCCAGCGCGGGCCGGCCTTGCCGCCCGTCCATGCACGCGTCGATTCGACCCTCTAGCCGTCTGTCCATACGGTTTGGATGCCGCCTGCGCGAGCCAGGTTTCGACTAAACCTCGGCAATGGCCGGGGACAGCGTCGACTAGGCCACTCGAGGAGCGCGTTGCCCAGCGGTGCAGCGGCGGAGCTCGCGCCGATGATTCCCGAAGTCGTTCGGCCCGCGATGCACGGTGCGATGCTCGTCCCAGATCACGATGTCGCCCGGACTCCACCGATGCTCGAACTGGATCGAGGGGTCGCCAAAGGTCGCGTAGAGCTCACTCAGCAGCGCTTCGGATTCGCATGCTTCCAAGCCGACGATGGATCTCGTGAAGCCGGGGTTCACGAACAGCAGCTCGTCGCCCGTTCGGGGATGCCGAGCAATGATGGGATGATCCCAGCCGCCCCCGAAGCGCTCGACGACGCGGGCCGCGAGCTCCTTCCCCATCCGCACTTCCATCTCGACTGCGAACCGCTCTCCGGCGTCGTGATGCGCCTTCATTCCTCGAACGCGCTCTCTCGTCGCTGGCGCCAGCCGCGACAGCGCTTCGCGCGCGTCGGCCCACCCGGTGCCTCCACCGAAGGGCGGAATCGTGACGGGGCGCAGCACGGCGATGTCCGGAATCTCGTGATTGAACGAGTAGTCGGTGTGGAACGCCGAGTCGCCGCCGGGCGGGGGCTCGTGGTTCTCGTCGTTGAACACGACACCCATCTTCTCGGTACCACCCAGGAACGCGACAACGGGATGGGGGCGGGCTTCACCCCAGAGCTCCGCCACCGCGAGCTGACCCTCGTCGTCGAGCTGCTGCTCGGGAAAGACCAGTACACCGCACTCGCCCAGCGCCTCGCGGAGATCGTCGGCCAACGACGTCCCGGGGACAAAGCGTAGATCGATGTCGGCTACAACCGCACCGAGGGTGGTACTCGAGGCTTCGATCTTCATCCGGCCACCTCCGTGTCGAGTCCACTCCTAGTGTGAAGGAGATTGGGACCGCGCAGGTGAACGAACCGGCTAGCCAATATCGACGACGGACCACTCACGCAGGACACCGCCAATCGTGATCTCGAAGCTGTCCTCGACCTGCGCGCCCATCAGGGCGCGGCCGACGGGAGAAGCCGGCGTGATCACCGAGATGAAACCGTCTCCGCCCGGACCCTCCAGCTCGCTGCCCGCACCGACGGGGAGGAGGAACAGAGTCCGCTCCTCGCTTGCCTCGTCGGGATCCTTCGCATCGAGGTTTTCGATGTGGACATCGACAAGTGCTCCGAGCCCAACCTTGCCATTCGCTGGAAAGGCCTGGAGGCCCTTGTTGGCAAAGGCGATGAGCGTCTCGATCTCCTTCTTCGCGCGCTCGCGCCGTTCGCGATGTGCGGACGCCATGCGGCCGGAATCGAGTGCGCTCTTCGCGTCTTCACGACTGCGGGCCTCGGCTCGAACGCTTTCGGCGATCTCGGCGGCGCCGACCTCAGCCTGCCGGGCATCGCTCACGACGCGGCCAAGCTGTTTCTTGAGTTCTTCGACGAAGTGTTGTTTTCGTTCCAGCGCCATCGCCGAGCAGGGTAGCCGGACCCCTTCGGCGTTGGGTAGGGGTCAGGCGACTCGGACGACGCTCGCAGTGAGTCGCCCGCGCGGGCGTTCCAGCTCGATCTCGTCGCCTTCGAAGCGGTCGACGAGCGCGCGACCGAGCGGCGATGTCGCGGTGATCGTTTGCACGACGGCGTCCCCGAGCGTGAGTCGCACGCCTCCACCCGCCGGCGCCAGCAGGTAGTGGGCCTCGACTCCGTCATCGTCTTCGAGCGTAATCAACGCACCGACCGAGATCGGCGCGCTCTCGGGGTGAGCATCGGCCGAGAGTCCCACCAGCAGCGCAAGCTGCGCCTCCAGCGCTTCGACCCGTTCTGCCAGACCTCGGGCGAGATAGGACGACTCCGTGGCGCGGGTGTCCTTCGCGTGTTCAGCGCGCGCTTCGCTGTGCGTCGCTCCGTCCTGCGTCGCCTGCTGCGAGCGACGGACGGCCTCGAGATCGTCGCGGACACGGGCGCAAAGGGCTTCCAGCACCTGGGGCTTGATCGGCCCCGAGCGCTCGTTCACCTACGGTGCCCCTTGCGTGCGGCCCAGCGGTAGCCTCCGGAAGCGCCGCCATCGCGCGGCTCGCGGTCGTCGGGTCCGCCGCGCGTCTTCGGACGGCGGCCCGAATCCGCACGCCGGGCCTTCTGCGCCTCGCGCGCCTGGAGCGATGGAGTCGCCGCGATCAAGCAGTCGGGGCCGTCGCCGATCAGATCCTCGCGTCCGGCTTGCTTGAGCGCCTTCTTCACCTCGAAGTAGTTCTCGGGCAGGAAGAACTGCAACAGCGCGCGCTGCAGTGCGCGGTCACCCGGTCGCTTTGCGACCCGCACGGGCTTCATCGTCTCCGGATCGATCCCTGTGTGGAACATGCAGGTCGCGATGTCCATCGGCGCCGGGATGAAATCCTGCACCTGACGCGGGCGGTGCCCCGTGCGCTTGAGAAACTGCGCCAGCTCGATCATCTCCTCCAGCCCGCTCCCCGGATGGCTCGCGATGAAGTACGGCACCAGGTACTGATCCTTGCCGGCGCGCTCGGAGGCCTCGCGGAAGCGCTCGGAAAATTCCTCGAAGGTATTCTGCGCCGGCTTCTTCATCATCTCGAGCACGCGGTCGCTGACATGCTCGGGTGCGACCTTGAGATGACCGCCGACGTGATGCGTCACCAGCTCGTCGAGGTACTCGGGCTCGTTGCGCGCGAGGTCCATCCGGATCCCGGAGGCGATGTGCACCTTCTTCACGCCTGGGATGCTGCGACTCTTGCGCATCAGCGAGACCAGCGGCGCGTGATCGGTGTCGAGCAGCTTGCAGACCTTGGGGCTGACGCACGATAGGCGGCGGCAACGCGCCTCTGTCTCGGGCTGCGAGCAGCGCATGCGATACATGTTGGCGGTCGGTCCACCGAGGTCGCTGACTTGGCCCTTGAAGCCAGGCGTGTCTGCGAGCCCCTTCACCTCGTCCAGGATCGACTGCTCACTGCGGCTCTGAATCGCGCGTCCCTGATGGAGGGTGATCGAGCAGAAGGTGCAGCCGCCAAAGCAGCCGCGCATGATCTGCACCGAATCCGCAATCGTTCGCCAGGCCGGGATCTCTCCCTGCTCGGCGTACGAAGGATGGGAACGGCGCATGTACGGGAGCGCGTGGACCGCGTCGAGCTCCGCCTCGCTGAGCCCATGCGGCGGCGGATTGATCACGACGCGACGATCGCCGTGCCGCTGGACGAGTCGCCGCGCATTGAGTGGGTTCGTCTCGCGGTGCAGCAATCGAGTGGCTCGGGCAAAGGCCACCGGGTCCTCGCTGACCGCTTCGAAGTCGGGCAGCTCGACGGTCTTGCACGGCTCGATGCCGTCGAAGCTGTGATCGTCCGCGAGCTCTTCCTTCTTGCCGAGCAGGTAGGCGACCCCGCGCAGCCTGCGCAGATCGCGGATCGTCTCGCCGCGGTCGAGCGCCTGCGCAATCGCTAGGATACTCCCCTCCCCCGTTCCATACGCGACGAGGTCCGCTTTCGAGCTCACAAGGCTGCTCGGCTGCACGCGATCCGACCAGTAGTCGTAGTGGGCGACGCGTCGCAGCGAAGCCTCGACGCCACCCGCAACCACCGGAACGCCCTTGAAGGCCTCGCGACAACGCTGCGCGTAGACCGCGTTCGCTCGGTCGGGACGTCGCTCGATGGCCCCGCCCGGAGAGTAGGCGTCGGCATTGCGGCGCTTTCGGTTCGCCGTGTAGTGATTGATCATCGAGTCCATTGCGCCAGCCGACACCGCATAGAACAGGCGCGGCGGGCCCAGCGCACGCCAGGCATCGGCACTCTTCCAGTCGGGCTGTGCAAGGACGGCAACTCGGAACCCGTGGTGCTCGAGCCAACGCCCGAGGATCGCCGCGGCGAACGACGGATGATCGACGTAGGCGTCCCCCGAAACGAACACGACGTCGGGTTGCAACCAACCGCGCTCCTCGATCTCCGCCCGCGACGTCGGCAGGAAGGCGCCGGTGTCCCCGAGCAGCGAGCCGGTAGTGCTCGTTGCAGAAGTCATCCGCCGAACACTCGGCGCAGGAGTGCGGAGGTGCGCGCCGCCGGATCTTCGCGGATCCGCTTCTCCTCGTCGCTCAAGGTGGTGAACAAGCCGCTCAGTGCGCGATCCGTGATGTACCCGTCGACCGTCGGCAAGGCAGGCTTCGAAAATGGGAGTGCATCATACGAGCGCTGCAGATCCTGGAGCGAGCGGTACACGCCAACTTCGTTCATGGCCCCGATCACGACCGGCGAGAACCGCTCGCGCAGCGCCGCGGACGTGCGGGCTTCGAAATAGCGCGTCGCCGCGTCGGGCTCGCCCTCGAGGATCGCGAACGCGTCTTGCAGCGTCATCGAGCGGATCGATTCGACGAAGACCGGCACGGCTTCGCCTGCCGCGCGCTCCGCGGCATCGTTCATCTTGCGCTCCAGCGCATCGACGGGCGCCCCGAGCCCGGCCGCTCGCAGCGTCCGCGTCACCCCGTCGAACTCGCCCGGGAGCTGGATCCGCAGCGAAGGCTGGTCGTAGAAGCCGCCCGGAAGCGACAATCGCGACGCCGCGCGCGACGTCCCGGTCGAAAGCGCCTCCTTGAGCCCCGCCACGACGGTCTGCTCATCGAGCGGAAACGTCGCGATCCCGGGAAATGCGACCTCGCCAAGCGTCACCAGCTCTGCACAGCTACCCGTCACGAGCACGACGCCGAGCAGCGCGGCCCGCATGCCCGCGCATCGGATCGTCGTTCTCGTCACGAACTGCGGCTGCATCGGGGCTCCCTACGGTACGGGCGCCCAGCGGGCTGCGAGGCGATCCGGCCGATCGACCTCGCCGCCCGTCGAGGCGCGTTCAGAGCTGCGCTGCAGCCCCCTGTCCCTGTTGTTCGGCCAGCTCGCGCCGGGCCGCCGTAAACAGGTAGCAGGTCGAGTCCTCCGGGATGTCCTTCGGGTCGAGGCCTGCATCCAGCATCGCCGGGGTCGGCCCGTACTGGTCCGCGAGCGGACGCAGGGCGTCCAGGTCGAAGTTGTACAGCTTGGCGGCGTTCTCGCCGAGGATCGCGCGACGCTCGCTCTCGGGCACGTCCTTGAAAGTGAGCCGCAGCGACTCAATGTTATGCGGAAAGGTTCCCTCGTAGTGCGGGTAGTCATTCCCCCAGCAGATCTTGTCGATCCCGACCTCGTCGCGGCCCTCCAGCTCGCTCTTGCTCGGGAAGCTCGCACCGTACCAGCAGTTCCGTTTGGCGTAGAAGCTCGGCGGCTCCTTCAAGATCCATTCGAGCCCCTCGTAGAACATCTCGCCCATGCTGCCGGCCTTGATGCCGTAGTGGATGCGATCGAGCTGCGCGAGCGTGGCCGGCGCCCAGGAGCAGCCCGACTCCGTCAGGATGTACCGAAGCTTCGGGAACTTCTCGAAGACCCCGCTCATCAGCAGGTGGCTGTAACCGCGTCGACAGAAGAAGGCGACTTCCGAAATCCAGATGGCCTCGGCCACCGCACCCTCGCCGAAGTCCGGCAGGCCCTGGCCCGAGTGCTGGTTCATGACGAGGTCGTGATCCTGGATCGCGGCAAACACCCGGTCCCACGCCGGGTCGTACAGCTTCTTGAGCCAGTAGCAATCTTCCGGGATCAACGGCAGCAGCACGCCGCCGCGCAGCCCCGCCTTCGCAATGAACTCGATGTCCTTGATCGCCTCGTCGAGGTCGTTGGGCAGGATCAGGCCGATGCCGGCGCGCCGCTCGGGCGCCTCCGCACAGAAGTCCGCGAGCCAACGATTGTGGGCGCGAATCCCGGCGAGGCAGTTTTCGTACTCCTCGGGCTTCGGCGGTGTCGTGGTGACGATGCTCTTGCGATAGAACGGCGGGACCGTGTTGGGGAAGACGACTTCGCCGACGACGCCCTGACTGTTCTGGTCGTTGATACGGGTATCGAGATCCCAGTTGCGCTTCTTCTTGACGCCGTAGTGCCCGGGTGCCGGGTTCGTGTAGGCGCCGCGCCACTCGTCGAACGCCTCGCGATAGGCCGGGTCGAGGTACTCCCGATACTGGGCGTGGTTCCCGCCCGCGTGCGTATCGGACGTGATCAAGATGTACGGGTCGTTGCTCATGCTGGTTCCTCCGTCAGAGCGGGACATCTCCGCTCGGCCCTATGATATCAATCGCCGGGCGCAGTTGAACCACTCCCGTTCCGCCGTTCGCTAAAGCGGCGCGTCGAGTTCTGCTCGCGAGAGCGCCTCGATACCGAGCCGGATGTTCTCCTGAGCGGCCATCTCGAGGCTCCTTCGCTGGCGCGTCACGCCGAGAAAGTGATGGCTGCGGCCTCGCGACGTCACGAACTCCTGCCAGACGACTTCATGCGTGGGGACTCGTGACACACTCCACAGCACGGTCAGCTCGCGCGCCTCCATCCCGTGGCCATCCCCGAGCACGACATCGAGTTGGTATTCACCCGTTCCCACCGCGACGACGGCCGAGAACACCCCCGCATCGACGATCGAATCACGCAGCGCCTTCTCGAACTCCGCATTGCCGATACGGAAGGCGAAGTTCTGGCCACCGGTGACGCGGACCGAGGCTGCCACCGGCCACGTCCCGACGATCGGCTGATTGTACGCACGCATCGCATCCGCGCTCGGGATCGAGCTGCAGGCCGCGCCGAAGACGACAGCCGAGGCGCACAGACCGACAGTCGCGAGGCTTCGCACGATCATTTCGACTCTTCCCCGAACAGCTCGCGAAGGATCAGCCGGGCGTGGCCCTGGGGCGTCTTGCGCACCGTCGATGGGCGCCAGGACCAGCCTGTCGCAGTGACGTAGCCGGTGCGGGTATCCCGCACGTAGAGCGTGAGCTGGGCGCAGAACATCGTGACGTCCCATGCGTAGCGATCGACGTAGGTCACGACCGCGTCGTAGTTGTCGGACGGCGGGCCCTTGCCGGCGTCGACACTCAGCCCGAGTAGCATCATCTCTTCCTGGATCGCCAGATGGATATCGCGCTTGTCATCCGGCTGATGCTGGACATAGAAGCGGCTCATCTCGCTCAGCCGCGACCCCGGCAGCTCGCCGGCATAGCGCGCCGCACCCGATGCGCAGCTGAACGAGAACAAGATCAGACCACAAAGCAGGCTTTTCGAGAGCACTCGGGGCACCTTCCGGCCTCTTCGAAGTGGACCAGGTCAACAGTATATGCGGCGCAATCGGGCTGTGCGGGGCGCATTGCGATGACGCCCGCGGCCCGGCTCAGCCGCGCGAGGCCGGCTCATCCGCCGGGCGGCCGAGCGGACGGCGGCCGACGAACATGAGAGAGCGCCCGAACCCAGGAAACGCAATGAGCGCTCCCGAGGAGTCGCCGCTGGTGGGGCGGCCGCTGGTCAGCCGCTCCTTCGACCTGAACTACGCCTTTGCGGGCTCGAGGTCGCGCCTACCACGCCACCCACCTGACGCTCCTCGCGCTGTGCGCGCTCACGCTGCTCGGATGCATCCGGCGAACGCTGCAGCGCACTTCGCACTCGGACAGACTCTCGTCGACTCCGTCGTTCCGACGAGGTAGGTGTCCAGTTCCGCGAAGCGACAGCACTCGACCCGAGCTGGGTCAACGGCTCCAACGACTCGAGCGACTCGATCTGCACTGAACCCTGGCGCCCCGCCTACTGTTCTACTGTTCGTCGGCAAGCACCGTGTTCGGAACTCCGTCCGCACCCGCGTAGACCACCAGGATCCTGACCTTGCCGCGCCCGCCGTTCCGGCCCTGGTGCGGCCAGCCGAAGGCTTCGACGAGCGAGTCGCCTGGACCGTAGACGCGCTCGCCCTCGGAGCCATAGTCGACGATCAGCGTGCCCTGGAGCACGTAGCCAAACAGCGGAACCGGGTGGAGGTGCCAGGGCGTCACGGAGCCCGGTGGGAGCGTGACGATGTCGGAGCGGATCAGAGCCGTGCCTTCCGGGTACTCGAACGGCATCCCGAGCACGGTCGTGTCGGTTTCGATCAGCGGCTCGACCGACACTGCGGGCGGCCCGGCGAATACCGGCGGCGCAACGAGCGCGAGCATGAACAAGAGCGAAGCGAGTCGAGAGCGACGGGGCATGAGCGACCTCCTACTTTCCAGCACGACGGCCACAAGCCTACCCGCATCGAGCTCCGAGAGGTCGAAGGTCCGCCCGCCACGGCTTGTGGTACACCCAGACCATGCGCGACGCACGGCAGTGGTGGCTGGGGATCGTCGCAATCGCGTTCGCCTGTGGCGGCGATGGCAGTAGCGACTCGGCGCGTCCGAATTTTCTGATCCTGATTGCGGACGATCAGACGGCCGCCACGTTCGGGGCCGCCGGCGACCCCGTCGCTCAGACACCGCGGCTCGATTCCCTGGCCACGGAGGGAGTCCGCTTCTCGAACGCGTTCGTCACGACGTCGATCTGTTCGCCCGCCAGGGCGAGCTATCTCACCGGCCAGTACGTTCGGCGACACGGCGTCTCCGGCAATCCCAACCCGCTGCCGCGGGACGCCGTGAGCTTCGCGTCCAAGCTCCGCGCGGCGGGGTATGACACGGCCTACGTCGGCAAGTGGCACATGGGTGACGTTGCGGAGCCACGTCCAGGCTTCGCCTGGACGGCGAGCTTCGCGGGACAGGGACGTTACGAAGACTGCGAGTTCTGGGTCGGCGATCGTCTGCGCGAGACGCGCGGCAACGTCGACGAGGTATCGACCGGTTTCGCGATCGAGTTCCTGCGACGGCCACGCCATGCCCCATTCCTGATGGTCGTCGGCTACAAGGGACTGCACGTTCCTCGGAGCGTCCCGGAGCGCTTCGAACCGCTGTACCAGGACGCATCGATCGCCATGCCCGTGAACTCGCGCGCTCTCGCACCGTACCCACGGCGAACCGAGCACGCCGCGCTCCGGGAGAACGGCGCTCCGCCGCTCGGCAAAGCGGGGTTTGCGATTGCCGAAGACTGGGCCGCTCGCTTCGACCGCGGGGCGTATGACGTTCCCCGGGCCCGCCAGCTCGAGACCGCGCGCAAGTACTACCGCAGCCTGACGGCGCTCGACGATGCCGTGGGACGTCTGCTCGACGAGCTCGACCACCGCGATCTCGCGGACAACACGGTCGTCGTCTACGTCGGCGACAATGGCACGCATCTCTTCGCCCATGGCATGGTCGGGAAGCGCTCGGCATACGAAGAATCGATGCGTGTGGAGATGCTCGTTCGCGACCCGGGTGTTCCGAGCGCCCGGGGCGCTCGAACGCTGGACGAGCTGATCCTGAATATCGATCTCGCCCCGACACTGCTCGATCGCGCGGGCGTCCCGATCCCCGCGACGATGCAGGGACGGAGCTGGCTGCCACTGCTCGAAGGAGCGGTCAGCGACTGGCGCGATGCCTTCGTGTACGAATACTACAGCGGAAGGTTCCCCTTCCTGCCGACCATGCTCGCAGTCCGCACCCGCGATGCGAAGCTGGTGACCTATCCCGGCTACCCGAGCTGGACGCAGCTCTTCGATCTGGCTCGGGATCCAGCCGAGCGGACGGACCTGGCATCCGAGCCCGAACGCGCGGCACAACGTCGCGCGCTGCACGAACGGCTCGCCGCCCTCGAAGCCGAGATCGGTCCCCGGCTCGAGTAGCGCGGCCGCCCCCAGGAGACTCAGTCTGCCGGCGTGTACCAGATGGGAGAGGTGTAGGCGCGCTCCTGATGCTGAATTTGCGTTCCCGCAATTGCGCTGCCGTAGCGCACCGCG
>Ga0055584_100004504_pt1 | contig 13673 bp, 14 predicted proteins | sample OSDHelmetaG_FD_58716 | JGI IMG/M metagenome (GOLD analysis project Ga0055584, IMG submission 58716) | Pelagic marine sediment microbial communities from the LTER site Helgoland, North Sea, for post-phytoplankton bloom and carbon turnover... | ecosystem: Environmental > Aquatic > Marine >... | reverse complement strand
ATCGATGATCGCGATCCCGGTCTCGAGTTGAGGTCCCCAGGTAATCAAAGGCATGGTGTCTCCTTGCGCCGGCAGACCGTGTTCCGGGCTTGCCGCAGGCAATATACTCCGACCACCGACGGGCGCGGGATACGCGATTTCCGCACGAGCGGTCCCCGAGACTCGAACAGTCGCGGGTTCGAGCCGTGTGCGACAATGGCCGGATGCCGGACTCAACGTCGAAATCGAATCCTTTAGGGCAGTTCGAAGACACCCCGCTGACCCGGCAGGAATACATGAACGTGATGGTCCACTTCTACCGAGGTGAGGTCTCGCGTTCGACGAGTTGGCGTCAGCGGCTTGACGCGACGACCAACTGGGCCGTGCTGACGATGGGTGCGATGCTCTCGTTTTCCTTCGCCAACGCGGAGACGTCGCACATCCTGCTGCTGCTGTCCAACTTCGTGATCGTGTCGTACCTGATCATCGAAGGCCGGCGTTACCGCTATTTCGAGGTCTACCGCGCACGCGTCCGCATGCTCGAGGAAAACTTCCTGCTGCCGGTGATCACACGCCAACTCGTCTCACCGATGATCAACTGGCGTGAATGCGTTGCCCAAGACCTCGATTCGCCGAAGTACAAGACCAAGATGCTCGAGGCCGTCGGTTTCCGGCTGCGCCGCAACTACTGGAGCATCTTCACGATCCTTCTCGGGGCCTGGGTCATCAAGTTGATCGTGCACCCCCGGGAGGCCACCTCGCTCGCCGACCTGTGGTCCCGCGTCGGTGTCGGCGGAATCCCCGGCTGGGCCGTGCTCTGCGGCGGCGCGCTCTTCTACGCCTGCCTTATCGTCGTCGGGTCGTTCGGCAAGCGCATCCACGGGATGGAGCCCGCCGACGAGATCGCCGGGATCGAATCCAGCCTCGAGCACTGGAAGCTGTAGGAAAGCCAGCGGTCCGCCCCTGGTTAGACAACTTGGCCGATGTGGGTCATCTCGTGGAGCGTGAACTCCGCGACCGCTCCTTCGGTGGCCTCCTTGAAGGCCGCCAGATGCGGGGCATTCATGTGGGCCTGCCAGAGCTCGCGCGACTCCCAGGTCTCGTAGAACAGGAAGTGGGCGAGGTTCTCGTTGTCCTGATGAAGGTCGTACTGGAGGCAGCCTTCCTCGCCCTGGGTGATCGGGATCAGTTTTTCCAACTCCGCCCTGACCCGATCGATCTTGTCGGGGTGGGCATGGATGTTGGCGACGATCGTCAGTTTCGGCATGTCGGGATTCCTCTTGATTCGACCCGTTAGCGCAGCCTGACCGCGATCCCGTCGAGGGTCTCGGCCAGCAAGGCCCGCCGTCGTCCGGCGAGCGCGTCTCCCCCGCCCTCCTCGGCGACGGCCGCCGCCAGGGACTCCAGCCCGTTGGCCAACGCCGCGTCACGAACACCGGCATCCAGCTGCCTGGCCGATCGCTCGAGCGCCGCCGCAAGGTCCGTCGCAACCCGCTCGGACAACCCGCCGCTGCGTTCCAGTTGATCCAGGTAAGCGCCCGCCACGACGGGCTCGACCGGCCAGCTCACGGGGAACTGTTGTTGCGGGTTGAACACACCACCTTGATTGGCCATCGCGGCGGCCGCGATCTCGTTTCCCGAAAGGTGTTCGCTGGGCACGAGCGCGAGGATGTCGAGGCCGCGCGAAATCTCGGTGCCGTAGATCAGGCCGTCGTAGTAATACACGGACCAGAACCCACCGAGGATCAGGTACTCCTCATGGATGGGCCCGCGGTCGAAGAAGGCGATCTCGATCGGGTTGGCCGAGTCGGTGAAGTCGACGATCGAGATCCCTCCCTGATACCAGGCCTGCACGAAGAGGTCGCGCCCCGGAACCGGAACGATGGAGCCGTTGTGCGCCACACAGTTTTCCTCGTCCAACTGCGGCGCCGGCATCTTGTAGTAACCGCGGAACTCCAGCTGGCCGTCGACGATGTCGTAGATCGCGTCCGCGCCCCAGTCGAGCGGATCGTAGGTGCGGCAGCGCGGCCGCATGCCACCGCCCCACTCGTCGGTGAAGATGACCTTGGTGCCGTCGTTGTTGAACGTCGCCGAATGCCAGTAGGCGAAGCCCCGGTCAACGACCTCGTCGATGCGTTGAGGGTTCAGCGGATCCGAGATGTCGAACAGGATACCGTTGCCCGAGCAGGCGCCGGCGGCGATCCCGAGGTCCGGGAAGACGGTGATGTCGTGGCAGTGGTCGGTGACGTGGGTCTCCTGCGTTTCGTCCCCGTGATCGCCGCCCTTCCAGAGGCCGGCCAGGCGGCCCTGCTCGGGATCCGCGAACACCGTCGGACTGCCGACGATACGCGCTTCGGCGGGCCGGTCGATCGGGATCTCGACGACGTCGATACGAAACAGCGCCGTACGATCGTCACCCGGTGTCTCGTCGATGCAACCCTCGAGCTCTTGCTCCTCACGGACCGCGGCGATGCCGGAGTTGTACACGATGATCTTGTCGTCGTCGGCGGAGACGACCGAGTGGGTATGCGAACCGCGGCAGGTTTGCACCGCCCCGACCTGTCTCGGCCGGGCCAGGTCGCTGATGTCCAGGATACGCAGCCCGCGGAAGCGATCGGCGCTGACGTCCTCGTTCACCCCCTCGAGCCCGCAGTCGCTCCGAGCCCGTTCCTCCTCGACCGACATGATCAACAGATTGCCGACGATCGAGACATCGCCCTGACCGCCCGGACAGACCACCGATCCGACGAGCTTCGGCGCCGCGTCGGTCAGCCGGTAGGTGTTGAATCCGTGATAGTTGCCGGCCACCAGAACGTCGCCGGCGAAGGCCATGTCGGTGTTGGCGAAGCTCAGCAGCGGCCAGCGGTAGTCCGAACCGTCGTCATAGGGTTCATCGTCTTCGTCGGCGTCTGCATCGTCGGCACCCATGTCTCCGTGCTCGCCATCACCCATTCCATGCCCCCTGGCATCATCCTCCTCGGGCGGTTCCGGCGGGATTCCAGCCGGGTTGGCCGGGTCGAAGAAGCCGGCCGGCTTGGGTAACGACGCCACGAGCTCCAGGTTCGACAGGGCCTGCCCGGCGTCTTCGAATCCGGGGGTCAGACCCGCGCGCGGATCGTCGGACAGCGAGATGAGCAGAGCGTTCATGCGCTCGATCTCGGCGAGCTGATCGTTCGTGATGTCGTTGGTGAACTCGAACAGCACCGGGTCGTAGGCCGCGCCCGGCTTCTCGAGCAAGTCCTCCACCATCTTCACCGCGCCCTCGTGGTGGGGAATCATCAACGTCAAGAACATCCGGTCGAACGGCGTACCCTCGAGCGTCGCAAGCTCGGCCATCTGCTCCGCCGTGGCCATGCCGGCCATCTGGTGCGAGGTGTGCATCGCGTGATGCTTGGTCGGGTCCGGCACGGGCTCGCCACGGTCACGCAGCCATTGCTGCATGAACGCGATCTCGTCACCCTGCGAAGCGTCGATGCGACCGGCCACATCAACCAGTTCGGGGCGGTTCGTGCGCTCGGCCACAAGCGCGGACATCTCCAACGCCTGGTGGTGGTGCGGGATCATGTCCGTCATGAACCGGGCGTCGACCGGCGCGTAGCTGGTGTCGGCGATCTCGATCGCCTTCTCCGCGCTGAGTTCGCGCGACGGTTCGCCCGGTGCGCCGGGTTGAATGATCGGGGCGCGATCCTGGCAGATCGCCGGGACCGCGGTCGTCACGATCAGGAGAGGCGCTCCGAGGCAGACGCGCAGGAGGCGACGGAAGGAAGACACACGGGTTGATTTCATGGGTTCGTTGTCCTTTCCTCGGGATAGGCGGCTCGTGCCAACCCGTGGATAATACAATTGAAACGCTACGCGGTTTGAAGCGTGTGCCTTCCACGGAGAGCCGACGATGACGAGAACCACGGTTGCCGGCGGAGCGTTCGCCGTCTTGCTGGTGCTCGTCGTCCTCATCCTCGCCGTCGGCCGCCGGGATCTCGAGCAACACCGGGATCCGGCCAGGACGCTCTCGCCCGCGATCCCCCCGTCGAACGTCGCGGAGACACCACGGGGTTTCCTCTACGGCCGCGTCACCACCGCTGGCGGCACCAGCTACGAGGGGCGGCTGCGCTGGGGCGGCAACGAGGAGGCGTTCTGGGGCGATTACTTCAACGGCTCCAAGGACGAGAACCCCTGGGCCACTCACGTGCCGCCCGATCGGTTGACGGAGCGCCGCCCGTTCAAGATCCTCGGGTTCAAGATCGCCGACCGCGAGCGACCGATCGACCTGGGCCGACCTTTCATGGCGCGCTTCGGGGATATCGCGCGCGTCGAGGCGCGCGACGGCCTGACGGTAACGCTCAAGAGTGGGGCCGTGTTCGAGCTCGACCGCTTCGACGCCAGCGACTTCGACGACGGGGTGCGCGTGTGGGACGGCAGGCGCGGCGTCGTCGATCTCGACGCTCGGCAGATCCGCATCATCGAGCTGTTCCCCGCTGCGCGGCCGGGCGCCGCCCCTGACCGGTTGCACGGTACGGTGCGAACGCGGCAGGGCGACTTCACGGGCTTCATCCAGTGGAACCGGCGCGCGTCGGTCGGCGCCGACGAACTCGACGGCCACACCGCCGACGGAGAGCTCAGCCTACGGTTCGACACGATCGGCTCCATCGCACGCCTGCCGCCCGACAGCTGCCGGGTGACGCTGCTCGACGGCGGTGAGATCGTGCTCTCCGACGCCCGCGACGTGAGTCACGGCCATCGCGGGATCTTCGTCGACGACCGGCGTTACGGCCGGGTGCTGGTGTCATGGGACGGCTTCGAGAGCGTCGAGTTCAGCCGCGGCGGTCGCGGCCCCAGCTTCAACGACTTCCCGCCGGGGAGCCCGCTGACAGGCAGCGTGACCACCCGCGGCGGCAACCGCCTCGTCGGCCGGCTGGTGTACGACCTCGACGAGAGCGAGACCACCGAGACGCTCGACGCGCCTTCAGAGAACGTGAACTACAGCATCCCCTTCGGCCTGATCGCCTCGGTCGTATCCGCCGACGGCGACCGGCGCGACGTTCAGCGCGCCCGGGTCACTCTCCATGACGGCGAGGAGCTGCAACTCGAGCGCGCCGGCGACCTTGGCGAGGGGAACGCGGGCATGCTGATCTTCGTCGACGGCCGCCAGCGCCCCGAGTACGTGCCCTGGTCCGACGTGCAGCGAGTCGACTTCGACCGCCCGGCGACGATGAACCCGCCGTCCGGCTAGCGGGAGCGGCGGAGCCGAGCAAAGAGCAGGCGGCGCAGGTGGCCGGCGAAGCCGAGAATCCATGCCGCCGAGGAGACCAGGTGCAGGACGATCCACGCCTGTCTCCAGGATTCCGTCACCGTCGTCTGGATCAAGTAGCCGGAGACGACCATCGGCACCAGGGTGAGCAGTAACCCGGGGCCGCTACGGCGCCCGTTTCCCTCTCCGCGACGCAGATTGCCGGCCACGTGCCCGTGCCAGATCAACCCGCAGGCGAACACGAGCAGTGGGGCGACGAGCACATGCAGGTGTTGCACGTGCGGCTGCCACGGGTGATTCACAACCGCCCACTCGTCCGTGGGCTCGAGTAGGTAGCGCATCACCGCGTAGACGATTCCCGTCCCGCCGACCAGCAGGTTCGCCGCATACAGCATGCCGGCCTCCCAGCGGTTCATGGCGCGGCTTCCCTCCGGTCGAGTACGCGATGCACCGCGAGCATCCGGCGCGTGGCCGCGGTGGCCGCGATGGCGGTCAAGGTCGCGCCGCTGACCGACCGGATCGCCCGGTCGAGATCGAGGTCGTCATCGAGCGGACGCCCGTCGAACTGGCGATACCAACCTTCCCGCGGCAGGTAATCCAGCGGCTCGTCGAACGAGACGACCTCGACGCGACCGACGGAGCCGTCCGGCGTGACGACGACGAGCAACGTCTCCTCGAGTGTCCGCACGCGGTGAACGTCGAAATACGCGACGCCCACGAGACTCCCTTCACGGCGAGCCAGGTAGCGCACCGTCAGCGGCCGGTCGACGGCCTCGCCGGCCAACTCGGCCGCTGCGGAGAGCTCTTGCTCGGTGAGGAAGACCGTTTCCCGCGAGATGTCACACCCGGGGAACGCCGAAGCCAGGGCCTCCTCGACCGTCACGAGAACCTTGGCGCCGGCCGGCGCGACCGCGAACAACGCGATCGCGCAGGCCAGCGCCACGCGCCGGAACGAATCAGAATACATAGCCCATCCCGAGGTTGATCTGCTCGAACCCGCTGTTCGCGTCGTTGCTCGTGTCCTGGAAGTCCAGTTTGATCACCAGCTGCGGGATCGGTTTGTAGTCGATGCCGAAGGTCACGATCGTCGTGTCGGTCGCCGGGTTGATGCCGAAACCGGCCGGCACCTCGTCCTGGGTGTTGACGCTTTCCCAGCGAACGTAAGGCGTCAACTGCGCGTTGCCCTTGCGCCGCGTGAACACGTCGTAGCCCGCCTGGATGTAGCTCCCCGTCATTTCCTCACCGATCGAATCGATTCCCGTCAGCGACAGCGCATCGTTGAGCCGCTGCACGTCGTCCAGTTCCGCCTGCGCGTGCAACAGGCGCAGGTCCAGCCCCTTCCAGCGCCAATCGACGTGACCCTCGACAATTTGCGTGGAGACGTCGATCGTACCCGCCGTATCGGACAGGCCCTGCCCGGAGTCACCGAAATAGCCCGAGACGCCAACGACGAGACCGGGCGTACCGACGTAGTCCAGGCGTCCCGTCCAGCCGAAGTCCTCGGCCTTGGCCTTGGAGCCCTTCTGACGCCCGCCGCGCAATCCCGAGGCGCTGAAGCCGGAAGCGTCGAGCCCGTTGACCACGTAGGTGCGGTAGGAGAAAGGACCTACGTCGCCGAAGATGCCCGCACCGTTCTCGCGCCAGGTCGAGGGGATGATGCGGCTCTCCGTCATCGGACGCATCGCGCCGAGAAAGACCGTCGGCTCGTGCAACTCGTTGACCAGGCCCATCGGAACCAGCAGCAGGCCGGCGCGAGCGTTGATCGTGTCGCGCGCCAGGTAGTCGAGGTAGGCGAACTCGACGGAGGCGGAACCGCTCTCGCCGGTGGACGCGTGTTCGAATTCGATCTCCGAGTTGAAGATGAACTTGTCGTTGAATTTGTAACCGAAGTAGACGATCGCGCGCAGAAAATCGAACACGTCGGTTTTCGAATTCGGGGATCCATCCTCGAGTGTCGAGTCGAAGTTCTGGTACAGCATCTCACCATAGCCGCCGATCGAGACGCCCTTCTGCACGCGGTACACCTTCGACGCCGCGGGGCCGAGCCCGAACACGCTCTCGTCTGCGCCGACGGCGGCCTCGCCGATGCGCATCGTTTCGAGTTCGTTGGCGAGGATTTCGATGCGGCGCTCGATCTCCACGAGACGGCTTGAGTCCGTCCCGCCGGCCCGGGCGGCTTCGAGCGCTTTCTTCAGTGCCTGCACTTCCTGTTCGAGCTTGCCGACCCGCTCGTCGGTTTCTCCCGCAGCGACGGGTAGAAAGCACACCATGGCCGCGACCACGGACAGCATTACCAGCAGTTTCCTAGTTTCCTGGAACACCTTGGACTCCTGTTCCCCAAGCCCGACCTCGGGGTATGAAGATGAACGATGCGTCAAGTTCAGTCGGCTCCGCGCATGTCTCCGACACCGCGGGGAAGCGCAACACCAGGTCGTCGGCGACGCCGGTCAAGCGATCGCGCAACTGCGGTGAGGCGAGCGCCTCCAACCCCTGCGGCGTTTCGCGCACGGCGACCAGGGCGACGTCCTCGCGGCCGGCGGCCCAGCAGAGCGCCTGCTCGGGGCCCAGTACGTAGAGGCCGGTGGCGAGACAGTCGGCGGTGGCCGCGTCCTCGGCCCAGACCGTCAGGCTGCCGAAGTCGGCGCTGGGCCGGCCGGTGCGCGGGTCGAGCACGTGGCCGAGCCGTTCGCCCTCGACCACGATGCCGCGTTCGGAGTTCCCCGTGGTGGCGATCGAGCCGCGCGCGATGAGCATGCGCAGGGCGATCTCGTCCCGGCGGCGCGGGTCGGCAATCGCCACATCCGAAACCACATCGCCCCACACCGCCACCTGACCGCCGAGGTCGAGCACCGCGCCGTTTGCCTCGGTGGCCGCGAGCGCGGCCATCGCGTCGTCGAGTCCGACACCCTTGCCGAAGCCGCCTTCTTCAAAGAGGAAGCCGTCGTCCCGGCGGACAATGCGGTTGCCCTGAAGCGACACGGTGTCGGCGGATGCCGATGCGCGGGCCTCGTCGATCTCGCGCGCGTCCGGCCGGCGACCGCCCGTCCGCAGCGCCCAGGCCTTCACCAGTGCGCCGACTCCGGGCGCGAAGGCTCCCGCGGTCGCCCGCCCGCACTCGAGAGCCCCCGCGAGGTCGCGGGCGAGCCGTGGAGAAAGACGACGTTCCTCGCCGGCCGGGGTCAGGTTGACCCGGCTGAGTTCGGAATCCGGGATCCAGGTGGAGAGCCGTTGTTCAGCGTCATGAACCGCGCCGAAAGCCGCGTCGGAGGCCGCCAGCGCGGCCGCCCGATCCGGTGCCTGCACGGTCAGGTTCAGCTCGGTGCCCATCGTGTGGAAGCGGCGCTCGACTTCGGCCGCGTTCCCCATCGGGGCCGCCAGGAGCAAGAAAAACGCTAAATATTGAGGATTTAGTGGCATGAACCCGTTGACTCCGCGGGTAAAGTAACACAAAGTTTGGTAACCCTCACTTAGTTTCATAGAAAAAACATTCTATTTTTCAGGAACTATATTTGGTAGATTAAATTATGTTTGATATGGCAAACTTTCTTGGTATCTTGACGTCAGATCGGAGAATTGCGGTGCACCGAAAAAGCGTCCTGACCTCGACCCAGGAGATGTACCTGAAGGTGCTCTACGAGGTCCGCGGGAAGCATGAGATCGCCCGCGTCCGCGACGTCGCGTCCGGACTCGGCGTCAGCCCGGGCACCGTCTCGGGGGCGCTCAAGAAACTGGAACAGACCGGTTTCGTCGAGCACGAAAAGTACGGCGTGGTCTCGCTGACCCCCGCCGGGGTGGCCGTCGCCGAATGCACGCTGCGGCGACACGACACGATCCGCGACGTCCTGGTCGAGGTGTTCGACGTGGATCCGGACACGGCCGCCGAGGATGCCTGTTTGATGGAGCACTCGATCAGCCCGACCACGGTGAACAAGATGATCGCCAAGCTGCAGCAGGTCCGTCACGGTGGGCCGGTCGATCCCGGCGATGCCGACCTCTGCGCCGAGTGCGAGGCCTCCGGAGTGTGCCAGGCCGCAGCCGGCACAGAAGCCTAGATCTCAACCCACGACGCGCGGTAAAAAGCCGGTAACAACAACGTGCAGGCCACACGCCCCGCGTCTCCGGGTCGTAAGATCGGCGGCATGAACAAAGCCGCCCGACCGCTAATCCTGCTTCTTCTTGGCCTGCTCTGCATGTCGACCCACGGGGCCGGCGACCAACCCTCACGCTTCGACGGTCGCTGGCGGGCGGTGTACACAACCTCTCCGTCCGCGTTCTACGAGATGGAGTTCTCCGGAGATCGGTTCAACGCGGTCCAGGGTGAGGCCTGGTACAAGGGTGAGATCGTGATCGACACCGAGACCGACCCGGCGCGGATCGACTTCACCATCCAGGAATGCGAGTGCGGCCACGCAGGCAAGACGAGCAAGGGCATCTTTCGCTGGGACGGCGATGTGATCGAGATCCGCGCGCCGTCGCCCGGCGACCCACGCGCGACGGAGTTCGACGGGGAGTCCGGCGAGACGATGCGGCTGGTTCGTGAGGGCGACTAGCGCAAGACGCTAGCCGCGGGTAGATCGATACGTGGCACGAGCCGACTGAGCGCCGCAAGCGGGCTACTTCTTGAAAAACAGGAACGCGCCGACGGCGAGACAGACCGCGCCCGCGATGTAACGATACATGACATCGTTGGACGAGGATCCCGTCACGGCCTTGGTCAGTTCGTTGCCGATCGAGTCGGACATCTGAAAGCCCCAGATGATCAACGCGACGCCCACCACCGCGAGAATGATCGCGACGATCTTCATGTTGTTCTTGTCCGCCACAGCTTGCCCCTCCCCTTCCCGGTCCGTTCACGAATGATGGCAGACCCCACTCATGTTGCGGAGTCGAGGTGAAGTCAAGCGACCCTATCACGGTCGCCGGCCCTGCTTTCCCGCTCCTCTCTTCCCTTTCCGCGGAGAACGAGGCGTGCTCTGGAGCCCGAGGGTTGCGCGAGGCCTTCAACCACGTCAGACCGACCTCGTCGCGATGACCGGAGAGATGCTTGCCGCCCGCAAGGCGGGTACCAGTGTGGCCACGGCGCCGATGCCCCAGACGATGAGGATTCCAACAACTGACCGCCGGCCTGGTTGCGCTCGGCAACCCAGTCCATCATCGGAGTGACTCGGTTGTTCAGCGGCCGCGGGTAGCGCCCCAACTCCTTGAGGCTGCGGCTGCAGTCGTCGACAAACGCGGCGTAATCGGCCTGTCGCTCGGGTTCGACGTCGGCCCAGAATTGAATCCAGTACCACTCAGCCGTCGTGAAGATGAGGTCCCCCGAGAACGTCGATCCATCGCCCCAACCGTCGATGTTCCCGGTCACGGACATCCCCAGATCGGCGTCTCGAATCAAGTCGAAGGGCACGAAGAACTCGTGGGTCTCGCCGGCCAGGCTGTTGACGACGTCAACACCAGGGCCTCCTTTGTTGTTATAATAGGTGTATTAACGAGGAGGCTGGCGCAATGAGTTCCAGTGGTCTCACCCGACGCGACGATGACGCTCCGGTCACCATCGCCACCTTTCCGACTCCCTTCGAGGCTGAACTCGCGCGCGTTGCGCTCGAGTCCCAAGGCATGACCGCCGTCGTCGGCAGCGACCACGGTCAATACCTCAGCGCGGCTCCCTGGGTTCGACTCCAGGTGTCACGTCGCGATCGAGCCCGGGCGACGTCGATTCTCGATGAGGGCCCCCCGGGGGGCACGATCGCGACAGACGCCAAGGACGACATGCGTCCGCTGCGTTTGCGGCGGCGCTTCGTGATTGCTCGATGGTTCCTGTACGCGGGCGCGGCCATGTGGCTTGTTGCGGGCGGCAAACTGCTCCCGCTTTTTGTCGTTCCGTTGGGATTGGCGGTCTGGTCTCGAAGCCAACCCCGTTACGCGTTCGGCGTCGCCCTGGGGATCCAGACGGCGATCACGGTCGGGACCATCTCGACCCTCGGCATCCTCGGATTAACGACGGTGATCCCGCTCATCGCTTTTCAATTCGCCTGGATGAGCGCGTCGCCACGACATGTAGACAAGATGCAGGCGAGCCCTCTCCCCGAAACACCGAACATGGTCGTCGGGGAGGCATGGAGAACGGGCGGTGCCGAGCGTGAACCGGCCGAGCAGTCGCTCTGGTGGGTCCGAACCCTGACGATCCTGGTCGCGATCTTGATCTTCCTCGCGTTCTTTTATCAATCTTTCAAGGTCTGACCGATCCAGTTCTCTCGAGTGGACTCACTCTCCAAAGAACAGGGCGACGGAGCATCCCCGCCTCGGACATCCTCAGAGCGTGCACATATCCACGTTGTCGAAGTTCCGACCGTAAAACTGCATGTACTGGACCTTGCGTTCGATGGCCTCGATGACGTGGGCCGAGAAGTTGACCTTCTCGAATTGTTGCGCGCTGCCCAGGCCACCAGGGCTAAAGACGTTGATCTCCATCAGCTTGTCCCCGACGATGTCCAGGCCGACCAGGAACATGCCGTCCTGAACCAGCCTGGGCCGCACGATCTCCGCGATCTGGAGCGCCGTCGAATCGATCTCCGCCGCGGCCTTGATCCCCCCTGCATGAACGTTGCTGCGCATGTCGCCACCGCTCCGCACGCGGCGAAACGCAGCGTACTTCTTGCCCACGCGCAGCGGCCGCCCGTTCATCACGAACAAACGCATGTCCCCCTGCTCGGCCGCCGCCAGGTATTCCTGGGCGATGACGAAACCGTCGCGGCTGACGGCGTCGATCATCTGGTTCAGATTCGGGAGGTCCCGCTCGCGCACCAGGAACACGCTCGCGCCCCCCGATCCCTGGAGCGGTTTGATGACGATCGTGCCCTCATCGCGAGCGAAGGCCTTGATCTCCTCGCGATCCCGCGTGATGATCGTTCGCGGTCGCACTTCTTCCGGGAACAGCTGGAAGTACATCTTGCTTGCGGCCTTTGCGAGGCCGTTGGGGTCGTTGACGACGACGACACCGTGGCGTGTGGCCACGCGGCCGAACTCGGCGGCAATCGTCGCCGCCCAGGGACGGTCGATGGCATCGTCGGAAGGCACGTTGCGCAGCATCAGCGCGTCCAGGTCCCCGACGTTGATGCGTACCTTGACCGCGTTCTTGCCATGTAGATCGGCGGTGTAGCTCTCGGAAGTCGAGTACTTGGTTCGGGGCACGGAGGTCGCGCGCGCGCGAATCTGCCCGTCGGGGTCATAGGCCAGGTCGCCGACCCCGATGACCCAGGCCTGGTGTCCGCGGTTGACCGCCGCCTGCCCGAGACGGCTGGTCGTGAACTTGCCCTGCTCGGTCCGCACGTCGTTGACGATGAAGGCGATTTTCACTCGAGGACTCCCTTCCGGTTGTTGTCGTTAGAGCGTACACATGTCGACGTTGTCGAAGTTTCGACCGTAATAACTCATGTAGTCGACCTTACGCTCCAGGGCATCGATCACGTAGCGGCTGAAGTTGATCTTGGTGAATTTTTGAGCGCTACCCAGGCCCCCGGGGCTGAACACGTTGATCTCCATCAGCTTGTCGCCGACGATGTCCAGGCCGACCAGGAACATGCCGTCCTGGACCAGTTTGGGACGGACGATTTCAGCGATCCGCAGGTCCTTGTCGGTGACGGTGGCTTCGGCCAGGCGGCCCCCTGCGTGGATGTTGCTACGCATGTCCCCACCGCCGCGCACCCGGCGAAAGGCCGCGTACTTGCCCTTGACGCGCAGCGGTCGGCCGTTCAGCACGAAGAGCCGCATGTCGCCGTCGGCCGCGGCGGGCAGATACTCCTGGCCGATCACGTAGCCGTCACGGCTGACGGCGTCGATCATCTGGTTCAGGTTCGGCAGGTCGTCGGGCCGGACCAGGAATACGCTGGCGCCGCCCGAGCCTTGCAGCGGCTTGAGCACGATGTTGCCGCCCTCGGCCTTGGCGAACGCCTTGATCTCGCTGTTGTCCCGCGTGATGATCGTTCGCGGTCGAACTTCTTCCGGGAAGAGTTGGAAGTACATCTTGCTCGCGGCCTTGGCCAGACCGTTGGGATCGTTGACGACGATGACACCGTGGCGCATGGCCACGCGACCGAACTCGGCCGCGATCGTCGCCGCCCAGGGTCGTTTGATGATGTCGTCCGAAGGTACGTTGCGTAGCATCAGCACGTCGAGGTCGTCGACGACGATGCGTTGCTTGACCGCGTTCTTGCCGTGCAGATCCTGCAGGAAGGAGGCGGAGTCCTTGTACTTACTTTTTGGAACCGAGGTGGCGCGAGCGTAGACATGCTCGTCCGGGTCATAGGCCAGGTCGCCCACACCCATGACCCAGGCCGAGTGCCCGCGGTTGATGGCCTCGGTGGCGAGCCGGCTGGTGGTAAAACCAGGCTCTTCGGTCGTGATGTCGTTGACGACGAATCCGATTTTCATGGTTGGACTCCTTGGGTCT
>Ga0055584_100004503_pt1 | contig 13674 bp, 6 predicted proteins | sample OSDHelmetaG_FD_58716 | JGI IMG/M metagenome (GOLD analysis project Ga0055584, IMG submission 58716) | Pelagic marine sediment microbial communities from the LTER site Helgoland, North Sea, for post-phytoplankton bloom and carbon turnover... | ecosystem: Environmental > Aquatic > Marine >... | reverse complement strand
CTTTCCTTGGTCTTGGGCCATGACCCCTCGGGATGGGGATAGTCGCTACCCCACATCACGCAGTTCATTCCAATATCGTGGCGAACCTCCATAGTGCCCTCGTCGACCAGAGCAGATGCGCTCACCCAGCAGTTACGCTGGAAGTATTCACTGGGTTTCATGGTCAGATTAGAACGAAAATCACCAAGCTTTCCAGAGGTGTGCTTCACAGAAGCCCGCACATCCATCATCTCCAACATCGAGGGAATCCAGAATTCAGAAACCTCTGTAATCGCAAATTTAAGCTTGGGGAATTTCTCAAATACACCCCCAAAGATTAAATGCCAAATTGGCCGAGAAGCCCACCAGGCAAATTCGCACATGTAGATACCTACAGTGCCAGGAATACTGAAATCACGATCAGGACCAGGGCCAGAATGGGTATGAACAACTAATCCATTGGCTTCACAATATTCCCATACTGGGTAGTATTTTGGGTCGTTGTAAGCAGCGTAATCGCCCATCAAGGCGGGAATCAATATGCCCTTCATGCCGTTTTTGTGGGCCAACTTCACTTCTTCCAGAGCCATATCTATATCGTAAAGGATCGGGATAATTGCCAACCCGATTCGACGCGTAGGCTCCGCCTGGCAAAATTCAGTCATCCAGCGATTGTGTGAGCGAGCACCAGCCCACTGCAGCTCAGGCTCAATACCCCAGGGCTTTAGGCCCAGGCCGGCACCAAAGGGCGGTGCATTCATCTCGGTAATGCCATCGGGGAATAACACTTCGGCGGCAATGCCATCACCATCACAAATTTCGTTGCGCTTGTCAGATTCCCACGCCCCCTTGAGGTCTTCAGTAATCCCTTCGCGCCACTCATTGTTAAATTCGTCAATAAGAAACAGCTTCTCCGCCTCAGCTGTCTCGGCTCTCTGAATAGGCAGCGCCTCATCAAAGGCATCCAGATATTTTGAATCGAGATAATCGCGGTAACCTTCCATAGGCAGGCCAGCATGACCATCGGTAGAAATCAGCAGATAACGATCCATAACTTTGTTCCTCGGCTCTAAATTTAAAAGGGTTTGATCACTAAAAAACTGCAGATAAAACTATAGTGTTTGTAGGGGCTTTATAAGCTCATTGAGGAAAAAGCATTGTTTCTTTAAAGAGACAGTGGCACTCAATGTCTACATAATTTGACCTCGAGCACGAGACTTAAACGTTTTATCAATGTGATCTAACGTCACCGAATGAACTTATTCTCGGCTTTTAATACAGGGATTCGGGTGACTTAAACAGTTAACACTTAGGATTAAAATAACATTATAAATAACTGTTTATATTAAATATTATTTTTTATTTTAGAAGGCGGTCAGGTATCGCGCCGATAGCTAAAGACAATACTCTGGGGGCTTGTCAATTTGGGACCAAAACAAAAAAGGGGCCTCTCGGCCCCTTGATCAAATGCTTGTCTGGTTACATATGGTGGCCACCAGAAGTGGCGTATTTCACAGATCGGCTATTGATCATTACTTGATGCACATCAATCACGAACAAGGCATTCCTGGTGTGCGCATGCCAGTAAACCATCCACCGTCAGCGACAAACTCTGAGCCGGTGCTGTAGCTAGCTTCATCTGTTGCCAGAAACAAAGTGACATAGGCCACCTCTTCAGGTTGACCTACCCGCGGAATTGGGAAATTTGCGTAGACGCCAGTATTAAGGTCTTCTTCACTGGCAGCTCCAGCTCCCCCCATAATAGTGTAGATACCACCGGGGTGAACACTGTTAACCCGAATTCCATACTGCCCCAACTCAATAGCAGCGTTCTTGGTCAGGCCACGCACAGCCCACTTACTTGAGGAGTATGCTGACAAACCCGCCGCAGAGTGAAGGCCATCAATCGACGAAATATTAATAATGGAGCCACCACCTGCAGCCTTCATTGGAGCAATTGCTGCCCGAATACCCATAAAGGTACCCAACTGATTAATATTGATTACCCGCATATAATCTTCTGGGCTGGTATCGACAATTGACTGCATCAATACTATAGCCGCATTATTGACTAATACGTTCAGGGTTCCAAAAGCCTCGGACGCCTTAACTGCTTTGGCCCAATCGGCTTCCTGGCTTACATCCATATGGATAAAACTGGCGGCATCACCCAACTCTTCGGCCAGCGCCTGCCCCTCTTCATCAAGAACATCGCCTATAACTACCTTAGCACCGTGCTCCACGAACAGGCGAACAGTGGCCTCGCCCATTCCGCGCGCACCACCGGTAACAATAGCGACCTTACCTGCCATTCGACTCATTTTTTACCTCATTTGATCTAGTTCACTCATGACAACGTAGTATGTCATATTAGTCAGCCATTCCAATAGCGATGGAGGCCATTATTAGGGTAATTGATACCCATAACGTCATAGATATAGGCCATCCGGGAAAAACAGATTTCTCACCTTAGATAGTGAAGTCTAATAGACTCCTGTGTAACATTGGCGGCTCAAACTAATCATGCTTTTCTAACGCTATTTCAGGAGTTAAATAATGGATTTTGGTTTTTCTGAAGAACAGGAAATGCTGCGAGCCCAGGCCCGCAAATTTCTCGAAGACCAGTGCCCCATTCCCCAGGTGCGAAAAATTGCCGCTGGAGAAGACGGTTACTCTAAAGCCCTTTGGAAACAGGTAGCTGACCTCGGCTGGCTGGGTCTGACTATTCCTGAAAATCAGGGTGGTATCGGCATGGACTGGGTTGATCTATTGGTACTACTTGAAGAGACCGGACGCAGCTTGTTTCCGTCACCATTTATCTCTAACACTTTAGCCGTTTCTGCAATCAGTCAATTTGGTTCAACCGAACAGCAACAACAATGGCTAGCACCGCTCACCGATGGCACAAGTATTGCCACTCTGGCGCTGCTGGATGATGAAGACAATTACAGCAGTGACTCCATTAAGCTCAGTGGCAGCGCTGACGGTGATGGCTATAAGTTGTCTGGTAACAAGAGCTTTGTACAAGATGCCCAGGCCGCAGACCTCTTTATCACCGCTTTTCGTACAGGTTCAGGTAGCAATGATATTGCCCTGGCACTTATTACTGCCGATCAAGCCGGAGTCAGTGTAAATCTGACTACAACACTAGATCGTACCAAGCGTAGCGCAACACTCAACCTGGATTCCGTATCGGTTAATGCCGGAGCCGTTATAGCCACGGGCAGCGCTGCCATTGATCACCTGATAAACATCGGTGCACTGGCAGTCAGTGCTGAGTCAATTGGCGTGTGTGAAGCCATCCTCGATATGACCAGTCAGTATGCAAAGGATCGTCATCAGTTTGGTCATCCTATCGGTCATTTTCAGGGCGTAAAACACCCCCTGGCAGACGTATATGTTGATATTGAATGCATGAAATCGCTGACCTACTATGCCGCATGGAGCTTGAGCACCCACCAAGACGATAGTGATCTGGCCATTGCCCGAGCCAAGGCTTTTGCCTCGGAAAAAGTCTGTAATGCCGGTGTGGTTGGCATCCAGATGCACGGCGCTATCGGCTACACCGAAGAATATGATTTGCAACTGTATTTAAAGCGCAGCAAGTGGTCTCGCGCTCAGTTTGGCGATGAAGACTTTCACTATGACCGCGTAGCCGCAATGGGAGGCATGTAAACATGGATTTTGATTTTAACGAAAAAGAAGAAGCCTTTAGAAAAGAAGTACAGCATTTTCTGGCTGAAAATCTTCCACCCGAAGACCAACGTGGCCCCGACTTTGAAATACAATGGAATCAAAAGCTGGTAGAAAAGCGCTGGATTGGTTTTTCCTGGCCCGAGTCTGAAGGCGGTGGTGGCGGCACGCTGGCCGAGCAGTTTATTCTTAAGGAAGAAATGTCCAAGGCTCACGCGCCTGATATTGGTCGCGACTTTATGGGTCTGGCCTGGGTTGGCTCCGCAGTCATCCGGCACGGTAACGACGAACAGAAAAAGCGCTTTTTACCAGACTTATTAAATGACCGCTCATTATGGTGTACCGGCTATTCTGAACCCGACATTGGCAGCGATCTGGCGTCAGCCAAAACCCGCGCTGTATTGGATGGTGACGAGTATGTGGTCAATGGCGCCAAAATCTGGACTACTCTGGCACACGAAGCCCAGTGGATTTTTAACCTTGTATGCACTAATCCTGACGCCCCTACCCGTTATCAGGGTTTAACCTGTCTACTTATGCCAATGGACAGCCCGGGAATAGAAGTTCACCCGATTCACAATCTGGTGGGCGATCACCACTTTAACCAGGTGTTTTTTACCGATGTTCGCGTACCGGCAGAAAATAGGCTAGGCGAAGAAGGTGAAGGCTGGAAGGTTGTAATGGGCGCACTGGCTAACGAGCGTTCTGGTATTTCTGAAGCCACAGTTTTAGAGCGCAAGGTCGATGCACTTAAAGCCCTTGCCTGCAAAGCCACCAAAAATGGCAAGCCCGCCTCAGAAGATGCAGAAGTTCGCCGCAAGATTGCCCGCTTCGAAACTATGGTTGCTTCTATGCGTTTGAACGGCATGCGCAATCTCACCAAACAATTGCGGGGCGAACATGCCGGTAGTGAAACCTCAGTCAACAAACTGATGCGTGGCTATCTCGAAATCCCTCTCTACGATATGGCCATGGGTTTATTAGGCAGCTCTGCCAACACCTCAGAAGACTGGCAGGATATGTCGCTAGCGTTTCACTCTAATGTGATTGGGGGCGGCTCACCCAATATTCAGCGCAATATTATCGGTGAGCGTGTTTTGGGTTTAGGCAAAGACTGACTAGCAATCCACGTATAAAAAAACCGGCCTCAGTGCCGGTTTTTTTATAGCTAAAGTTAAAATATATTAATCACATAAAACTTGGCCGCTCACCAATGATCTGCTTTTCTCTCAGCTCAGCCAACTCTTCATCGCTAAGCCCGAGTTCTCCACCGAGTATTTCATCATTGTGCTCACCTAGAATCGGCGGCAAGCCATGGGGAAACAGCTTGTCGAAATTAGAATAATTAATGGGTAAACCAGGATAGCGAGTCTCACTTGTGACTGGGTGCACAGCGTTATAAAAATAATTGCGGTCGATCAGCTGCTGGTTAGGCATTATGCGGTGGCCGTTAATTGTTATTTCAGCCGGGATACCCAGCGCAATTAACTTGGGCTGAATGACAGTAATATCCTGCTCAGCAAACCATCGCGACAGGAAGCTTTCAATCTCGTCATGATACTGATTGCGCCCCTGCAAGCTTCCATATTTGCTGTCTGTTAACTCATTAATACTCGTCAATTCTATCAGGGTCTGCCACTGTTGATCGTTTTCGATAGTCATGGCCAACCAGTTATTATCACCCGGGCATTGATAGGCGCCCTGGGGTGCATATTTTTTTGTACGATTTTCCTGACGGGCTAACTCATCACCGTAGGCGGAGTAGTCCACCATTTGTTCTGCCGCGATATTCATCGCCGCTTCCACCAGCGGCACTTCCACCAACTGCCCCTCTCCGGTTGTATTACGATGCTCAAGCGCTTCTATCATAGCGATAAATGCATGGGTGCCACCCAGAGGATCACAGGCTCCACGGGGAACCAAGGGGATATCCTTATAGCCAGTCACCCAGGCCTGACCACTGACTTGCTCAACATTCATGGCAAAACCCGGGCGATCTTTCCAGGGGCCATCGAGGCCAAAGGCGGGCATTCTGACCAGAATGGTTTTGGGGTTTATGGCGCGAACTTTTTCCAGGGTGAGACCAAACTGGTCCAGCACTCTGGCCGAATAATTTTCAATTAGAATATCTGCATCTGCAATCAACCGCAGCAACAGTGCCATGCCCTCTTCTTTGCTTAGGTTTAGGGTTATATCGCGTTTGCTGGTGTTTGCGCCGGCGTAAACCGGCGACCATTCCCACAGGGAATCATAGGCAAAACCACCGGCAAAACGCATGCCATCAGGCCGCTGAATCGATTCAACTTTAACAACATCGGCACCGAACTGAGCCATCAACCAAGTGGCAAATGGGCCTGCCCAAAAGGCAGTGAGATCAACTACCCGCAAACCCTTTAAAGGCAGCTCAATTGCATTTGCAGGTTTAACCCGCTTTGTTGGTTCATTTTCCAAACCGCTCAGTATTGCTTCACGATGCTGATTCAATGCCGGTGCTGCGCCCAGTGGATGCTGAGCAGATTTTTCCATACGAAAACCAACCCGAGGCTGTTTAAAACCACCGGGGTTATCAATAAAAGCCTGTCGCTGCTGGAGATGGTCCATTTCCAGAACTGACTTGCCGGTACCCACTGGTGCGGCAGGCACTCGCAGCAAGGTAGCCAGCTCGACAATTTCATTAACAGTTTTATCTGCAGCCCATTCGGTAAAAGCCGCTTTAATAAAAGTGCCATCACGACTGCGATTACGGGTGTCGAGATAGTCTTCGTTATCGGCGATATCCTGACGGCCAATCATCGCGCAAAAATCTAACCACTGCTGACCGGTAATAATACAAAAACCTACCCAGCCGTCTTTAGCCATTTCGATCGACGGCACTTCCATAGTGCGTCCCAGCAAATCATCACTCCACTGGCTGGCAAGATCGCGATAGCTGGTGGTAGACAGAATAAAAGCCTCAAAAGCCGAGACATCCATATGTTGCCCCCTGCCCGACTGCCTGGCACCCAACCAGGATGTCACTACTGCCAGTGCCGCATAGGTGCCCACATTCCACTCCCCCAATCGACCGCCAGCGCACATGGGGGCATCTTCAGCAATACCACGAGAATTCATCGATCCCGATGCAGCCTGCAGGGTGAATTCAGTGGCAGGGCGATCTGCATAAGATCCCTGTAAACCCCAGGGTGAAATTGATACCAGGCAAATAGCCGGATTCACCTCGGCAAAGGCTTCGTAGCTAAGGCCATAGTTTTGTAAACCCTGATAGCCAAAGTCTTCTACTATTGCATCGGCGCTAGCGACCAACTGTAAAAGCACCTTGCGATCTTCTTCACTGTTAAGGTCCAGGGCGATACTCTGCTTAGAGGCATTGAGAAATTGGAACAAGGGGGCATCCATACCTTCTGGCACGGGTTCACCTGATGCTCGCCAGCGGCGTAGCACATCACCCTCAGGCGGTTCTACTTTTATGACAGTGGCACCACCATCGATAAATAATTTTGTGCAATAAGGGCCAGATATCTCGCCGCTTAAATCAATTATTTTAAGGTCGCTAAAAGGTAGTTTGCCTGATTCAGTCATTATTCCTTTAACCTCTATCTGCATATCTCGCTGTAATGAATTGCTTGCTAGACCTACACCGGCATTTATTTACGATGTGTCGCAAGCTAGTTTTACTGAACACACCTCATACTTGTTGTCAGATAATAGGCCCAAATGAATCTTTACAGTAGCAATACCAGGATTTCTCCCTGCGCGGGAATCACAAACCCAGTTTAAAAAGTTTCATCTGACCCCAGTTTATCCGTTTACATAAACGCCGGCCGCTCACCGATAATCTGTTTTTCTCGCAGCTCTTTCATTTCAGCTTCACCAAGACCCAGCTCGCCAACCAGAATTTCCTGATTATGCTGCCCTAAAAGTGGCGGCAGTAAATCCGCAAAAATCTTATCAAACCTGGAGTATTTTACCGGCTCAGTTGGGTAGCGAGTGTTACCTGTTACCGGGTGGGTCAAGGTTTCATAAAAACCCCGATATTCTAACTGCCGATTTGGCATCACCCCGTAACCGTCGACCAATTCTTCTGCAGGAATACCATGATCAAGTAGCCTTGCCTCTATATCATTTACATTTTTAGATGCAAACCACTGATCAAGCGCCAGATCAATGAGTGAGTGAAGTTCGGTTCGTGCTGCAAGATTCTCACAATCGACACCAGCCAGAGACGCTGCCATGCCATCAGCTACCATCAATGCATACAACTGCTGCCACTGCTCATCGTTTTCGACACTCAGAGCAATCCAGTGATCCTCACCGCTACAGGCATAAACACCCTGGGGCGCAAACTGTTTGGTTTTATTTTCCTGCCGCCCCAAAAGGTCACCATAAGCAGTAAAATCTATCACTTGCTCGGCTGAAACGCTGAGCGCAGACTCCACCAAAGGCACTTCGACCAACTGGCCCTCACCGGTTTTTTTGCGATCTTCCAGAGCCAGCATCAGGGCAAAAAAAGCATGTATGCCGCCCATGGGATCGCAGGCGCCACGCACCGTAATCGGAATATCTTCAAAACCCGTCACCCAGGCCAGACCGCTGACCTGCTCTACATTCATTGCAAAACCGCGTCGATCTCTCCAGGGGCCCTCGATACCAAACGCTGGCATTCGTACAAAAATTGCTCGTGGGTTAATGTCGCGAATGACTTCATAAGTGAGACCAAAATTATCCATCACGGCTGGCGTAAAGTTTTCAATCACAACATCGGCGTCTGCGATGAGCTTGCGGACAATTTCCAGCCCTTCTGGTTTGTCCAAACTAAGGGTGATATCACGCTTGCCTCGGTTAGCACAGGCAAACACTTGGGCCCACTCCCACATTTGTTCGTCCTTGGGTAAACCACCGGCAAAACGCATGGCATCGGGGCGGTGAATCGATTCGATTTTTATTACATCGGCGCCAAATTTTGCCAGTAAATTACTTGCATAGGGCCCAGCCCAAAATGCGGTCAGGTCTACTACCCTCAAGCCTTCAAGCGGCAGTTCTTGTTCTGAATTCGCAGCGCCAGTTTGCCGCACTGAGCTTTCTGGCTGAAGCTTGAGTTCATCCAATATTTGCTTTCTATGCTGGTTCAGCCCAGGTGCCTCACCCACAGCCCGCTGAGAGGTCTTTTCCATATGATAATCGGTCTTTGGCTGCTTGAAACCGTGGGGATTGTCGACATACATCTTGCGGGCAATCATCTGATCCATTTTTAAAACTGTTTCACCATTGCCAACTGGGCAGGCTGGCACTTTCAGCAAGGTCGCAAGTTCGATAACTTCATCAACAGTTTTGTCGTTTATCCAATCTTCAGTCGCCTTTTTAACGATACCGTCAGTTCTACCCCTATGAATCGCATATTTTGGATCGTCAGCAAGATCCTGACGACCAATCAGTGCACAAAAATCTAACCACTGCTGACCTGTAATCAGGCAAAAGCCCACACTGCCATCTTTAGCTGTTTCTATCGAGGGTACTTCGATGGTTCGACCCATGGGTTTGTCGCCCCAGAGTCCGTAGAGATCTGGATATATAGTCGTAATTAGAATCTGAGCTTCGAAACTGGATAAATCAGCGTGTTGTCCCTGCCCGGTTTGTTTTGCCGACAACCAGCTTGTCATCACTGCCACTGCTGCCGCGCAACCAACCGCCCACTCTCCTACGCGCCCTCCGGCCGATTGGGGCCGTCGACCTGGCTCATAAAGCCCTCTGGAGTTGGTTCCGCCATTTGCGGCCTGAAGTGTAAATTCTGTTGAGGGTCGCTGTGCATCAGGGCCAGTCAGTCCCCAATCAGAAATAGAGACCAGAGAAACAGATGGATTGATACCGGACAATACCTCGTAATCAAGTCCAAAAGACTGAAGACCTCCAGGACCAAAGTCTTCCATGATGATATCGGCACTTTTAACCAGATCAAGTAATATCTGTTTGTCTGCCTCGTCATTGAGATCCAGCACAATGCTTTGCTTGGAAGCATTTAAATACCGAAACAAGGCACCATCTTGGCCTTCGGGTACTGGCTCACCGGATGCTCGCCACCGTCGCAGTGGATCTCCACCAGGTACTTCAACTTTAATTACTGAGGCGCCACCATCAACAAACATTTTAGAGCAATAGGGACCGGCAATTTCCCCACATAAATCAATAATGCGCATCCCCTGCAGGGGCCAGTTTTCAGAACCAATCATTGTCCGTCCTTTTATTTTTATCGGGGGACTTCAGTTATTGACACCGAAGCAGACCGCCCTGCTCCGGCAATAATGTCATTTAATTTTTTAAAAGATTATTTTTAATCTCTACATAAATGAAGGGCGATCACCAATAATTTGTTTCTCGGCTAGCTCGGCTAGCTCTTCATCACTCAACCCCAGTTCACCGCCAAGAATCTCGGCATTGTGTTCTCCCAAACACGGGGGCAATGCATCTGAAAATAAATCATCAAATCTGGAATATTTGACAGGCTCATCGGGGTAGCGCGTTTCGCCGGTAATAGGATGCTGCGTTGTATAGAAAAATTTGCGATCGATTAATTGTGGATTGGGCATAATTCTATGCCCATTGACTAGGTATTGAGCAGGTATGCCCGCGGCAAGCAGTCGAGTTTCCACGTCAGTAACTTCCTGAGTAGAAAACCAAGTATCAAGTATTTCATCTATTTTATCGTGGTCCTGTTGACGCCCAGCCAAACTGGCATATGCAGAATCACTGAGTTCGCCGCCCGAACCTACAAGCCGACAGAGACTCTGCCATTGTTGATCGGACTCAACGCTTACCGCAATCCAGTTGTCATCTCCACTACAGGCAAAAATACCCTGGGGAGCCAGCTTTTTTGTTCTATTTTCCTGACGCCCCAAAAGATCATTGTAGGCGGTGTAATCAATAACCTGCTCCGCTGCGACATTTAACGCGGCATCCATCAGTGGGACTTCTACCAACTGTCCTTCACCGGCCTTTTCACGATCTTGCAGTGCCAACATCAAGGCAAAAAAGGCGTGTATGCCCCCTACCGGGTCGCAGGAACCTCGAGGCACCAGCGGCACATCTTTGTATCCAGTAACCCATGCCTGCCCGCTGACCTGCTCTACATTCATCGCAAAACCCGGGCGATCGCGCCAGGGGCCATCAAGACCAAAGGCCGGCATACGCACCAATATAGTCTTTGGGTTCAAGCTGTGAATAAGCTCCTTGGTCAGGCCAAACTGGTCCATTACCCGAGCAGAGAAATTTTCAATCACCACATCGGCATCAGCGATAAGTCTATGCAATAATTCCATGCCCTCAGGCTTATCGAGACGAAGGGTAATACCACGTTTGCCGCAGTTGGCACCGGCGTAAACTGAAGACCATTCCCACATGTTGTGATTGGGGAAACCTCCGGCAAAACGCATGCCATCTGGGCGTTGTATAGACTCTACCTTAACCACGTCGGCACCAAACTGAGCGATCAAAGAGGTTGCATAGGGCCCGGCCCAAAATGCGGTGAGATCGACAACCCTGAGTCCCTTTAAAGGCAATTCATCTTTGCCACTAGCGCCAACAGGGTTGCTCTCCACGGTTTTCAGTTCTTCGAGTATTTCATCTCGGTGTTGATTGAGCTTAGGTGCAGCACCCACCGGGAGATACACTGTCTTTTCCATGACCGAGCCGGGCCTTGGCTGTTTGAAACCGCCGGGGTTGTCCACAAACATACCCCGTTCCTGCATATGATCCATTTCTAGCAGTGTGTCACCAGAACCTATAGGAGCAGCCGGAATTCTAAGCATAGTCGAAATTTCAATAATTTCATCGACTGTGTGCTGTTTGGTCCACTCGGTAATGGCGCCCTTAATGAGTTCCATATCTTTCATGCGTGCCATATGAGCCATATAGTCTTCATTGTCAGCAATATCTTGCCGGCCAATCATTGCGCAAAAATCCAGCCACTGCTGGCCGGTGATGGTACAGAAACCCACCCAACCATCTTTGGCTTCTTCGATTGAAGGCATCTCAATACTGCGCGGCAACAGTTCATCACTCCACTGACTGACCATATCGCGAAAGGTTGTCATACTGAGGATGATGGATTCCAGAACCGACACATCGGCGTGCTGCCCTTTGCCACTTTGCTTGGCTGACATCCAGGCCGTAATTGCTGCCACTGAGGCAAAAGTACCACCTATCCATTCGCCCAGACGCCCGCCAGCGGTGACGGGTTTTCTACCGGGCAAACCTCGAGATGCTGTGGAGCCCGAAGCTGCCTGCAAGGTAAACTCTGTAGCTGGCCTATCTGCATAGGGTCCGGTTAAACCCCAGGGTGAAATTGATATCAGTGAAACAGCAGGATTAGTATCAGCAAAGGTCTGATAATCAAGTCCGTACTTTTGCAGCCCCTGATAGCCAAAGTCCTCAACTACTAGATCGGCTGTTTTCACCAAATCGAGTAACACTTGTCGGTCGGCATCAGTGTGCAAATCAAGGCAAATACTGCGTTTTGAAGCATTCAGAAACTGGAACAGCGCACCGTCCTTGCCCTCCGGCACTGGTTCACCAGATGCACGCCAGCGACGTAATTCATCGCCCTCTGGCGCTTCCACTTTAATCACTGTGGCTCCCGCATCAACAAACAGTTTTGTACAATAGGGGCCGGAAATTTCACTGCTCAAATCGATAATACGAACACCGTCCAGTGGACACTTGACAGAATCACTCATTGTTTGGCGTACCTCTTAATTATTCTCTTAGTATCGGCAGGCTTATCAAATAGTGCGCAAGACTATAAAACCTGTGTTCTGGCCACAATAGCATTGGTGAATTTAACACTGTTTTTCCTACAATTTAACAACTTGACAGTGATTATCTGCCACTATAATTTTTCTGTTCATCGTTACGGTGTACCCTTTCGAATATTGCCGTACATAAGCGCTAAACTACAAGCAGGGAAAACCGTGGTTGAAATTCCAAAAAACAGCCTTGTAAACAATGGCCATACCACCACACATTAGCAAATTCTCGCCCTTAGGAAACCATAATGAGACTACTTACATTTAGCATCACAACGCCCCTCGGCACCCTCAACCGACTCGGGGTAGAACTCGGCGAAGGCGCAGTACTGGATGCTAACCTGGCCTACGCCTTCATGTTGACCGAACGTGACCAACACCCTAAAGCCCAGGCTTTGGCCGATGTATTGGTACCCGCGAACATGATGGAACTGATTAATAATCTGGACTTTGGACGCAGCGCCATTACTGAAACCCTGATATATCTGGGCGATCGCGCAAAGTCTGGAGCTATGACAGGCTTGCGAGGAGAAAAACTGACCTACACTAAAGATGAAGTAACAGTGCTGGCGCCACTGCTGCAGCCGCGCTCTATCCGCGATGTGGTCGGTTTTATGCAGCATATTCGCAACTGTGGTGACGGCAACCTGCCACAGGGCTATGTTGATGTGCCTGCGGTGTACTACAAGGGCAATGTAATGTCGGTCATTGGTCCAGACGCCGATGTTCAGTGGCCGCCCTTTGGGGAACGGCTGGATTTTGAGCTGGAACTGGCCGCCGTCATTGGCAAACAGGGCGTCAATATCAAAGCAGACAATGCCATGGATCATATTTTTGGCTATACCATTTTCAATGACGTATCGGCTCGCAGCCAACAATTATTTGAGATGAAAGGTGGCCTGGGACCTACCAAAGGCAAGGATTTTGATACTGGCAATATATTGGGGCCAGTATTGGTTACCGCTGATGAATTCAGCCCTCTCGATGGCCATGACATGATTGCCAGAGTTAACGGTGAGGAATGGGGACGCGGCAAGATCAACGAAATGGATCACAGCTTTGCTAAGACCATTGCCTATATCAGCCGCCACGAAACCCTATACCCGGGGGATATTATTTGCTCGGGCACAGTACCCACGGGCTGCGGCCACGAACACCGCCGCTATCCGGCACCCGGGGATACCGTAGAGTTTGAAGTGGACGGCAT
>Ga0055584_100004502_pt1 | contig 13676 bp, 6 predicted proteins | sample OSDHelmetaG_FD_58716 | JGI IMG/M metagenome (GOLD analysis project Ga0055584, IMG submission 58716) | Pelagic marine sediment microbial communities from the LTER site Helgoland, North Sea, for post-phytoplankton bloom and carbon turnover... | ecosystem: Environmental > Aquatic > Marine >... | reverse complement strand
ACTTAAGTTTTCACCTTGTGTGTCTGTTTTAAAGATTTCTATTTTTGCAAGAGTTTCATTATCACCTTCGGTTAAATCAGCATAATCAAAATCTATACCGAATTTTCCTGAGGAGAACCGACTATCTATTTTTCTGTATGAAGCAATTTCTATTGTAAATTTTTCTAGTTTTTTATTATTCTGATTATCATCTTTGAGTGGTAAAAAATACCAACTAGAGTTTTCCCACGAGGTTCCTGCCGTATTACTAATAGTTCCATCAAATGGATCATCTCTAGGTTCATCAAGATAATCATAATCACTTACTTCTTCATGTATCTCAATATTTTGGTCTTGATCATTCGTTGCACTTGTTATTTTCCAACCTCTTAATATTGGATTATTAATTGTATAACCAATATCTTTAAATGTTTTTGTAGTAAAACTATCACTTAGTATATATCTTCTCTTGGTAGTTTCGGGCATAATGCGTTCAGGATCTAAGTAAAAATTAGTTTCTGTATCTCCTACAACGAATATTCTAATATGATATGTGTTTTTTTCTATTGCAAATGGAAACTTATATGATGTTTCAGATATTTCATCTGAAGTATAAATTAATTCGTCCACATCAGTATCTAAACTTTCACTATTAGGATCATTTGCTTTCCATAATTGTAATATATACCCAATGTTACTCCATGTTAATTGATACTCGTCATTTGCGGTTGCCACCGCATTGTTATATGCATCATCTAACACATCGTTCCAAGAAAATATTGGATTTTCTTGATCATCTATTTCAATTGAAGTTATATTGACCTGCGGAGAAACGGCATCTGTGTCTAATTTGTAAAAGCATTTAGCATCACTTGCTTCTGATGTGTTTGTTGAATCATCTTTTGCAGTTATACGAAAATGATTCTCGGCATTACTTGAAAAATCACGATATGTCGATTTATCAAAACCATTAATATTTGTTGAAGAAATCCAATGATTACCTATATAAGTAACATCTGTTGGAAACTCATGCCAAGTAGTTCCGTTTCCACTTTCTCGCATTTCCACTAAATATGCAGGATTTTCTTCGTGTACAACTTTTTCTAAATTTTTACTTGAAAGTCGTTTATATGCAGTATCCCACTCAAGTGAAAGATAATTCTGAGTTTTATATGCAATTGCATAGTTTTTGGAAGGATAGTTTTTACTTTGATAAATTTCGTCTATTTTGTGTGGTGGTAACTCATCAGGAGATGCAAAACCTGGACGAACTAAATTCCATGTATATTCTCCACGTGATTCACGATTTAACAAATAAGTTCCTGCAACTGAATTATTATCAATTACCTCGATTGCAATGTATCTATCGGATATATCTTTTTTTATTGATTTGTTGTTTTTCTCATCAATGGAATAACCTACAAGTGGAACTAAATCAAATGTATTTACAACTTTATATATTTGAAGTTTTGGCAATACAACAGATACACGAAAATCGTTGATATTAAATACTTCAACACTTGAAAAGGTTTTAATAAAATCACCAACAATGATTTCTGTTTCACCTGCAATTGGCCAATTTTTTATTTCCTCGAAAGTTCTTCCGAGTTCATCATCATAAAACCAAGAAGTAGATGGACCTTTTGGTCCTGAATTTCTAATACTTACATTTTGTTGAGTATTAAAATTTAAATTTCCTTTTATTTTAAATACATTAGTTCCAAGATAATGATTGTCTTCACCTCCTGTACTTTTTTCTATAAGTGAGGTTTTTCTTAAACTATATTCACCCTCAAAGTCATAAGCATTTATATCACTAAATGTTATACCGTATGCTTGTTTATATTTATTTGATATATTTTTAAATATTTTGTCTTGAACTGATTCTTCTAGTGCAGATAATGGTGATACTTGTGGAATCCATTCATTATCTCCTGCGTTCTCATACACGATGATTCTTCCAGTTGTTCTTGCATCAGGAATTTCTGAATTGATTCCGTGGGGTGCAGAAACTACAATTGAGTTTCCATCATAGGAAAGTTTTATTTCACTTCCATATCCATTATCAGCAATCTCTGCATCTAGTCTTACAAGTTCATGTGTAAACTTATGATTTATATTATCCGATTCAACTAATTTATATTTACTTCTTTTATATGCACTTGAAAAATCTTGGGCATTTACATCTATTGAACGTTCTTTAGTTTTTGTTTCGTCCCATTTATTCTCTACTTCATTTAATGTAAATATTGTAAAACTTGCATCATCCTCTGTGACTTTTGATAATGCAAGAGTTTTTCCGTCACCTGATAAACTAACATCTCCACGTTCATTTACAAATCTATTGTTAATGAATCCTTGACCAAGTTGTACCCAATTGTCGTGATCTAATGTATCTACTTTAAATACTTTTACGAGCATTATATTTGTATTATCTCGTTTGAGTCCAGGTCTTAATTTAACTGCCATCGTAGATCCATCGTCACTTAAAACGATTTTTTCCGCAGAAAATTCAGCAGCCGAATTTACCCAAGGACTTCTTCCTGCTGTTTCGGCACTTATATAATCTACATTTTGTGAATCAACTGAGTCTGATTCAACGGATAAATTGTAACTTTCAAAATCTGGTCTTTTAAAAGAACCTCCTTTTGATGCAGATTCCATATAATCAGATGGATTATATTCGTCTGTAAGATGTCCTCCCCAATTTATATATTTGTATTCCGTATCAACTGAGTTGGTTGATGTATCTACACCAATTGTTGCAATTATAGGTGTATGTGAAAGTATTTTTTTCTTTGGAGTAATATAGGAATCCAATAACACCGCATATACTTTTTCTGAATTACCGTATGCTCCGTATATGTTTGTTTGAGATACTCCGTTTTTATCATAAGCAGTCACACGAATCTGACGATTATATCTTATGTCATTTGGATGAAACAATGCGTTCGTGTCTACATCGTCTTCTATTTTTTGTCCTTCTACACGAAAATATATATTTTGATTATAATCGTTATATTTTAAACTAAACTCCACATTTGCATTGTATATATTTGCATAAACAGTACTACCATCATCCATTAATTTGTTATATTCACGTTTAGGTTCGTTTAATTTTGGTAGAGTGGTTTTAGAATGCCATGTATTTGGATTCTTGGTTAGTTCAGTCTCAGCACTATCACACCAAACAATATCCCAATCAGAATAACAAGTCTTTTTATACGATACTTCGTAGTACACATATTGATTGTGAGGCCATTGAAATTGTACGTCTGCGATAGGTCTTGTTAAATTTGCCCCACTTGTTAATGAGTAAGAAGAAGGTGAGTCGTAATGTTTTGTAAGTATAGTATCATTACTTTCACTATAATTTGCAAGTTTTATATCAAATTCAACAAAATCTTCATCAACTTTATTTTCCACGTCAGGTGTACTAAGCAATCCAATTGCAACTTTATTGCCACTTCTACTCATTGCAATATTGTTTCCTGCAAATTGCACATTTTTGTCAAATTCAGGAACATTTATTTCTTGGAACTTATTTGAATACGAAAATAGTTTCCATTCACCACTTGGTTTTTCAAACTTTGAAAACTTTACTGCTATACCAGAATTTATATTTTCCTTGCCACTATTTGCAGTATCTCTTTCATTACCATCACCACACGGAGGTAGACTTGTAACGATTGTATCACGTTCATATGCATCTAATCTAAAAGTGCGAGCATAATCTTTTAATATTTTTAAATCATTATTAGAGTTAAATGGTTCGGACTCAGTTTTTAGAATACGTGCATTAGAATTCCACCCTAAACCTATATCATTTATTTTAATTGAGTATTTTTGAACACTTGGTAATTTTCCGTTTACACTTGAATCACCAAATGCAATTAAAGAACCATCTTCATTTGAACACATAGTAGTATATCCAAGCAATTCAAAATATTTTCCGGTTGGTTTATCGTGATTAAATTGCTTTTGAGTACTACTTTTTTCAAACACTTTAGTAACATTCTTTTGTGAATCTTCCGTGAAAATATACATTGAATAGCCATCTTCTGCTCTTGGTTTCCAATCTAAATTATCAACTACTAAATTGTAATCGTGTCCATTTTCATATGAATATCTACTAACTCTGTGTGTAACACCTGCAGGAAACCATTTTTTCACTATCTGTTTTAGCTTTCTACCTTTATAAGTGGTTTTATATCGAATTTCGTTCGTATAGTTTCTATCTTGAAATTTAGATGAACTTACAATTACTTTTTGTGAATCTTGAGTGTGAAATAAATTACAATCTGATGGTAGTGGTATTGGTTGATATGAAGTCCAACCAGAACCACTTTGATTAAATCTAGCAGATAATAAATAATCGTCTCCTGTGTATACATCAGTTCCTTTTATAGAAACTGCCATACCTATTTTAACGTTATCTGAATCCAACTCTGATATATCATTTGTTATTTCACTTGGTGGAAGAATAACAGAATTTGAACGCATTACATTACCACGCATTCCTGCTGGTCCTAGTGTAGAAATGTATTGAGTAATACTACGGTCTGCTCCTGCATCATCTAATTGAGCATCTGTATACCATATTCCAAATTGTAATTGCTTTCCTTCTCCAGGAATACCCTCTGTGCTAATTGGAATAACGGATATAACATTAATTTCACCACCTGTCTTCAATCCATCTGTATCTAATGATAAAGTAAATGATGCAGAAGATTCCTCATATGAGTTGTCGTCTCTATCAACCTCTAAAATATTAGAACCCCATTTAACTTCATAGTATGCTATTTCTTCTCTATCAGCAGATTCATCGGTTTCCACAAATTTTATATTTGCGGGTTCATTATATCGTATGATATTTTTTCCAGATACCTCAGTATTTAACAATTCAATACTCTTTGGTGGTTTTGGAGTTTCAAAATTTACACTAATTGTATGTGTAAACTCTTGTGATTTCTGTCCCGATGCCAATACCGCAGTTACTCCAAGTGTATAATCACCTTCACTGTCAAATGTTTCCGAGAATATATTTCTAATACCTTTTTCAAAATAATCCAACTCTTTGGTTATTGTAAGTTCACTTTTAAATTTACTTGATGTGTCTATTCCTGTGATTTCATTTTTTACAGGTTCATCATTTAAGGTTAATTCATAATACCTTATCTTTGGTGAAAGATTATTGTAATTTTCTTCGTCCTTAAAGTGCCATTCCCATTCAACCAAGGGTAAATTTGTTTTATTTGGAAGTGTATCTCTTACTAAACCACTTGCAAACTCAACCTGTACATCGGTGTTAACAAGTGATTTCCAATTAATTTTAAAATCTTCTGATAATGATTCTTGATTTGATTCATCCAGTGCGACTACATTAATCTCCATGGCCTCATCACCACTAATTGTTATACTATTTTCTTTTATATAATCAGATATATCAAAATAATTATTTTCTAAGATAAATGATTCAGCATTTCCGACTTTAACTTTATATTTGTAAGAGAGTCCTAGTTTTTCTAATCCGTTTACTTGAATTCCACCAAAAAGGTTTGGAAGATTGCTTCCGAAATTTTCCCACTCTAAATATAAATTAGTTTCTTCGGTGTTTACTTCAGCAGTATTTGTATCTCGGTCAAACGGATATACATGATTTTTATCTGAATATGTTGCTAGTTTGGTAAATGTTATTTTTTTAAATACAAATCCAAGTTCGAATTCATATCCATCACTTGGTAATATTGCTGAATTTGAAGAAACCGTTCTTAATGATATTGTTCTTTTTTCAAATGAAATAGGATTTGGATACTGAATTATGCCTTTATTACTTATTTTTACTTTTGCAAAATCTCCTCCATTTACAGACAACTCAAATGAAGTAGTTTGATTTGTAGAAATTCTATTAACAGAATCACCAAATATACCATATGGATATGATGGGTTTATATTAGCACTATCATATTCATCTAACCCCCAACCAGAATTATCACCACTCGTTTTAAGTAATGCAGGAAGATTTCCAAGCTTTAGTGATAATTTACCAGGTGCTTCGTCTAATATATCGTAACTTTCAATAGTAGGTGTTTTTAATTTTCTTAAATCATAAATTAATGGTGAACTTACTTCCCATTGTGAATCTTTGGTTTCACCCTCAAGTCTTACCCTTATTCTAAAGTAATGCAATCTTTGATTATTTTCATTATCTGCATTGCTTCTGAGTTCCTTAATTAGATCCGTAATTGGTTGCGTGTCGAAACTTGTTTCAAGATAACCTATAAAATTAGAATTGGAAGTATCATTAGGATGTTCTCTTTGTAATTGTTCATACAAATCATCTAAATTTACTATATGTTTTGTTACAGGTATATATTTATTAGATTGATCTGTTGCATTTGTATTTCTCATGTATCCTGCGGTAATAGTTTTCCAACTTCCATTGTCTGATACTGATTCAATTTCATTTCCATTTAATACATCTATTGAAGTATTTGCATCTAAACTCGATTCCCAACGTTTCACGTCAAATACAAAGTTAACTTGACCCATCTCACTTGAAATTGGGTTTGGCCAAGGAAGATGCACAGATGCTTCGGTTTTTTCATTTATATCATTGTTTCTGAAACTAAATGTAGGTGAAAACCCAACCTCTGATCCAGAATCAAAATTCGACACAAAATTTGTTAATGATACATCAAAGTTTGTTTCTGCTATATCCGTGTAAAGTCCTGATTCCACACGTGTATTATACTCTGAGTTTGATTCGAATGGTAATTGATCATCACGCAAAGTGTCAACTGCACCTAACTTAATTTTATAGTATCCTGCTTTAAAATATTGTTTTAAGTCTAATACAGTTCCGAACTTTTTAAGTGTACTTGTAGACTCGTTTCTTAAAACATTATAATTAAAAAAGGTTAATTCACGTGTAGGACTTGTGGGATACTCCTCTGCCTCGGTTTGCTTCCAATAAAAATCTAGTTTCCATTTATATATAGGAATATTAAGTTTATCTGTTTCGGATTGGTTATATTCCCAAGTTATATCAATAGTGTCATTTCCCAAAATAACATAACTTGATTCAGTTGTAAAAGATACATTGGCATAGCCTTTTGATGTATCCCTAAATCTATGTGGTGGTGAAAAATATAATTTTGGATGTGATACACACCACTCTGAACGCAATCCATTTTTTAAAACTCTGCGTACATAAACACCAATTACATTAGATTCTCCATCCAACGATGCTAATTTGTAAAACTTTGCTAATGATTCGTTGTGACCATATTGAATCGACATTTGTTGTCCAACGGAACGTGGTTCTACTGAAAATATTTTTGCAGGTTTTCTACTTCCACTATTATTTACGTCAGAATCAATACTAAGATCACTTGGAATTTCAGGAGGAGTTACATTTTCTGATTCAGTTGATGTTTTATCACAAATCCAAACCATTCTTTGCTCACCAAAATTAAATGTAGAAAACTTGTATTCATATTTATGAAAAACGTCTTGCTCTTCGTTAGCAACACTTGGATTTACAATTTCAAAAGTAGGTAAATATGGATCATAGTTGTGATCTGTAGATAAAATTATATCACTAGGTTTTGCAGGAGGTCCAAAAACTAAAGAATAAATTTCTGCACCGGTATCTGTAAAATCATCTTGAATTTCTGCTAATGCATTTTCAATTTCACTCTCTGTATCAGAATCCAATGCCCACCAACCTTCAGTCGCATTTGAGGGGTTATCTAAGTCCGTTCTTACAAAAGTTTTGATTAGATAATCTTCAAGTATTTTTTGTATTGATGCAACTTTTCCGGCAACCTTTACAAAATCTTTAGATATTTTGTTTGATGCAGATACTTCTCCTGTTCTTGATCCAGTCGCAATATTTGTTAATGTGTTTATATTATTGAATATTGGAGTAGCAATTTGTCGTACAATCGTTGCCAACTTAGAAAAGTCAATTTTACTTTTATCTTTATCACCTTCATGATACCAGTACCACACATTACTTTTGTCCAAGGTTTTATGATATTTTCGTGTAATATCTCTTGATCTACAACCATTAAATGGATCACCACAAAGTTTATCTGTTGCTAATAAAATGTGTTCAATAACGTTTTCATCAAGAAGATAATCGTCACCTGTTTTATCGTGAGAAAAGTCTGTTCCAACTGATTGGTAGGAATTGGGCATCTCAGCATAATTTAAAATAGTTCCTGCAATGCCAAAATATACTTGTAAATCGTCACGAACTGAATAATCATATTCGTCTGTTTTAAGAATACCATTTAAAATATATTTTATTATTTCTTTATATGAATTTAATTTTATATTAAATTTCAATAATTCAACATCCTGGTTTGCAATATAATCTACTGATTTAAGTTGCCCATCATTGAGTCCAAACTTATGTTTTAATAATTTATTTGCGACTAAATTAGAATTATTATGCCATCGTAGTAGAGCATCGGTTTCTGAACTAAGTGTACCTTCGTCATCATCTAGTTGTTCCGAAAAAGGATAATAAATATATTCATCCATTAATCTCGATTTTAAAGTTGATAGTGGTGTTACAAATATCTCAGTATCTTTTTCGTCAGATGAAAGTGGTTTATCTAGGATAATTTCAAACTTATCTGTTTCATCAAGAATTATATTAGATAATTTATCTCTAGTTTCTTTTTTAATATCATTAAGTTCTACACCCCCACCACTTAATTCAATTTTTAAGACTCTAGGTATATCAGTTTTTAATAATCTAATTGCAAAACTTCCGTCTTCTCCGGTAGATGTTTGTTCACCATATTCATATTTTCCAATTGTGTAGTAATTCTCAAATTCATAAAGCCGCATATCCAATTTCGTTGGTTCAATTTTCGTTCTTTCATCGTAAGCATAAACCTTAACATTTGCATTTGCTATATAACCATCAAGTCCTTTTCCATAGAATGTTACATATTCAACAGGAACCGGAGTTTCAAGAGTTTCTGCAATTTCCTTTAGAATATTATTTTTTAGATTATCAATATATTCAACACCACGTAACCATTCAATTTCTCCTGTTGCAGGATCTTGACGACCAAGTCCATTTGTATATTGATTTGAATTATACAAAAAATGTAAATTATAGTCTTCAGGTGTCTCAAGATTATTACCACCTACATTTCCAAGACCATCCAATTCTTCAAACAAATGACCACCACCCACTTTCATTGTAATTGGTATAGTTGGGTCAGTAAGTATATCTTCAATTTGATTACCTAGATTATATAGATTGACAAGTTCCTCTGATATATTATCATCGGTACGGTCTATTTGATTTTCCTCGTTTGGAAGAACCGAGAGATTCGGAAATATATCCTCGGTATATTCACCTGGAATCGGAGTAGATTTTAACAAATCCTGAAATAATATATCAGTTTGAAAATTATACGCAAAGATTGTAAAACTGAATATACCTGCATAGTCTTTATATAAATTTGGTGAATTCGAATTTGCTTTATCTGCTTTTAACTTTTTTCCAATATGCACCATAGAACGACACGCACCATATCCACCACCCTCGTGACTTCCAAATAAAAGAAATTGTCGTTTCTCGTCCCCACCAAGTTCTGTGTAGTGTTCGATTTCTGTGATAATAACTTCTTCTACAAATTGCTCAAGAGTTCTACTTGTATGTGCATATGTTTCGTTGTTTGGTATTGTTTCAAGATAATTAGTATACCATGCACCCTTGCGGTCTCTAACAAACAAAAAGTCAGTATCATTTACGTTCCACGTTGTTGTGGTATGTATACTATTATCTGTTAATTGTGATCCATCTATAAAGTCAAAAAACGATTGAGCAAATGAAATATTTGTATGATCACCTTCGGTAACATTATATGTCTCAAGTCCATCTACAAACGGACACTTAAGTGGTTCAATATTATCTTCAAATTTTTCACACGGTGAAAAAACAACCATAAAGTTTTTTGCACGAACTATTGCTCCGTCAGCAGCTTTCGGATTATTATAATACATTACCGCATCTGTATCAATTGGATGTATTAAATCATCAATGCCAACTCCACCATACAACGCTTCTCTGAGTTCCTGTGTATTACCGAAAATTTGTTTTATATCTGTTACCATAAGTCTTCCAAACTTTAAATATTAAATCATTACAAGAATCCTTTGTATTTTTTTCATTTCAATTGTTTATTTTATAGATAAGTTTATATAAAAAGAGAACACCGAAGTGTTCTCTTTAAAAAATTTTACTTAATTTTTTATTATTGAATTTTAATTTTCATCTGTACTACTAAGAACCAGCATTTGTGTTGTCTAAGATTTTGTCTAAAAACATATTTTTTAAATTAGATATAAATGTTACTTTTGAATATGTAATTGTACCATCTTCTGCTGTATCACCAAAAACATTCATTTGTTCGTTTCGGTATAAACCATAACTATTGTATCCACCTGGTGTGGAATAATCTACTGCGTTGTTGGTGATAGCCTCTTCGGTATGACCACCACCGATATACATTTTGACCCACTTTACACTATTTCCATCAACATCAGTTTGAGTGGCATCTAGCATCTCAAGTAACTTTGGATATAATACATAGTTGGAATGCCAATCATTCTCAAAATCACTTACTCCGTATGGTGCATTTGCATCAGATTTAAATACAATTTCTTCATCAAACAAATTAAATTGTTCATCAGTTGGATTCCAATTATGTGGTTGTGGATACATATGATCTTTAAGAGTTGTACCGTCACCCGGATCTGATCCCGTATAAGGTTGTTCTGGTACACTCATTAAATCCGTTTGGAAGTTATACCCAAAAAGATTCAGATTATAATTCTTGTTGTCACCATCTATTTTATCAAACAATGCACAAGCAAATCTAAATGCACCATATCCTGCACCTTCGTGACCACCCACAACACTTATATTTGAATAATTATCATATCCATCGATATAGTCTTCGTAAACATCAGCTGCAAACTCTTCAAGAGTTTGACGATCTTCACTTGGATTTTCATCGGTTGCATTTTCAACGTTTGTTACAATTCCATTCATATACCACTTCGCAGATTTATCACGAATAAACATTATATCTGCATCATTACCAGTCCATGCTTCGGTTTTTTCAGAAACCGTTCCATTATTATAATCTAATAGATTTTGTGTGCCATCTAGATAATCAATTATATTTTGACTAAAATTAGCTCCTCCTGTTGAAATTTGATAGTTTGGAAACTCTTCTACAAACTTAGGTACACTATCTGAGTTTGGTGAAAAAACTATAATCAACGAAGTTCTCACAGACTCTTGTTGCTTCAGCAGAATAACATCATGCTCATAATTTGCGTCACCGTGTGCGGTTTTGAAACTGCCATATGAGTTATCTCCGTCACCAGTTACATTTTTTCGAAATTGTTTTATATCACTCCATGCCATTTTTATATATCTCCAATTGAATTTTTTAAAATTACAATTATAAATATAAAAACTTATAAAAAATAATACAAAATCAATCTAGAAATATTATTAAAATGCAGATACTAAACAGAAATAATGCTGGAATATATTTAATGAATTTATCACGAACACGATAATGCATCCAAATTGAACCAAAAAGCAATATAGATAATCCGATTGCTCCAATTTGAGTACAATACGGAAATATTGTTCCAAATAATAAAATCAACGCAAATGCAGGTTTTACAAACTTTATGCACTTATAGCAATTATCACTTAATCCGTATTTAACAAATTCTTCTCGTAGATTCTTAGCATTTGAACCACGAAATTTACTTGGTTTTTCCGACCTAAATAACCAAACATTCAAAATTACAAACGATACAATTATTTGCAGAAAAATATCGATATTATTGCTTGCAAATGATGTCGTATTGTAAAATGCAGACATTAAATCATATACATCCATATTAACTAAATATAAATCCTAAAAATACAAAAATTAAAATATAAGGTGTTAAATAAAATATGCTTTGAGTAATTGCCCACGCATAAAAATCTGAAAATGCTTCGTTAAACTCAGCAACTTCTTTTTGTGATAACTTTTTTTTCATATATTAACTATGCTTTGCAACTTTTTTATATGTTTCTTCGTAATCAGGTAACACTAAGTTTGGTTCATCGTCATCGTCCATACATGAACTTAAACTAACCAAAGTTTCTATTAAATCTATATTGGTTTTTTCTTGTGAAGTAATTGAAGATTCAGTTGTGTGAATTTTTGATACAACTCCGTTATTAAATTTTCCGTAGTCGTATATTTTAGACTTTCCGAATTTATTTATTTTATCTTGGTTTAATTCTGAAATCGCATTTTGAATTGTTTGCTTGATTTCTTCTTCACCAAAAAATCCTGAATTGTATGTAACATCAATGGTAAATTTGCAATTTTTTGTCATAGTCTAATAAATTAAACTACAACGATTAAATTGTCAACAAACTTTTACGAATTTTCTGATTCGTAAATTTCAAGTCCTTTATCTGAAATATAATTGCAAGTAAATCTTGCAAGTCCATCGCATCGTATAATTTCTCCATTGGAACTTACTTCAAATACACCTTCATCACGTACCATACGATGACCATCTTTGTTTTGACCAGAATAAACCAGTGTTCTTCCGATGATACTTCCATCGTCTCGTTCTTCGTCTATTTCATAGCACATTAGAATCGGACCATGATTAAAATCTTCTGATTCTTCAAACTCGTGAAAATACTCAGAAAATGCACGGAGTGTTGCTTTTACGTGTGGAGTCACGATGCGTTGGTTGGTACACAATCTGCATAATCTTTTCCGTCCAAGAAAAATCCTTGGTCACTTGCAGAATCATTTTGACCTTGAAAACCAGGTTGATTATTTTCTTCGTAACAAGCAGTATGATAAAAAGTTGCTTGATGTTCGTTGTTCAAACAAATACTTTCAGCATTTTCATCTATGTCCCAATTATCTCCATATGCGTGTTCATCGGTACGACTATAAATGTCTCCATATCCGTCATATTCTCCTTGAATTACTTCTCCTGTGTTCATAACCATCGTAATTTTGTTCATCCAATCAATTTGCTTGGGTGAATACGGTGACACGATGCTTTTTCCACAACACTTACAATTCCAACTAAAAAATCCCATTTTATTTATCTCTCCTTTTTATATTTGTGTTTCGTGATACAATTCTTCGTCAATTCTATTAATCTCGGAAGTTGCGTTTGGTTCATAAACTGTGTAATAATCAAACTCCGCACGAAGTTCCTTAAAATAATTTGCGACAACATTTCTGAAAATCAACATTGGATCATCAAGAACCTTGGCACGAAACTCCATATGCTTGCTGATATACTTTGCCATTGCAATAAATGCTTCATCCGAAGAATCACGAACGTGACTCCAATCCCAAACCAAATCACGAATTGTATCCATATCGTAATCTCCATCTTGTAAATTACCGAATCCATCGGCATGAATATAACGAGTATTAGAATCAATAGTCGCATTTATATGTTCTCTGTTTTCACCGGTGTGGTGAAGAAACGACATAACGTAATCGTTTGCTAATCGTGAAACAACAGGGTTACTTAATTCTGTGATCATATTCTCTCTTTCGTTTGAATTTTTAATTTGGTTCTTTCTCACTCTCAATACAAGTATACTA
>Ga0055584_100004501_pt1 | contig 13682 bp, 11 predicted proteins | sample OSDHelmetaG_FD_58716 | JGI IMG/M metagenome (GOLD analysis project Ga0055584, IMG submission 58716) | Pelagic marine sediment microbial communities from the LTER site Helgoland, North Sea, for post-phytoplankton bloom and carbon turnover... | ecosystem: Environmental > Aquatic > Marine >... | reverse complement strand
CTTTGGGTGTATCTCTTTTGCTTTTTATATTTCATGAGATAATAAAATTTATTACTTTTGCTTTACTAATTAACAATTACATAATTATTACAACTACTTATGGACACAACTGTTATTAAAACAGGTACCGAAGAAAGCGCTTGGGGCGGAGGTAAATTACCGTTAAAGGTAAGTTATGGAAAAATGATGATGTGGTACTTCATATTATCTGATGCTTTAACATTTTCAGGTTTCCTGGCCGCTTACGGTTTCTCACGATTCAAATTTATTAATACATGGCCAATTGCCGATGAAGTGTTTAACCACTTTCCATTTATGCATGGTGTAGATGCGCCAATGTATTATGTTGCTTTGATGACATTTATTCTTATTGGTTCTTCAGTAACTATGGTTTTAGCTGTTGATGCTGGTCATCACATGAAAAAGAACAAAGTAGCTACCTACATGTTTTTTACAATTGTTGGAGGTATTATTTTTGTAGGCTCTCAAGCTTGGGAATGGAAAAACTTCATTAAAGGTGAGTACGGAGCAGTTGAAACTAGAGGAGGTCAAATTCTTCAGTTTGTTGATACTGATGGGCATCGTGTTAAATTAGCAGACTTTGTTACTGCAGGACATAGCAGTAGAGTAAAACATGAAAATAAGAATGGTATTTGGTTTTATGAAGGAGAAGACTTGCCTAGTTATTCAATGGAAGATGTAATTAAAGGTTTTGAGAAAAACCCTAACTTATTAGTAAGAACGCAAGTTGTTACAGAAGAAGGACATAAAACAATACTTTCTAGAACAGCCTCTATTGATAAGTTAAAGAATAATGGAATAGGAGTTGTTGAAGGGGCAAACCTTACTAAAAATGAATATGGTAGTACTTTATTTGCTGATTTCTTTTTCTTTATAACAGGATTTCATGGTTTTCACGTAATGTCAGGTATTGTAATTAATATTATTATATTCTTTAATGTATTACTTGGTACTTATGAAAAGCGCAAGAGTTATGAAATGGTTGAAAAAGTAGGCTTATACTGGCACTTTGTAGACCTTGTATGGGTATTTGTATTTACATTTTTCTACTTAGTTTAATTTTAAGTTTTTAATAAAGTCATTATGGCACACGATATAGCACACCACGAGTCAAGTACTAAGAGGATTTGGCAAGTATTTATTATTTTATCAATAGTAACTCTTGTAGAGGTAGCTTTTGGTATATGGAAACCAGAGTTTTTAAATGCACGTTTGGGATCTATGAAATTGTTAAACTGGTTTTTTATTATTCTTACTATTTATAAAGCATACTTAATTACTTGGGCATTTATGCATATGGAAGGAGAAAACAAATATCTACGTCGTTCAGTTGTATGGACAGCTGTTTTCTTAATATCTTACATTACTTTTATTTTGTTGGTTGAAGGAGATTATGTTTTTGATGTATATAAAGACGGATATAAGAGTTGGGATTTTTAACAAAACCCTTTTTTGTAATAAAAGAAAGCCACCTATAATTTAGGTGGTTTTTTTTGTGAGTTATATTTAAAATAATATAATTGTATAGTGTCAGCCATTGATATTAGCTCATTTAGTACTTGCTAATCCTAATATAAAAAAGCTATTAATTTTTATTTAGAAGTTGTGCTTGGATTTTAGAAGGCCATAATAACCCTTATGAATTTGCAGTCACAAAATCTGAATTACAAGAAATAATTGGAGAATATAGTATATCTGAAAAATCCAGAAAAAGATTAAAGATCCCTGAAAATATAGCAGGAACTATTTCTATTAAACTAAATTCTAATAAAACATTCGAATTTATAAGTATACCAAATAATGAACTCTACAAAAACTTAAAAGAGTTTAAAACAACTAACGAAAAGGGAAAGTGGGATATTGAATTTGACCAAGGCCGTTGGGTTTTACAAATAACAGTAACTTCTAAATATGATGGAAATAAGGCTCGCATAGCTAATCAATATCACTTAAATAAAAATAAGTTACCTTATCAAATGCTGAAAATGGTTGGAGTTAAAAAATTGGGAAGCTATAATATTTGATAAAAAATAAAACGAACGCACAACACTATATATAACGAATTGCGCGATTAGTTTTTAATCAAAAAGTTGTTGTCTATTCGCAAAGTTGCCAGATTTTTTTATTTGGTATTAAATGAGAAAAATTAAAACAAAACACAAAAGATTTGGCTTGTGGTTAAACCGAAAGTAATTGCCTTATTTTCTGCCCAACTTGCCATATATTTAACGTTATGTGCTGCCGAATAGTTATGGTTATTTCTTTGATTAAACGTAAAATGGATGGCCATTTGTTAATTGTGAATTGATGTTTTGGGAAGTGGTTATGAAGAGTTTGAAAATTTAACATTTACTCATACTGAATGATATTTGTAGGAAGTTATTTTCTTTTTCAAAAGGACTAAAGATATACTATAATTTAATTCCTAAAATGTAAGGCTCGTTATTTTGTGTTTAAGTTCAAAATATTCTAACTCTTATAAGAAAGTAATAGCTTTTACATCAAAACAAAAAAATATTTTAAGAGATTATTATTATTAAAATAGATGTTCTGGGTCTTGTAGTGTAGAAGATTCTTTTGAAATAGTTTTACTCGTACTTAAGAACATAATATATCCATATAGATATTGCTAATAAGATGATTATTGGGCAATACTCTTTTTGATTGCAATAATATCTTTTTAATAGATTTTTGAGTTTTTTTACTTGTTATTAATACAATTTATTAAAAATAAATAAATTGTATTATTGTTAATTTTCTTTATTAAAAATAAAGGTATAAAAATATAGTTATTGTTTATTAAGGCATAATTATTATTATCACATTACAAGCTTGTTAATAATGCCTTTTTTCCATTGATAAATTCGTAGTATTTTTCCTTCTTTCATGTTTTATTGTTTGTAATTGTATATTTTGGTTAGTATAATCTGAAATTCACTATATATGAATCAATTAAAACTCCTCTTAATTTTCTTTCTTTTTACAGGAATAACTTACTCACAAAAAGAAATAACAGGTAAAGTTTATGACCCCAATAATATGCCATTGCCAGGGGCTAATATTATTGAGAAAGGAACAACAAATGGTACAGCTACCGATTTTGATGGTGCTTTTTCTTTAACAGTAGCCGATAATGCAACACTTGTAATTAGTTTTTCGGGTTTTGAGACTACTGAAGCCTTAGTAAGCGAGAAAACAAATTTTAATGTAGTTCTAAAAGAAGGAATGTCATTAAATGAAATTATTATTACAGGTTCTAGAGTACCTACAAGAAGTAATACTTCTAGTCCTCTTCCTGTAGATATCGTTGCGGCTAAAGAACTTCAATCTACAGGACAACAAAGCTTCGATAAAGCATTACAATACAAAATACCTTCGTTTAACACAGTTCAGACTCCTGTTAATGATGCAACTTCATTATTAGACCCTTATGAAATAAGAAATATGGGGCCTAGTAGGACTTTAATTCTTATAAATGGGAAAAGAAAAAATTTAAGTTCTTTACTATACACGCAAACATCTCCTGGTATAGGTGAAACAGGTGCCGATATTTCGGCAATACCTTTAGATGCTATAAAAAGTATCCAAATACTAAGGGACGGTGCTTCTGCTCAATATGGTTCAGATGCTATTGCAGGTGTAATGAATGTTATTTTAAAAGATGATTATAAAAATTCTTCGGCCACATTTAGAACAGGTACAACTATTGAAGGAGATGGTGAATCAATTGGTGTGAGTTATAACGGAGGTACCGCTATTGGTGAAACTGAAGATGGAGACCATAAAGGGTTTATTAATTATACCGTGGATTTTTCGAAATCTCAAGTATCTAATAGACCAGGTACAGTAGATGCATTTGGTGAACTTAAAGATTTTGGATTTAATGCTGATGGAACACCAACTGGTAACACTCTGGATAACATAGAAGCTGTAGAAGAGTTTTTGTCAAGAAACCCTGATGCTAATAATATAAATGGTAGTCCAGAAAAAAGTTCAGCAAAATTTTTAATTAACGGTGGATTTACTACAGCTAAAGATAAAGAATTATATTTTAATGCGGCTTATGTGTTCAAAAAAGTAAATAGTTTTGCTAATTACAGAACACCATACTGGAGAGATATTGAAGATTTTGAATATTTAGGAAATTTCTTTCCTGGAAATAACCCTAACACAACAGGCGATTTTACAGATGAATTAGGTACTGTATTTAATGGAAATGGTTATGATGGGTATTTGCCAACTTTTGTAGGAGACTTAAATGATTACAACGCAACACTTGGTATAAAAGGAACAATTAATGAATGGAATAGTGATGTTAGTATAACAGTTGGGGGGAATAGCCAAGCTTATACCGTTTCTAATTCCCATAACCGATCTACTCTTTCAGAGATTATAGATGGTGAAGAGGTTTACACATATAGAGAAAATAGTCCAATTGAGTTTCAACCAGGAGGCACCTCTTTTAGACACGTAGTTGGAAACGTAGATTTATCAAGAGTTTTATCTGACAAAGTATCAGTAGCTATTGGTACAGAGTACAGAGCAGAGTTTTTTGAAATTTTAGAAGGAGACTTAGCATCTTATGATGGTGAAGGTTCTGATTCTTTTGCAGGAAATACACCAGAAGATTCAGGTCTGTTTAGTCGATACAATATTGGTGGATACGTTAGTGCTTCTTACGATGCAACAGAGGATTTATTATTTGAAGGAACTGTAAGAGGAGAAAACTATAGTGATTTTGGAACTACGTTTGTGTGGAAAGCAAGTTCTCGTTATAAATTCCTAGATGACCGATATACTTTAAGAGCTTCGGCATCTACAGGCTTTAAAGCACCTTCATTGCACCAAATTTATACTCAAAAATCTCAGTTTGACTTTAGTGCAGGTGGAGGGATTACGGTTTCTGGAATTATTAACAATGTATCGCCTGAAGCGAGACGCTTAGGTGTGGCTAGTTTAAAAGCAGAGGAATCTCTTAATTTTACAGCAGGTATAGGGGCAAAACCAATCAAAAACTTAAGTTTAACTTTAGATTATTATAATATTGATATTGATGATAGGATATTTTTATCTAAAAAATTAGACACTGAACTTGGTGAGGTGCAATATTTTTCTAATGAATTAGATTCTAGGACATCTGGTATAGATGCTGTGATAGCTTATAGTGGCATATATATAGGTGAAGGTAAACTAGGAATTAATCTTTCTGGGAATTATACATTTACAAATGAAAGAACAGACACCCCTTCAGAAGGACAAGAAGATTTACTAGATGATAGCTTTGAATCTTTATTATTTACATCTCGCCCATCATCAAAATGGATATTAGGAATTAACTACAGAATAAATAAATTTGAATTCAATTTAGGAAATACATATTTTGGAAAAGCAACGTTTAATCAAGATGGATTGGAAACAAATGAAGATGAGATAGCAGAGTTTGGCTTTGAAATTGGATCTCAAGCAGCTAACTTAAAAACAGAATTTATTCCAAAAATTGTAACCGATTTAGGAGTGACTTTTAATGCCACCGAAAAAATTACTATTGCTGCAAATATTAATAACATATTTAATATTTTACCAGAATGGGAATTTGTAGCCGAAAATGCAGCAGGAAGCGCCTTACTAGCTAATCCAGAAGCTGTTAGAGACCAATCTAATTTAATTACGTTTAACCAACGTTATGCTCAAACAACTTACGATGGTTATCATTTTAGTCAGTTAGGAACAATTTTTAGTTTATCTGTTAATTATAAATTTTAAGTTGAGAAGAAACTATTTTATAATTTTCAACAAAAAAACCATCATTGATACTTGTATTAATGATGGTTTTTTGTTTCATATAAAAAGAGATATAAACGCATCAGCCTAAGAGCTTTTAAGAGCGCTTACTTCACTACTTAAGCGTTGCATGGCAAGTTGTAATTCATGGATAGTAGCTGTTTCTCCAATAGAATGGATATCAAAACTTAATTTGCTCGATACTTCCCATATTTCTTGAATATCGCTCAGTTTAATTTCAATTGTAGGATATGAGTCATTCAAAGAAACAAGAGTAACGCACGAAGAGGTGTCTTGTTTATGAAGTTGTTTTACGAGTACACTATCTTTTAGAACGATAACACAAATGCGCTCATTACTTAAATATTGAAAGTTATCTACAGCCTTTGCTATAACCCATTCATTAGGTTTTAAGTGTGGATACATACTGTCTCCTTGTACCTGGAAGCCTCTAAAGGTTGCATTTCTGTATTCCGGTAAAGGGAAGTCGAAAGCAGGTAATTCGTTAAACCAATGACGGTCTTGTATGTTCGATGGATAACCAGCTGCTGCTTTAGCATCTACTAAAACCATGTTTTCGTTAGTAGAAGAATTTAATGTAATAACTTTTGGGCTAACATCTACTTGTAAAGCATTCATTTCTTTTAAAGCGCTAAAACCATATAACCATAATGGATTAACCTGGCACTCTTGCATTAAACGAACTAAGGTATATCCTGTAATTTTGGTGCGACCTCGTTCAATATCAGCAATGTTATTTTTTATACCTAAAACCTCAGCAAATTCTTTTTGAGTAGCTCCGTTAGTTTCTCGTATTTGTTTAAACCGTTTGGCTGCCAGTTTATTTGATTTTTCCATTTAGCTAAGATAACTTGTATTTTGGAATTATTCCAAAATACATTACTTTAAATAATTGTGTTTGGAATAAATCCATATATTTGTAATAATTCCAACACAAATAAAAAACTTATGGAAATCTTAGTACACAAAAACCTATTAGAATCTACTATCAAGCATTCTTTAAATAATATGTCTGAAGCTAAAATTAAACTCTCAGAACGTTTGCAGAGTGCTGAATTGAAGATTTATAATTTTAAAACAAATATTAATGATGGAGTTTATCACTTTGATTTTTATTCAGATGTACTAAATTTAGGAATTCAACTAGATGGCTATTCTTTTTGTTTTGATGAAACATTTAATTCGGATAGTATAAAAACATTTACAGTTGGATGTAAATCTATGCGAGTTATTAAAATAACTGATTACCAAATAATTATAGATATGGATCAAGTTGTTCGTTATCTTAAGAATGAATTTATTCCTAAATTTGAGCATAAATTAATTGCATAAATAACAACTTATTTGTGTTGTTTGTAGATTATTAAGGTAATTGGTAGTTTTTATTGTTTTTTTTTTGATAAGCATATAATTTTCAGTGTTAAAATAGCGTTATATTTGCCAAATAATTACTAATAAATTAACTATTATGAAAAAATTAATTTTAGGAGTTGCGGCATTATCATTGGTATTTGCTACTTCATGTAGAGATGCTGCTGATAAAGCAGGAGAAGCTGCTGCAAACGCAACTGAAGCTACTGAAGGAGCTGTAGAATCGGCTACAGAAGCTGGTGAAGCTGCTGTTGAGGCAACTAAAGAAGCTGCTGCTGAAGCTGTAGAATCAGCTACAGAAGCTGGAGAGGCTGCTGTTGATGCAACTGAAGAAGCTGCTGCTAACGCTGTAGATTCTGCTAAAGAAGCTGGAGAAGCTGCTGTTGATGCAACTGAAGAAGCTGCTGCAAACGCTGTAGATTCTGCTAAAAATACTGCTGGTAAGGCTGTGGATTCTGCTAAAGAAACTACAAATAATGCAATAAACAGCATTGGGAAGTAATTTTTAATTACAATAATATAAAAAAAAGCCAATACAATTTATTTGTGTTGGCTTTTTTTTTATACAAATATTTTCTTTTATAGATTAAGCAATCAATTCTAATCCCTTTAATAATAAAGCAGCAGTAGCAGGATTAGTGGCTAGTGGTACGTCGTAAACGTCGCATAGGCGCATCAACATAAATATGTCAGGTTCATGTGGGTGTTTAGCTAAAGGATCTCTAAAAAATAGTACCATATCTATTTTGTCTTCAGCTACTAAAGCTGCAATTTGTGCATCTCCACCTAGCGGTCCCGATTTTAGTGCTTTTATTGAGAAGCCTGCTTTTTTAGCTTTTTTTCCAGTAGTCCCAGTCGATATTAATTTTATTTCGTTCTTTAAAAGAATTTCCTTGTGGGTGTTTAAAAATTGCACCATTTCAGCTTTTTTGCCATCATGAGCTATAATTGCTATTTTCATAATAATTTTTTATTAATATAAAAATACAAAACTACATTGTTGTTTCTGTTGTTTAGATAGTAATTCCATATGTGTTTTTTATAAAGTATTTATTTTATGGTAGATACATAATGTAATTTTTTTATTTAAGAAACCTAATTTTACAATCTTAAAAAATATTAGGTATAAAAAAAGTCCTGTTAAAATATAACAGGACTTTTTGATGTGTAAAATTACTGAGTTTAAAACTTAGCAAATAATTTATACATTTTTGCACTTTCTTCATTAGCAAGTTCAAGATCTACTAAAATACGCCCACTATGCTCATCTGTAATAATTTTTTTACGAGAAGCTATTTCAGCTTGTATTTGTGGTGGAATAGTAAAGTAAGAACCTCCAGATGCACCACGTTCAACAGGTACAACAGCTAATCCATTTTTTACTTTGCTACGAATACGTTTATAAGCTGTAACTAAGCGATCTTCAATTTTCTTTTCAAAATCTTCTGATTTTTTAATTAAAGTCTCTTCTTCCTTTTGAGTTTCAGACATGATATCTTGTAACTCTGCCTTTTTGTGTTCTAGGTGGTTAGTACGATCGGTAATTCTAGCTTCAGTTTGCTCAATAATATCTTTCTTTTGAGCAATTTGCGCTTTGAATTCTTTGATATGCTTTTCAGCTAATTCAATTTCTAACTCTTGAAACTCAACTTCTTTTGATAAAGAGTTGAATTCTCTATTGTTACGAACGTTATCTTGTTGTGATTTATATTTTTTTATTAATTCGTTAGATTCATTAATAGCAATTTTTTTAGCTTTAATAGAATCGTCAACACCGCCTAAATCAATTTTAAGTTTTTCAAAACGAGTTTTTAAACCGGCAACTTCATCTTCAAGGTCTTCAACTTCTAACGGAAGTTCTCCACGTATGCCTGTAATTTCATCAATGCGTGAATCGATAAGTTGTAAGTCGTATAATGCTCTTAACTTTTCTTCAACTGTAACTTCTTTTTTCGCCATAATATTTAAAAATACTTAATTGGATTGGTGTTTTTATCGGATAAAACGATGTTGCCTGAATTAAAGGCAGGTGCAAAATTACTAATTTTTTTTCTAAGATACGAGACAATTAGATCTTTTGTGTATTGCTCCGATTCATAGTGGCCAATATCGGCAATTACAAACTTGTTTTCAGCCTGATAAAATTCATGATATTTAATATCTGCTGTAATGAATAAATCTGCTCCAGCTCTTTTTGCGTCTTCGATTGCGAAAGCTCCACTACCTCCTAAAACAGCAATTTTTTTTATAGGTTTGTTAATAAATGAGCTGTGCCTAATACCTTCGGCTTTAAAAGTTTTTTTTATTAATTGTAAACATTCTAATTCCGTTAATGGGGTTTCTAGCTCCCCAATCATACCCATTCCTATTTTTTGATTGGTGTTTTCTAGCGTAGTAATTTCGTAAGCAATCTCTTCGTATGGGTGAGAGTTTCTTAGAGCTTTTAAAACATTGCTTCTTAAGTGAGTAGTAAAGGTAACTTGTAATTGGGACTCTTGCTCTTCCCTGAATTCATTTTTATCTCCAATTATAGGGGTAGAGTTCTCGTTTCCTTTAAAACTGCCAGTTCCATTACTGTAAAAACTACATGCCGTATAATTACCTACTGTTCCAGCGCCGGCTTTGAAAAGAGAATCTCGTACAGTTTCTAAGTCTTTATTAGGTACAAAAGTATTTAATTTACAAATAGTTTCTTTTTTAGGAATTAAAATTTGTTGGTTTTTTAGTGTTAGTTTTTCGCAAATAACATGGTTAACGCCTTGCCAATGATTATCTAAAGCTGTGTGTATTGCAAAGATTGCAATATTATTTTGTATAGCTTTAATAACAACACGTTCAACGTAGTTACTTCCATTAATTTTTTTTAATCCTTTGAATATAATAGGATGAAAGCTAACTATAAGATTGCATTTTTTTTCAATAGCCTCATCTATTACAGTTTCTAAAGTATCTAATGTAACTAAAATGTTAGTGATTTTTTGATTTTTTTGTCCTACTAAAAGCCCAACGTTATCAAAATCTTCGGCATAATTAAGAGGTGCCATCTCGTCTAAAATATTGATTACATCCTGTACAATCATAATTATTGATTTTTTCACAAGTTAAAAAATCAATAATTTAAGAACAAGTATGTGTGTAGGGTTTGTGTAAAATAATTATACCGGTCAATATTATTTAGTAAGTCTTATTTATATAAAGCTTACGATGGATTGTGTATTTTCGTGTTTATGAAATTTTGGAGAAAATTACTCTGGCCCATTGTTCCTTTTTATTACCTAGGATCATTGTTTATTAAAAAAATGTATGATTGGTGTGTTTTTAAAAGTAGAGACTATGATTTCCCCGTAATAACGGTGGGAAATATAAGTGCAGGTGGTACAGGTAAATCGCCTTTTGTTGGATATTTAGTTGGTTTGCTGCAAGGGCAAAAACGGGTTAGTATGTTAAGCAGAGGGTATGGTCGTAAAACAAAAGGATTTCAATTTGTGAAGACAACTAGTATAGCCTCAGAAGTTGGGGATGAACCATTACAGTTAAAGCAAAGTTTTCCTAAAACAGAAATAGCTGTTGATGCAGATAGACGTAACGGAATTGAGGTACTGTGCTCGCAAAAGATTAAGCCAGAAGTTATAATTTTAGATGATGCTTTTCAGCATCGAAAAGTAAAAGGTGGATTTCAAGTAGTACTTACGGCTTATTATAATTTGTATACAAATGATTACCCATTACCTGCTGGAGACCTTAGGGAGCCTGTTTCTGCTGTAGAGCGTGCCGATGTTATTATAGTTACTAAATGCCCATTAGAATTGTCGAATGTAGAACAAAGAGAGATTATAGCTAAGTTAAACCCTAAAATAAATCAAAAGGTATATTTTACAGCCATTCAGTATGATGAGTTTGTGTATTCTGAAACTCTAAAAATAAAACTTTCAATACTTTTAAAAGAGGAGTTTTGCTTAGTTACCGGGATAGCCACACCTAAACCTTTATTGGAATTTTTAAACAAACAAGGAGCAAGGTATATACATAGTAATTTTCCTGATCATCATTTATTCTCATCTAAAGAAATTGATTTGATGGCACTTAATAAAATAATACTCACTACTCAGAAAGATTATATGCGTTTGCAGAATGAAACAAGGCTCAAAGGTAAATTGTTTTATTTACCAATTGGAATTTCTTTTTTGAATAAAGAAGAAGATTTTAAAGAACAATTATTTGATTTTGTTATTGGAGATTAATAACCACTTAGATTTTTTTAGTGATGCGTTCGATTTATCGATTACGAAACTTAAATGCTAAGTAGATATTTGTAAATTAACTATCAATAAATTAATAATTAGCTGATGGATCAAAAAAATCACTTTAATCGTAGAAATTTTATTAAAATTTCTACAGCTGGTGCAGTAGGTGTTTTGCCTTTAGTAAGTTCAGCTAATAATTTACTTTTTTCTAATAGTAAAATAAGTCAACCAAAAGTTTATTTGTTTTCTAAAACTTTACAGTTTTTAGATTATGAAGAAATGAGCGAGGTGGTTAAAGAAATTGGTTTCGATGGAATTGATTTAACTGTACGTCCTAAAGGGCATGTGTTACCTGAAAATGCACATAAAGATTTGCCTAAGGCAACGGAAGCTATGCAAAAATTAGGTTTGCGTACAGATATGATTTCAACTAACGTAATTGATCCTTATAATTCTGAAAGCAGTAAATTACTAAATATAGCGAAAGAGTTAGGATATTCTATATATAGAACAGGCTGGATTAAATATTCAAAAAACCAGCCCATACAACAAAATTTGATAGCTTATAAAAAGCAATTGCAAGATTTAGCAGAGTTAAATGCTAGAATAGGAATAACAGGAGCTTTTCAAAATCATTCAGGAAATTATTTGGGCGCACCAGTGTGGGATTTAAAAGAAGTTTTAGAGGGTATTGCTGAGAATAATTTAGGGGTCCAATACGATATTATGCACGCGACTGTTGAAGGTGCTCAAAGTTGGCAGTTAGGTTTTGAACTAGTAAAAGCACACATAAATTCTTTGGTTGTAAAAGATTTTAAATGGATTGAGGAAAAAGGAAAATGGAAGCGGGTTTACACACCTTTGGGAGAAGGGATGGTTGATTTTGATTCTTATTTTAAGTTTTTAAAAAAGTACAAAATAGAACAGCCTATTTCCTTGCATTTTGAATATGATTTGGGAAGAGCGGAAAAAGGTAAAATACCAATAATTGACAAAGAAATAATTTTTGCTAACCTAAAAAAAGATTTACTTTTTTTTAAGAATACTTGGGATAGGGTGGTTAATTCCGATTAAAAGCTTTTTCTAAAGAAGAGAAAAAATCGTCGACCTTGTATGGTTTAGGAATTACATCATTAATTCCATTAGCATAAAATTCCTCAATATGGTCCGATAATGTTACAGCGGTAAGAGCTATAATCGGAGTACTCATGTCGAATGTTCTAATACGTTTACTGGCTTCTACTCCACTAATTCCTGGCATGTGTATGTCCATAAGAATAATGTCGTAATTGTTTTTTTTAGCTTTCTCTACAGCAATTTCTCCATTATCGGCAATGTCAGTTGTAATTTTATGTTTATGTAGTATTTTGCAAGTAATCATTTGGTTTATTTTGTTGTCTTCCACAACTAAAACACTTTTTCCGTTCATGCTCTCAAAATCAATTTCTTTGATAGCTTTTACTTTATAAGATTCTTCTTTTTCTTTGGTTAATAAAAAATCAAGTTCAAAATAAAATCGAGTTCCTTTTCCTTTGGTACTCTCTAGTTTAATTTGGCTTCCTTGTAAAGAAAGAAGGTTTTTTACAATGGAAAGACCTAAGCCAGTCCCTCCAAATCGTTTGTTAATTTGAGTAGATTCTTGAGAAAAATTATCAAAAATATGATCTATTTTATCAGCTGAAATCCCCATTCCGTTATCTTCAACTTCGAAAAATAATCTAATTTTATTTTTAGGTTGTTTTGCTGTTTTAGATACTCGAATATTGATTTCACCATTGTTAGTAAATTTAATAGCATTACCAATGAGGTTTATTAATACTTGAGATATTTTCAAAGGATCACCTTTTATTCTTTTAGGTATAGTAGAATCAAAATTAAGGTTTAGTTTGTTTTTTTGGTTACTTGCTGGTTTACTAAGTGCGACTAATACATCAGATATTCTCTTTTTTAAATTAAAAGGAATTGATTCAATGTCAACTTTTTTGGCTTCAAGCTTATTTAAATCTAATATATTATTAATTAAGGAGAGCAGGTATTCTCCAGAAAAACGCAAAGAATTTAGATGCTCTTTTTGTTCGGGTGTAGGTTTTCCTTCGATTAGTAAATGTGTTAGGCCAGTAACGGCATATAAAGGAGTTCTTAATTCGTGAGTAATTGTAGACAAAAACTCAGCTTTAGCTTCATGAGCTTTTTCGGACTTTTCTTTAGCCTGAATTAATTCATTGTTTTTTTCTTGTAATAGTT
>Ga0055584_100004500_pt1 | contig 13683 bp, 10 predicted proteins | sample OSDHelmetaG_FD_58716 | JGI IMG/M metagenome (GOLD analysis project Ga0055584, IMG submission 58716) | Pelagic marine sediment microbial communities from the LTER site Helgoland, North Sea, for post-phytoplankton bloom and carbon turnover... | ecosystem: Environmental > Aquatic > Marine >... | reverse complement strand
ACCATCGTTTCTGTCTCCTCTTCCGAGGTGGCTCAAAGCCTAGGGGTTTCGAATGGCATACAGCCGCTTACACAAGCGCAACGTGCGTGCCACAGCAGCACGGCCGCGAGTAAAAGCTCCGTAAGTAACTGTAATTAAAATAAAAAATGAGGCGGCGGCTGCCACGCCTCGGCGGCCAAACCGGTTGGCGGGGCGATCCCTGCTAGCGAATATTTGCCAGATCGCGAATCTTTTGCCGCGCGGTGTAGCAAGAATTGCCACAGGGAAGCCAAGGTGTTGAGCGCATGTCATCACGCGACGTTGCAACGACCTTCCCTAAGGTTTTATTAAGCCTACGGAGCCTAGAGATAAGAGATGAACCAACCTGCCCAAGAGCTGTTCGCTACCGGCCTGACGCATCATCGTGCCGGACGCCTAGACGAGGCGGACCGCTGTTACGTCCAGGCCATCGAAACCGATCCCGAGAATTGTGATGCGATGCTTAATCTTGCCGGCATTCGCATTTCTGCTAATCGCTTGGACGAGGCCGAAGCGCTGCTCACTGCCGCCCGTGCGATCCGACCGTCAGACCCCAATATTCTGACCGCGCTGGCAAACGTCCATCAAGCGCGGGGCAATCATGACAAGGCCGAAGCTTTCTATCGCGACGCGATCGCGCAGCGCCCGGACCTGGCCCTTGCGCACGCTAACCTTGGTCGCTTGCTGTACCAGACCGGGCGGCTCGAACTTGCGATCGAAAGCTATCTCGCCGCGCTCAAGGCTGACCCGACCCTGGCAACCGCGCATGCGAACTTGGGGGCAGCACTCGTTGCCACCGGTAGACTCGACGATGCCGAGAGGTCTCTCGAACTGGCCATGTCGCTGTCGCCGCAGGACGCTGACATCCACCTCAATATGGGGCATGTCCGTTTCTCACGGGAGGACTATGCCGGTGCCTTAGAGAGCTTCACCAAAGCGTCTTCCCTACGCATGGGGTGGGCAAAAGCGCATCTCAATATGGGCGCCGCCCTCCATAGACAGGGCAAGTACGCCGAGGCGGAAACTGAATTCCAGCGCGCTGTCATGCTTGATGCAGGAGACGCCGAGGCGCTGCGCGGACTCGGTACAACATTGATTTCATTAGAAAAATTTGATGATGCGGAAGCAGCGCTACTGCGCTCGGACGCATTGGAACCAGCCCATCCCCAGACCCAGTTCCTGCTGGGCCAAGTCTTTGCTAAAGCGAACAATTTTGCCCGGGCGGCAACCTTTTTTGCTGGCGTTGTGGAGCGTATCCCCGAACTCCTCGAAGCCCGCCTGAACCTTGGGCACGCCTTACAGGTTTTGAACCGGCACCCCGAGGCACTCGAACAATTCGAAACCGCCATCAAGATCGATTCAAGTTCTTCCCAAGCATTCAACAATCTCGGCAACTCCCTTGGTGCCCTCAATCGAAACGAGGAAGCCGTCGCGGCCTACCGCCAAGCGATCGCACTCGAACCTTCCCTGGCGGTCGCACACATCAATTTGGGCAACACATTGCGCCTAATGGGGCGGCACGGCGAAGCGTTGGAAGAATTCAACAAGGGCCTCGAAATAGACCCTAGCGATCCGAGAGCACTCAACGGTATCGGCCTCGCGCAGCAGGCGTTCAACCAACAAACCGAAGCCATTGAGACCTTCAAACGCGCCATAGAGGTCGATGACACCTACCCGGAGGCGATGAACAACCTCGCCATCGCCTACCAGCAGCTAGGGCGCTATCACGAGGCGGTCAGCACCTATTACGACCTCATCAACAAGCACCCGCATTTGTCCCAGGCCTACTTCAATCTAGGCAGCCTTCTGCAACTCCTCAGCCGCCACGACGAAGCGGTCACCGCCTTCCGAGAGGCGCTGAATCGCAACGTCGACAACAACGTGGTCTACCCCTATCTCGCCCACGGGCTGATGCAGCAATGCAGTTGGGACAACCTAGAAGCCATCATTTCGCGTGTCGTGGAGAACACCGAACGTGAGATCGAGCGTGGCCAGGGAGTCTCAATCTCCCCCTTCGGGCTACAAAGCATGCCGGCCAGCCTCGACCTGAGAATGCGCACCGCCCAGCATGTAGCACGTCGCGCGGAAATGGAGGTCGAGGACAGCAAGAAGCGGTTGGGCCCGCTGTCGTACAAACTGCCCAAGGACGGAAAGCTCAAGATCGGCTTCCTGTCGCCTGATTTCAGGTTTCACAGCGTCGCCGTGGCATTTCGTGGTGTCTTGGAAAACCGCGATAAGGACCGCTACCACTACGCAGCCTATGCGGTCACCACCTTCGGCCAAGATGACCTCACGCGCCACTTTTCCGAGACATTCGATAGCTGGACCGACATCACGCAGATGTCCTACGTCGATACGACTAAGAGGATGGTCGAGGACGGGGTCAACGTCTTAATCGACCTTGCCGGGCATACCCGCGGCGGGCGTCTCGAAGTTCTGGCCCTTCGTCCCGCCCCCGTTCAGGCGCATTGGCTCGGCTTTTCGTCAACGACCGGCGCCTCCTACATCGACTATTTGGTAACAGACCGTATCCAGCTACCCCCCGAAGACCAAAAATACTGCAGCGAGAAACTGGTCTACCTGCCCGAAACATTTATGGCGACGTCGCGCCCACCGGTGGCTCTCGAGTCATACACGCGCGCCGATTTCGGTCTCCCTGAAGACGGGTTCGTCTTCGCGAACTTTAACTCGCACTACAAGTTCTACCCGACGCTATTTGCCACATGGATGCGCCTCCTGCGGCAAATCCCCGGCAGCGTCTTATGGTTCATGTCCGGAACGCCGACCAGTCGCACCAACCTGCAACGAGAAGCCGAAGCGCGCGGAATTGACCCGGCACGCCTGATCTTCTCAGACACCATCCCCCATCCACGCCACCTTGCCCGCCTCCCCCTCGCGGATCTCGCGTTGGACAACCTGCATCACGGCGGCGGCGTTACCACCACGGATGCGCTGTGGGCAGGCGTGCCCGTCCTCACGCTTTATGGACCAACGCCGCCTGCCCGCAATGGCGCCACACTTGTGAGCGCGATTGATGCTCCCGAACTCATCGCCTACTCGCTCGATGAATACGAAAAAAAGGCCCAGGCCTACGCGACCCAGCCAGAGCTACTGGCAGCGATCAGGGCAAAACTGGCCCAGAACAGAGATGCCGCACCGCTTTTCCATATTGATCGCCTGACGCGCCACTTTGAGGCCGCGTGCGATCTGATGTGGCAGAACTACGTCGACGGGAATGAACCGCGCGTAATAGAGGTACCGGCTTTGCCGCCGTCTACCTGAGACTAGAACCAGCCAACGCTATTTGGATGGGTGCGGTGCAGTAATCGCGCTAGACAGATTCCAGGGCCGCCCGTCGACCAAATCCGTTGCGAAAAAACAGAACCGGTTGGCCGACGCGGTCGGGTAGATTGGCGCCGTCATCAACGCGGCATCACGGTCGGCATATGCAGCAATCGGCCAACTCAGTGTCCTGGCCCGACGCTGACCGTCGGCCCGATCGGTGCCCTGCGTAAAATCTTTATCGAGCGTGATAATCAAGCTCGTCCCCGCCGGTGTCGGTTCGGTCGCGACGACGAGATTCAGTCGATTCTCCGCCGCCCGTTCGAGCAACCCGGTGTCAATCTCCCACCGCTCGAGGACGCGTGTCGGTACGCCGACAATGGCCGCGTCCTTAATGGCCAAGAGGCGAAAGGACTCAACGATTGCCGCGTCCCCGCCCACAACGAGGGCGGTACGGCCTTGAGGCAGATCGATCGTTTCAAAGTCATCGGCATAGGTCGTCACCCAGGGATGACGGCCGCAAGCGTGGACGGCGTCTTGGTGAAAGACTACGCCATCGCGGCCAACCAGAACGCCGCGGTGCATCACCTGCGCGCCTTCTGCATGCACCACCGATGTCGCAACCAAACACTCTTGCGATGCAGCAGCGACAGCTTTCACAATTGCCGCAATACCCTGTTGCCCATCCGCTGCCGCCGTTTGCACGTCGGTCACAACGCCATCGGGGACGAAGGCGAGTTCTGGGAGCGTGAGAAACTCCACGCCACGCGCCAGCGCATCGCGAACGCCGGCCATCACATCACCGCGCGCACCATTGGCCACCCCCGCGAGCAGAGTCTCCGCGCCGTCAATCTCGCGGTGGGCCTTCGGCTCGGAGACAATAGGCTCGTAGAGTTCCGGCCGCCGGTCGGCAAACAAGTCGGAGCCATCCGGTCGGCTCTTGTCCTGGGCAGCGCTGAGGTCAATGTCGGCCCAGACCACCGCCTCAGCGTCGACCGGCGCTCGCGCCAGAACCGTGCCATCCGGCGCAACGATTTGGCTTGCACCACCGCCCATCATTTCACGGGCGTCTTGTGGGTCGCGGTCACCGCCTAGCGCCGGGATCAGCGCCTCCGGCACGAGCCGGCCAACTTTGTTGGCGGCGGCAACGAAAACCTTGTTCTCCGCAGCCCGCACAGGCAAATGCAGCCAATCCTCGTCGGGTGCGAACGAACACAGGCTATTCGATAACAGCTGCGCGCCACGAAGCGACAACCCGCGAGCGACCTCCATCGAAACGCCGTCCATGCATGAATACATTCCGATCTTGCCGAATGGCGTCTCCATGATGTCGGCGGGCTCATCGGGTTTTTCAAAGAAGAAGTTTTCGCCCGCAATAAGAAAGCTCTTACTCGATTCGCCAAGCTTGTCGCCCCCAGGCCCGAACATATGATTGGTATTGCGTACCGCGTTATTGCGATGGCGAACGGTGACGTTCACCTGTATTAGGCACTGCAGTTCGTCGGCCTTTTCGGCGATCGCCTTGAGGAACGCACCATCCGTCTGTTCCGCAACGGCATAGCAATGCTCGGCGTCGCGATAGAGCGGCGGATGATTGCAGTACTCGGGCAGAACGATCAGATCGGGATCGCACTCGGTTTGCGCCTTGTCGATCATTCGCAGACAGGTTTGAAGGTTCGCCTCGACGTCTTCAGATACCTCAAACTGGACCACCGCTACCCGCATCATCCCCTCCCAATGTGAGCGAAGATGGTAGGCGGTTCAGCGGTTCAGAACCAGCACTGCGCCGAACCCTCAGGCGGCCAGCACGCTTCGAAACACCTCTTTTGCGCTGGGGGGCTGAAGATCGAATTCGCTGACTTCCAATTGCATGTCCAGGCTGGAGAACCGTGGAAGGAAATCAAAGCCGATGGATCCGGGTACCGCCTCGACCGGCTTGATCAATCCAGGGTCGGCACCGATATGGTCAGCGACAACATGTGCAAGCGACAGGTAGCTCGAATCTTCCTGCGAGGACGCATGGAAAACCCCGGACAACCGATCCGAAAAAATGGTCTCCATGGTCTCCAAAGCGAAATCCAGCGAGATCGGCGCGAGTGGAAGATTGCTAAACGGACCAATGCGCTGGCCCGCCGTGAGGTCGCGTCGCCATGTCTGAACGATGGACGTACCGAGGGTCATTACTTTGGTAAGGCGAAGTATTGCGCCGTTCTCACGATCGATCAGATGCCGCATGCCCGCTTCGGCCAACGCTTTTTGACGGCCGTATTCAGACACCGGGCAAGGATAACTGTCGCGACTGCGATGAGAGATGGCGCCGTCGAAGACCTGGTTACTCGAAAGATAAAGAACGAACGCACCCTGGGCCGCCAGTTTTGCGGCAAGTCCTGCGGTGCCGCGAACATTCACCTGTTTTGTCCGCGTCGGATCTTGGGCGCATTCGACGATCGATGTCACACCGGCGCAGATCAAAGCTGCATCCACTTCGGGTAGGACTTCCCAACTCGCAGGCACCGTGAGATCGAGATAATGATGGTCCCCACCGCGACGACGGCTTGTCCCGATAACCGTCACGCCTTGGGTTTCAAAGTAGGTGCACGCCGCGCGGCCCAATGCCCCATCGGCGCCGACCACAAGGAGCTTTTTCGGCCAAATCACCTTTTCGGCCCGCAGCACAGCGCAAAATAGTAATGCGCCATTTGATAGAACCCCGTGTGCACCACTTCGTCGTTCATCGAGAACACAAACACGTTCGCGAAGTGCGCATTAAGAAGCGCTTTGAGGCCCCCGGCCGTTTTACAGTTGATGTGCCCTTCTTTGCTGGCGGGGCTCGCATAGACCTGGGAAGCGAGGCTCGGCGAACCAACGATCAAAGTGCCTTCATCGGTCAAAGACTCGGCGAGATTCGCAACAAAAGCTGTTTCGTCTTTTTGCTCGATATGCTCGATCACATCGAGCGAATAGGCGCCATCAAAGCGATGCGGAGAGCCAGCCGGAAAGGGTCCGCTCAACATGTCGTGCACGCCCGTCGTCATCGGCCAAGCATCACTGCGGCGCGCCTCAACATCGGCAATGAACACCGGGTCAAAGTCGATGGCCGTCACCTGCCCGACTTCCTGCTGGACAATGCGGGTTCCGAATGCATCCGCACAGCCGACCTCCAGCACCCCGGTCATGCCGCTCAGCATTTTCGCGACAAACTTGTAGCGCGCCAAGAGGATCGCCAGCCGACGCGGGTCGTCGTGCCAGACTTGATTGGTCATCAGGCCTAGTTGCGTCACACCGGTATCCGCCGCGATCTCAAGGGCGGCTTGGTATTGGGGTTCGCGCGTCTTATCGGTCATGCTGGCTCACGTGAAATAGATACACCCGTAGTCCCCGGTATAGCCCGCTTGCGTGAAGGCCCATTCCCATTCCGCCGGCATCATGAAGGCGCGGCATGTCAACTGCCAGTAGAGAAGATTGGCCTTCTCTTGTTCATTCCGATACGACTCGATGGTGATATGCGCGGCGCCTGCGCAAACCCGTTCAATCTCGCTAAGCGCCACACTCAACTCATAATTATATAGATTGTGCAGGGTGTTAATAGAATAAACTAAGTCAAAACTTGAACTATCATATGGTAACGGATCGGCAATTGTACCGACCGTTAGAGACGATCGGATTTCCTCTTTTGCGTGTGCCACGCCGTACGTCGAGACGTCAATGCCTGCCACGGAAACCCCAGGGAGGACCTGGGTGAATTCGTAGAGCAAGAAACCCTTCCCGCAACCTACATCCAGGATTCGTGCCTCCGGCTGAAGGTCGTAATGCGCGACCATCGCTTCGGCGACCGGCCGCCAGCGACCGTCATATCGATACCCCCCGAACCCATAGCGGCGGTCTCCGTCCCAATAGTCCTTATCGAAACGTCCGGCCACTTCAGCGCAGGCGGCCTTGTCATGCTCCACAACACGTTGGACATAATCGCGCTCGGTGGCGGTGTGCAGGCGCCCCACGAAATCGATATAGGCCATCAGACCGCCTGCGGAAGTTCGGTTGCGGCGAACTGATCGACGAGAAGAATGTCTTCAAACCGCGCGACATCAGACGCTGACCGAATAGCAACGTTTTCGAGTGCGGCATGAAGCGCTCGCCCCTGGCTGAGAACGCCGTCATAGATCTTCCGACGTGCAACTGGGTCAGGGGGCAGCATGAACATGGAGAACAGAATCACCCCCTCTAGCGTGGGAAGCTCCTCCATCACCGCATTCAGCATCATGAAGCAACCAGGCATGGCGTATTCGGTCGCCGACAACTTGAACGCGAGACCTGAACGCACGGCATAGTCGCGAATAACGAGATTCTGAATTTGCTGCGGCATCCGTTCACCGCGAATCGGACGCGATGCGATATAGCCCCGATATCCGCCGGCCATCGTGTTCATTCGAACCCGCCCGGCAATTCATAGGCCATCCCCAGGCGAGTCGCGGGCCGCACGGTAATCGGCTCAAAAAACTCCCCCAAACGCTTGTCCGCGTAGGGCGAAAACAAGCTCTTAAAGCGGCAATTCATGGACCACCGGGTGTCGGGCTCGAGATTGATCCTGTTGCCATGCATCAGTGACTGGGCAAATACCAAGACTTCGCCGAATCGGATATCCATCCACTCGACATCCGGTTCAATCGCCTTGAAGAGATCTTCCGCACTGCGGGGCGCAAATTCTTGGAGTCGACCGCTCATGATCCGATCAGGTCCCGGTGGCAGCAAATACATCGATTTGGTCCGGTGGCAGTCCACAAGCGGTAGCCATACGACAACCTCAAAGGGCGAATCGCCACTCCACACGTCGGCATGGACAGGCAGCAACGACGAATCATCGTTCGGCAACTGGATCGACAGGTTCACGCGCCGCTGCATTGCCAATTCGTTGCCAACCAAGGCCTCAAGGCTCTCCCGCGCCAGGCCGAAATAGGCCTCCCGGAGCCACGGTTCTGCGTTGATACCGTTGTAAACAGCTAACCGCATCGCGTTGAGATCGGCGACCGTCACATGCTGGTGAATTTCGTTGAGAAACGTATCGGCCGATCCAGGAAGATCGACACCAAGGTGTTGTGCCGCAAAACCCGCTATCGAAGTGCGGATTTGCTGCAGGGCCCCGTCGTCACCCACGGGCCGAATCACGTAGCCATCGGCCAGGAAGCGACGCCCCAGGTCCGAATCCGCCGCCGTCAAAAAGCCGCGCGGAAACACGGTGTCCTCACCGTCCTGATCTTGTGGTGTGGCTGCTGCAGCCTCGTCGTTCATGGTCCTGTCGGCCCAAAGCTAAGAGTCACGGCCTACATTGCCCCAACATGCTTAAAAGGGGCTTAACAACATCGGCGCGGGCCCTCAGGAAACTCCCTGCGGCTGAGGAATCGGGCGTCAGTCGCGATCCGGTCCTTTTGCCGCAACATGTACACCGTCATAGCCCGGCCCAACTGTTGCAGCGGGTTGGAAGTCGTCTTCTGCCCCGTCATCTTCATCAGCGGTTTCTGCTGGCGCCGTAGACTGCGGCTCCGGCGGATCCTCTGGCGTGGCCGAAGGTACCCCGGCGTCGGGTTCGCCGCGCTTAGCCGCATCGTCGTCATCATCATCCGCCGTCGCTTCAACCGGCGCATCTGGGTCGAACTCCGGCGCCTCGTCGTCGTCTGAATCGGGCTTTTCGCCGCGGCTCGCGGCCGCCTGCTGTTCGGCGTCGCGAACTAGTTCTTCCGGTGGTTCGGCACTCAGCAAGCCTGCGGCCTTCAACTCATCAACCCCAGGCAGATCATCGAGATCGCTCAGTCCAAAATGCTCAAGGAATTCCGGTGTGGTGCCATAAGTCAGCGGTCGACCTGGGGTTGGCTTGCGCCCTTTCAGCCGGATCCAACCACTTTCCATCAGCACGTCGAGGGTCCCCTTACTGAGGCCAACGCCCCGCACTTCCTCGATTTCAGCGCGGGTAATGGGCTGGTGATAGGCAATGATCGACAGCGTCTCGACCGCTGCCCGGCTCAACCGCCGCTGAACCGTCTTTTCACGCTCCATCAGAAACGCGAGGTCAGGCGCGGTTCGAAAGGTCCAACCGCCGGCAACCTGTTTGAGCACGATCCCGCGCTGCGCATAAATCTCGGTGAGATCGGCCATCAAAGCGGGAACATCGGTTCCATCGGGTAAACGCGCCACCAAACTGGCCTCGTCCAACGGCTCGACGGCCGCGAATAGTAGTGCTTCGGCCATTCGGATCAGTTGGGACTCGTCACTCATACTCTCACCTTACTGGTTGGTCTCTGCTGTGCTCGGCGTCTGGTTAGGCGCCTTCATGTAGATGGGGCCGAACGCATCACCTTGGCGCAGCCGCATTTCTCCCCGTTTCACGAGTTCCAACGACGCCGCGAACGTTGCGGCAATCGCCGACCGTCGCTCCGCCGGGGACCGCAGCGCGTCCGGTAAGAAACTTTCAAGCCGCTGCCAATCGGGCATTTTGCCGAGAACCCGTTCCAGCCGCCGAACCGCTTCTTCGATCGTGAAAATCACCGCGGTGCGCATGGTCAGCGGCTGATTCTTGCCGCGCAGCTTGAAGTCGCCGTAGGCCGTCAGCATCTCAAAAAGTGAGACCTGATAGACCGAATTTCGAATGACCCGAATGCCTTCGGGCGCCCCGCGTTTGAAAACATCACGGCCCAACCGATCCCGCGCCATCAGCTTTTGCGATACGTCGCGCATGGCTTGCAGACGCTGAAGCTGAAACGCGAGCCGCGCCGCCATTTCGGGGCCTGAAAGTTCGTCGTCACCATTTTCTTCCGGCGGCAGCAGCAATCGAGACTTGAGATAAGCAAGCCAGGCCGCCATGACGAGATAGTCTGCTGCGACCTCTAGCTTGATCCCTCGAATCTGCTCGATGAACGCAAGGTACTGCTCCGCCAGTTGCAGGATTGAGATCTTAGCGAGGTCGAGTTTCTGGCCGCGCGCCAGGACCAATAGGACATCCAACGGCCCTTCATAACCGTCGAGATCGACAACCAGAGGCTGCGATTCCTCGGCGCGGGCGGCGACCTCGTCGAGGCCTTGATCGAAAGCGTCAGAGGGGTGCAATGGTGGCCTATGTATGTCCAGTGGCGATAAGAACCACATTATATAGTGTGTCGGTGACGGGGGAAATAATACTTCCGTACAAGCTAAATTGACCGCCCCAAGCCTCAAAAAGCGCCGGGAGACCAAGCATAACCCCGAGCAGAATGAGGAACCCGTAGCGCTCTAGCCGCGCCAAAGGACGGGCCAGCGGTTTTGGAAGCAGCCCAACGGCGACCCGACCGCCATCCAGCGGCGGGATCGGCAGCATATTGAACACAGCCAAGATCACGTTGACGAATATCGCGCTGAGCAGCGTTGCCTGAATCCACCCGCCGGTTCCCAACGCTTGAAACTGGAGTACTTGCCTCAAGGAATAGGATGGTTCGACATCAAGCCCGGCGAAACTTGCATTGAAATGCAGCACGATACCCGCGCCAACTGCGATGATTAGGTTTGCGGCGGGGCCAGCGGCGGCGACCAGGACCATGTCACGTCGCGGCCGGCGTAGCCTCTGGAAGTAGACCGGTACAGGCTTAGCCCAACCGAAAACAAAGGGCGCCCGGCCAAGGACAAGGAGGGCGGGGAGAATAACGGTGCCGAAGAGGTCGATATGCCGGAACGGGTTGAAGGACACACGCCCTTTCACATAGGCCGTGTCGTCGCCAAGCTTCCAGGCCGCCCAACCGTGGGCGGCCTCATGCATTGTGATACCGAGCAGAACGGGCAACACGAAGACTGAAACCAGCCAATAGTTGATATCTCCAAGCATGCCTTGGCCTTACCACGCGTGTCTTGCGATGCGAAGTAGGCGTCGGGCGTGAAATTGCCCGTGACGTGACTGCAAGCAATCCGCTAGCAGCTTATCCACAGAAAAGTAGCCTCCTGACACCACTTCATTTCCCCGCGCGGGCGCTTAGTTGGCATATATTGGTCCGTTCCCCTTTGCCGTCGTGAGTGCCCGTGGTCGCCAAGAAATCCGCCAAAAACAGCCGAAAACGGGATTTTCCGGATCCGCTGAAGACGATCTCCATCCGGGGCGCTCGGGAACACAATCTCAAAGGGGTCGATGTCGATATTCCGCGCGACCGACTGGTCGTGATGACAGGGCTGTCGGGGTCCGGCAAATCGTCGCTCGCATTTGACACGATCTACGCCGAGGGCCAGCGACGCTACGTCGAGAGCCTGTCGGCCTATGCGCGCCAATTCCTGGAGTTAATGCAAAAGCCTGACATTGACCACATCGAAGGTCTGTCGCCTGCCATCTCCATCGAACAAAAGACGACCTCGCGGAACCCCCGCTCGACCGTGGGCACGGTTACCGAAATCTATGACTACATGCGTCTGCTCTTCGCCCGCGTCGGTATCCCCTACTCGCCCGCCACCGGATTACCGATCGAGAGCCAGACCGTTAGCCAGATGTCCGACCGGATCGCGGCGATGCCCGAGGGCACCCGTTTGTTTCTGCTCGCGCCGATCGTGCGTGGGCGCAAGGGCGAGTACCGCAAGGAATTTGCCGATCTGATGAAGCGCGGCTTCACCCGCGTGAAGGTCGACGGTGAGGTCCACGAGATCGACGAGGTCCCGGCCCTCAACAAAAAGCTCAAGCACGACATCGAGGTCGTTGTTGATCGCGTAGTCGTTAACCCCGATCTGGGCAACCGCATCGCCGACTCGATCGAGACGTGCTTGCGCGAAGCCGACGGTCTCGCCATCGCGGAAAACGCAGACACCGGCGAACAGACGATCTTTTCGTCAAAATTCGCCTGCCCGGTCTCCGGCTTCACGATTGAAGAAATCGAACCCAGATTATTTTCGTTCAACAACCCGTTTGGCGCGTGTCCATCGTGTGACGGTCTGGGCACGGAGATTTTCTTCGACCCCGACCTGGTCGTACCCGACGCCACCAAGTCGCTCAAAGACGGCGCGATAGCGCCATGGTCTCGCTCCTCGACGCCGTCGCCCTACTATGCCCAGACGCTGCAATCGATCGCGCGGCATTACAAATTCTCGTTCAACGACGCGTGGGAGGATATTCCCGAGAAGGCGCGTGAGGTCATCTTGTTCGGGTCGGGCGAAGACACCATCAAAATGACCTACGACGATGGCACCCGGAACTATCAGACCACCAAGCCGTTTGAGGGGGTGATCCCCAACCTTGATCGGCGCTGGCGCGAAACCGATTCGAATTGGATTCGCGACGACATGGCGCGCTTCCAGAATGAGACCCAGTGCGACGCGTGTGACGGTTGGCGGCTTAAGCCAGAGGCACTTGCCGTAAAGATCGGCGGCAACCATGTCGGCCAGGTCAGTCAAATGTCGATCGCGCAAGCCGACGACTGGTTTCGCACGCTGTCGCACCAACTGACCGACAAGCAAAACGAAATCGCCGAACGTATCCTGCGCGAGATCAACGAGCGTTTGGGGTTCCTCGTTAATGTCGGGTTGGAGTATCTGACGCTAAGCCGCAACTCCGGCACGCTGTCAGGCGGCGAAAGTCAACGCATTCGGCTCGCATCACAGATCGGTTCAGGACTGACTGGCGTGCTCTACGTCCTTGATGAACCTTCAATCGGCTTGCATCAGCGCGATAACCGCCGGCTGCTCGATACGTTGGTCAACCTGCGAGACCTCGGCAACACCGTGATCGTCGTCGAACACGATGAAGAAGCCATTCGCGCCGCCGATCATGTCATCGACATGGGTCCAGGCGCCGGCGTCCATGGCGGGCATGTCGTCGCCGAAGGCACCCCCGCCCAGGTCATGAAGAACGCGGAAAGCCTGACCGGCCTCTACCTCACCGGAAAACGCGAGATTGCAGTACCCGATGTGCGGCGCGCCGGACGGCGTGATCAAGCGATCAAGGTGCGCGGCGCCCGTGGCAATAACTTGCACGATGTTGACATCGACGTGCCCCTCGGCGCGTTTGTGTGCGTGACCGGTGTTTCAGGGGGCGGCAAATCGACCCTGATTATTGAAACGCTGTATCGCGCGGTCGCGCGGTCGCTGAACAACGCGCGGACCTCTCCCGCCGAGCACGACAAAATCGAAGGCCTCGAATTCCTCGATAAGATCGTCGACATCGACCAATCCCCGATCGGTCGCACACCCCGTTCCAACCCCGCGACCTATACCGGCGCGTTCACGCCCATTCGCGACTGGTTCGCCGGCCTCCCCGAGAGCGGCGCCCGCGGATACAAACCCGGTCGTTTCTCGTTCAATGTGAAGGGCGGGCGCTGCGAAGCGTGCCAGGGCGACGGCGTCGTCAAGATCGAGATGCACTTCCTGCCCGACGTCTACGTGCAATGCGAT
>Ga0055584_100004497_pt1 | contig 13691 bp, 13 predicted proteins | sample OSDHelmetaG_FD_58716 | JGI IMG/M metagenome (GOLD analysis project Ga0055584, IMG submission 58716) | Pelagic marine sediment microbial communities from the LTER site Helgoland, North Sea, for post-phytoplankton bloom and carbon turnover... | ecosystem: Environmental > Aquatic > Marine >... | reverse complement strand
CGGACGAGTCACCACCTGAACTCTTGGGTTCAGGACTCCATTGGTAGCGGTATTCCGGAGAGCCTTATTATTATAGCAAGGTCATGAATTCTTCTAATTCAGATAAAACTAATACTAGCAGAACTTATACCGTAAGTAAGCGCTCACATATTCGTAAAAAAATACGCCTGCAACGACGATCTTTCAGCTCGAAACAACAAGAGCAAGCCGCCTCAAAACTCCTGTCACACATTCTTGAACAAAAAGATTTCAGAAAAGCCTCCAAAATAGCTTTTTATCAGGCTTTTGATGGTGAGATTGACCCATCTCCCGCTATTAATGCGGCTTTGCAACTTGGCAAACAATGTTTTTTACCTGTGATTAGCCCCGGCAATGAAGCCATGGCTTTTGTGGAATTTACCTTGGACTCTTCATTAGAAAAAAATCACTTTGGCATACTGGAACCAACGCTATACCCCGACAGCGCCTTATCTCCTGAGCATATGGACATAATTTTTATGCCACTGGTAGCATTTGACATTTACGGCTCTCGATTAGGGATGGGAAAAGGCTACTATGATAGAAATTTAGCTTTTATGCTGGTAAATGACGCTAAAATGTCGCCAAGTTCTATAAAAAAACCAAAATTGATTGGTTTGGCGCATGAATGTCAGAGGGTAGAGCAGCTTGAACGTGCCGAATGGGACGTTCCTTTGGATAAAGTTATTACAGACCAGACAACTTACACTGCAGCTCCCTGATCAACTTATATTGGCTAACTCTCTGATCTACTTATAGTAATGCGCTTTGAGCCACGCCACTTATAAGAATCCCAAAACCAAATATGAACATAAGTACGACTATTATGTCTGGCTTCTTGCTCATTATTTACTCCAAAATAACTGGTAGTTACACTCTATACTTAATATTATTTTTTAGGTATGTGATGCAACATGGTGAACTATATAGTTTTTTAAAAAAACAAACAACATTTAAATTTAACTTAATAATTATGCACAACACTCGCCAGGTTCCATCAAGTCCGCTAGACTCTAGGCTCTTAGAAGAAAAAAAATCCGAGCAGACTAAATGACCCAAGATGAATTGAAAAAAGCTGTAGCCCAAGCAGCCTTTAAGCGCATAGAACCGCACTTGCATGAAGACAGCGTTATCGGAGTTGGCACTGGTTCCACTGCTAATTTATTTATTGAATACCTAGCACAAGCCAAGCACCTCGTTACCAGTACTGTTGCTAGTTCTGAAGAAACAGCGCGTCGCCTTAAAGAACATGGTATTCCCGTTTACGATTTAAACAGTGTTGATGAAGTCACTGTCTATATCGATGGTGCCGACGAAGCTAATGAATACCTTCAACTCATTAAAGGCGGAGGCGCAGCTCTTACACGAGAAAAAATTATCGCAGCTGTCGCCAAAGAATTTATTTGCATTGCTGACGAGAGTAAATTTGTAAAAGTGCTGGGTAACTTCCCGTTACCAGTTGAAGTAATTCCTATGGCGCGGAGCCATGTCGGCAGGCAGATCGTAAAACTAGGCGGTGATCCAGTCTATCGTGAAGGGGTATTAACAGATAACGGCAACATCATTATCGACGTATACAATATGTCGATAACAGACCCCCGAAAACTTGAAAGCGACTTGAATCAAATCGTTGGCGTAGTTACCAATGGCCTTTTTGCTCAGAGGCCCGCCGATATTTTACTTTTAAGCAAAGAAAGTGGAGTGCTTGAGTTTACTGCTTCTTAGCTAAGCTAAGAGCATTACTTAAAACGATTACTCGAAATTTTCAGAATCAATTTCAGCCATGGTAGCCTTATTGTAACGTTCCCCCATAATCGTATTCTGATTAATATGATTATCTAATTCCTTTATTATTTCTTCATCCAATTTCACATCACCAGCTGCAAAATTTTCTTCCATGTGAGGTATTGATGTTGTGCCGGGAATTGGAATGACATGCTCCCCTCGAGCAAGCAACCAGGCAAGTGCAAGCTGAGCACGGCTGCAACCGGCTTTTTCAGCAATGACTGAATAATAATCCAGCAAGGATAAATTATGCTCCAATGCCTCACCTTGAAAACGGGGCATATTGGGGCGTATGTCCCCTACGGGGAATTCCCCAGGCAAAGGTGGCTGATCCGTTAACAAGCCTCGGCTAACAGGGGAAAAAGGTACAAAGGCCACGCCTAATTCTTTACAAGCCTGTAGAGAAGCAATTTCAGGGTTTCTGGTCAATAATGAATATTCATTTTGTAAAGCGCCTACCGGATGAATAGCATGGGCTTTTCGAAGAGTCTCCGCAGAAACTTCGGATAAGCCAATCTGCCCTATTTTACCTTCTTTAACTAAATCTGAAAGCGCGCCAACGCTTTCTTCAATTGGCACCTGCTTATCTAAACGATGCAAATAATATAAATCAATAAAGTCAGTTTTTAATCGTTGCAAGCTATCTTCGCAGGTGCTTTTGATAACGTCAGGGCTTGCATTTATTTCACGCTTGCCTTCACTGTCTTTAAACAATCCACATTTGCTAGCCAAAAAGTATTCATTCCTTCTGGCGCTGAGTGCCTCGCCCAGTAATTCTTCATTTGCACCAAAACCATATAATGCTGCGGTATCAAGAAAGGTATGGCCAATATCTAAAGCCCTGTGCAGCACTTTATGTGCTTCAGCTTTTTCAAGTGGAGGCCCGTAGGCATGAGATATAGACATACAGCCAAAGCCTATGGCGGTAACCTCAGAAGAACCAATAAAACGTGTATGCACAAATTTTCCCTTTAGTTAAAATTTAAATGAATAAGCAATTATTTTACATAAAAAAGCCCACTATTCTCTCGAATATTTGGGCTTTATTAGGCAAGTGTTAAATCAGACTTTAACTTTACTACTGATTTAGTGGAGGAGACACTGACATTAACATTCCATTCGGGTCGTGCCCCCAAGAATAAATTACGTTTTCTGCTACTTCTGCTGAAGCAGAACCTAAACCAACAGTGCCACCATATCTGCTCATATATTCAAGTGCCATGGGAACGAAAGTTGGCGTCATTATAAACTGCTGACTTGTGAGCGCCTTATGGCAAAAAAAACCAAGGTAAAAGCAGCATTAAGGACATCAGAGCGCTATGTGTTTGTTACTGCAAAGCACATAGCGCTCATGAAGTTATCGAGTTAACCCACCATTTGGACTAGCGATACCCCTGGGGAAAGCTACATCCCAGTGTTCCTGGATCAATCCATCATCAACTCTTACCATGTCAAAACGGTAATAGACATTTTGTCCGCCTGAAGGAGCATCCTCAAAACGCTGATCAAACTTTAAATAATAGTTTCCTGAAACCAGTTCAAGCGTTGGAGGAGTTATCCATTCTCCGGTCAAGGGTTGCGATTGGCGTCCACCAAAAAAACCCATGAAACCTTCCAGGCCGCCTGGGACATTCATGTTATGTTGCATGTAGCCTGGAGCAAAATATTCCAAAGCAAGTTCAGCATGCCCGAATTGCAGTATGTCTCTGAATTCAATTTGACCAATACGTAAAGTTTCCTGCTCCTGAGCTGTAAAATTGCTTGGCGTACTATAAGTACCGCCCCCTCTGTTTTTGACACCAACATCAGTATCTACAACTTTATGGGCTCCATCCCAATGCTCAACAATCTTGCCACCGTCTACTCTGAATAAGTCTATGGTGTTGTATTTATAGATAATAGCCGCATCCATGGGATTAATAATGAAGCTAGCCCACATAAAAAACACATATTCATCCTGGGCTAAGATCACCTCGGGAGTTGTTAAACCACGATTTTGCACTAATGATGGATTAGTTCTTAAGGTCTCGATGAAGGCATCACGACCCGCAGCTATATTGGGATTACGTGAAATAAAATCGGCCGGCATGTAATGAGTAGCAATGTCAAGATTGCCGCCATTAACGATGTCTCTCCAAAAGGCTTCAACAAATTCAAGATTTGCACGTTCTTGCTCATTCATAGCCAAAGTTGGGCTTTGCTGGGGTACTGGATATTGCGCAAGCGCTGATACGCTAAATACTGAAAATACTATAAGCAGGATTATTCTTTTCATTTTTTTGCTCCTTAAGAGTCAATTATTAACAGGGGATTACGATGTTACATTTTTTTTACCTATTTACGATAAAAATTTAAAAAATATTATTCGCAAACTAATTTAACGGCAGGCCTTCCTGTTGCCAACGCAACAATCCACCTTGGATATTGGCAATTTCATCCCTGCCATTTTCTTTTAAAATTGAATAGGCCAATACCGATCGCTTCCCAGAACGGCATATAGTCATCACAGGCTTATCTGTCGGCACTTCATTCAAACGATCACGCAACTCATTTATTGGAATCAACTGAGCATCTGCTATCCGTGCGCTTTCTTCATCAGTTTCTATTTTGGTTCTAACATCAAGAATATGCACCTGACCTAGATGTGAAGCCACCCATTGTGGTGTGATTTCCAATACTCCGCTATAGGTAGTAACTACTGGAGCCCAGTCTGGCTTTTTAGGCAAGGCACTATCATCAGGCTTACCCCCTTTTAAGTTCGCAGGAACAGCTATGTCTAGTTTCTTTGGATGCGGTAGCTGCATATTATCCATAAACCCGACAAAATCATTCTCGTTTGCCTGACCACCAATTCTTGGGTTTAACTTTTTTTCTTCGCCAATACTACTTGCTGTTCGGCCTGAGTAATCATGCCCAGGATAAACCAGACAAGCTTCCGGTAAGCTAAACAGGGCTTCAGTGATAGAGCGATATAATTTTTCGGCTGAGCCTTGTTGGAAATCCGTACGACCACAACCCCGTATCAACAAACTATCTCCAGTGAACACCATGCTCTCATCGTCGAGCAGATAACTCACACAACCATCTGTATGTCCTGGAGTCTCAATAACCTTTAAATGTTTACTACCAAATTTAATGACAGCGTCAGCACTAAGTTGACGATCCAGCACCTCTATACCAGAATCAATCGAACCCAGAATTTTACTGCCAAGCGTATGTTTAAATAGCCAGGCCGCAGTAACATGATCAGCATGACAATGGGTTTCCAGGCAAGCTAATAAATTTAGATCCAGTTCCTGTATTAAAGATAAATCACGCGAATATTTTTCAAAGACTGAATCAATTAGGATTGCGTCTTTGCTTAAAGAGTCAGCCAGCAGATACGTGTAAGTTCCTGATGCCTGATCAAAGAGCTGTTTGAATAGCAGGGATGCTGTCGCCACTCTTACCTCTATCGCACTAAATAAATTAATTTACTTTTGAGCTGTAATCACCAGCTGAATATTTTTCTGACATTTCTTCGAGGTTATAAACCTTACCAATACTGGAAATCTGACCTGCTGTACCAAATGATTCTAATCTTGCTTTAACCACGTCTTTCATTGCAGTCATAGTTGGAATCAAAAACTTACGTGGGTCAAATTCTGATTTATTCTCTGCCAAGAATTTCCTTACAGCTCCAGTTGAGGCTAAGCGTAAATCAGTATCAATATTTACTTTTCGTACGCCATTTTTAATGCCTTCCTGAATTTCTTCTACCGGCACACCATAAGTTTCCGGAATCTCGCCGCCAAATTCATTAATAATGGCTAACCATTCTTGCGGCACTGAAGAAGAGCCATGCATGACCAGATGAGTATTAGGAATCCTGTGGTGTATTTCTTTAATTCTCTCAATAGCCAATATATCGCCTGTGGGTGGGCGACTGAATTTATAGGCCCCATGGCTGGTTCCAACTGCTATCGCTAAAGCATCAACCTGGGTTGCATCAACAAACCGTGCAGCTTCTTCTGGATCTGTCAGTAGTTGATCCATGGACAACTTACCTTCCGCACCATGTCCATCTTCTTCGCCTGCCATCCCTGACTCTAAAGAACCCAGACAACCAAGCTCTCCTTCAACTGATACACCACAAGCATGAGCCATTTTTACAGTTAATGCCGTAACATCCACGTTGTAATCGAAATCCATCGGCGTCTTGCCGTCTTCACCTAAAGAACCATCCATCATTACTGATGAAAAACCAAGCTGAATAGAACGCTGGCAAACCGCTGGAGATACACCATGATCCTGGTGCATAACGATCGGAACATGAGGAAACTCTTCTATAGCCGCTTCAATTAAATGCCTTAAAAAATTTGAACCAGCATATTTCCTGGCTCCTGCAGATGCTTGAAGTATAACTGGGCTATTCATTTCATCTGCACCCATCATAATGGCACGTACTTGCTCCAGATTGTTCACATTAAATGCTGGCACTCCGTATTCATGTTCCGCAGCATGATCAAGTAATTGTCGTAAACTAATTAAAGCCATATTCTTTTCCTTTTTACTCTTTATTAAACCTATAAATTCTAATAACTCATATTTTCTTTTGTTCTATTCAATGCACTGACCGACATCATCCAGCCTTACTATCTTCAAGTATTGCGACTGCTGGTAAGGTTTTTCCTTCCACAAACTCTAAGAAAGCACCGCCACCAGTTGAAATATAGGAGATCTGCTCACTTATTTGATACTTTTCAATTGCAGTAATTGTCTCTCCTCCACCAGCAATTGAAAAGCCACTATTTGCAGCTATTGCTCGGGCCACGGCTTCAGTCCCAGCTGAAAAAGAAGCAAACTCGAACACTCCCAATGGCCCATTCCAGAGTATAGTCTTCATCGTACTAATAACTCTTACAAAATCAGAAATTGTTTCAGGCCCAATATCAAGGATCATATCATCATCAGAAATATCAGCAATTGCCTTAATCTCAGCACTGGCTGATTCTGAAAATTCTTTAGCCACAGCAACATCCTTAGGAAGAGGAATATTAGTCAGACTCATTATTTGGCGGGCTTTATCTAACATGTCTTCTTCATAAAGTGACTTACCAACACTATAACCAGCAGCAGCCAGAAAAGTATTTGCGATACCTCCCCCGACAATTAAATGATCTACCTTTTGTGCCATAGTTTCGAGCACTGTTAATTTACTGGATACTTTGGCCCCACCCACAATAGCTAACATAGGCTGCTCAGGTTTAGCTAAGGCTTTATGTAAGGCTTCTAATTCACTGGATAGTAACAAGCCAGAACAGGCTGCCGCAGCATATTTTGCAACACCGTGCGTGCTGGCTTGTGCCCGATGCGCCGTACCAAAGGCATCCATTACGAAGACATCACAAAGGCTTGCATAGTAGTGTGACAATTCGTCGCTATTGCTTTTTTCACCTTGATTACAGCGAACGTTCTCCAACAAAACACAACTACCTGTTTGTAAACTGGCCGCATCATCAGCAGTAAAAACATCAGGCATAAGATCAACTGCCTTATGTAAAAGCTTTGATAAGTGTTCAGCAACAGGAGCCAGAGAGGCTTCTGGCTGTTCAGAAATCGGCACGCCCTCTTCAGGCCGTCCTAGATGCGACATAAGAATTACTGTTGCGCCTTTTGCAAGGGCGTATTCAATTGTTGGTAATGCAGCTCGGATACGCGCATCGTTAATGATCTTGCCAGCTTTTATTGGCACATTTAAATCTTCACGAATAAGAACTTTTTTTCCACCAAGCTCTATATCCTGCATGGATCGAACTGTCATTATTACCCCTGCTTTTTCACTCTTTTTAAATTTATTCAGCCAGACCTGAAATTAAATCTGCCACATCGAGCATTCGATTAGCGTAGGCCCATTCGTTATCAAACCAAACCAGAATTTTCACTAGATGACCGCCACTAACTTTAGTTTGGCCTAAATCCACAATAGCGGAACGTGGATCATGATTAAAGTCACAAGACGCCAAAGGCTCTTCGGTATAACCTAATACTTCAGCCGGCAATGAGCTTGAAGCAGCCTTGATGATCTGATTTACATCTTCAACTGAACAAGCTTTCTGCACATAAATGGTTAAATCGATAGCAGACACATTGATAGTAGGCACTCTTATTGCCTGTGCTTCAAACTTACCTGCCATAGAGGGCAGGATTCGCTCTATACCTTTAGCTAAAGCTGTTTCCACTGGAATAATCGACTGAAAAGCACTGCGAGTTAGCCGTAGATTGGTATTATGAAAAGCATCGATTAAGGGCTGATCGTTCATTGCTGAATGAATAGTTGTGATCATGCCGTTTTTTATACCGAGCGCATCATCCAAGACTTTGATAACGGGCACTGAGCTGTATGTTGTGCAGGATGCAGCAGAAATAATAGTATGTTCTTTTTTAAGCGCTTGGTGGTTTATTCCGTAGACTAGAGTGATATCAACATCCGTGCTTGCCGGTTGAGAAAATAACACTCGCTTAGCGCCTCTTTGCAAATGTTTTTCAGCATCTCCGCGTGTGGCAAAAGCGCCCGTACATTCCAGTACCAAATCGATATCCTGCCAATTTAGCTCACTGATATCGTCAATCTGGCTTACCGCAATCTCATCTTCATTGATTAATAGTTTATCTTTTGAAGTACTGACTTTCCCTTTAAATCGACCATGCGTAGAGTCGTACTTAATAAGATGCGCAAGGGTAGGTAGATCGGCCAATTCATTAACGGCGGATATTTGTATTTTTGTTGAGAGGGATCGTTCGTAATGAGCTCGGAGCACATTGCGGCCAATGCGTCCTAGCCCATTAATTGCTAGTTTCACAAACTTTCAATCGCTTGCTGAATATTCTCAGCAGTAAAACCAAAATGTTCCATGACCACAGGTCCCGGTGCAGATTCACCAAATGTGCTCATACCAATTACCACACCATCAAGGCCAACATACTTATACCAATAATCTTGATGTGCCGCTTCAACAGCTAGGCGTTTGCGCACAGAAGAAGGCAGAATTAATTCTTTATAACTTTCGTCTTGAGCGTCAAATAAATCAGTGGAAGGCATGCTTAGGAGGCGGACTTTTAAGCCTTTTTCTATGGCATTCTGAACAGCTTCCAGACTCACTGCTACTTCAGAACCCGTAGCAATAACAATTATTTCTGGCTCACCTTCGCAATCACAAAGAATATAAGCCCCTTTGGCAACATCATTAACTTGCTCTGGTGTTCTAGCCAAATGCGGCAAACCCTGTCGCGACAGTATTAATGAAGTTGGGCCATTAGCCTTAAGAATCGCTGCCTTCCAGGCAACAGCTGTTTCAACTGCATCTGCAGGGCGCCAAACCGACATATTCGGAGTCTGACGTAAATTACTGACTTGCTCTATGGCCTGATGTGTTGGGCCATCCTCACCTTGGCCAATTGAATCGTGGGTAAATACCATAATACTCTGCTGCTTCATCAAGGCAGCCATACGGGCAGCATTTCTGGCGTATTCCATAAATATCAGGAATGTGGCGCCATATGGAATAAAGCCACCATGCAATGTGATGCCATTATTAATAGCCAGCATGCCAAACTCGCGAACCCCATAATAAATATAGTTTCCATCAGGATCTGTTGAGATAGCCCTACTGCCAGACCAACTGGTTAGATTTGAACCGGTTAAGTCAGCGGAACCACCTATCAATTCTGGCATGAATTCCCCAAACGCAGCTATCGCATTTTGTGAAGCTTTGCGAGTAGCGATGGATTCAGCTTTGTCTACACAGCTTTGTATAAAGCCATCAGCCATTTCAGAGAAATCTCCATATAACTGCCCACTTACGCGGCGCATAAATTCCATTGCTAACTCAGGATATTCCTGCTCGTATTGCATAAATAATGACTGCCAGGCGGCTTCATTTTTGCGCCCTGAGTCCTCTGCATTCCAAGTCTGATAAATATCATTTGGGATTTCAAAAGGCGGATGAGGCCAAGCCAATTCTTTGCGCGTTGCAGCTATTTCTTCTTCACCTAAAGGGGCGCCATGAGAGCTCTCTTTACCCTGCTTATTAGGTGAGCCTTTGCCGATAATGGTTTTACAAATTATCAGGCTAGGTTGATCATTATTTTGTTGAGCAGATTCAATTGCTGTAGCAATTTCTTCTGGCCTATGTCCGTCAACTTTTAAGACCTGCCAGTTATAAGATTGAAATCGTAAATCGGTATCATCAGCAAACCATTCGTTGACATCACCATCAATAGAAATACCGTTATCATCATAAAACACAATGAGTTTGCCCAAGCCTAAAGTCCCAGCGAGAGAGCAGACCTCATGGGAAACACCTTCCATCAAGCAGCCATCGCCAGCAAAAACATAGGTATAATGATCGACAATATTTAAGGCGCCGCGATTAAATTGTGCGGCTAAAGTACGCTCAGCAATCGCCATGCCTACTCCGTTGGCTAAACCTTGTCCGAGTGGACCTGTGGTGGTTTCAACGCCAGGAGTGTAACCATATTCTGGATGCCCGGGAGTCTTCGAATGTAATTGCCTGAAGTTTTGTAAATCTTCAATTGCCAAGTCATAACCTGATAAATGCAGTAAAGAATACATCAGCATGGAGCCATGACCGTTAGACAGAATAAAACGATCTCGATTAACCCAAGCAGGATTTAAAGGGTTATGTTTTAAGTAGTCATGCCAGAGGACTTCAGCTATATCTGCCATGCCCATCGGGGCTCCCGGGTGACCGGACTTGGCTTTTTGGACTGCGTCCATGCTTAATGCCCTTATGGCATTAGCACAATCAATTCTTGAAGCTTGACGATCGATACCGTTATTACTTTCGGTATTTTCCCCCATGGGTTCTCCTGATTTTGGCGCTTATTTTAGCGCTTACATTGGCGCTTACATTGGCGCTTATATGGCTCTATTATGAAAATGCAGTAGATAGGCTCGACTGCTGGAAATTTAAGACCTGTTATTCTCTCTTAGTCGATTAAAATATGCCAGCGCAGCCAGTCAATAAATGTCATAAATATCAGTATCTCTTAGTCTTTTATTTAGTCTTTTATATGACATGATCTAAGCGCATAAAAATTGCGTAAAAAGCCCAGTAATGATACATTTCGCACCCTCAAAAAATGTCCACCACAACGCTAATCAATTATCAAGAGAATTTTATGACTGAAGCATCACTTTTTACCTCTGAGTCAGTTTCAGAAGGCCATCCAGATAAAATTTCTGATCAAATTTCTGACGGCATTCTGGATGCCATTATTGCGCAAGACCCCAACGCTCGCGTTGCCGTTGAAACCTTGACCAAAACAGGACTTGCTCTCGTCGCTGGCGAAGTAAAAATGAATGAAGATGTCTCCATTGATGTCGAACGAATTGTTCGTGGCGTCATTAAGAAAATTGGCTATGACGATTCGGCCATGGGTTTTGACTATAAAAGCTGTGCTGTTCTAAATGCCATCGGTGAACAATCCACTGATATCAATCAGGGGGTAGATAGAGGCGACCCTAAAGAACAAGGCGCTGGCGATCAAGGCCTTATGTTTGGCTATGCCTGTCGTGAAACAGATGTGCTTATGCCAGCACCAATTACTTATTCTCACTTATTGGTTAAACGTCAGGCTGAAGTGCGTAAAAGCGGCATTTTGCCTTTCTTGAGACCCGATGCTAAAAGCCAAATCACTTTCCGTTATATTAATGGCCAACCGCATTCAATTGATGCAGTCGTACTTTCAACTCAACATGATGAAGGCGTTACTGATGCGGATCTGCATGAAGGTGTGATGGAAGAAATCATCAAACCCGTTTTACCAGCAGAATGGCTGGATGCTGATACTAAATACCATATCAACCCAACCGGTCGTTTTGTTATTGGCGGTCCACATGGCGATTGCGGCTTAACCGGTCGTAAAATTATCGTTGATACATATGGTGGCATGGCACGTCATGGTGGTGGAGCTTTCTCTGGTAAAGACCCATCAAAAGTTGACCGCTCTGCTGCATACTTGGCGCGTTATATTGCCAAAAATATTGTTGCAGCAGGCATAGCAGACAGATGTGAAATTCAACTTTCTTATGCGATTGGCGTGGCTGATCCTACTTCTGTATTAATCGATACCTTCGGTACTGGAAAAATAGACGACTTGGCTATCACCAGGTTAGTTCGAGAACATTTCGAACTGCGCCCTGGTGGCTTGACTGAAATGTTAGATTTATTACGACCGATTTATCAAGATACTGCAGCCTATGGTCATTTTGGCCGTGAAGAATTCACCTGGGAAAATACTGACAAAGCCGAGGCTTTAAAAGCAGACGCTGGTTTATAAGCTCTGCTTAAAAAAGCATTCAAGTAAGAGCAGCTAAGAAAAATTATTACAGGATAAAAAAATGAACAACCCGAATATGCAAGTTATCGAATCTGAAGATTATAAAGTTGCCGACATCAGCCTGGCTGATTTTGGCCGTCGTGAAATCACTCTGGCAGAAGCTGAAATGCCTGCTTTGATGACTCTGCGAGAAAAGTATAGCAAAGAACAGCCATTAGCCGGCGCCAAAATTATTGGCTGCATTCACATGACTATTCAAACAGCGGTTCTGATTGAAACACTCGAAGCATTAGGTGCTGAAGTTCGTTGGTCATCTTGTAATATTTTTTCTACCCAAGATCACGCCGCAGCCGCAATGGCCGCAGCAGGTGTCGCAGTTTATGCCTGGAAGGGACAAAGCGAAGAAGAAGCTGAGTGGTGTATCGCGCAAACTATCTTAAAAGATGGCCAGCCTTGGGACGCGAATATGCTATTGGATGACGGTGGTGATTTAACTTCTATGGTGCATGACAAATTTCCGGATATGTTAAATCATATCCATGGTATTACCGAAGAAACTACCACGGGCGTTCACAGACTTTATGAAATGCTTGAAGAAGGCAGCTTAAAAGTTCCCGCTATCAATGTTAACGATTCGGTGACCAAATCTAAAAATGACAACAAGTACGGTTGTCGCCACAGCCTTAACGATGGCATCAAGCGTGGCACCGATATGTTGCTGGCAGGTAAGAAAGCTTTAGTTATCGGTTATGGTGATGTGGGTAAAGGCTCAGCGCAAAGCTTAAATCAAGAAGGCATGATTGTAAGAATTACCGAAATAGACCCTATCTGTGCGATGCAAGCCTGCATGGATGGCTATGAAGTCGTTTCTCCTTATTTAGACGGCATTAATACTGGAAAAGCTGACTGTATAAACACACAGCTTCTGCAAAACACCGACTTGATTGTTACCACTACCGGTAATGTCGATGTTTGTGATGCCAATATGCTTAGCGCACTTAAAAGCGGCTCTGTAGTTTGTAACATCGGCCATTTCGATAGCGAAATTAACACAGCCTATATGCGTAGCAATTGGAAATTTGAGGAAGTTAAACCTCAAGTACACCGCGTTATTCGAGGCGCTAACAGTGAAGGCCACGATGATTATCTAATCCTGCTGTCTGAAGGTCGCTTGATTAATCTGGGTAATGCAACCGGTCACCCTTCTCGCATCATGGACGGATCTTTTGCTAACCAGGTCTTGGCTCAAATGTTCTTATGGGAACGTAAATATGCTGAGCAAGATGCCGCCACACAAAAAACCAGCCTGAAAGTAGAAGTCTTACCCAAGCATCTGGATGAAGAAGTTGCTGCATGTATGGTTAGGGGCTTTGGTGGCGTGATTACTCGCATGACGCAAGAACAATCTGACTATCTTGGTATTCCAGCAGACGGCCCTTACAAGCCGGATTCTTATAAATATTAGTAACTCTAGTATCGGCTATTAGTATCTGCCTCACGTTGGAGTAGAATAAGCAATTAATCTACTCCAACATTTTATTCCA
>Ga0055584_100004496_pt1 | contig 13692 bp, 12 predicted proteins | sample OSDHelmetaG_FD_58716 | JGI IMG/M metagenome (GOLD analysis project Ga0055584, IMG submission 58716) | Pelagic marine sediment microbial communities from the LTER site Helgoland, North Sea, for post-phytoplankton bloom and carbon turnover... | ecosystem: Environmental > Aquatic > Marine >... | reverse complement strand
GGTTGGTTGGGTAGTCGCTACTCACGTAAGTATCTATTGGCTATCGTTTATTCATTAAGAACCTTGGTGGCGTCGGTATTTATTCTGTCACCCATTACCCCCACCTCGGTGGTGCTCTTCTCTATCTTAATGGGGGCTCTGTGGCTGGCTACGGTGCCCTTAACCTCAGGCCTAGTGGCGCAAATATATGGTTTGCGCTACATGGGTACCTTGTATGGCTTAGTGTTTTTCTCCCATCAGTTAGGCGGCTTTATGGGCGTTTGGCTAGGTGGCACCATGTATGATATTTACGGCAACTACACACTTGTGTGGTGGGTTGGCGTGGGTGTGGGAGCCTTATCGGCATTGGTGCACCTCCCTATCGATGAACGCCCTTGGGCACAGCGTAAATTAGTTCCTGCTTAAACAAATGCCTGTGCTTGCCAAGGTGTCCTTATACCTAGAATTTTTGCCATAGTTGGTGCTACTTGAATAGCCTTGGCCTGGCTAATTGTCTGCGGCTTTATGCTGCTGCCGTGGCAAATGCAAAAGCGGAAGTCTTCAATGCGACCAGGTCGTAGTCCGTGATTGGATAGATACTTAGATGGGCCAGATAGAGCAGCAGAGCCTGGGGGTGATTTCTCAAAGCTCATGTCACTGTTAGCGGGTGCCATAAAGGTTATTATTTGGCCCTGCATATCGTTGGGAATGTGTTCATCGTTCCAGCGTTCTATACCGTGGCTAGCTAGAATTGCGCTAACTTCATCTTCGTGGACTTGGTTCTGACGCACCACAAATAAAACCGAACCTTCGCCGTTCCATTGTGTGTCTGTTGGCAAGATATTATTGATGTACACGCCATGATTAAGTGCCGTATGGCCATGATCGCTGAGAATCATAAAGTGGTAATCGTCCAGGCAATCAGCCTGGCGTAGGCGTTCGCGCAAGATGCCTACCATGGCATCAGCATGACGCAAGGAGAAGCTTGCTAAATCAGAAAACTGGCCGTATTTGTGCATATAGTAATCAGGCATGCCTAGCTCTAATAGCAATAAGTCAGGTGCTTGTTCTGAGCAGGCTAAGGCAGCGCCAATATCTAACATTTGATGGTCCGCTAGGAGGCCTAGTTGCATGCGCTCAGCAGTGTCTGAGGCAGTGTTCGGGTGCACTGGTTGTTCAATGATGCCTTGGTCAAATAATGCTTGTAACTGCCCTTCTGGATCGTACATAGTGCCGGCTTTGCGCCAGTGTTCATCGGAAGGTGTGGGTGTTTCGTCTCTAGCACGCATCAACATATCGTCGGCCCACCAAGGTCCCATGTAAGCATGGCAGTCTTCAGGTCGAGACATGCCATAGCCAATACTCGCTACCCGTAGGCCTTGTTCTTTAGCGAGTTGGGGAATGGTCTTGCCACGTATGTCATAGCCATGGGCCCAGCGAAATAAAGATTGTGACTCATCAAATATCTGATTGGCATAAATACCGTGTTCGGCTGGTGGTGTGCCGCAAATGATTGAAGTGCGCCCAGGCATGGATACGCCGGCCATTTCTGGGCTTACACCATACTCAACTTGTAGACCTTGTTTAGCTAGTAGATCTAAATTGGGTAGATTGGCGCGCTGTTGTGAGAAGTGCAGGGCGCTCACGCCATCAATCATAATCATGATGAGTTTGGGCATGCTTGTTACCTTTCTATTTTTTATTATTATTTTTGTATTTGGTGCTAACTATAGCGCGTGTTAGGTCTAGAAAATAAAGCGATCAATCAAGACCACTGCCCAAACCACACTTGCCAAGCCTAAGCTGGTGAGTACGGCAAGAGAACCAAGGTCTTTGGCTTTGCCAGACAACTCATGATATTCCAAACCCACACGATCAACCACCGCCTCGATAGAGGAGTTAATGATTTCAGCTAGTAATACAATAACGCAAACCGTGATGAGCAGGCCTACCTCTACGGCACTGCGGCCGACAAAGAAGGCGGCGAAAATCATCGGCACCGCAAGGACAGCTTCCTGACGGAAGGCGGCTTCGGTCGCCCAAATGCTTTTTAGGCCTTTGGCGGAATTTTTGTAGGCTGATACAAGGCGGCTTGCCCCGTGCTTTTTCCATTGCTCTTGCATAGTTGGATCTGTTGTCAGGTGTGGTAAAAAGGCTATTGTAGGCTCTGCTACTTATTAGAGCAATGGGCTTTAGCAGCTTATTAGCCGGTAGGTTTGTTAGGCTATAGTTGCATGCATAAAGTGCGGTTAGGGGTGTTTTGTGTATCGATAAGTTTGTTAAAGTAAGTGTTCGCAAAACAATTGCAGGACAGCAAATTATGAAAATGGAATCTATCGCTCTTCATCATGGTTATGAATCGGAAGCGACCACCAAGGCTGCGGCCGTGCCTATCTATCAGACTACCTCCTATACCTTTGATGATACTCAGCATGGTGCGGATTTGTTCGACTTAAAGGTAGAAGGCAATATTTATTCGCGCATTATGAACCCAACCAATGCGGTCTTGGAACAACGCGTGGCAGCATTGGAAGGCGGTATTGCAGGTTTGGCAGTGGCATCCGGTATGGCAGCTATTACTTATGCGATTCAATGCCTAGTCAACGCTGGTGATAACATTGTTAGTACTAGCCAAGTCTATGGCGGTACCTATAACTTGTTTGCCCACACCTTTCCACGACAAGGTATAGAGACACGCTTTGCATCACATGATGACTATGCAACGATGGAAGCGCATATTGACGCTAATACCAAAGCTATCTTCTGTGAGTCCATCGGCAACCCTGCTGGCAATGTTGTTGATATCGCTCGTTTGGCGGAAATAGCCGAACGTAATGGTGTTCCCCTGATTGTTGATAACACTGTGGCAACGCCTGTGTTGTGTCGTCCTTTTGAGCACGGTGCCCATATTGTTGTGCATTCTTTAACCAAATATATTGGCGGCCACGGTACCACTATTGGTGGCATGATCGTTGATTCAGGTAAGTTTGATTGGGTTAAAAATAAGGAGCGCTTCCCGATTCTTAATGAACCTGATCCTTCCTACCATGGTGTGGTGTATACCGAAGCTTTGGGGGCAGCCGCTTACATTGGTCGTTGTCGCGTGATTCCTTTACGTAACACTGGTGCAGCCCTGTCAGCTCAGAGCAGCTTTCAATTGCTACAAGGTTTAGAAACCTTATGCTTGCGTATGGAGCGTCATTGTGAAAATGCTGAGAAGGTCGCTAATTATCTACAAAACCACGACAAGGTAAGTTGGGTTAATTATGCTGGTTTGGCCGATAGTCCTTACCGTGCAACCGCTGAAAAGATTTGCGCTGGTAAAGCGTCGGGTATTTTAAGCTTTGGTATTAAAGGTGGTCGCGAAGCTGGCGGACGCTTTATTGATGCTCTGCAAATGATTTTGCGTTTGGTAAATATTGGCGATGCTAAGTCGTTAGCTTGTCATCCTGCAACTACCACCCATCGCCAGTTGTCACCAGAAGAGCTAGCTACGGCAGGTGTTTCTGAAGATTTGATTCGTATTTCTGTGGGTATTGAACATGCCGATGATATCATTGCTGACATTGCGCAGGCCTTAGAGCAAGCTTAGTTTGTTGGTGTGCCACAAAAAAAGGGGACTGGCACTTTTGCTACGCAAAAGAGCCAGTCCCCTTTTTATTGTAATTTATTGCACTTTGGCTATTAGCAAAGGCTATATAAGCCTGAGCCACGAGTGCCTTCATGGCGAATGAGGCTCTTGTTTTGCAGTTCTCGTAGACACTTATAAACAGTAGCCTGAGGCATAACTTGAATATCTGGGTGTGCCAGAATCTCAGTTAAGTTTATAGTTGAATCGGCATTGGCGCATAGATCGGTAATGCTAGTAAACAAGGCCTTTTCAGCTTTGCTTAGGCTGCCGATACCAAGGTCGGATTCCATACTTCTGACTAACTGGAGTAAACGTCCCAGCTTTAGTGGTGCAGTTTCTTTCATGGGTGCTTTCCTATATTTTTTACTCTCTTATGGAGTAATTTTAGTATACGAACCCGATAGTACCCGTTTTTGTAATGATAATCATCTAAATTAGTATATTCAGTCAGGATTTTACCGATCTTTATAAGTGCCCCGGGGCTGATTATATATGGGTGTTCAAAGGGCGCTGGCAATGGCAATCCCTAAGGCAATGGCGCCAATCCATAACCAGCGCTTGGTGGGCACCTTTTCACCAAATAGAAGCCAAGCAGTAATTGTTGTAATGGCGGCAAAGGCTGCGAAACCTATTGTTGCCGCAATTCGTCCACCTTCTGTAGAGCCCGTGAGAAAGGCCCATAGGGCCAAGCTTTCTAGAATCGCTTGTATCAATACCAAAAGCCACATGGCCCCACCTTGGGGTAGCTTTGGCGCACCCTTAGTGAACATGATGTAGATAAGGGTTATTAAGGTGAACAGAAAAGCAAATACACGATTTAAATAGAGCGCCGGCATGGAACCTAGAATATCGCCAGCTTCCTGAGCCAGATAAAAGCGTACGCTGATGGCAACTGCCGCGCCCAAGCCAAAATAGGCGGTGGTACGTAACCATTCACCCGTATATGTGTTGCTTTGATCACTGGCTTTGCCTGGTTGGGTAAGCATGACTACACCAAGGAAAACTAGGGCAACAGCTAGGATTTGCCCCCAGCTAAATGGGTGCCCCATAAAGGCGTTGATGACCACCAGCATGACGGTAAAACTAGAGGCGGAAGGCGAGGCGACGGCCACTGGACCGCGGTGTAGAGCTTTGTATAAAAAAGCGAGGGCGACAAGGTTAAGAAAACCAGAAAGGGCCGAAGCAAACCAAGCATAAGCGTGCCACTGTGGCCAGCTGTCAGTAATAGCGAAACTGACGCTGAGCACAAGGCTCGATAACCCCATAACAATAAGTATTAAAACCAGTATAGAGGTGCTTTGCGTGGTCTTTCTTGCCAAACCGTCAGAGATACCAATAAATAGTGCCCCGAGCAAGCCCCAAAATAATCCGATCATATACACACTCGTTGAAATAATGTTTTTGGCTGCAGGTAGCTAGTTAACATGCCAGCAGGCGCACAGCTTATGCCAATGTCGCCTATTTGCCAAGCAACAAAGCGGCTAAGCTAGCTATGCTAGGCTAGATGTTGTTGAATATATGTAATTGACACCTAACGTAATATTTTGGCTGAGGAGCCGTTATGTCCACTAATGAGAAGTCCCCTGTTGTGATGCCTAACCGAGTACCAGAGATCCGCACCGTAGCTATGCCAGCTGATGCTAACCCCGATGGGGATATATTTGGTGGTTGGATAATGTCCAATATGGATACTGCCAGCGGTGTATTTGCCGCTCGTGCTGCTAAGGGCCGTGTTGTGACGGTGGCGGTAGATGCCATGACCTTCCACAAGCCGGTGTTTGTAGGTGATGATGTCAGCTGCTTTTGTCATGAAGTAAAGCGTGGCAACACCTCTATGGCGATTCACGTTGATGTGTGGGCTGTACGTCGTCATAGTGATGAAGTGGTAAAGGTCACCGAGGGCGTGTTTACCTTTGTAGCCATTGATAGCAATGGGCGCCCGCGCTCGCTAGGCTAAAGCATTCTGGGGACTGGCTTTTCCCGAAGGGAAGTGCCTGTCCCCTAGATCTAATATCCTAGCGCAAGTCCATCTTTGCGTGGGTCCGATGCGGCCTGTAATACGCCATTAGCTTGGCGCAAAATACACTGGCCACCACCCATAGGGGCATCATCCACGGTGACTAGGTGTCCCTTGTCACGCAACCCTTCTATTACAACTGCTGCCATACTACTTTCTACACTTAGCTTGTCTTCGTAGGCAAAGCTGCGCGGCGCATCTAATGCGGCTTGGGCGGAATAACCAAAATTGAGTATCAAATTGAGCACGTGGGCATGACCACAGGCTTGATAGTGGCCACCCATAACACCCATAGGACCAATAATAGAGTCTCCTGCTGTAAGCATGGCAGGAATAATGGTGTGCATGGGGCGTTTACGTGGACCTAGGCAGTTAACATGATTTTCGTCTAGGTTGAAAGATGCGCCTCGGCTTTGTAATAACACACCAGATTCGGGCGCTGTGATACCGCTGCCAAAGGGGTTGAAGATGGAGTTAATAAAGGACACGTTAAGGCCGCCTTCGTCAACACAGCACAAATAGATCGTATCCTTGTGGTTGGGGAATAAGCTCGCTGCAACGGGTGTTGCTTGATTCATGTCGATGCGACTCGCCAAGCTAGCAATAAAGTCCGGTGCCAATATTTCCGACGCGCTGTATTGCATGTAGGTCGGGTCAGTGATGCAGCTGTCCCGCAGTTGATAGGCCAGTTTGGTAGCTTCTGCTAATAAGTGATGGTAATCCGTTTTGCTAAGGTCGCCAACATTAAAATGCGCCATAATGCCTACAATTACTTGGGCAGCAATACCTTGTCCATTGGGTGGGCACTCCCACAGCGTAATGCCTTGAAAGTCTTGAGCCACAGGGTGCACATACATATCAACCCCTTGCTTTAATTGGTGTGCAAAGTCCTCCATTTGATGACAACCACCGAGGCTATTTAACTTGTGGACCATGTCCTGAGCTATTGGCCCTGTATAAAATGCGGCGGCACCCTGTTGAGCAATGTTATTTAGAGTTTGCGCTAGCTTTGTGTGCTTAAATACTTCGCCTTCTTGGTAAGCTTGTCCATTATTGAGATAAATGGCGGCCGTGTCAGAGTCTGTTTGCAAGCTTTGCTCATGGATCTGCCAGTCCAAGGCAACACGTTCGTGTACCGGTACACCTTGCTCTGCATAGTCTATGGCCGGTTGCAGCACTTGCTGCCAACTTAACTTGCCGTAATCTTTATGTAGTTGCTCCCATGCTGCAACGGCCCCAGGAACCGTTACCGCCCAGGGTGAATGGGTAGGAACGCTGCTTAGGTCTTGAGCCTTGGCAGTTTTACAAGAGGTTTGGTTGGGGCTATAACCAGAGCCATTAAGTGCGGCTATCGGGTGTCCCTCTCGCCCGATAAGGGCAAAACAATCACCACCAATGCCGGTCATGGCAGGTTCCGCAATGCTGAGCACTGCGGTTGCGGCGATACAGGCGTCAACTGCGCTACCTCCGGCATGTAATATCTGCATGCCAACTTGTGTTGCGAGCGGGTGAGAGGTGGCCATGGCTGCCTTGTTGGCATAGATGGCCGAACGACCTGGCTGGTTAAATCTACGCATGGTTTACCTGGGCTGATGATCTGCTAGGATTGTGGTTTGGGTTGAGGCATCTTATCTGCATCAGGCACTTCAGTATTGATCGGTGTGGAAGGCAAACGCCGACTAGCAAAGACGTTGTACCAAGGTTGGAACCAGCTTGCATCATCTAGGGTGCCTACCTTTATATGAATGCGATCATTACGATTGGCGTTGCTGCCAAACAACTGGGTACCACACTGGGTACAGAAGTGCTTGGTCATAATGCTGCCAGAATCAGCAGTGTGTGTATAAGCGCGAGTTTCACCTTGCCAGGTTAAGCTCTTTGCAGGCACAAACACTAATGGTGCGTAAGCTGCACCGGTGTTCTTACGACAATCGTCACAATGGCAGTGGGCGGCAAATACTGGCTCCGCTTCGGCCTTATAGGCGACTTGGCCACATAGGCAGCTTCCGGTAAGTGTTTTAGTCATGTCAGTTATCCTTTGTTTATTGTTATTGTGAGGCCAATCAGGAATAATTGCAGGTTTGAGGCTCTAGTCCAGATTTACTGACTACTTGTTGGGCCTGTTACCAGCTCTTACTATGCAGATATTATGAAATTTATCGTTAAACTGTTTCCTGAAATTACCATCAAAAGTCGACCAGTACGCAAGCGCTTTACTCAGCGTTTGCAATCTAATTTACAGATTATCCTGCAACGAATTGAGCCAAAGATCAAGGTGCGTGCTCTATGGGATCGTATTGATGTTGATTGCCCACCGGAAGCCGATGCTCATTATGATGCTATAACTCAAGCTCTTGCATGTGCACCAGGTATTTCCCACTGCCTAGAAGTACAAGAATATCCCTTAGGCACCTTTGATGATGTACTAGCCCACGTTATCCGTGTGTATGGCGAACGTCTTGAAGGCAAGCGCTTTGTGGTACGCGTGAAGCGTGCGGGTAAGCATGAGTTCAAGTCGCAAGATATTGAGCGTTATGTGGGTGGTGGTTTGCTACAGCAAACTGGTGCTATCAAGGTGGATCTACATACCCCCGAAATCACCGTCAATATGGAAGTAAAAGACCAAAAGTTGTTTATTGTTGAGCGCCGCATAGAAGGCTTGGGTGGGTACCCGCAAGGCACGCAAGAAGGCGTGGTGTCGCTTATTTCTGGAGGCTTTGACTCCATTGTGGCATCTTATTTGACTATGAAGCGCGGTACTAAGACCCACTTTGTGTTCTTTAATTTGGGTGGCGCTGCTCACGAAGCTGGCGTAAAACAAGTGTCCTATTTTTTGTGGAACAAATATGGCTCAGCTGCCAAAGTAAAGTTTGTCACGGTACCTTTTGAAGGTGTGGTGGCAGAAATACTGCAACACGTACATCACTCCCATATGGGGGTAGTGTTAAAGCGTATGATGTTACGTGCGGCAGAACGTGTTGCAAGACGAGTTAAGGCGGAAGCGATGATTACCGGCGAGAGTATCGCTCAGGTATCAAGTCAAACTTTACCTAATCTAGCGGTGATCGATAAGGTCACGGACGGTTTGGTATTGCGCCCATTAATTACCTATGACAAGCAAGATATTATTGATATTGCGACACATATAGGTGCCTATGAATTTGCGGCCAGTATGCCGGAATACTGTGGTGTGATTTCTGATCGTCCTACAGTGCGTGCGCAGTTGTCTCGTGTGGAGGAAGAGGAGGCCAATTTCGATTTCGATATTTTGGAGCAAGCCTTGCAAAGTGCTACCGCGCAAAATATTACTGAACTTGCAGACCAGGCTGCACAGGAACAATTGCAGGCGTCTCATAGTTTGGGTGACAATGATGTACTCATCGATGTGCGTCATCCTGATGATCAAGTAAAAGCGCCGTTGAATTTACCAGGTGCTAATATCCTTGTTATTCCTTTTTTTAAAATTAATAACGAATTTATCGATTTGCCGCAGGAAAAACAGTACCTGTTGTATTGCCCAAAAGGCGTGATGAGTCAACTGCATGCAATGCATTTGCGTGATCAAGGTTTTGAAAACGTGGGTGTGTATCGTCCTGCGGGTGGCTAAGGATTTGTTATAAGCGGGGTCAGAGGGCCTGCCCCATGAGCGTAGCGAATGTTTTGGGTACCTTAGGTGACCCCATATCTAGTTACGTATGTAAAAGTATCAAATGGAACCAATCATGGAGCTAATTGTCGTTTATTTTCAGCATTGATAAACAAAATGTTGTATTTATTTGACGAATGCCGAGCATGACCTTGAAATGCAAGAAAAATGTAATAAATTACGCATTAAAACTTGCCAGTAGGCGGGTGAGCCGGTAAATTTATCGGCTGTGTTGTCGCATATGTTGAAGTTACTAATGTTAAGTCGTTCTCAGACATGGTAGCTGGCTAGCGATCTTGCACAATTGTTGCACAAACACGTACCTACAGAGGTGCGTTGAATAGGGGTCGCCACAAGCGATCAAACAAACAACATAATTACCGGAGTGCTTATCGTGCAATCGTCCGACCTAATGCTCGACGGCCTCAATCTCATGATGTATGGGATGGGCTTCGTGTTCACATTTTTGACCCTGTTGGTATTTGCTACCAAAGGCATGTCTGCAGCTATAACAAAATGGTTCCCCACACCAGAACCGACTCCCGTCAAACCTATTGCTCGCCATCCAGGTTTAACGCCAGCCCAGTTGGCCGCCAATGACCCGCAGTTGATTGCGGTGCTAACGGCTGCTGTACATCGTTATAGACAAGATCACTAAAATAATTATGAGGATAGGGCCACAAGACAAAGTTTGTTACCCTATCTAATACACTTTTTACCCAAGAAAGGCTTTTCATTATGACTGGTTCCAAGCAACCTCTAGGTATTACCGAAGTCGTCCTACGTGACGGTCACCAATCCTTATTTGCTACACGTATGCGTTTGGCAGATATGCTGCCCATTGCCGAGAAACTCGACGAAGTGGGTTATTGGTCTATTGAAACCTGGGGTGGTGCTACCTTTGATTCCTGCATCCGTTTCTTGGGCGAAGATCCTTGGGAGCGCATTCGTGCCCTTAAGGCCGCTATGCCTAACACCAAACAACAAATGCTGTTCCGCGCACAAAATATTTTGGGTTACCGTCACTATGCTGACGACGTTGTGACTAAGTTTGTTGAACGTGCTGCCGTTAACGGTGTTGATGTATTCCGTATTTTTGATGCCATGAACGATCCACGTAACATGGAAACCGCTATCAAGGCTGTTAAGCCTACTGGTAAGCACGCTCAGGGTACTATTTCGTATACTCTAAGCCCTGTGCATAACCTTGATTACTGGGTAAACCTTGCCAAGCAAATTGAAGGCATGGGTGCTGACTCTATCTGTATTAAAGACATGGCTGGCTTGATTAACCCATACACAGCGCATGAGCTAGTGACACGTCTTAAAAGCGAAACTAGCTTGCCAATTCAAATGCACTGTCATGCGACGACAGGTCTTTCTACTGCTTCCATCATGAAAGCAGCCGAAGCCGGTATTGACTGTGTCGATACCTCTATCTCTTCCATGGCCATGACTTACGGTCACTCACCAACTGAATCCGTGGTTTCTATCTTCCAAGGTGGCGAGCGCGACACTGGCTTGAATATCGAAAAGCTAGAAGAAATTGCAGCTTACTTCCGTGAAGTACGGAAGAAGTACGCTAAGTGGGAAGGTTCTTTGAAGGGTGTTGATTCCCGTATTCTTGTTGCCCAAGTACCTGGTGGCATGTTGACCAACATGGAAAGCCAGCTGAAAGAGCAAGGCGCTGGTGACAAGTTAGATGACGTATTGGCTGAAATTCCACGTGTGCGCGAAGACCTAGGCTTTATTCCACTAGTTACGCCAACTTCTCAGATCGTAGGTACCCAAGCGGTGCTTAACGTATTGACTGGCGAGCGTTATAAGAGTATTTCTAAAGAAACTGCAGGTGTACTTAAAGGCGAATATGGCGCTGCTTTGGCACCGTTTAATGCTGAGCTACAGGCACGCGTTCTAGAAGGTGCGGAGCCAGTGACTTGTCGCCCAGCAGATTTGCTAGAAGACGAAATGGACAAGTTGACCGAAGAACTACGTGGTCTAGCCAAAGAAAAGGGCATCAAGCTGGAAACTGGCGAACGTGAAATTGATGACGTGCTTACCTATGCCTTGTTCCCACAAGTTGGTTTGAAGTTCCTAGAAAATCGTAATAATCCTGACGCCTTTGAGCCTGTACCAACAGGTGAAGAAGTAGCAACTGCAGCAGCGCCAGCTGCTGCCGCTGGCGATGCTTCGGTTTACACCATTAACGTAAACGGCGCTAGCTACGTAGTAGAAGTTGCCGAAGGTGGCGATATTAGTGCTGTAGGTCTTGCGCCAGTTGCTGGTGCAATGGCACCAGCTGCTCTTGCTGCTGCACCGGCTGCTGCCCCTGTTGCTGCTGGTGAGCCCGTAGAAGCGCCATTGGCGGGTAACATCTGGAAGGTACACGTATCTCCAGGCCAAACCGTGCAAGAAGGCGATGTCTTGTTGATTTTGGAAGCCATGAAGATGGAAACCGAAGTGCGTGCTAGCAAAGCTGGTACCGTAGGCACCGTCTCTGTGAAAGAAGGCGACGCAGTAAGCGTTGGCGATACTCTACTGACTCTAGCATAAGGGTATTGAGACCTCATGGATAAGCTATTACAAATTTGGCATAGTTCTGGTATCTACCAGCTAGAATTGGGTCAGGCGGTGATGATGGTGGTTGGCCTGATCTTGCTGTATCTGGCTATTCGCAAAAATTTTGAACCTTTGTTGCTAGTACCGATTGGCTTTGGTGGTCTGTTGGCAAACATTCCTGGCGCCGGCTTGTCCGACCCCGGTGGTGCTTTGTATATGATCTATCAGGTGGGTATCGAAACCGGTATGTTCCCGCTGATCATCTTTATGGGTGTTGGAGCTATGACGGACTTTGGTCCCTTGCTGGCAAACCCTAAAACCTTGTTCCTAGGTGCAGCAGCACAGTTTGGCATCTTTGCTACCTTGCTAGGTGCTGTAGGTCTGACTTCCATGGGATTGATGGACTTTAGCCTCGCTGACGCAGCTGCGATAGGTATCATTGGTGGTGCGGATGGGCCAACGTCCATCTATGTCGCGAGTGTGCTCGCGCCCGATTTATTGGGCCCCATTGCCGTAGCTTCCTATTCTTACATGGCTTTGGTGCCGCTGATTCAGCCACCTATTATGCGCGCCCTTACCACTGAATCTGAACGTCAGATCAAGATGGTTCAGTTGCGTCATGTTAGCAAGACCGAGAAAATTGCCTTCCCATTGCTCGTGTTGATTCTGGTGGCCATGCTGTTACCTGATGCTGCACCACTACTAGGTATGTTCTGTTTCGGTAACCTAATGAAGGAATCTGGCGTAGTAGACCGTTTGTCTGACACGGTACAAAATGCCTTGATTAACATCGTTACCATCTTCTTAGGTTTGGGTGTAGGTTCTAAGCTATCTGCGGAAAAATTCCTTAATGCTGAAACCCTAGGTATTTTGGTACTAGGCATGGTGGCTTTCGGTATCGGTACTGCATCTGGCGTATTGATGGCCAAGTTAATGAACAAATTGACAGGCGGTGGTATTAATCCACTTATCGGTTCTGCCGGTGTGTCTGCGGTACCAATGGCAGCACGTGTTTCCAACAAGCTAGGTTTGGAGTCTAACTCGCAGAACTTCTTGTTGATGCATGCCATGGGCCCGAACGTGGCGGGTGTGGTGGGTTCTGCCGTGGCGGCGGGGATAATGATTAACTTCGTCGGTGGATGATAATTCGCACAATAGGGGTCAGGCCTCAGGCCTGATCCCGAGTGAAGCGATATTTTTGATCATTCGAAGCATTTTGATTTATAGAGAATTTCGTTAGAATAAAAGCAGATCCTAGATCTGCTTTTTTTATGGAGAGAATTATGCCGCGTCGTGCTAGTGACAGTAATCCTGATGGTAAACGCCCCTGTGCTTTTTGCCGCACCCTAAGGGTAGTGGTGATTTTTGCCTTGTTGGTTGTTGCTCTTATGGCTTATGCCGATAAGCTGGATTGGCTAGAAAATATTCAGTTCTCCGATATCTTTGCTTATATGATTGCGGTCGCCTTCGTTGTGGTTTTGGCTTTTAAGGTGTGGGAAGAATACTGGAAGCCCAAGAAGCATGCCGAAGGGCGCGAAGGGCGCCGTGAAGAAAGAGAAAAGCTGTTCGACGAAATGGATGCAGCTGTTGCTAAGCGTGAAGCTGAAGAAGCCATGCATGTAGATGTTGAGTCGGGTGACACCCTTGTCACGCAGGTGACTCATAGTGATCGTCATGAAGAAAAAATTGATGGTAGTGGTGATCTAGTGTCGTTAGACACTCATGAGGTTAGCTTAGCCGTAACAATTGAGCACCATGAGCCGTCTGGAGGCGTGTTAGAAGAAGCTGAGCAACAAGAGGCTGACGAAGCTGAGCAAGGCCATCCGCAGCAACTTGATATATTTGGTTACGAAATTAAAG
>Ga0055584_100004495_pt1 | contig 13692 bp, 9 predicted proteins | sample OSDHelmetaG_FD_58716 | JGI IMG/M metagenome (GOLD analysis project Ga0055584, IMG submission 58716) | Pelagic marine sediment microbial communities from the LTER site Helgoland, North Sea, for post-phytoplankton bloom and carbon turnover... | ecosystem: Environmental > Aquatic > Marine >... | reverse complement strand
TCGCGGTCAGACCATGCCGCATCCAATAGTTCATCGCGATAGGCCGTGGCTTTGTCGATGTCACCGTCAGTTACAATGACTACCGAAAGACCAGCCTGTTCGATATCTGCATGCGGAAAACCGGTGAATAGGCTAACCGCCAAAGCACCTTGATTCTCCATATCCGCTACCCGCAGTTGCAGTTCACGATTCGGAAAATCGTCCGTACCTTGGCGCATGATATGCGGCAGCATCGGTGCATTGCCCCATGTCATGACTGGTTTAACTCGCCCGGCGAGCGTGTCGAGTAAAATGTTGCCAGCCCGGCGCGCAGTGCCATCCATGTCGATATGTGGATAGGTATGGTAGCCAGTAATAATGGTTGCGTGCTTCACAATATCTGGATAGATATTGGCGTGCATATCAAGTGCAACGGCGATCGGTATGTCAGGCGCGACGTCGCGAATGCGCCGCAATAGTTCGCCTTCGCCGTCTTCAAATGAGCGCGTGACCATCGCGCCGTGCAGATCCAACATCATGGCATCGCAACCGTTTTTGGCCGCGGCTATGATCTTATTGACCATGTACTCATATGCATCATCTTCAACCGGCCCGGACGGCGGCGCGCCGGCTGCTATCGCTACGGTAATGTCCGCTCCTGCGTGCTCCGCCACCGACAGATAACCACCCATACAGCTGGCTGTTCCGCGAAAGATGGACATGGCCGCATCCCCCGACACCGGCCCATTCCCACCGGCTCTGGAAAAACGCGCAAGATCGGTGATGACCGGAGAGAAGGTATTGGTCTCGTGGCTCATTTGTGCGATGACAATATGCATTGGATAACCGCCTGTTCAATGTGTGTCTGACCCGTGCTCTGAGGCTTGCGATAGCAATCGCTCGGCGCGAATTCGACAAGGTGTGTTGGTACAGAGGCTAATATACGAGTCGACAAGATGAAACGCCCACGGCGTAGGTCGAGTCAGATTGGTTTGATGCGCGGGAACTCGCGTTGGAGAAACCAACGGCCGCGGAGTCGTGCATTACAGACTCACAACGGCGCGCGAAGTGCTACGCAAAGTTAGCGCAGCTGTGCAGACCCAACAAAGCAGCTGTCGGTCTAGACAGCCAAAGATCATGCGACTCGCCGCTAGAGGCCAAAGTCGGTGCGCTCAAAAGATTAGGACGAGGCTGGAGTCGACGGTTTCGCCAACAACAAACACGACAGTAAGCTCAACACACTCAGCGCGCCAATTAGAAGCCCCATGGCTAACGGTGTTCCGTCGTGAATGACTCCGAGCACGGCTCCAGCAGCGGCGCCAAATATCATCCGCGAGAATCCTAGCAGCGAGGCGGTTGTGCCGGCGAGCTTGGGGAACGGCGCCATCGCGCCAGCCAGCGCATTTGCACCGACAAATCCAAGGCTACCGATAACAAAGACCAGCGGAATGACCACGCCCAACAGCGCGCCAATTTCAAAGTATGTTGTGGCCGCGAGTGTCAGCCCGGCAGCGGCGCACAGCGCGCACCCGAGCACCAGCATCCGCAATGCGCCAACCCGAACGACAAGCCGAGCGTTGAGGTAGTTGGTGCCAATTATGCCAAGGACATTAATCCCGAACAGCAAGCCGTAGTGCTGCTCAGGGATGCCGAAGAAGGTGATGTAGACGAATGGCGATCCAGCGAAAAACGTGAACATACAAGCGAACGAGAAAGTGCCAGCCAACAAGCATCCGAGCGTTCGCCTGTCTCGCAAAATCTGGCTATAGGCGCTCAGTAAGGACCGTGGCGACAACGGTGTGCGGCGCTCAGGCGGCAACGATTCTGGCAGGCGGAACACAAGCGCTGCCAGACACAGTGCACCGAATAAGCACATCAGGAGAAAGATCGATCGCCAGCCAAACCACGTCAGCAGGTAGCCACCAATATTCGGTGCTATCAGCGGAGTTACCAGGAATGCCATATTGATGAACGATTGCGCACGCGCACCCTCGTCCATGCTGTACAAGTCACGCACAATTGCGCGCACGATTACACTGCCGGCTGCCGCGCCTAGCGCCTGAACAAAGCGCCAGGCGATGAGTTGGTTAATGTCCGATGCGCTTATGCACCCTAGGCTCGCAACGCAGTAGAGCAAGATCCCGAAGATTAGTACCGGACGCCGACCGTAGGCGTCCGAAAGCGCGCCATGCACTAATTGGCCAATACCAAGTCCGATGAGAAAGGCGCCCAGCGTGAACTGCGCTTGCCCTGACGTAGACCCAAACTCCGACGCAATCCGTGGCAGTGCAGCCAGATACATATCGATGGCGGCTGCACCCAGTGCGGCGAGCGCACCAAGGAGCACGACTAAACCTTTTGTTTTCTCGCTCACACCGTTCCTTAACCACTTGCGCAGCGTATAAGTGTGCGCGCTAGATTTGGGCAGGCGCGATTATGCGAACACTCATAGCGGCGAGACAATGGGCAATTACCATTTAGCCCCGATAATTGATGACTTCGCCTTCTTTCGCGCTTTATCTTTAATGGCCTATCTCTGGGCGCCTAAATATAGGCTCACCGTGTCTGCATGTTTTCGTCACAGCGACATCAAAGCAACGATGCTCTGAGGGTCAACAGCACACCGCCTATCTACCGGAGCTTTCGCTTTCCCGGTGCGATCATCTTCCACGCCGTCTGCTTGTGTTACCGATTCTCTCTGCACCTTGGAGACATCGAGAAGCTGTCGGCTCTCCGTGCCGAATAACGGTCAGATACGAATCTATTTGCCGTTGGAGCCGCTAATTCGCGTCCCAGCTTCCCTGCAAGCTGAGACGACAACAGGGAGCCTTGGCTGATTCACTGGCTGCTCGATGAAGTCTTCATAAACGCTCAAGCACAACGCCACCATCTTTGGACCGCCTTCGACTAATACCGGTTCTTCAGAACTCGGGTGTTCGATGTATGGTCGTTGGCCAGTCACGCCTGAAAAGCGTGGGACGCGGTCCAGCTTGGGCCGGCTCACGTCGCCGTGAAAAAGCTCCCTTCTTGGTACGAGATCCCGATGCCTCGGAGATTGACATTATTCTTATCTGTATTTATAACTAACGTATGGTTAGTAATGTAAGCCTCCGTGCCAGCGCACCAAGTGACCTTCGTCGTGTTCATCGCAGCATGGTGTTGCGCAGCATTTTCTCGGGCTCTGGATATTCACGATCCCGACTCGCCGAGGAAATAGGGCTCTCCGGGATGGCGATTACTAGGATCATCCGTGAGTTAATTAGTGCCAATCTGGTCGAGGAAGTTGGAAAGATAGAGCGCGATGGCGCGCCGGGGCGCCGCCAGACAGACCTTCAAATTCGTCCGTCTGGTGCCTATGTGTTGGGAGTCGTGATCTCGGCTTTCGGGCATGAGATTGCCGTGGTGAATGCCAGCGGCAAAACCGTGGCGCATCGCCAGATCAGCATCAACGATGTCCGGGATGCCGAAGACACCATCAAGATCGTGTCTGACGCCATCATCACATTGATCGAGGCCGCAGAGATTGACCGCAATCTGGTTCTCGGAGTCGGGGTGGCCATTGCGGCGATGGTCGATAATGCAACGGGTATTGTGGATCATGCGCCCTTGCTGGGTTGGCAAAATATACCATTGGGCGAAGAGATCACACGCCTCACCGGATATCCCGTAAACGTGGACAGCATTGCCAATGCGACAAACCTCGCTGAGCAAACGGTCGGGGCCGGTCAGGACTATAGAGAAGTACTTCTTGTCCACAACAGTACAACGTGCGGCGCCAGTTATTCTCAGCACGGAGTCCTGGCCCGGGGGGCCAACAATTCGACCGGACAGATTGGCCATCTACCGACAGGCGAGGGGCCGCTGACCTGTTCATGCGGCGCCAACGATTGCCTTGATACACACGCCTCGGGTTGGTCTGTGCTTGTCCATTTGGGCCGCATAAGGTCGAAACGGTTTAAACCCGAGAACGTCGACATCTATGCCAAAGCATTGTCGAAGTTGGTTACGGAAAACTACCCGGAAGGCACCAAAGAATATGCTGCCGTGTTCAATGCCGGATGGCATTTGGGTAGAGCGCTCATAGGCGTTTCCCTGGTTATCGATCCACAGGTAATTGTGTTGGCGGGACAGCTGTCAAAACTGCCTGCATATAAAGCCGGCTGCCTGGCGGCCTGGACCCGAGCCATCCCGCAGCGCCTGCGCAAGGCACCTGAATTGATCGTTGGGCAAGTAGCCCCATTGCAGGCTGCCGCATTTCTACCGCTGGAGACGCGACTGTACTCGCCGAGCCTCAAGATTGAGCGGTTTTTTGGCGATGGCCGCAAACATCAGACGGCGACAGCGTGAGCGCGCCTTCGAATGAACCAACCGACGCAAAGGGTATGCAATTGCTAGACACGAGTGTGAGACGCGAAAGAGTAGCCATTCTCGGGTTATGGACGGAGAGCAACGCCTTTGCCGCCGTGTTCACCGAAGCCGACTACAAAGCGAGCATCCACATGTTTGGCGATGAAATCACCAAGGATGTGAGAACTGAGCATCCGAGGATGATGCAGGAAGTGGTGGGTTTTTATCATGAAATGGACAACACAGGGGAATGGCAGCCGGTTCCCATTCTGATCGCCGGAGGACGCGCGGCGGGGCCCTGTGATGCCGCCTATGTTGATGTGCTCATGGCCCGGATTCGAACGGACTTGCAGGCCGCGCTGCCAGTAGACGCGGTGTACATTGCAGCCCATGGAGCGATGACGACCACAGCGAATGATGATCCGGACGGTGACGAATTTGAAATGGTGCGGGAAATCGTCGGCCCCGATGTACCCATCGTTGCGACTCTAGATCTGCATGCCAATGTATCTCAGCGCATGGTTGATAACGCAGACACGCTGGTTTCCTATCGCCGTGACCCGCATGTCGATAAATACGAAACCGGCCAAGAAGCGGCGCAAATATTGCGCGAACTGCTCGGCGGTCTTCGGCCTGTAGTCAGCAACATCCGCATGCCGATTGTGCCGCCGAACGTTAGTTTATTCACTGATGCTGGTCCCTACGCAGAATTGATCGACTATGGCCAGAAACATGTCGATGACAAAATTCTCAATGTCTCGATTGTGGGCGGATTCGCGTTCAGCGATACCACTGCAAATGGGCTGCACATAATTGTCACCGCGCGCTCTAGTGCCGAAGCTGGCGAAGGTCTCTGCCGCGAGTTGGCCGAAATGGCCTGGCAAAACCGCGACCGTTTTATCTGGGACCTGACCGCTGTGGATGAAGCCATGCAACGCGCGGTTCAAGCGGGCGAAAACCCTGATAGTCCGGCGGTCTTGCTGTCAGATGTCGCTGACAACATTGGTGGCGGCGGCCCGGGAAACACCCTGTGGCTGCTGGAAAGCCTATACGGGGCAGGCGCCAAAGGCGTTCTTATTGCGGGTTTTATTGATCCTGACCTAGCTTCACGAGCGCATGCAGCTGGTATTGGCGCCGAGTTCCCTGCTGTGTTTCAAGGTGATGACTGGCAGCGTCCAGATCCAACATTTCGTGCCCCGGTCAAGATCCTTGCGCTGCACGGAGGAACGTTTGTCGGACGGCAAGGCATAAATAGCGGTAAGACGGTCAATCTGGGAAAAGCATGCTTGCTACAAGTCGGTTTGCTTCAGGTAATTGTGCAGTCCCAACCGTTAGGGTGTCACGACCCCAGACACATTGAAATTTTCGGGCTTAATGTTGCTGACATTCGAACTTTGGTCGTCAAGGTCCGAAGCAGCATGCCGGCAGCATTTTCCGAGTACATCAAATTTGACGACATGTTCTTCGTCGATGCGAATGGACGCACATCACCCGTGTTGACGAAATATCCGTGGAAGAACCTTCCAAGGCCGGTGTTGCCAATCGATCCAGACACGCAATGGACAGGCCCCGTCATCAACACACGGCAGGTTCCCAAAATTGCCCAAGTCAAACCAAGCTAAATCAATTCTCAACAGGAGGAATCATCGTGCTTAAGAAGATAACATTGCTTGCGAGCTTATGCTGCGCGGTGGTCGCTGGCGCTGGACTATCCGCTTATGCCGCAGATGGAAAAAAGTCAGTAACCATAGCCACCGGGAAAATTGCCAGTCTAAATCCGCTTGCGCCGCAACCCGCGATCGCGTTTATCGGTGGCCAAATTTATACATCGCTGACTCGCCTAGACGCCAAGTCCAGGGTGCAGCCTAATTTGGCCACCTCTTGGGATATTTCTCCGGATGGACTGAGCTATACATTCCATCTCGCGGAAAATGCAAAATTCCACGATGGCAAACCCATCACCTCCGCTGATGTTGCGTTTTCTCTGAAGACTGCGCAAAAAGAACATCGCTTTGGCGCAAAGATGTTTGGACCCGTTGAACGCGTGGATACACCTGACGCGCGCACGGCGATTTTCCGATTAGCTAAGCGCCATGCACCGGTTCTGCTCTCGACCACCAGTACGCGCTTTCTACCGATTTTCCCCAAGCACATTTTCGATGACGGGAAGAGTTTTAAGAAACATGCCGGGCACGTTAAGCCGATTGGCTCTGGTGCTTTTAAAATCAAAGAAGTCAATCCGGCGGAGTTCGTCATCGTTGAGCGTTTCGATGGCTACTTCCGGGCGAACCTGCCGAAACTGGAGCAGATCGTATTTCGGGTCGTGACGGACCAGACGGCCGTTCGGGTCGGGCTAGAACAGAGCAAATTTGATATTGTCGTGTCGTCATCGACCACACGCTTCAAAGATCTCCAACGTTTCGTGAAGGCCCCACATCTTTCGGTTGAGCCACATGCCTTAGCGAATGGCGGTAAGCTGGTTTTGGATTTTAATCATCGGGTGAAGCCATTTGATGATGTTAGGGTGCGCAGGGCCATCGGCCATGCTTTGGACCTGAACTTCATTTCCAAAGCGCTTCATGCTGGTTGGTCCCAACCCGCTAAGGGCCCAATCTCTCCAGCCAGCCCATTCTTCGAACCGTCTCTTTCTGAGGGGTACGAGTACAACCTGGATAAGGCCAACAAGCTTCTCGACGAAGCCGGACTCCCGAGGAAGCAGAACGGCGTGCGTTTCGAGGTTAGCCTGATACACGCAGCGAGCTTCAAGGAGTACTTCGTCGTAATCCCGCAGTACCTTGTTCCGGCTTTGAAAAAGGTTGGCATCAAGGTAAACCGGCAACAACTTGATCGCCCGACCTGGGGCAAGCGGGTGGGCAAATGGGACTATGAAATGACTGTCTCCCTTCCGGGAGAATTCCTAGACCCGGCTATCGGAGTCAGTCGAACTTACGTTTGCGACAACATCAAGCATCGCGTCTACACAAACACGTCCGGCTACTGCAATCCTGAGGTTGATAAACTGTTCGCCGCAGGTGTCTCCGAGCCCGATCATGAAAAACGTGTGGCTATCTATCAAGAGGTTCAGAAAATACTCTGGCAAGACATGCCAATTGTTTGGATGACTCTGAGCACTTCTCCAATCGTTTTTAATTCAGACTTGGCCAATGTCCCGATCGGGGGCTGGGGTCTTTACGGTGCTTCCGTTGATGAGATGTATTGGAAATAGCTGCAGGAATGCAGTCTCTGTAATGGTGTCAAGCGAGGGGCTGGCCAATGCGGGCCAGCCAATCCCTGGATCGGTGTTTCTAGGATCTATGAGGGGCGACACGGATGGCTGAGTCGCTTCTTCGTCGCTTGCTCTATGGCTTTCTTTTGCTGTTCACCGTCGTCATTCTGAATTTCCTGTTGTTACAAGCGGCGCCGGGCGATGTCGTCGACGCAATTGTCGCAGACACGGGCGGTGCTTCTGAAGAAGTGGTCGCGCGGATTCGAGCGGAATACGGTCTGGATCAACCCGTTTACCAGCAATTGTTGAGCTATCTGCAGAAGATGCTGGCTGGTGACTTGGGGTATTCGTTTCACTACGACAGGCCGGTCCTTTCGCTCATTGTTAATCATCTCCCCGCGACAATTATGTTGTCGTTATCGGCGATTATCATTGCGGTCATTGTCGGTACCTTGCTGGGTACTGTTTCCGCGCTCAATCCGAAAGGAATTGTCAGCCACATTGTGACAGTTCTTTCTTTGTTGGGATATGCGACGCCGGTTTTCTGGTTGGGGATGATGGCTCTCATTCTGTTCGCTTACGAGTTTCCCATATTTCCGGTTTTCGGCCTACGCTCCGTCCCCGCACCGGAGACGCTGCCTGGCCAGGTGATCGACATCATCTACCACATGATTTTGCCGTCGCTTACTCTTTCAATCTTGTTCATCGCCTCTTATAGCCGGATCTCACGCGCGGCCATGTTGGATGTTATGGGTTCAGACTACATCCGCACGGCACGGGCTAAAGGGCTCCCCGAGTGGGTGGTGGTTTTCAAGCATGGCCTGAAGAATGCTGGCTTGCCGATTGTTACCATTGCTGGCTTGCAGCTGAGCCATGCATTCTCAGGCGCGGTCCTAGTGGAAACAATATTTAGCCTGCCGGGCATCGGTCCGTTGTTGCTGGAATCTGTTACTGGCCGTGACTATCCGGTGATGCTCGGGATCTTGCAGGGCTCCGCTTTGATGGTGATTGCCGCCAATATCATCACCGACATGATTTATCGGGTTCTTGATCCGCGTATTCGAGGGACCGTCTGATGAGTGACGAGAATCGAGGGCACGGTATATCAAACCGGCCGGAAGTGGAGGAAGCCGGCGGCACCGTGATCAAGCCTATTTCTGGCTTGCAGGAAACGGTTCTGATGTTTTGCGGTAATCCGGTGGCCGTCATTGGCGCGGTAGGCATAACAATAGTGTTGGTTGTCAGTATCTTTGGGCCAGCCGTTTTGGGCGCGGATCCATTCGAAATGGTTGGGGCTCCCTTGAGTGAACCCTTTGGAGAGTTTCTTCTGGGGACTGACTTTTTGGGGCGTGATGTCTTCGCAGGAATCGTTTACGGCGCTAGACCGACGATGCTGATCGCGATCTCGTCTACTTTGATTACTGTCATCGTTGGCCTGTCGATTGGTGCAATGTCGGGGTTTTACGGAGGCTGGGTTGACGCGACTCTAATGCGTGTCACAGAATTTTTTCAGGTTCTCCCCAGTATCGTTCTAGCTATAGTCCTTGTTGCGGTGTTCGAGCCTGGCTTGCCTTCAATCGTGTTTGCCATCGGCATTACACATTGGACCAGCTTGGCGCGTCTGACTCGTGCCGAGTTCTTGAAGATAAAGGAGCGCGAACTGGTGCTTGCTCAGCGAGCCGCTGGCGCAACAAATAAGCGGCTGATCTGGTTTGTCATCCTGCCTAATGCACTACCACCGCTAATTATATCCATGACCTTGACTGTCGGGATTTGTATCCTGTTCGAAGCCGCTTTGAGCTTCCTTGGGTTGAATGATCCGGACATCATTACCTGGGGCTTGATGATTGGCCTTTCCCGCGACTTTTTCTTTGAGGCCTGGTGGACTGTTACGTTCCCAGGGCTCGCCATTCTTCTTACGGTACTTTGCATTGCGCTGATCGGTGATGGCTTGAACGACGCACTAAATCCGAAGCTACGGCAGCGATAAATGGCGCAATTAGAAAGCACCTCTAGTGAGCTAGTCTTGGACGTCCGGTCTTTGTGCGTTGATTTTGACACCAAAAGTGGACCGGTTCGGGTCCTTGATGACATTTCTTTTACGCTCAAGGCGGGTTCCACTCTTGGCATTGTGGGCGAGAGTGGTTGCGGAAAATCGATGACGGCACTTGCCTTGATGGGGCTTATCCCGTCGCCGCCTGGCCGTATCAGCGGCGGAGAAATACTTCTGTATGGTGAGGACCTCGTAACGGCTGGGAAGAAGCGACTTCGCCAGTTGCGAGGCGATAAGATATCGATGATCTTCCAGGAGCCGATGACATCGCTTAACCCAGTGTATTCAATCGGGAATCAAGTCTCCGAATCGATTATCTATCATCAAAACGTCGGTAAGAAGGAAGCGCGGGAACGAACCATAGAGCTGTTGCGTTTGGTTCAGATTCCTGCGCCGGAGCGAAGGGTTGATGAATATCCGCACCAGCTTTCCGGTGGCATGCGCCAACGCGTGATGATTGCAATGGCTTTAGCGTGTGAGCCGTCTGTTCTTATTGCTGATGAACCGACAACGGCGCTGGACGTGACGGTTCAGGCGCAGATCTTTGAGCTCTTGTTAGAGATTCAAAAGCGCCGCGATATCGCCATTATCCTGATTAGCCATGACATGGGGGCGATTGCTGAATTGGCCGACGATGTAGTGGTCATGTATGCGGGCCACAAAATTGAGGAAGGTTCTGCTATTGATGTGATCAACAACCCTCATCACCCCTATACGCAAGGGCTGCTTCGCTGCATGCCGGATATCGAAGAAGACTTTAACAAGGGGCGTCAGCCGCTATTTGAGATCGTGGGCAATGTGCCGGACCTTGCCGACCGAGGCTCGGGGTGTCCGTTTGCTCCACGGTGCTCGGCCAGATTTGACAAGTGTTCGAGTTTGCCCGAAACGTTGTCTTTACAAGGTGGGCGTCGCGTCAAATGTTGGCTAGCGTCAGATGCCATGGCGCTTTCGAGAGGCATTACAGATGAGTGAACCTCTGGTTAGTGTTCGCGACCTCAAAGTGCATTTTAAATTACCCAAACCGAGTTTGTTCGGGCGACGCCCGGTTCTGCATGCTGTCGATGGGATAAGTTTCGATGTCCCCAGGCAACGGACCGTGGGTATTGTGGGTGAGAGTGGGTGCGGGAAGTCCACCACCGGCTTAGCGATCTTACGCTTGCTTGACAATGTAGAAGGTACGGTTCGATTTGATGGTATCGATGTGCTTGGTCTTGAGGCAGAGGAACTTCGCCGATTACGCCGGCGGATGCAAATTGTTTTTCAGGACCCTTATTCGTCACTCAATCCGCGCCAGACGGCAGAAAACACCATTCGCGGTCCGCTCAACATTCAAAATGTGGGTTGTGCCGTTGAACGCGATGAACAAGTGCGCGAGATGTTTGATCTGGTTGGTTTGCAAGCGAGCCAAATGCCGCTGTTTCCGCATCAGTTCTCTGGGGGGCAGAGGCAACGAATAAGTATCGCTCAAGCGCTGATATTAAAGCCGGATTTTGTTGTCTGTGATGAGCCGGTATCAGCATTGGACCTCGCTATCCAGGCGCAGATCTTGAATCTGCTGTGCCGACTCCAGGACAAGTTGGGGCTGACCTATTTATTCATTTCCCATGATTTGTCGGTTGTGCATCATATCTGCGATTCTGTGATCGTGATGTACCTGGGGAAAATTGTAGAGAAGGCGGACCGCGCATCTTTGTTCAAGAACCCGCTGCATCCGTATACGCGAGCTCTTTTGTCTGCGGTTCCATCGCGCAACCCCGAGACCAAGACAATGCTTAAGCGAGTTGCCTTGCAGGGTGACCTACCGAGCCCCGTAGACCCTGCGAACGGATGCCGCTTCTGTTCTCGTTGCCCGATGGCGGAGGCCAAGTGCGCCGACCAGGATCCGCCGTTGCGGGAATATGCGCCTGAGCATTGGGCGGCATGTCACAAAATATGACCAACTCCGGCTGTTCAACTGTCACTATTCACAGGATCGGAACTAGATCTCAATGAGCCCACCAAATATTTTGCTTATCCAGGCCGATCAAATGGCCGGGCCTGCGCTGCCGATGTACGGTCACAGCGTTGTTAAGACGCCACATTTGGCTCGTCTTGCCGAGCACGGAACAACATTTCTGAATGCGTATTGCAACAATCCGGTTTGTGCGCCTTCACGGTTTTCGATGATGTCCGGTCAGTTGTCATCCCGGATTGGTGCTTATGACAATGCGTCGGAGTTTCCCGCATCGATTCCGACATTTGCGCATTATTTGAGAGATGCCGGTTACAAGACTTGCTTGAGTGGCAAGATGCATTTTGTGGGGCCCGACCAGCTGCATGGGTATGAAGAACGGCTTACGACGGATATCTATCCATCGGATTTCGGGTGGACTCCGGATTGGGCGCAAACGACCTTCCCGTTTGCGCCGTCCGTCATGAGTTTGCGGGGCGTTGTCGAAGCGGGTCTGTGCAAGCGTTCGCTGCAGTTCGATTACGATGAAGAGGTGTGCTTCACGTCGGTCAAGAAAATCTATGACTACGCCCGTGACCGAGATGACAAACCGTTTTTCCTCACGGCATCATTCACGCACCCGCATAACCCATTCACCATCACGCAGGAATACTGGGATCGATACGAAGATGATGAGATCGATCTGCCTGCGGTGCCGTTCATTCCGTACGAGGAGCGTGATCCCTGGAGCCAGCGCTATTATCATCTAATCCGCCAGGACGAGCACCACGTCGATGACAGTCAGATTCGGAAGGCGCGGCACGCCTATTACGCGATGATTAGCTATGTCGACGATCAGGTCGGAAAGCTGATGGCGGCACTGGAAGACACCGGGTTTGCCGATAACACGGTGGTTCTGTTTACCGCCGACCATGGCGACATGATGGGTGAGCGCGGCATGTGGTACAAATTCAATCCCTACGAATGGTCGGTCCGCGTGCCTATGATTATGTCCGTTCCGGGTGGCGTGAATGGCCATGTGGAAGACCGAGGTGTCTCCCTCGTTGACCTTCTCCCAACATTTCTCGATTTGGCCACTGATGGCAATCCACCTGAGGTCGCGGATCCCATTGACGGTCACTCGATGGTCGGTTTGTTGCACAACAACGATGCCGAGTGGCGCGATGACGTCATGATGGAGTTCACTGGCGAAGGGCTATATTCGCCGGCACTTATGTTGAGGAAAAACGGCTTCAAATACATTTATTGCGAAGACGACCCAGGGATGTTGTTCAATTTGAACGACGACCCACAAGAACTTGAAAATCTGTGTGGAGATCCGGAATACGCTGACATGGAAAAGGCCATGCTGGATGAGATTCTACGTCGTTGGGACCCCGTTGGCTTGAAGCAGGACATCATTCAAAGCCAAAAACGTCGGCATTTTGTTCAACGGGTCCTCCTGCAAGGCAACCGGTCCCCTTGGGACTACCAACCCTACCGCGATGCATCCACGGAATTCGTGCGCAGCGCAGCGAACACGGACACCACCATGACCAAGGGGCTTGCCAGGTTCCCGTACATGGAGCCGGTGCCGCCGGACACGCCCCGAGACCTTAAGAAATAGCACCGCCAGCGCATGTTTGTAGCATTCGGTTACCGGCATTTGGTCGGTGTGGGTGGCCTGCAAATGCACCTACGCCCTACTCCACTTGGGTTGCCAGCGCGGTGGCTCTGAGTTATTGCAGGGACGCTCGCGGGCACAGAGAAATTGAGCTCACCTGTCCGTTTCAGCGCTGCAAGTGATGAGCACCATTACCGACCCAGGTGCCACCGAAGCTCTCCAGCCGTTCGAACGATCGCGCGAGGTCACACAGTGCCTCGAAGTGCAAACCAGACAGAGTCCAACGGCAACAAAGCTTGGTTCATGCTTTAGCGGCAATTGCGGCACATTGCCGCGTTCTCGCACCGGCATATACCGGAGGCATCTTTAACCGAGCATCTCGTCCAACTGCTCGAGTAACTGAGCGATCGGCGCATCGAGATACATGTCCGCTTCGCGCATTGTGCATAACACTTGATGGCAGGCCTGCCAGCTTGGATGCGCGTCCGTACTCGCGTCCTCGGCCAGCGTTGCCACGCGGTGTTGTTCGGGTT
>Ga0055584_100004494_pt1 | contig 13694 bp, 9 predicted proteins | sample OSDHelmetaG_FD_58716 | JGI IMG/M metagenome (GOLD analysis project Ga0055584, IMG submission 58716) | Pelagic marine sediment microbial communities from the LTER site Helgoland, North Sea, for post-phytoplankton bloom and carbon turnover... | ecosystem: Environmental > Aquatic > Marine >... | reverse complement strand
CGAATAAACGATAGGCTATCCAACTGACTGGACATAGAAGTGTTTAGAAAGTCTTCAATGGTCCCGAATACACGACGAATGTTCTTATCTGTATCGTTTCTGGTTAGACCGTTGAGGCTTTCTACTTCTCCAGTTGTAAGATTCATACGCTCAAAGTTTAGGTCAACGCGGGCTTCTGTTGTAACCTCACCCTTCAACTTCTTTTGGTATTTCTCTGCTTCTCTCTCAACTGTATAAATGTGGTCGTCAATAATGATTTCAACTTTACCAGTTGCCCTGTCGCAGTTCTGGTTGATAACATTTAGGTTCTTACGCTCGTTTTTTGAAGTTGTGTTGTAGAGAGTAAAAAGAAGGCTATCAACAATACTGGACTTGCCTGAGAAGTTCTTTCCAAAAATACCAACAATACCGTTCATACGGTCAAGGTTCAAGTGATTGTCTGTTCCGTAGTTGAACAAGTTGTCCCACCACAGGTTCTTGATGTTCCAGTTGATGTTTCTGGATACTTCTTCATTCTCCTCAACAATAGAAGTGTATTTTCTGTTGAGTTCATAGATTTTTTGTAGAAGTTCTTCTGTTATCTCGTAGTCTTTTAGATACTCTTTGATAAGAGCCTCAACAACTGCGACATCGCGAAGGTCCTCTCGCTCCAAGTCAGGAGTGAAGCGTTCAATATCGCCACGCTGACCAGCAGAGCGGTTCAGGAATGTAATGCTTTCAGGTTTAAAACGCTGGCGTGCTACATCCATAGCCTTGTGCATTTGCTGAACTGAGAGGTTATTTTGCGACATAAGACGAAGGCGAGCACCCTTTGGAGCGTCAAAACCCTTCGGCATACGGCCTGTCTTTGTGAGAGGAATGGTAATAAAAGGCGTAGGGTTGTCCAAGATGTGATGGTCGCAAGTAAAGTCATCTTTACTCTGGATGTCCCATAGTAAATAACCCTTGTCTGGTGTCTCGCCAAAGTTCTGCTGAATAGTTGAGCCGGGGTATCGGATCTTGCCGGCCTTATCCAAAATCTGATTGGTCTTGTGAATGTCGCCAAGCAGAGCATAATCAAAAGGCTCAAAGATAGAAAGCGTATGATCGCCCTCTTCCATTGTCCAGCCAATGTCGGTCTTGACGCCTGAGATGGCCCCGTGGTAAAGGGCAATGTTAATCTTGTCCTTGTCCGTTGGTAAAATCCAGTTGTCTTCGTCAAAGACTGAAAGCACATTTAGGCAAATGTCTTCTGAAATAATGGTCTCACCAGCATCTTTCAGAAGGTGAATGTCTGGGTGTTGTAGAGCATTTACGATAGGCGTAATGGCGTCCTGACGGTTGCCGTTCTTCAAGTTTCCATCGTGGTTTCCAAGAATAACATAAGTCGGTGCGATGTTCGCAAGCCCAGACAAAAACTCGGCAGCCAACTGGAAGTATTCTGGTGAAAGTTGTGTTTTCGTGTGAGCAATGTCTCCACAGTGGATAATCGCATCAACTTTCTGCTCTTTTAGTTTTTCAAAAAGTTGGCCAAATACGGCCCGGTATTCGCGATGATACTTGTAGTTTCGGATATGAGTATCACCGATGTGTGCTAAACGCATACACCCTCCTCACAACTATAATAACATTGTGAGGAGGGTGAGTCAAGGTTTTTTATACTTGTTATCGCTTCTTAGCCATCTTGGTTAGAGTAGCGTAGTAAATGCTCTTACCTTCTTTTTCGCCATACTGGTCAATGAAGTCCTTCATAGGAACCTTCTTTTCAAGGTCGGTTAGGGACTCTTTTTCGCCGGGAGTAAGCTTACGCTCTTCCACCTCTTCTTCTTCCATTAGTTCGCCAGAGACGAGGAAGTAGTCGCGAGCCTTGTTTAGATAGTCGGCAGCGATGGTTACCTTGCTCATCCACCAAGCAGGAAGCTCACCTTGATGATGTTGTAGGCCAGCAAGAATCTCGTGTGCATCTTCCATAGCGGTCTTCAACTTTCTAACGGCGGAAGGCAGGTCGTCGTGACCGTCTTCCATTATTCTTTCTAGCTCTTCTTTAATGATAGACTGAAGTTGTGACTTGGTGATTTTCATTTTATCCTCTTATCCTCAAAATGAGAACATTTCACTCAATAAATAGTTACTTGATGGGATAAAAGTCGCTGATTTCTGCCTTTCAAGGAAAATGTCCAAACTCATTTCGCCAACATCTTCAAAACCGTCTGTGCTAATAAGGTAGGCATTCACGCCATATGACAAAAGGTTCTTGATAATGCGGTTAGTTTTCTTTTTTGCGTCTCCGTCCAACGCAAGGTAAACCGGCTGGTTGTTTTCAATAATGGCTTGGAATAGACTTGTGTCTTCGTAAAGCGTTGAGCCCAATAGCGGAACTGCGTTTGTGGCTTTGATAGCATCAAAAACCCCCTCAACAATAGTTACCGGTTTATCCCAGTCCATGTATAGTTCGTTGAAAATAATGTCTTTGGAAACAGGAGGGTTCTTGTAACGCATCCAGTCGTCCCTATAAGACCTCGCTATAAAATAGTTGACCCTACCCTTCGCAGAGAAGGAAGGTATTATAACTCGGCCACCGTAGGCCCCAGAACGGCAGAAACCAATCTTCCACTTGAGGATGTCTTGGTCCGTCAAGCCCCGACCATAAAGATACTGGATGGCGGTTCGGCTTTCTTTGTCCCAGCCTCCACTTGTTAGGGTCTCAAACTCTTCTGGTAGAGGCACAACTTGTTCGTGAATAATCGGAGCAACATCCATAAACAGTCTTTCAAACTGAGTGATTTCAATTTGTCCTGTTATCTCACGCCATTCCTGACGGAGTTCGTAAGAGCCCCACAACTTTACAAGACGGCCAATGTCGCGGCCTGCTGTATCGCAGGTCCAGCACTTCCAGAAGTTCTTTTCAAAGTTTAGGGACAACTTCTTTTTGTGGTGGTTACAAAAAGGGCAATGGAATAGATGTTCGTTTCTAGACCTGTAGCCATCGCCCAAAACATCTCTTACGACTTGGATTCGTTCTCGCATATGTAACCCGCCTTCGCAATAACTAGTGAGTCAGCCATATCAAAGCAGTACGGCTTTGGCTTTCCCGTTCTCGTATATTCTATCTTGAAAGCAGGCTCGTTGTCAAGCAAATACTGAATCACAACTTGTTTTGCCTTTTGTCCTCTCGGAACCTTTATTCCGCAGAGTTTGCGGGCCGATGTCGCCGCAATGTATTCTGGCGTCTTGCCGAAATGGCTATAGATAACCCAAGATACAATACCATTGAAACGAGCAAGAGTAGATAAAGTTTTAGCAGAAGAAAAGCCTGAGCGGAAGGATTGGAGTGATTGCTCAATGTATACCGCGTCAATCCTGTCTCCATACTCTTCGTAAATCTTATGTAAGCCGTCTTTGACGACTTCTGCTTTTTTGAAAAAGTCTTTGTATTTTCTCGTGTCCCAAGCACCATTCAGTATTACCTTACCATCTTGATCTATAAGAGTATACCCTGTTATGCTCGTACTGATGTCAAGTCCGCAAATCATTTGCTGTTTCCTCCATATGTATCAGTCTTGCGGTGGCAACTTATACATAATGTTCTTCCATTTTCCATATCCCATAGAGCATCGCAGTTTCTTGCTTGTTCTTTATTTTCTATATTGTTTTCTCTGATAATGGAACTAAATGGCTTTATATGATCCGCATTTAGTGTCGTGCCTACTGTTCCGCAAAAGCAGCAGGTATAACTGTCTCTTTTATATATTTCGTCTCGCCACTTTATGTATTCAGGCATTTTTCGCAAACTTGTATTCAAATCAGTTATGCCACCTTGCCAGTTATGATGTTGTTCGCCGCGAGGCGTGTTCAATAACTGTTTCCTTCTCGCTTCAGCAGTATGTTTTCTACCTCTGTTTTTATTTCCAATCTTTTCTTTTACCTCGGGTGCCCAAGGTATTCCATAGTTCCAAGGCTTTGTTCCTTTTTTACTTTCGCTGATTTTCTTTTTTGTTATAGCATCGCAAGGAATACCAAGATTCCAAACTTGAAAGCCGCTTTCATATCTTTCTTTTGCGGCTTTAGATATTTTTTCGCTATGTCTCTTTGATCGCGGCTTACCCTTTCTTGATAAATCTAACTTTTTCCATAAAGTTCTAACTTTGGCTTCGGTAATGCCAAACATTTTAGCCATATCTTTTCGCGAATAACCTTCTTGAAAGACTAAAATAAACTTTTCTATATCTATATTGTATTTACTTATCTCTTTATATGAAGCCATAAAATCCCCAATATCTATTACTAAATAGTATTGAAAAGTCTAAAACGCCAATAATAGAGGTAGAAATATCATAAAATCATCAAACGGTATAATCCGTCCAAGCAAATAGTTGCCTGTTTGTGATGTAGTTAGGATCGCTGTGATTGTCGTATGCTTCCTGCTCGAACCGAATGTTGTAATACGCCTCGGTCATGTTGCGGTACTTGAACCAGCCCATAAGATAGTCCCAGCCGTAAAGCAGGTAAAAGAAAATAACAAACATTTCCATTTGCTGATAGATGTGAATGGTCTCGTGACGAGTTGTTGTCTCATTCATCGGCTCACGAGAAATAACAAAAGGAAATAGCGTGATCGCTCTGGTGTCAATAATGCCAGCGTTTATAATATTTATAAACTTCATAAATGTGGGCGAGACGATTGTAATCGGTAGTCTCATTACATGTCAACCTTTAGTTTGATAGTGTAAGATCTATCTTCGTCTTTCCGGAAAGGCTGTGCCAACTTACCGACAGCCACCAAGCGGCCATCTTCGCCATAGAGGTTCACCCTATTGACGTAAGTTGTTTTCTTAAACGATGCCGAAACATTTGCAAAAGAAGAACTCACTACATTATTAATAACACGTTCTGATTCAAATGCAAATGTAGATCCTGTAACAAATCCTAAACCTTCGGCAGAAGAAGGCTCCAAGAATGTTGGATTGTTTGACCAGTTAAGTTGTCCCTTCTCCATGGAGGCAAAATACGTGTTTGTATGTGTGTATTTTGTTCCTTGAAATGTTAATCGGTAACTTCCAACTTTATCTGCCGGTGTGGTAATGCTGTTGCCCCAATGAATCCATTTAGGGTTACTTGTACCGTCGCTAACTGTTTGTCGTGACGCAACGCCAGTATCCAAATTGTATGCTCCGCTAAGAATCAGGAAACCTTCGCGATAAAGAACAATACCTGCTACTGTGTTGTTTTTGTCTGAAGCGAAACTGCTGCTTACCTGTATAAGTTCCCCATTTCTTTTCTTGTCTACAAGGCTTCCAATATAAGTGCCCGTAATATAGTAGTCAAGTTTAACAGAACCGGGCTTTATCTCAGAGCCATAGAAGATAGAGGGCACAGAAACAAGAGTGGACCTAATAACATCAAAATCCCTTTTAGGTCCATCTTTGAAAGATGCTGAGTAGAAGAAATGTTGGCTGCGAATAGAGTTGTAATCGAGTGTTGCCTCTAGTGCTTTTAGAGCAGAGGCAGAAAGAAGCGGACGGATTGTTTGTGCGTTCTGGAAGTCTGACACTGCCTTACTTCTGTTCGCATTTAAGATTGTCGCATTATTCGATTCTAGAGTTGCCAAATGATTTGTAGCAAACTCTTCACGAGCTATTGATGCTGATATATTATAAGAGCCTGTCAACACTACACCGGGCTGTGTCTTCTTATAAGTATCATTTGTTACGTTTTTGAATATAGGATCTGTTAAAAGGGACTCTTGACCCTTGATAACATAAGGGTATACAATTCCAAAGTTCTTTACGTTTGTTCCACCATCAAGTAAAGACGAACTATCGCCTATGATCAAACCAGTATCGGCATTTTCGCGATCAACATTTATCTGATAAAGTGACGTATAGCCGGTCGGAATGTCATAGACGTTTGAAACATGAGCACCAGAAATAGCGTTTTGGTTTTGGTAATAGACGCTGGCACTATAAATAAAGAATTCGTTGTCTGGGTATGCTTTTACTGTATTGAAGAGCCTGTCTTCTTTGTCGAATCGAAAAATCGACATAGCATCAGTAATCCAGTCTTACGCGAATTGTATAGTTCTGTGTCGGGTCCTTGCGAAGTGGCTCAGAAAGCTTAGCAACTGCAAGAAGCTCGTTGTCAGCAGAGTAAAGACCTACGGTAGTAAAGTAGGAAACAGGGGTATCAGTTGAGTTGTTCTTAACCCGAATCTGTGATGATGAAAGATACGTCGGATTCGCTGAGTAGTTAAACTCGTTATGATCAGCCCTACAGAAGTAGATGGTAGAGTTTAGTTCAACAGTGTTGTTAAAGGAAATATCAAAAATTCTTCTACGGAAGTCGGCAGATAAAGTATTGATGTTATCTGTGCTTAAAGCTCCCTGCGAACTGTCATCGTTACTGTATGAAACAGAGGTAGACAAAATGCCCGTTGAAGACTGACCCGCATCAAAGATAGCCGGCATGTTAAGAACTGCAACACCTGCCTGATAGTATACCAAGCCAACTGGTTGAGCACTAGCCCCGCCAGCTTGGATTGCTGTTCCACTAATCGGGGAGCCAGAAGAGTTGGTTGCATACAGTAGACCATATTCACCGGCTGGTGAGTTAATCTTATAGCTGTTCAGTGCTCCGGAATCAAAAACCTTGATTCTTTCTCCGAAAGGAGCCGTATGCGACCTAGATACACCAAGAATCATTGAGAAAGATTGCTTTTTGATCTCATCTTTTGTCAACAATCTTGAGAAAGGTACTGCGACAATGGAACGCATAGTTGAGCCGGTACCGAGAACGCCATCAACATCAAACTCGCGAATTGAACCGGTAACATCATAGCCAACTAGAACTTGTCCAAACTCTTGGTAAATATTTCTCTTCTTTTGATTTTGCGAAGTCAATGTGACGCTGAGGCTATCTAAGTAAGCCGGGTTAGCCCCTACAGTTACATCGAAGATGTGGTTAGCAGAAGATGAAAGATAAGGGTAGTCGTATACAGACTCGAACATACCATGAGCATAAGTCTTAATATTGTTATCTGAGTATGTTCCAGAAACAATAGAACCAGTAATAGGGATTGCTTCGTGCAGATTGGTACGTGCAGAAGTAATATCTGTGTTACGAATGAGTTTAAAAGTGTTAGCCATTGTTTAATACCTTTTGGTTATCAGCGGTTTCTAATGAATCTAATAGGAACATCAACTCGGTAACCGGTTGTTCCACCAGTTATACGAACTGTTGTATCAATAAAGTCGATATTGTTGCTGCTCAAAGTACCCTGTGAGCCTAGCTGCGAGAACAAGAAAGAGCTTGCATTAAGCTCAAGGCTTGCCTGAATCGAGAACCGGAGGCGAGTGCCGCGTGGGCCTGCGATTGCTTGGTTGCCGCCTGAGGTTGTATTGGTGATACTATCAACAAAATCAGGATCAGCGTCAAGTGACAATGTGTAAGAAGCAATCTGGTCATCATCAATGAATGTTAGCGGCGCTGCTACACTTCCGTTCTCTGGGATAGAGGTGATTGAACCAAGACGATTGTCGATTTCTAGAATATATTGAGTCTCGACCAAGAGAGGATCAAGAGCACGGCTTGGTGAAATAGCAGTTGTGTCAAGTCCCTGATCAAGTCTAATATTATTATCAATGTTCCCTGCTCCGGTACCGTCGATAACACCAGCTACGGCTGAGAAGGTGGTAACTGTAGCGTCGTTAACAGCAATAGCGAACTGGTTGATCTCGGTGTTTCTGGCTGTACCAGCGAAGTTCTCGTTGAGCTTAACAACTGGTAGGTATAGGAGATTGTTTCTAGGAATGGTTACTAGTCTTGAGTTCATAATAGAAGTATTATTAGTGAAAGACTCTAGGACTGGGGTTTGTAGTAGCTCAAGATCCGCATATGCAGAACCACTTGGGTGGTTAAGATCAAAGCGGGTGTAGTTGATTTCGTCGTCGCCAAGTGCGAACTTTACAATCTTAAAAGAGCCGTCGCCCTTAGCTAAACGCATTCTACCGGTGTCGGTTAGAACCGCATCAAGGATAATATCACCTGAGTTGTCCAAAAAAGCCATTTTATCTCCAGAAACCGTCTTGTTTCATTTTATAATTAGTCATCTATAGGGAAAACATCTCTAATTTGTTTGCTTTGCTTAGAAATAAGATTTCTTCTTTCTTTCATTCTCGCGTCACTTACAGGAACTATCTTTTTAATTCTACTAGTGATGTTCTGATCTTCTAAAATATCATAATTTTTGAAGTTATCAACCGTTATAAAGGGCGTTGTAACAGTGCCTGTTAACCCTATATCTATTCTTGGGCTATCAAGAGGGCTTGATCTCTCTGGTAGAATCTCATCGGTTGCTAACGAAATGCTATCACTTTCAGTATTAAATTCAGTCTTTACTTCATTATTAACACATGTAATATTTATGTCAAATACTTTATTCGTATTTTTGGATTTAAATCTGAACTTGAACTTCTTGCCGGTACCGGGTAACCCGAACATGTTATCATCGGTGTTGCCCAAGAACACTCTTTTGTTTTTGCTAGTACCGGGCTCACCATCTTCATCGAGTAGCTTAGATTCTTCCAAGTTCGGGGATACTTGGGCGAATATTGGCCTAATGTTGATCACTTTTGTCAGAGCCTTTGTTTCTCTTCGTGTCGATGGCTGTCCATCAAATATGTACTCTTCATACTCTAGCCTTGAAATCCCCTCTTCTGTGTTATACTTGACTTTAAAAATATTTGTAGGATTTGAGGCCAAGCCAAGTCTATTTCTAGCTATAAAAGTGAAGTAATAAGTTTTATTCTCTCTCAACTCAAGCACCAAGGCAGCAGAGTCAGCTAACAAATCACTGTCTTGTGCCCGAGTCGATACGCTTGCAAACTGCGAGTTTGTAAACTTGGAGTAGTCAATATCTTCGTCTGGGGGCCTTGTGGCAACATAAACTTCAAAGTTTGAAACTGTTGATACGCTTGTGTATTCAATGAAGCTGTTGTCTCTTGTAAGGAAGTTGTTCTGTAGAATAACATTGTTATTGACATTATCTTGATTGGTTAGCGGTTGAGACCTTTGTATTTCGTTTCCATAGCCAGAGTAGAAAACAACCTTGACTTTATTTTCTTGTCTTCTAATCGGCAGTATCTCTACTCTTGGAACTAGCGGTGGGGCTGCCAGTGTTGTGCCGAGACCAATAAATGATGGAACTTCAACAACCTTGATTGAAGGATAGCAATTAACTTCCAGCATGTATGAGCCGTCATCTTTTCTTTGGACATTAACGTACTCGTACTCACATCCATGAATGGCAACCATGTAGTTAATCACGTAAGTGTATTGCTTACCATAGATTGTCTGGGTATCAAAATATTCTATATCTTCTCTATTGTTTGGCACAACAATGGTCTGTAATGGAGTTCCTGACGAAGTGTTACCTTCAAACTTATCAATTTTGTAATATAAGATTTCTGTGTTACCGGGAGTTCCTGCGAAAACGTCTTCGATTCTTTTCGTACTTGTCGATCCAAGCGTTTCTTCAACGTATCTTGTTGCGAATCTGTTTAACGTCTTAGTGAACTCTAGAACATCATCATAGTTGTTTACCGCCAAGTCCATACTAGGTGCATCGACGCTGTAGAACTTGATTGCTGCCATATCATCTGGCAATGCTCCCAATCTTGCAGGTGCTAGATCGTTAAACCAGTTTAGGAAAGAGTAAGAAGAAAGTTGGGTGCTAACAACTGGTTGCCCTACAGATGTATAACTAAACGATTGCTGTGAGATAAAAGCTTCGCTATTTTGTAGATGCCAGCGCATTAACAGAGAGCCGATGTCTCCTTCCGGGTCTTTAGACTCCTGATTGGTATAGAAAAGATAGTTGTTTCCTAGATTTACAAAATCTTGCTTCTGGTCAATGTCGCCATTAGTGTCTTTTAGTTTTACTTTTGTCAAGAAGGGTATTTCTGACGTGTAGTCTAAGTCTTCTATCTCGTAACTAAACTGGCTCGTGTCGTCCAATAAGCTATTTGCCTCGATTACTGGGCCAACATTCTCTGGTGGGATAAATATATTTCTATACTGCTCGCGTTCATCGGTTGCCTGTGTAAGGACATTCTTTGCCATTTTAACATAACTGTTTCTGTTTTTGACGTTTCTTACTCTAGGTTCATAGTAATTAACTAAAAACTTCTCATCAGCTACGTCTTGAATGGTATCTTCGTATTCGATGTTTTCTCGAATGTAGAGATAGTCAGCATCTACTGTTGGCTTTGGTGAAGAGTTGTTGCCTCGATTATCAGCGATCACTTCTTGTCTACTGTCAGGGAGTACAACTTCAGCAGAGTAGTCTTGGTACCTTTCGTTTAGTTCGATACGCGAAATAATATTCTCTGCGCCTTGCTCATTGGTGGGCTGTAGTTCTAGCGACACCTTAAACCCAGAATCCAAAACAGAATCAGTCTTCGATGTTCCGAAAGTTTCAACTTGCTTAACAACCATTCTGAACGGTATATTCTTTCTTCTCTTATAGAAAAGACCTTGACCACGGATTCTCCAAGATCCTAATGCTTCATAAAATGGATCAGAAACACCAGTATCATCATTGGAAATGACTTCTGTATTGGCAATAATAACTTTCTTAGACATTCCTATTATCCCATACCACTATCTGCTTGTGCTATCGTCTGCACTGGTGTGGCAGATACGGGCGCTTGTAAGCTTGGTCTGTCGAACTCAAACTTAAGCTCCTTAACCTCTGTTGGTTGCACTACATAGATTGAAGTGGAAAAATATTTCTCAAATATATTGAAACCTATCTCATTAACAGTCTTAATTTGCTCTACGTCGCCGGCCAAGCTTATTCCAGTTACCGGAGGCTCAGGAGCCGTAATAACAACTTGAGTAATCAAGCTTGACAGTTCTAGTTGATTTTCATCAGGTCCTTGTTCGACAACAACAAAATGCTGATTTATAACTTTTTCATCTATTTGGTCGTACAAGTTTGTCAAAAACTCATCATTTGAGTATTTCTCTACCTTGCATAGGTACTTTGTGTTTAGTCCTAAGTTTTGTTCTTCGAGAATATCCTCTGATAGATTGGAGTAAATGGGCCTCATAGAACGATCTTCAAATCCGGTAAGAATCTTAGTCTCTCCCAATAAGGCATAATTATAATAATAATACGCTAGGTTGTCTGTGTCAAATAATCTTAGATTTTCATTCGAGTCATATAAAACAAGATCGCTTACTGGTGATGAAAAACTATCATACTGAAATGGTATCTTAACATTCGGGTTGAAGCTTACCCCTAGAGGGTTCTTAAATCTAAATACTGTAAATGACAAGGGGTTTTTACCGGGAGCATCAGTGATCAAAGCTGTTGCTGTCTTGTTAGCATTAGAGCTTTGGATTATTTTGGAAAGCGAAAGTGGTAGTTTAGAAGATATAGCGTCTAGGTTCACTAGCTTACTTTTATCTTCGGCGTCCTCCAATGCCTCTGCTCGGTTCTCGTTAACACTGCTATTGATAGAAGCTTGTGAAAAGTCAAAATCAACTGAGATGCCATTATCTGTTAAGCTCTCAAGAATACTTACATAGCGATAATACTGCACATCTTTTTCTCCACGCAGAATCTTCTTTCTGTTTTTCTTTTTCGTTGTGGAGAACTCTAGTCTTCCAGAGTATCGGTCTTGCATACTCTGTCTAATACTATCATTTAATAGAATAGATAAATACTCTAGGTAATCGTTGTTATCTTCTATGCTTCCTATGCTTCTTTTTTGTACCAAATAATCCTTATCCAAGAAAACAGAATGTGGCTTGTAATAGGTCAAGAATGTATCGTCTGGTGCTGGGCTGGCCAATGACTCGTCTACACGATCAGTAGAAGAGATTGTATTTCTCGATACCGCTGGTAGGAATACTGGGGCTCTAGTTGTTGTGCCGTTTGTTTCCAACTTGTAAATTGGGTTGTATGAATCGACGAAGTTTAGCCCAACAGACTTATCAAAGTTTAGATTCATAGTATCAGAGGTAATCTCGATACTAATCTGCCTGTTTTCTTTGCCACTCAGAGAAGCCTCAATAGAGCCAACACCGGAGCCTACTTCCACTAATCCAAATGTATTGGACAAGAATGTATATAGCTTTTCGTAAGCTTCATACACTTTTCGCATTTCATAGATATTGCCTGTTTCGGTATTAGAAGCGTAATATATCGACCTCAACAGGTTCGTTGGTGTTGTGTCCTGAAGGTCGAAGAAGAATGTTAGAGAGGAAACCATCACTGAAATAGCATCCACCAATGCATCATTGTTCTCGATACTCTTGGCTCTTTGCAAGAAGTTACCTTCTCTATCAAAGAAGGTTGGATTATTTAACTTAGAATAAAGAGTTTTGAAGTTCAATAGATTGTTTTCTATGTTCGTGATTTTTTCGGTTATAAACCTTCTTAAGCCATCTTGTATTCTTACTGCTACTCTGTAATAGAAGTCTGACTTCCTTAAAACCTGTGGGATCTCGTCTGTGAAGGATAGGACTTTGTATTTTTGTAGTGGGTTGCCAAATGAGTTTGTTTGTTCTTCTTCATAGTATGCATAGACGCTATACTTATTATCAGAGGTTATGAGTGAGTCAGATACATTTTTTATCTGTACTTTGCCAGTGACATCCCCTTCCTTAAAAGAGGTGCTAATAATCGTCTCTTGTCTTTCTTCGCTGTTTAAAACAGAGACACGATCAACCTCAAAGTTCTCAACATATGTAATCTTCTTAACATAGTCAAGTTCATTCTGATCCAGACGATCAATCAGGCTGGCATATAAAGAGTTCTCTCTTAAGATCTGCTCGGCATCCAAAAACATTACATTACTGGTGTGCTTTACTGGCTTATTAACAAGATTTAATCTTTCTTTCTTAACAATACTAGAGATTAACGGACTTACGCCTGATGTCTTGGCAACAAACGACAAAAGCTCTGAGGTCTGACTGTCTTGCAGAATCTTAGTTTCTTCTATAAAGTTAAAGTTTTGCAAAACAGTGTTGAAGATAACTTCAATATCGGTAGCTCGATTATCGAATACCTTATAGACATTAGTTTTCTCTGGCGTCAGGGTATCATGAGGTTCGTCAACATGCTTAAGTCCTTCCATGTATACTGAGGACTGTGAGCCATCCGGGGTGTGCCGGTGGACAGCGCCGGCCCATATTTGATTTTCAGAGTTCAAAAAATAATAATACTGATTAGGGACGGTGCCTTGGTTTAGCACTAGCTCACCGGTAACTCTGCCATAAAGCATGTTGCTTGATGCCAATGATACTCTCGCATTTTGCTTAGCATCTGTTGGAATAGTTACAAAAGAAAATACAGCAATGTTTTTGCTTTCCTTGGTCTGCATTGTAACAGTTTTGGTAAGCTTATAATACTCTACCTCTTCAGAGGATACAAGTGATATATTTTCTTCTAAATCTCTAAACGGGATAGTTTTATAGCTTATCTCACCACTTGTCAAGAGCCCTTGCAGTTCTTCAAACTTATAGTCGCCACCTCTTAATAGGTTTATTTTCTGCCTATTATCTGCGATCAAAACATACAACTGCATCTGTTGTCTGATTTGAAGATCTTCAAATGTTTTCTTATTGAGCATCAAGAAGACTTTTGTGTCTAGCATGATAGTATTTTCTACTTGTTGCTCTTCAGAAACAATAGGCGCTGTGGTAAACTT
>Ga0055584_100004493_pt1 | contig 13694 bp, 10 predicted proteins | sample OSDHelmetaG_FD_58716 | JGI IMG/M metagenome (GOLD analysis project Ga0055584, IMG submission 58716) | Pelagic marine sediment microbial communities from the LTER site Helgoland, North Sea, for post-phytoplankton bloom and carbon turnover... | ecosystem: Environmental > Aquatic > Marine >... | reverse complement strand
GTCTACTTCTGTGGAGACTCGATTCGGGACAATTTTAAGTATCTCAGTGCCGAACGCGGTGGCGATATTGTCCATGGCAGTACTGAGAGCGGCGTCTCCGGACGCGTTCTGTTTGGCATCAGAGACCGCTTTGCCGACGACTTCCTGGTATTCCTCCATCTGGGCAGCTTTGAGGAGAAGGCTGGGATTGGTGGTGGCATCTTGAGGTTGATACTTGCGGATGCTTTCGAAATCGCCCGTATCGGCGACGATGATGCTGTGTTGCTTCAGCTGTTCGAGGATGGTGCTCATGTTCGTTTTCAGTTCAGTTTGTCAGAATAATCGGATGGCGGAGAAGAATGCCACATCTTACAAGCTGAAAAGAAATAATGGAAATCGTGAATGCCAACCATTTGTCTGAAGAGTATCTGAAAATATCGTGTTTTAGCCCTCATCTGCGGCTTGCCTTGGGAATGTGTGCTCTCTATCCTCCCTGAATCCATAATGGACAAACGTTTAACCAGAGCAGCACGTCCCCCTAAACCCCCACGTGTCGCCGCGGGAAGGGCCAAGACGAGAGTGGCGATCGCTCCAGGCGGCGGCAAGGCGACCGGCAGAGGTGGAACCGGATCACAGACCCGTATTCTTGCAGTTGATGACACGGCTGGTGATCTTCGTGATCTTCGCAACGCGTTAAAGGCGACTCATTCGGAGGTGTTCACCTCGCAGAATGGAAAGAGTGCGCTGGAGTTTTTGAAGGGGGATGTGGTGGATCTCATTGTGTTGGACACAATGATGCCGGACATGGATGGCTACGAGGTCTGTCGCGCCCTCAAGCACGACCCCCGTACAAAGGAAATCCCCGTGATCTTTGTGGCCGGTGATATTGCCAGCGAAGACAAGTCGAAAGGTATGGAAGTTGGGGCATGGGATTATATCGGCAAGCCGATCAACTCCCAAGAAGTCGCCATACGCGTCAACAACGCCCTGGAGATCAAGCAGGCTCGAGATAAGTTGAAGGTCGCCACGATCGTGCCGGACGATCAGGTTCAGGAGCAGCTGAGGATCCAGCAGAAGATGGAGGAATTCAAGCAGGGTATGATGACAACGCACTGGCACAAGCGTTTTGGTCAGCTTTCGGCGAACTTCATGGAGGAGCTCAAGACTCCTCTGGCGTCCGGTTTGGGAAACATCCGGATGATGATGGTCGATGATCGGGTCGACACGCGGCAGCGCGACAAGCTGGCGATGGTCTACGCAAATTTTCGCAAAGTGGATGAAATGTTGCGGCGCCTGCTGACGGTGGCCGAAAGGGTGCCGCATTCTCAAATCGTAAACGTGGCCCAGGTTGTCAACGACGCGGTCCAGTTGCTGCGCTTGGAGCTGGAGTATTACCAGATCAAGACGACCTTTCAATTGGACCCGGCGGTCCAGTGGGTTGGGATGCCAAGTGAGCTTGGGCGGGCGGTTTTGTTTCTCCTGCACAATGCCATCGAGGCCGTGACGTATCGTCCACGGATCTACGAGGAATTCACCAACGACGAGGAGGCTGAAGTTGAGGACATGAAGCAGCCGAAGGTTACGGAGCCGGAAATCCGGGTGACGGTGGAACTGGACGAATCGCAGATAAATGTCCACGTGATGGACAATGGCCCCGGAATAGATCCGGCACTGTCTGAACAGATTTTCGAACCGGATTTTTCGACAAAATCAGCTCCCCATACCGGTGCCGGACTGCATTTGGCGCGTGGTATTGCCCGTGCCGGTGGTGGTGAATTGGTTGTGTTTGCTCCCAATAACGATGGTTTGACCCAGTTCACCGTTGCGCTGCCTTTGTTCGATCCGGCGATGTATGAGCAGGAGATTTCTGAGATCGTGGAGGAAGGGGCCGTGGCTGGTGATAGCGGTTCTCAATCGGTCGAGGTCGAACTTGGCGGGGATGATCCGGAAGCCGAATAAGGAAGAAGCCGCCGAAAACCAATAGGCTCGCGGCGGCTTCGTGAATTGTACCCGATTCAGGGTGATTGAGTTACATCATCATCTTGGTGAGCAACTCTTCGTTCGTGTCAAATTTCCTCAGTGCACCCAACAGCGTATCCATGGCTTCGACCGGATTCAGGTCCACCATCATTCGGCGCAATTTGCGGATAGCATCGAGGTGTTGCGCGGGAAAGAGCTTCTCTTCCTTACGCGTGCCGCTCTTGGGAATGTCGATAGCTGGGTAAATGCGGCGTTCGGAGAGCTTACGGTCGAGAATCAACTCCATGTTGCCCGTGCCTTTGAATTCCTGAAAGATCAGTTCATCCATTCGGGAGCCGGTGTCTACGAGCGCGGTGGCGATGATGGTCAGTGAACCGCCTTCTTCGATCTTGCGAGCCGAGGCGAACATCTTGCGCGGAATCTCCAAGGCTCGTGCATCCACACCACCGGACATCGTGCGACCGCTGCCACCGTGGACGCTGTTGTAAGCGCGGGCAACGCGGGTGATCGAGTCCATGAGTACGAGGACGTCTTTGCCGCCTTCGACGATTCGACGGCATCGTTCAATCGTGAAACGGGACAGGCGAACGTGAGTCTCCAGATCCATGTCGTTCGAAGAGGCAACGACTTCCGCATTCACCGAACGTGAAAAGTCGGTGACTTCCTCCGGACGTTCGTCGATGAGAAGCACAATGACTTCCATGTCCGGATGGTTCTTGGTAACCGCGTTGGCGATTTGCTTCAGTACGGTAGTCTTACCGGTACGGGGTGGGGCGACGATCAGACCGCGCGTCCCTTTTCCGATCGGTGTCACGAGATCGATGACTCTCGCTTCATATTCGTCCGCGGCCGTTTCCAAATTGATCTTCTCGATCGGATCGATCGTGGTGAGGTTCTCAAAGCGCGTTGCTTTGGTATACTCCATGAATTCCAGACCGTTGACTTTCAGGACTTCCTTCAACTGTGGGCTGACGCCGCGATGAGGAGCTTGGAGGCGTCCTTCGATTTCTGAACCTTCACGCAGGAAACTTCGTTTGATCGTGTCCGGAGTCACGAAGATGTCGGTCGGCTTGGGTTGAAAATGATTTTCGCGCGAGCGGAGGAAACCGAATCCCTTTTCGGATATTTCCAGGTAACCGCCACCCGTTTCGGGCACCGTGATGTCGGTGCGCGGTTTGCCATGTCTTCTATGTTTTCCCATAAATTTTTGGATGTCAGATGATTTGCAGATCTACGAATGCAAACGGGTATTAACCACGAGGGTTTTGCTGAAACTCCCGAAGAACACGTCGGCTTGCCTGATTGGAATATCGAAGTTGGGCCGAACGGAAACCTGCGATGGAGCGATTCTTTAGCGTCAGGGCAACTCGAGCGCAATAAAAAACTATGCCCAAGCCAAGCGATTATCAAACCGGGGGAAGGTGGTAGAGCTGCAGGGATTCGAACCCCAAATACTTCCGTAGGTCGGACGTTATCAGATCGTTTTACGATGTTTCAATTCATTTGCCGCAAACGTTGTTGAGACGTGTTGACTCATAACGAACGGGCAATTGATGTTCAAAGATACAAATGCGTCGCATTACTTGCGCTGCTATTGTTTCATCATTTGAACAACGAACATCGTGGCACATACGCTCCAGATGGTGAATGAAAACAGGTCAACAGATTGCGATGCGCAGTGACTCATATGAAAAGGACTCCGAAGCGGTTGCCTGAGAGAAGCGGGGATGGAGCTGATGCCTCATAAAGGGGACACCGTGGTTGATGGAGCCACGGTTGATGAAAAAAAGCATCGAAGATTACACGAAAATGATGCGCGGGCGTTACGCCCGCTGCACCGGCAAGGCAGCCCGTAGCGTCCTTCTCGACGAGTATTGTGAAAACACCGGATTTGAGCGCAAGTATGCGATCAAGGTCTTGCGTCAGCAGCGAAGAAAGAGCGGACGAAAAGCGCGCGGAGCCACCCCGAGATACCGCCCGGAGGATTTGAAGATACTGAAGGAGGTCTGGTTTTGTGCCGGGCAACCCTGGGGCAAACGTCTGTCGAGAACGATGCTCAAGACGTGTATGAAATCGTGGCAACGGCGGTGGCGTGCTCCCCAAAAATTGTGCCAAATGTTATGAGAGAACCCGGCGGAAGCCGGGGTAACTCTCATGAAAAAGAAAAGACACACACCCGAACAGATCGTAAAGAAGCTCCACACCGCCAGCGAGGAGCTGGCCCGTGGGACGAACCTCGAACAGGTTTGCCGCCAACTGGAGATCAGCTTGGCAACCTACCATCGTTGGAACAAGGAATACGGCGGAGCCAAGACGGGGACCGTGAAACGGCTCAAGGAGTTGCAGCAGGAGAACGCCCGCCTCAAGAAGCTGGTTGCCGAACAAGCGCTGGACATGGACATGCTCAAGGAGATCGCGACGGGAAAGTGGTAAGCCCGGCCCGCCGCCGCGAGGCCGTCGCCCATTTGCAGGAGACATTTGGGGCCGGGTAACGTCGGGCCTGCCGCGTCCTGGGGCAACCGCGAAGCACGCAACGTTATCCCAAGAAACGAGTCCAGATGGATCGCGCCCTGACGGCTGACATACTTCGGCTGGCAGGCGGCGAACTGCGGGCTGGTTATCGTACGGTGACACGCTTGTTGCGGCGCGAAGGCTGGGAAGTGAACCCGAAGCGGGTGCATCGGCTCTGGAAACAGGAAGGGCTCAAAATATCCGGCAAGAGGCCGCAGAAGCGGCTGCGAGGGAGTGTGCAGAACTCCTGTCAAAAGCTTCAGGCCGATCGACTTAATCACGTTTGGAGCTATGACTTCGTCCAAGACCAGACCGAGGACGGTGGCCGGTTGAAGTGGTTGCCAGTCGTGGATGAGTACAGTCGCGAACTTCTGAGCTTGGAAGTGGCCCGATCAATCACGGCCAAGGATGTGTTCGCCAACCTGGATGAGTTGGTCCGTCAGCGGGGCGTACCTGAATATCTGCGCTCGGACAACGGCCCTGAATTTGTAGCCCACGCCGTGAAAGACTGGATCGCTCAACGGGGCTTTAAGACCTGCTTCATCGAGCCCGGCAGTCCGTGGCAGAACGCCTACATTGAGAGCTTCAACTCGCGGTTCCGCGACGAGTTCCTCAACCTGGAATTATTCACCAGCCTACTGGATGCAAAAGTGCTTGGCGAAGAACACCGCTACAAATACAACCACCAAAGGCCGCACAGCTCACTGGGGGATCTGACCCCGGCTGAGTTCGCGTCCCGCTGTCCATCTTCGCTACGGCCTCCGGCCTACGCTCCGATGGACAGCGGACAAAACCACAAGCTATGACTCTCATAGCAACTGGCTCAAATAGCGGGGGCACGCCAACCCCTTGGCAACCTTCGTGGCTGGAATGAAGAGATCGATCTGTTTTGCTTTGCGCTTTCCGAGGGCCATGCAATTACAGACGTACAGCTCTTGCCTCGCTTTCAACTGAATTGAGTCTTTTGACGGGCTGCTAGCCCTCAGAAACAGCGAAGATTGATTCATGCGCAATCATCGCTGTCCTCAATTTTGTTCAACTCCAATCGCAAAAAGATGTAGGAAAGAGTCAGGCTCGGTCAGTTCAGGGAATTGCGCTGCATCGGCAAAGTTCTGCCCTCCAGCAGATTGGAGAATCCTCGGTAACCGCGTCCGTTCTTTGGATAAATCCCCCATGCGTCTATGGGGGAAATGGCCCGATTGTTGAAATCGTTCTGCGGGCGACGTTGTTTGCGTAATCCGAAACCTCGATCAAACAGAACGCCATGAACGCAAAACAAGACAGTGTCACCAAACAGCGCAGTGAGAAGAGCATCTCGATCCGTTTCCTTCAGGAACCGACGGTTGCCTTCGATCTGGTCATTGGTATCTCAAAGAGTTCGACACATAGGTCTAAATTCGGGAATCGGCAACTGGGTCGGCTGGCCGGATGTTGATGTTGGTGCCGGCTTCGGCCGGCGTGAAACCTGCAGACAGAATTGAGCCTATGATTACCTGAATATTTATGCGCTCGCGTCGTTGGTGGCGAAAGCGGGTGCTCATTCCGAAAACCGTCTACGCGGTTTAAGCTGACGTCGGAGGCCCCTTGGGTTTCCGGCGTCTTTTTCATGCGGTGGCTAATTTGCTGGAATATTTGAGAGATATATGCCAGATACTTAGCTCCATGCGCTTCGGCGCTGGCCCTCAATCCCGACTCGCCATGAAAAAAAACGTTCTTCTCGCCGTATTCACACTCATCGCCGCCCTCTGTCTTACTCCACGAGCTGCCGCCCAATCGGATGTGGCGTTCTATGCCGTTTTCAAGACGCAGGTATTCGAGCAGGAGAATCCGGTCGCGCCGGCACTGAGGGAGGAGGATTCGCAGAACAATCGCCAACCATTGAGTTTCGGCGTCTTCATCGCCACGACAGCATCCAATTCGGTGAATAGCGCCACGATTCAGGCACCTGGCGGGAATCCGCTGGCAGTCTCTCCCAATGATGGCGGAGAGAGTTCGTTCAACTTTTCGGCAGGATTCGAAACCAAGTTTGAGCTCGATGCTGTTTACGGGGACGGGGATTACACGGTCGTAATCAACGCCGTGAATGATGGTCAGAAGACGATCACCTTGAATCTATCAGGTGACACCTATCCCAACGCGCCACGGATCAGCAATCTGATCGCCGGCCGGGCAATCGATCACACGGGCGACTTTACGCTGACATGGGACGCGTTCACTGGTGGAAGCGCGAGTGACATCATCATGGTTGAAGTCGAGCAAGACGGTGCTTCAAACAGCTCAACGGTGTTTTCCACGCCAAGTCCCGGCGCGCCCGGTCAACTGATTGGTACAGCCACTTCGGTGGTGATTCCCGCCAACACCCTGTCGGCGGGATCATCGTATGACCTCACAGTTCGCTTCATCAAGAGCGTCACTCAGACTGCGGTACATGCCTCGGGGTTGGCCGGCTACATGAAGGAAACGCGGGCGAACCTCATGACCATTGGAGCGGGACCGGCAGATACGCAGGTACCACAACTTTCCAACACGAAGCCGCGCTTCGGTGAACGCGACGTGACCGATACCTCTGTCGTTGTATTTGAATTCAACGAAGCGATGGACACCGGGGTGTCCGTTGGCGACGCGATCAACTGGACCGGTGTTGCTGATGCGGCAGGCTTTGCTTATTCGTGGAGTTCGGATGGACGAACGTTGTATTGCAACTACACCAACAATCTGCCGCTGAACACTCGGATCACCTGGACACTGAATCCCTCCGGCGCCACCGTAAATCTACGAGATGCGACGGGCAATAATCTGCCCTCAAATTTCACTGGCGAATTCAACACGGCTTCAAACTCCAGCGCGGGAATGCCGGCGGTCGAGAGCCTGATTCTCCTGAAAGGGCAGGCTCTGTTTCAAAGCAATGCAACACCGGTAAATGTTTCGCAATACTTTGTGAGAGTGGAGGGCGATTTACGTGGGCTGAATACCGTATCGGCGCTCACGGTGAGCGGCCCCAACGGCGGTCCTTTGCAGGCTATGGATGAGCACAGTGGGGATAGTCTCGATCTGGTCGGGTTCTACGCCGAAAAATCGGATCTGGATACATTTATACCGAACGGCAGTTACACCAACGATTTCACCACCTTCCGCGATGGCAACAAATCGATCGTTTTGACCATCACCGCAGACAATTATCCAAACGATCCCACTATACAGAATTTCGGCAACCTGACGTCGGTGGATCCGAATACCGCGCTGAATCTGAGCTGGGGCGCGTTCAGTGGGGGCACGGCAGAAGATTTCATCGGTATTGAAATAGAGAACGATCAGGGGCGGACGATTTACGAATCGGCGAGTCCGACCGAGGCCGGCTTTCTGACTGGCACCGCCACCGGAACGAGCATTCCGGCGGGCACGCTGGCTCCGGGCCGGACCTACGAGTGCCAACTCACCTTTGGCAAAGTGGTGGATACCGAGACCAACGCCTATCCGGGAGTCCTCGCCGTCGCTGTTTTTGTGAAGGTGACGGAGTTTGAACTGACGACGACCGGGACACCGATCGTTCCCCGACTCGAAACCGTCGGCATGAACAATGGACAGTTTCAAATTCGAGTGCGCGGCGAGTACCGCAAGATTTATACGGTTCAATACACCCAGTCACTCACGAACAACATGTGGCAGGACGTGTTCAGCAGCAACACCGACCTGGTTTCGACCAATGGAACGGGCACTGCGGAAGTGACCGATCACGGTAGCAACGGATCCATGCGTCGCTTCTACCGCGCATACGAAGGCTTCAACAATCAGCAGAACAATCAGGGCGGCGGCGCCAATTGATCTCTTGGGGGACGTTCGGGTGGCCCACTGATGGGCTCAGACGTCCCGGTTGTCAGTTACTTACGCTTGCCGCGGGGGAAATCCCGATTACCTTCGCGCGGCGTGGCCAGCAAGAAGAACGGTGAATGCATTTCCCTGCGTGGGGTGAGGCACAACAACCTCAAGGGATTCGATCTCGATATCCCGTTGGGTAAACTCACCGTCGTCACCGGCCTCAGCGGTTCGGGGAAAAGTTCACTCGCCTTCGACACTCTCTACGCGGAGGGGCAGCGCCGATACATCGAAACCTTCTCGCCCTACGCCCGGCAGTTCTTCGATCGGATGGACAAGCCGCGGGTCGATCGGATTGACGGGATTCCTCCGGCGATCGCCATCGAGCAGCGCAATTCGGTTCGCACCACCCGTTCCACGGTCGGCACCATGACCGAAGTGTGCGATTTCATGAAGGTCCTGTGGCCGCACCTTTCAACGCTGTATTGCTCGGGATGTGGCCAGGAAGTGGGGAAAGACACGCCGCAGGGGCTCTGGAAGGAAGTGCGTGCAAAACACGGTAGTGAAAACTGTTTGATCACCTTTGACCTGCCGCTCTCCAAGAAACTGACTTGGGATGAATCGCTCAAGCTGATCGGTAAGCAAGGGTATCAACGCATCATTCTCGATGACGAAATCGTTCGTATTGACGAAGTTGCAAAATCTCGGAAGAAGCGGGTTTCGATCACCGTGATTCAGGATCGGGTGAAGCTCTCCGGCAACCTCAAGGCGCGTTTTGTGGAGGCTTGCGAGCAGGCCTATCATTTTGGAAAGGGCAAGCTGACGCTGCGAATTGATGACGTCACAATACAGGCATCGAATCGTTATCATTGCGCGGGCTGTGATATCGAATTCCGAGAGCCCACACCGGCGTTGTTTTCGTTCAATCATCCGGTTGGGGCCTGTCCTGAATGTAAGGGATTCGGACGCGTGATCACCATCGACTACGATCTGGCGATTCCGGATCGGACTCTGAGTCTTGCGGGCGGTGCCGTGAAACCATGGCGCAGCGGATTCAGCGCGGCATGCCAGACCGATTTGAAGAAGTTCTGCAAATCCTCAGGTATCTCCATGAAGATTCCGTTCAAGGACTTGTCCGAAGATTTGCAACGCTGGGTGATCGACGGCGATCCTGATTACGGTTCCGACGAGGAACATGAATGGCCACGGGCTTGGTATGGGATCAAGGGCTACTTCCGTTGGCTGGAATCGAAGTCCTACAAAATGCATGTGCGTGTGATGCTTTCGCGCTATCGGGCGTATTCCAAGTGTCCCGTTTGCCTGGGTAAACGCCTGCAGCCCGAAAGTCTTCAGTTCCGTTTGCCCGGGGCAAATCGCTATTCGCTGGCGGATATCTACCAACTTCCCATTGCCGAAGCGCGTGAGGCGATCGAGGGAATGGTCAAGGGCTTGAAGGGACGAAAGAAGAACGATCCGATTTTCATCGCCTTGGATGAAGTCAGTTCTCGGCTCGGTTTTCTCTGCGAAGTCGGTCTTGGCTACCTTACGCTGAACCGTCCGATGCGGACCTTGTCGGGAGGTGAAACCGAACGAGTGAGTCTCACGTCCTGTCTGGGGACGCAATTGGTCAACACGCTCTACGTGTTGGATGAGCCGACGGTGGGTTTGCATCCACGTGATACCCGCCAATTGGTGGGCGTGATTCACAAACTACGAGATCTCGGCAACACGGTCGTCGTTGTCGAACACGAGTCGGATCTGATGAAGGCGGCAGACGAGATCGTGGATCTGGGACCGGGACACGGAGAGAGCGGTGGCGACCTCATGTTTCAGGGAACGTATCGCCAGATTCTCAGGTCAAAGAAGTCACTGACCGGGAAGTATCTCGGTGGCGTGGAGTCAATCCCGCTGCCGCAACGCCGCAAGGTCGGGAAAGGTTCGGACTGGTTGGAGCTGAACGATGCCAATCGAAACAATTTGCGGAATCTGAAACTCCGCCTGCCGCTGGAGCGATTCGTCTGCATCACCGGAGTCAGCGGATCGGGCAAGACGACCTTGGTTCGCGAAGAGCTGTTGCCGGCTTTGCGCGCGCGTCTTGGTGGTGAGGGCGATGACAAAAAGGCTTCCGATCGTTTGGAGTCGGATGAAGAGCTGGATCCGGGCGAGGAAGCAGCTCCGGCGGATTTGCTGGGGTGGGAGAACGTGCGGCAGGTGGTGCTGGTCGACCAATCGTCCTTGGGCAAAACGCCACGCTCGAATCCCGCCGTGTACATAGGTGCCTTCGAGGACATTCGCGAAGTTTTTGCCCAATCGGACGTGGCGAAGGATCGCGGACTGAAGGCGAGTTCCTTCAGTTTCAATTCCTCGAGCGGGCAATGCGAACGCTGTCGGGGAGTGGGGTTCGAGAAGATCGAGATGCAGTTTCTCAGCGACGTATTCGTCCGCTGCCCGGCCTGCGATGGTCGACGATACCAATCACACGTGCTGGAGATTGGAATTACGGAGCGCAACTGGAGTGTGGCCGATTTCTTGGAAGCCAGTGTGGATGAAGTGGTGGACCTGCTGGCCGCAATGCCGGACTCCAAGCCGGCAGTGAAGGCCGTGGCAAAACTCAAACTGCTGCAAGAGGTAGGTCTGGGTTATCTGCACTTGGGGCAGCCGATCAACACCTTGTCGGGTGGTGAGTGTCAGCGGCTCAAACTGGTCAGTCACCTGGCCACCGTTTTCGGGAAATCCAAGAAAACGACAGATGATCGCGGGCTCTTGTTCCTATTCGATGAACCGACGACGGGACTGCATTTTCACGACGTGCGCGTGTTGCTTGAAGCCTTGCAGCGACTGGTGGATGCCGGCCATTCCGTGATCGTGATCGAACACAATCTCGATGTCATCAAGTCAGCCGATTGGGTGATTGATCTGGGACCGGAAGCGGGCGGAGACGGTGGACGAATAGTGGTTCAAGGCCCGCCGGATAAAGTTGCCAAATCGAAGCAGAGTCACACCGGCCGCTTTCTGAAAGAGGTCTTGTGATCGAAAGTGGCGGAACTCGTCAGAGTTTCGTCCCCGTCTGGTTCAACGCCCTTTACTCTTGTTCGTTCGAACGGTGACCTGCGTTCCTGCCGGCTTGTCTTTGATCCAATCGACGAACTTGGCGATCTCTTGCTGAGCCTTGAGTGATTCCAAGTTGTTGTATTCACGCTCCAGCTGTTTCTCGGTCAATACGGCGTGGACCTGCTTGTGACACGGTCGGCAAAAGAGGGCCAGTCGTGTCCTGACTTCGGTGCGATCAAACTCCCGCTTGTTCTTCTTGTTCGCGTGCCGGGTTCGCGGGATGAGATGATGCTTGGTGACCTCATCGACTATCCGGCCACAGAGTTCACATGTGCATTCGCCGATCATGGATTGCCGGTGGATTGTAGGTACCCAATCAGATCGCGAACCTGATCGGAGGACATCGCTTCGAAGAGTCCGTCGGGCATGATGGACTTGGTCGTTCGCGTGGTCTTGATGATGTCTGTCCGCGGAATGATGACCTGTTCGTTGAGGGTGCGAAGGGTGATGGACGCGGCGTTCTGGCTGACGGGGAATCCACTGATGTTGCGGCCGCCCTTCAGCTCGAAGATCTGCATTTGGTAGTCACTGGCGACGCTGGCGCTGGGATCGACAATGTTTTCGAGCAGGTAGTCGAGATTTGTGCGCTGCGCTCCGGTGAGTTCAGGGCCGATGTTGTTGCCTTCATCGAAGAGTTTGTGGCAGACGGCACAGGCTATATTAAACAGTTCGTGGCCGGCTTTGGCGTCGGCGCGCGCGAGGGCCTTGTCGTTGAGTCGATTACGCCAGCTGTTCATCCGGCTTTGCTTGTCTTTTGACGATTGGTTGATTGTGCCCCAGGCCTTTTCCAATCGGGCAGTGAGGATTCGATCATTGTGGCTGGCGATCTGGCGAGCGGTGTACGAAGAGACATCGCGTCGGGCGATCTCGTCCTCTTCCATCGCGGTCAAGAGGCGATCGGCCCAACTCTTGCGTGAGGCGAAGGTCTGCAGTGCATCGGTCCGGGCGGCCATATCAAACCCGGCGTAGTGCTGGAGCAGCTGATCGGGGGTCCGGTCGTCATTGAAATTTGCCAAGCCACGAATGACGGTTTGGCGGACACTGGGATCGGCGAGGAGTCGGTAGAGCAGATCTGAGAGATTCGTATCCCGATTCTCCACAAGTGACTTGATGGCCTCGGTGCGGAAAGAAGCTTTGAGTTCGGGGTTTGCCGCGTCGGCGCGGAGATCACGTAGAGCGGATTGGTCGTTGAAAACGAGAGCCAAGCGGGTGGCGTTGCGCCGGGCTTGCGGATCGGGGTTGCTGCGCAGTTTCGCGTAGGTTTTGGCCCATTCGGCAGGCGGAGCAATCGATCGACGGCCTTCGAGTCCCTTGAGCATGCCATCCAGAATGTCGGATTGCTTGTCCGGATCGGCTTTGCCCAAGGCGCGGGTGATGTCGTGGGCACCTTCGTTGCCGGGCAATGCGCTGGCACGCCGGGCGATGTGGCGGCGGAGCAGGGGAATCTCGGTGGTGATGGCTAGATTGGCGAAGCGATTGATGTCTTGGTCGGCCAATTCCTGAATGCCATACCAATACATCAGTGGCAGGTTCTGATCCCCGTTGTCTTCGGCGCGTTGAATCAGGGCATTGGCGATGGGCCAGCGAAGTTCGGGTTCGATACGTTGGAGTGCACTGGCCAGTTGTAGACGGACAACCTTGGACGGGCCTTCGGCTGCGCGATAACGGAATTTGCCGAGCGCCTCAGTTGGGGGATCGAAGTCCTCGCAGAGGAATCTTACGGCCCAGGCGCGGATGTGTTCGTCAGCGTGACTCATCTGCTGGAGCAGGAACCTGTCATCGAGGCGGTTGATCACCTTCATGGCCCAGAGGGCGCGGAGTTTCTTTGGTGTCGTTGGTGCGCTGCGGAACATTTGCAGCAGCGTCTTCGCGGCGCTGTCCATGTTCATACCGGAGGCGTAGCGTTCCTGAAGCAGGCGTCGGGCATGGCGAACGAGCCAGTCGTTTTTGTGGAGTTGCAGATCGACGAGTTCTGAGTTGCTCATCCGGGGAAGATCGAGGGTGAAGGGCTTGGGTTGGCCGTAGGTGATCTTGAAGAGGCGGCCGGTGTGCTTGCGGGTGTTGCGTGTGCTGTGGCATTCGCCGGTGTCGGACCAGTCCGAGGAGTAGACGCCACCATCCGGGCCGAATCGCAGCGTCACGCCCATGAACCATGGATCTTGCGATTTCATCAGGTCACGACTGTGGGCTGCTGTGTAGCCGGAGCCTTTGGGGATGAGCAGATCGCGATTGATGCGGCGACCGTGGATGTTGTTCATGAACACCGTGTTGCGATATTTGTCCGGCCAATTGTCACCGAG
>Ga0055584_100004492_pt1 | contig 13695 bp, 13 predicted proteins | sample OSDHelmetaG_FD_58716 | JGI IMG/M metagenome (GOLD analysis project Ga0055584, IMG submission 58716) | Pelagic marine sediment microbial communities from the LTER site Helgoland, North Sea, for post-phytoplankton bloom and carbon turnover... | ecosystem: Environmental > Aquatic > Marine >... | reverse complement strand
GTATGCAAAATCAACTGTTAGCAGGTAAGAAAGGAATTATTTTTGGGGCTTTAGACGAGAACTCAATTGCATGGAAAGTGGCTGTTCAATGCCACGAAGCTGGAGCCGAATTTATTCTTACCAATGCACCAATTGCCCTTAGAATGGGTGTCATTAACAATTTAGCAGAAAAAACAAACTCTGAAGTTATTGCCTGTGACGTTACTAGCAATGATGACATGAATGCTTTAATAGATGCAGCTGTTGCCAAATTTGGCAAAGTAGACTTCATACTTCATTCCGTTGGCATGAGTTTAAATATTCGCAAGAAAAAGCCATACACTGGTCTGAATTATGACTTTATGCACAAGACATTTGACATCAGTGCAATTAGTCTACACAGATTGTTACAGAACTGTTATGAAAAAGATGCGATTAATGAATGGGGTTCTGTAGTTGCGCTAACCTACATCGCTGCTCAAAGAACATTCCCTGATTACAGCGAAATGGCTGAGAGCAAATCACTACTTGAGTCGATTACACGAAGCTTTGGTTACCACTATGGTGTGAAACGTAAAGTGCGTGTGAATTCCATTTCTCAATCTCCTACCATGACAACTGCAGGATCTGGCGTTGGTGGTTTTGATGCTTTTATTGATTACGCAGAAAAAATGTCTCCACTAGGAAATGCCAGTGCAGAAGATTGTGCATCCTATTGCATCAGTTTATTCTCTGACCATACCAAAATGGTTACCATGCAGAATTTGTTTCACGATGGAGGGTTTAGCAACGTAGGTGTTAGCGAAGCCGTAATGGAGAAATTTGGTAATTCAGAAGCTTAATTAGAAAGCATCTTTATTCTTCCTTTTCTTTTTTTTCTTCTTCTTGTAGCCCTTGGGGTCGTCCGGGTTTTGAATATCGTTCGTTTTCCTTAAGTCATGTTGATTTCCATCCATGTCTTGAAAAAAGAGTTCCTTACGTTTCCAAAAGCCTTTTTTAAACTCTAGGTAATCGTATGTTCCATCCGGAACATAAAACTCATACATGCCTTTTTGTAAAGGATGAAAAGGTACAAGATGATTAAAAACTATTTGTTTTTCTTCATCGTTATAGCGGCACGTAATGGTGGCTTGATCCGCAAATGTGTGCACGAGCCGGTATTTATACTCATCTTCGTCATCTTCGAAGATGGGCAAACCGAACATGGGTGTATTGTTTTCATCAAAATGAAGTACGTCAATAATTTTTTTATTGACGAGATGATCTTCCCCATCCCAACCAAACAATATATAGTGTGACTTTCCTTTATATGTGTAGTCGTGGATTTGATAATAAAGCGCTCCAATCCAATGCCTTGTATCAACAGATTCAAACTCAGCATCTCTCATGTTATCAGAGCTATCGTACAGACCATACAGGATAAGTGAATCCTCATTGTTCATCTGAATGGCGCCAAAATACATATATTTACCGCTGTCAAGAAGCAGATTCCATGTGAACAAACGGAACTTATCGTCCGAAGGTTTTAGGATGGAAACCGTTTTAAGTAGTGTGAATTCGTAGTCGAAACTTGTTGGAACTTGTAAAGCCTTTTTTAACGTTTGGACAAAATAGTAACAGCTGGTTATCCGTTCGTTAACATCGCTTCCATTGATAATGTTATGACTTAATCCTTCTAGCTGAAATTCAATATTACGAATAGAATCTCGATACGTAGTATCCTTCTCAGCTGCATAACCCAATGAGGTTACACATAATAAAAGAAAAATAGACAAGCCTCTAACTAGCATATGTATTATAACTCAAAACGCGTGCCTAAAAGTATAGCAATACTATACCTCTAATACCAATGCGCTTGCTCCACCCCCGCCATTGCAAATGCCTGCAGCTCCTAAATGTCCTCCTTTTTGTTTTAAGGCATGAATTAAAGTTACAATGATTCTAGCACCAGATGCACCTAGTGGGTGACCTAAAGATACGGCACCACCGTTAACGTTAACTTTATCGGTGTCTAAGGAAAGTAGTTTGTTGTTGGCTAAACTTACAACACTAAACGCTTCGTTGATTTCAAATACGTCTATGTCACTTAATGAACAATTGGCACGCTCAATAGCAATTGGCAGTGCTTTAGCTGGAGCCGTGGTAAACCATTCTGGCTTTTGCGCTGCATCAGCAAAACCTTTTATCTTAGACAAAGGCGTTAATCCTAAAGCTTCCATTTTCTCTTTCGACATCAGTAAGATTGCCGCTGCACCATCGTTCATTGTACTTGCGTTGGCAGCAGTTACAGTGCCATCTTTAGCAAACACTGGACGCAATGCCGGTATTTTCTTAAAAAATACATTCTTGTATTCTTCGTCTTCTTCTTTTAGAATTGGATCACCTTTTCTTTGAGGTACTTCAACACCAACTATCTCGTCATTAAATCGACCATTTTCCCAGGCATCCGCTGATTTCTTGTACGAGTTAATCGCAAATGTGTCTTGCTCTTCTCTTGAGATCTGCATTTCTGTTGCTGTATTCTCAGCTGCATTTCCCATCATGAAATTATTGTACACGTCAGTCAAACCATCATGAGCTAAACCATCTATAGCTTTAAAATCACCATATTTATAGCCCTTTCTAGAATTCATCAAATAATGTGGTACTCGACTCATGTTTTCCATCCCTCCTGCCATGACACATGAATTATGTCCAAGCATGATTGATTGTGCCCCTAACATTACGGCTTTCATCCCACTAGCACAAACCTTGTTAACTGTTGTACAAGGAACTTCTTCGCTAATACCAGCGTACATAGACGCCTGACGTGCAGGAGCTTGTCCAACACCCGCTTGAAGCACATTACCCATAAAAACTTCGTCAACCTCACCGGCATCTACGCCAGCCTTACTTAATGCTCCTTTTATCGCCGTTGCACCAAGTTTAGGTGCCGGAATTGAGCTAAACATACCATTAAAACTACCCATTGGAGTTCTAACTGCGGATACAATATAAACGTCGTTCATTTGATTCAACTTTTGCGCAAAAATAGGCTTTCAAAATTCAATTGAATTCAAAATGAAACGGTTTTTGATTAACATCATATAATTTCAGGATTAGATTAATTTTGAGCAGTCGTTAATCACGATGAAGTAAATATGTCAGAAAATAACGCATATATATTAGGCACCGCCCCAGACGAACTCTTTCGGTTGGGCGTGCAGCACCAAGTATGGGCATCCGAGGCCCAAAGAGGTTGGGAAAACGCAGGATTTACGGCAGGGAACACCTTGTTAGATTTAGGATGCGGACCTGGATATTGTACCAAAGAGATGGCACTTATTGCAGGGAAAACGGGTAAAGTAATCGGTGTAGATAAATCAAAAAATTACATCGACTTTGTGAATCACATGAGTCAAACCTATAGCTTACCGATTGATGCCATAGGAGCAGATTTTAACGACCTGGATTTATCACCAAATTCGTTGGACGGTGCATACTGCAGATGGGCCTTAGCCTGGATTTCTAATCCAGACGAAATTCTTCAGAAGGTCTATAACGCTTTAAAACCAGGTGGACGCTTCGTTATCCATGAATATTTTGATTGGATGACACACCAAACCGTACCAAGTTTACCAGGTTTAACCAAATGTATCAAGGCTTGTTTTGATAGTTTTGAAAATTTTGACGGGCGTATTAACGTAGGTCGAGAAGTGGCTGAAATAGCAACCAAAATTGGATTCAATATTGTGAAGACAAGGCCTATGGCCAAAATGGCTCAAGTCAACGATCTTGCTTGGCAGTGGCCCAAAACATTTTATCAAACCTATTTCTCGAAACTCGTTGAAATGGGATACCTCACAGAGCAAGAGGTTTCCAATGGATACAATGACCTAAAAGACTTAGAAGGACGAAAAGATGCGGTAATTTGTTGCCCATTAATGATTGAAATAATTATTGAAAAGTAAATGAAGCCTACAGTTGAAATAGTCTTATCTCCCCTGCTCTTGCCTTTAACAAATTTAAAAGGGAAAACAGTCGTTATAATTGACATATTAAGAGCAACATCTACCATTTGTGCAGCACTTGACAATGGAGCAAACAGTATTACACCGGTAATATCGGTAGAGGAAGCATTAAGCTACCAATCGGGTCCATACTTGGTTGCTGGCGAACGAAACGGAGAAAAGGCCGAAGGCTTTGACTTCGGAAATTCGCCTTTAGAGTACAGCCCTGAAGTTATCACAGGAAAGGATGTCGTTTTGACAACAACAAACGGTACCAAGTGCATTCATGCGGCTAAGGATGCCGAAGAAATTTTGATTGGTTCTTTTTTCAATCTGTCGACTGTGGTTCAACATCTTGTTTCGAGTAACCAATCCGTTGTTCTTTTTTGTGCTGGATGGAAAGATCAAGTCAATTTAGAAGACACCTTGTATGCTGGATACATCGCCAAAGCCCTATCTGACTCTCACGAGTGGGAAAGTGATCCGGTTGAAATAGCATTAGATTTAGTTGAAAACGCAGAGGATGACCCTACGGAATATTTAACAAGAGCGAGTCATGCCAAGCGCTTTAATAGACTTGGCAACAACATAGACCTTGGCGTGTGTATGCAATTCGACGCACATCCGGTGTTGGTTAAATACCAAAACAACACCTTAGTTTCGGCATAAAAAAAAGTCCAAGTATCACACAGATACTTGGACTTTTTAGGATGGTTTAATTAACCCCTATTCAGAGTCAATCACTTTTATCTTTCCGTAACCTAAAGCTTCTAAGCCTGGTTTAATTTTATACGCGTGACCAACAACTATAAATACCATATTGTCTGGGTTGATATGCTTTTTAGCTAATGAATTAACATCTTCTTTCGTCAAATCATTAATAATCTTGATTTGCTCGTCTTTATAGCCAACAGGTAAATTGTTGTCAACGATGTCTGCCAAGAAACCAAGTTTCTGACGCGGTGTTTCATAATCTAACGCTTGACTTAACAAGATTGAACTTTTTGTAAAAGCCAACTCTTCATCTGTAATACCATTCGCTTTAAAGTTTTTAAGCTCCTTCATTACTTCCATGATGGAACTATCCGTAGCTTCCTTTTTGATGTTACCGCTGAATCTGTAATTACCGTAATGCTGATTGGCGCTAAAACCAGATCGTGCACCATACGTGTAACCTTTGTCTTCACGAAGATTTAGGTTAATACGGCTACTAAAAGCACCTCCAAGTGTGAAGTTCATCACATTTGCCTTAAAGTACTCCCCATTATAGTCGTAAGTCAGTGAAGGATAACCAGCAATAATCATTGATTGCGGCGCATAAGGCTTATCGACTAAAATAATTGTTGTGTTCTCGAACGAATTAGGTTCTGGCAATGCAGGAATAACCACGTTCTTATTCTCCCACGATTTAAGGAAACCAAGTTTACCCATAATTTCAGACTGTGTTACAGGTCCTAAAATAGACAGACTTGCCAAATTTGGTGAATAGAAATTATCGTAATAAGATCTGCAGTCATCTACCGATATCTTGTTTACTGAGTTGGATGTACCAGTTGAAGGGTCAGCAAGAATACTTTTGCCGTAAACCGCTTTGTTATAATTCAAACTTGCCAAAAAGCTTGGGTTAGACCTACTGTTATTGATAGACTGAATACGCTGTTTTTTGATCCGTTGGAAATCTTTAGCGTCGAATCTTGGTTTTTCAAGTGTCTCTTTCAAAATCGCAAGCGTAGCGTCTAAGTTTTCTTTGAACGACTCAACATAGCACGTTGTAGTTGTTGTACCACTACTGAAGCTAATTCTACTGCCCAATAGGTCAAGTGCAGCACTCATCTCTTCTGATGTCAATGAGGCATTACCCTCATTTAACAAGTTGGCGGTAAGCAAAGCCGTCCCAGAGTTAATCTTCTTATTCGCCTCATTTAAGTGACCACCCTCAATTTGTAAATACAAGTAGACTTTCTTTAAATCACTTGCATTTGATCCGATTACTTTTAAACCATTATCAAAAGTTTCTGTGTAGTAATCAGGTACCTTAATACTTTTTACCGCAGCAGGTTTTGGTGCAACAGCTCTGTCAAAATTGTCTACAGGAGGATTGTATGTTAAGCCTTTATACTGAGCATCGATGATTTTAGGTTGTCCTGCATGGGGATTCACACTTTTTGATCCTTCGTCATCACCCTCTTTTGGTGCTTCTCTAGAAACAGTTAAAATCACCGCTTTTTTGTTAAGAATGTACTTTCGGAATACACGCATGATGTCTTCTTTGGTTACGTTTTCGTAACGTGCAATCTCATCGTTTAAGTTGTAGCCCGCGCTTTGCATCATGTTCCATTCACTAAGCAAGGTAGCTTTACTAGAAATTGAATTTACCTGATCGACTAAATACGTCCGGTAACTCATTTTTGTTGCTTTCAGCTCTTTGTCAGAAACACCTGTTTTATTAAACTCTTGCAATACTTCATTAATCCGATCTTCAACTTCATTGAAGCTCATTCCCATATAACGGGCAATGACACGAATACTAAAGAATCCACCTAGCTCTAAAGCAGTGTTAGAGGCATTTGACTGTACAGCGTCCTCAGTTTTTACAAACTTCTTATACATTAAAGAGTTGTTTGTTCCGCCTAATATTTGTCCAAGTAAACTTAACGCCGCTTCGTCTCTGTGGTAATTCGCAACCGTTGGGAAGTTCATTACGGTCATAGGCAAATAAATGTTGTCCGTCATCGGTACATATTTATTTACTGGAAGGATAGGCTTTGGTGCACGTTGTTTGCGTACCTCAGGGCATTTATTGATTGTACCGTAGTACTTGTCTACCCACTTTTTAACCTCTTCAGGGTTAACGTCGCCAGAAACGACTAAAGTTGCATTATTAGGCCCGTACCAGCGTAAGAAGAAGTTCCTCAAATCATCGAAACTTGCGTCGTCAAGATCATCAACATATCCAATTGGTGTCCACTCGTATGGGTGGTTTGGATACATGCTTTTAAACAACACTTCGTTTACCATTCCGTAAGGCTGGTTATCGTAACGTTGTCTTTTTTCGTTTTTAACCGCGTCGCGTTGATTGTTAAATTTTTCTTCTGTAAAACCATCAAGGTGTGTACCCATTCTGTCCGCTTCTAACCACAAAAGTGTTTCTGTTAAATTGCTCGGTGCGGTATTGATATAAACCGTTTTGTCGAAAGACGTATAAGCGTTATTCGTCCCCCCTGCTTCACTAATAATCTTAAAATGTTCTTCATCAGCAACATTCTTTGATCCTTGAAACATCATGTGCTCAAAGAAGTGAGCAAACCCACTATTACGTGCACTTTCTCTTGCAGAACCTACATGGTATGCCACCTGAACGTGAACGATTGGATCACTGTGGTCTTCGTGAATAATTAATGTTAAATCGTTTTTAGTGTGCTTAAATTTTTGGTAAGCGATAATGCTTTCGTCAACATTACCTTCAACATTCTCTACCAACTCATACTGAGCATTTGAGGCGTTTACAAAAAGCACTGAAAGCAAGGTCAGCACTACAAATCTTAATTTCTTCATTTACTATCTTAAAGTTTCGCCAAAAATACAATAGGCACACTGAGTAAAGGAAACGAATCGATAAAAAAGTGGTTTCTTTCTTGTAATGTTTATTCGTAGGCAATCCATCCAGAAGGAATACCGTGGTTTTTTGCGTAATCAAGAATCTTTAACGCTTCCTCTTTGGTCTTTGTCGCATAAATCCCTACACGATAAAAACCATTAGGCTGTGGCAACACCTTTACAATTTGAAAGTCATTCGCTATTAATGCGGCCGAACGCTCTGCTAGCGCTTGGTCTTTGGTTGAAATTGCAATAACGTAATACGACTTGGCATCTCCATCTGTTTTGTATTTCACCATCGGTGATGTCGGCACTGACTTAGACGTTGTTGTTTTGGTCGTTTTAGGTTTTGTATCAGCCTGCGCTATAGGTTTACTTTCTTTCTTTTTCGTGGTTGGCTTATCGCCGTCTATCTTGTTTTCAGAATCGTTTTTAGCAACCACCTCATCCTTTTTGCTTGGATCAACATCCGGAGTTTGTTTTGTCTCCTTCTTAGTAGCTTGAACAATTTCTCCCGTGCCTGGTTGGCAAACGACATCCACCACTTGGTTGTTTGACAGATTATATATGTCCGACTTTAGCTTTAATATAGATTGCTCCAAGTCATCAATTAAGGCCAATACAGAGTCGTTTAACACAAGGCCACCATCCGACCACTCTTCAGGGCAGCCCGCATTGGTTGGTACGCCTGGAAGCGTTGGACATTTGTCATTGGCATCTGCAATTCCATCTTTATCGTAATCAATATCTTCTATAGGGACTACTGGCTTTTTAGTTTCTTTACCTATGGTTTGTGCAAACCCAAGACGATACTGCATATGTGTATCAAAATCTCCATTGAGCTGCTGGTTTAGTGCCGCTCCAACCTGTAATTTTGATTTACTACCGAGTTTAATATACGTTCCGAACCCATATTCATTACTAATTACCATTGGTGTGATGCCAAGGTCTTTGTAAGCATCTAAGTAATTAAAATTGTACCCAAACGATAAATACGGTGCGATTCTAGAGTCAACAGGAAAAAACCGACCGTTGTTTAGCGTTAACATCAGGTCTATATCGCCACCAAATAGGTGAGATTTTCTAATGAGTTTGTTTTCCTCTGTTTGATTTAATAAAAAACCATTCGTAACACCTACCGATAGTGCCCAAGATCTGCCTAAATAACGATTCTAGGAAATGCGTAAAGATTGAGATAACGAGGAATCAAAACTGGTAATCTTGTTGTCCAACAGACGGACATTATAATCATGGAAATCTTGATTTATCCCAAAGCCATTTTTGTGCGTAGCGGTTTGAGCCAGTCCCATTAATGGAAGCAAGAAAACCCAAATAGATATGACAAAACGATTAATCAAACGCATTTATCCATGATTCTTAAAACAAAGCTATTTGACAATCAGTTCTTTACACCAAATTGAATAGTGTTGTTTCAAACAAGCTTGTATAAAAGACTAGTATTTTATACAGTACAAATGCAAGTACTGTTCCGTTTTGCGTGCAGTACCTATGAAGGTTTCGTAGCCAGCACCGTGTACACCATTGGGATGTAATTACCTAGGTGTTCTATTCTATACTTCCCAGGTTCAAATTCGACCGTATGCATAAAGCAGTTGTATGGCGAGTAGTCAAATTCGTTTAATGAATTAACGGTTAAACCACTTTTCACCAACGCATTAAACACCTCAGAAATACCGTGATTCCACATCACATATTCATCATGAATATCAGCATCCCGATCGGTATACGTTCCTTCTTGCGTTTCGTGGATTGCTCCATCGTTAAAATAGTTATACCCCACACCAGCAAACTCATCATCAAACATCCAAACGACAGGGTGAAACTCAGCGAATACAAATTGGCCTCCAGGCCTCAAAAAGTGTGATACAACATTTGCCCATTTGTCCATATCAGGCAACCAACCAATGGTACCATAACTTGTAAATACAATGTCGAATTTCTCGTCAAGAACGTCTGCTAAACTGTATAGATCACATTCAACAAATCGAACCGGCGTATTGGTTTTATCTGATAGTTCATTCGCCATTTTAACAGACACATCAGACAAATCTACACCAGTTACCTCTGCTCCCATTCGAGCCAAAGAAATACTGTCTTGACCAAAATGACACTGAAGGTGAAGAATTTTTTTGCCTTTTACATCTCCAAGCAACTCAAGTTCGAAACTATTTAGCGAGTTTTTGCCAGCAATAAAGTCTTTGTTGTTATAAAACTCTGATTCGAAATGTACAGGCGTTTTCTTGTTCCAAGCCTGCTTATTTATGCTGATGTAATTCTGTTCTGCGTCCATTATTGATTGCGGTCAGTCTTTTTGTTTAACCACAGTGCAAGTTTGGGTGCATTTAATGTAATAAACAAACCAAATACAATAGAAAGACCAGAATACAATATAAAGTAGAAACTGTAATTTTTACTTACGGTAGTTGGCACCTTATTGGGTATATACAATTCCAGCAGGTAATACACCTGAGATAGCATGGTTATTATGTTGTGCACCACTAAAGACAACCCAATAAAAACCAGGGCTGCATTAAAAAGGTCAATGCTAGATAGCCTGTCTGTCTTAACTTCTTCGCTGTCGTGATTTGACGTTAGTTTCAGAATCCGAATCAAACTGTCTGTTTTGAATACAAGTTGATAGAACAGAAATATCATAACAGCTATGGATATAAAGCTCACGAATGATTGACTTAAGCTGTCATTATCAATATAATCGTAATAAAACCCAGTGAAGTTTGATAGGATATAATTGATAAAGAAATAGATGCCTATTACCTTTAATAATACCCGATATAAATCTGTCGTAGTCATTTTTCAAAATGTAGAATAATTTGTTGGCTGCACATACAGTTACAAATACTACCGTTGGTGTGCAAGCTGCAAGTTAAGAAATCTGACCTAAATGGCGACTTATCGAATAATAGGGTAAAGCCGCTTACCCTTCAAAGCCATTTTGCTTATGACTCCCGTCACAATAAGGCTTGTTGGCAGAACCACCACATCTACAAAATGCGGTAACTTTACTTTTCACCTCGAGTGACCCATCAGCATTCTTCAGTTCTAAATCACCATGGAAAAGCAATGGTCCATTCGGCGCAACCTGCATTGATGGCATCGACTCGGACTTCGATTCGTTTGTTTCTGGCTGGTTGTTTTCAATATAACTCAACGCCCCAGATGGACACTTCTTAATCTGTTGACGAATATCTTCAGCTGAAGCATTTTCTGGAGTTATCCAAGGTTTGGCCTTTGGGTTGTACACTTTTGGCAGCGCTTTAACGCACTCCGCTGCATGAATGCACTTGGCAGGCTTCCAAACAATCGTTACATCCCCTGCATCATAATGTTTTGTAATATCTTTCATTGTATTGGTGTAAATATAAGAAGGAAATCAATCAAAATCTTCGATAAGAATCCCCATCTTTCCAATTTGATAGTCTCGCATGGCTTCCATGATTTCAGTTTGGTTGTTCATTACGTAAGGTCCATAAGACTCAATGTTTTCGCCTATGGGTTTACCGCTTAGCACAATATAACGTGTCTCAAAAACGCCTTCTATTTCCACGTCTTCTCCATTGTTTTCAAACACAACCATTTCCTTGCCTTGTACCGTTTCTCCATTAACCTTCAACTCACCGTCAAGGGTGTAGAGTAAAGTGTTGTGACTTGCTGGAAGGTTAATCTTTCGCTTGCCGCCACGATTTATTTTCCCGCGTAAAAGCGTCTGATCGGTGAAGGTCGGTGCAATTCCTTTCACCCCATCCAACTCTCCAGCAACAACAGATATTTCGTCATCCGCTGTTCTGATTACTGGTGTTTCTGCTTTTGTAATTGGCTTGTAATATGGCGTTCCCATTTTATCCGCAGCGGGCACATTTACCCAAAACTGAATAAATTCTAATGGCCCTCCTTTCTCTACAAACGCTTTATCATGACGCTCACTGTGCGTAATTCCTCTGCCCGCAAACATCCACTGCGTTCCGCCTGCCTCTACCTTTGCTTTGTTCCCAAGCGAATCGCGGTGCACGACATTGCCTTCGAAAATAAAGGTCACTGGGCTAAAGCCACGATGCGGATGAGGTCCAACGCCAACTTCTCTTTCTCTTTGCCCACCTGTAAGTGCTCCTTTCCAGTGATGGATAAGTAAAAACGGGTCAATGTTATTGATTCCTTCAATAGGTAAAGGTTGGTCAATGATATGTCCGCCCATATTAACGAGCTGAGACGAGACAATGGTTTTGATTGTTTTTGTTGCAGTCATTGCATTCGTTTAGGAACAATACAATTTATGACTGGGATTGTTTGAAATGGGTGTCAAAGTAGTCATCACGGTAGGTAAACAACTTGTGGAGTCGACCGAGAATAAAGGTTACATAAATGTACTCGCCGAACCATGGAAATGGCGGTTCGAATGTGATTTCATCTCTCATGATCACATTTCCTTGGTGAACCATAATAGAGTGTTTGTGTTTCCAAGACTTAAAAGGTCCGGCCAACTGTTCATCTATAAAGGACTCATGCAAAATAATATTGAAAAACCGCGCCTTCCATTTTAAGTATATAAACGGGAAGATTTTGATACGATAGGTAGCAACGAAGCCTTCAGAGATTTCGTCTATTGCATTTTTATCTAATCGTTGCCCTCCAAATTTCTTAGGCGTTAACTTCTTTAGATTGTTGGGATTGGTTAGAAACGTCCATAAATCCTCAACCGTTGTATCGACAATATGATCACGCTTGATGGAATATGAAGCCATGTTTTATTTGCTAATAATGTAAATTACTACCGTTTTGTCGTCAGACAAAAACCCAAAGTAATACCTTATTTTATCGAATTTAAACATGGTTCCGTTTCTTTTCTCCGTGCGTTGCTCAACCAAACCATATTCATCCGTAATATCTTTGGATTTACTAAGCTTTAGCGCATAGCTAATTCTGTCGTAAAGACCATCTGCCTTTTTCAAAGAATCTGGCAACGTGCCGTAATTTAAAGCATTTAAGTTTGTTTTCAATTCTTCAATTTCATCCGAAGGAAGAGACACCAGCGAAATGGAACTGAAACCATCACTTTCTGCATTGTCGCTCCAAGTATCAGCAAATAAGTATTCTCCTGACGTAGGAAACTGAACACCGGTAGCTTGAGTGAAATGATTTTCATACAAACCGAACGGTTTGTAAATGCCTTTGTACATAATAAATGCCAAACCAAGGCTTGCTGCAACAACCAGTGCCCTGATCCACATAGGTTTTTCACCTTTAGACAAACGACGAAGAATAGCAATAGTTGCACCAAGCAACATGACCAAACCAAGTAATAACGGAAAGAGAAACATCATCTGTTGCATACTGAAATCTTAAGTATTAATCGTTTTTTAATTTTTCTGTTATAATGGCACTTATTTGGTCAGCCTTATCAGCCACCATAAAGTGTCCTCCGTCTTCAATAATGACGGTATCAAGACCTTCCTTAGCTGGCAGTACGCGATCATCTTCGCCATAAATTTTTATCACGTTATGCGCAGGAGACATATTGTCCCAATTCATGATCTGTTTTACAGCCCATTCTACAAATTCCTCATCTACGTCGTCTAAAATGTAATCAATCACTTCAGGATCTTTTGTGCCAAAAAACCATTTAGCTACGGGCCGCGGTACTTCAACAAAACCAGAAGAAACCAAACGCGTCAATTTCATTTTACCGATTAGCTTAAACCACCATGGCACTTCGTCTTTCGTTTCTGCCGATGACAGCAAAATGGTGTGGGTTGGGTTAATAAATTTACACATCTCTGTGGCCAGCATTCCACCAAAGCTCAATCCCACCAATGCAAAAGGTTCAGAGGTGTCAATTTGATCACACAAACGCCTTGCATAGTCCGTCATCGACTCATTTTTGGTGGGTGTTATCCAATTGACGTGCACAACCTCGTGTGGAAACTGAATAAATTGAAAGGCTCTCTCGTCTGCCCCCAAACCACTTATGGCGTATATTTTCATAATATTATCCTACCGCAAAGATTGACTCATTTGGAATGATAGGCAAGTTATTAAGGATTGAATGTTGGAAGGATTGAATGTTGGAAGGATTGAATGTTGGAAGGATTGAATG
>Ga0055584_100004491_pt1 | contig 13696 bp, 7 predicted proteins | sample OSDHelmetaG_FD_58716 | JGI IMG/M metagenome (GOLD analysis project Ga0055584, IMG submission 58716) | Pelagic marine sediment microbial communities from the LTER site Helgoland, North Sea, for post-phytoplankton bloom and carbon turnover... | ecosystem: Environmental > Aquatic > Marine >... | reverse complement strand
GTAATTCTTTTGCTAACCTAGAAGCACGATAGGGCTCTTTAAGATCAACTTTCAGCCCTATAATTTGCTCATTTCCTTTTAACGGAGCAGCATCACGAATGACAAACTGCGCATCAATCCATGTAATGTTGATTAACTCAGGATGAGCATTTACATAGGTACTGGCTTTGAATTGAAACTCTTCACTAGTTAAACTATTAGATACCCTCGCTAAATTGAGTAGTAAGATGTAATCCAGACTCCCTTTAAGACGATTACGGATATCTGTACGTATAATTTCCGTTTTATCAAGCAACTTTGCACGGTTTGCATTATTGGCTGAATAATAACTTAGTCCGATGATAACAGCACCCAGCAATATAAAAGCACCAGCAAGTGCAGCAGGCCCAGCCCATGTTAATTGTTGAACAACTTGTCGTAAAAAACAGATCAGTAGTACAACAATGATACTAACAACTAATACTGTATATTTAAGTAAAGTTAATTGCTTATTATCAACTTTTTTGGCTAATTGCCAAAGACCATTGGGTAGTTTAACGTCCACTGTTACTAAGGTGTTCTCTGTATCGTTAAATAATTGTTCATTCCCCCAAAAAGCAGGCTGATAGGTATTATTTAATCGTTTACGTAAAGCAATATCTTGTTCGTTTCCCAAACTAATTAAATCAGTTTCTTGTAAAAACTCATCCCAATCTAACACTAGAATGCTTAATCCCCAATCAGTTATGTTTTGATCCGTTTCATTTTTAATTCTAATAGGTTGACGAACTATTAAGCCTTTATTTCCTTGACGTAATGTAGCAGGTCCATAAATAGTTGGAGCAAGTGTTTGGTATGCTAAAAGCACATTAGCGTTAGTTTTAACATCATTAAATAGATCATGACCAAAAACACTTTCATTACTTGTTAAAGGGTAAATATGCGAAATAATGTTATTACGAGCCAATTGCAGACTACGCACACTTGGATCTTGCTTTAATATCGTTTGTGCAAGTACCTGAAAAGAAGATTGGTTGATATTTGGTGAGTCTTGAACATGAGACTCAAGAACATCAAGCATAAATAAACGTGACTTGATTACGTCTTCAATTTTGTCTGCTTTAATTGAGAGTTGTTGTTCAATAACACGTTTTTGTTCTTTTTCCATATCAGAAATATAATTATTACCTAGCACTAATAATAACGCGAGGATTAGTGATAGAGCGAGTAAAAACCGCAATGGAAAGCCAAAAAAGCAGCGTCGCATAACATTGAATTTTGTACTTTTTTCTTTTGATGTTTTGTCAGTATTAGGTGTTTTCAATGCTAGGCCCAAGATACAGTTTTCAGTTATCTGATTGAAATTAAAAAGCTTTTGTTTAAGTTATACAGTATGAACTAAATAAATTAAAACTTAACTATAATCATGTTTTATTTTTATAGCGGTGAACTAACTTGTCTCAACTTATTAATTATATTGATGTTAGCATTAATTCTTCTTCTTTACTTAATAACGGCTTTTTATGAGACATTAAAGTTGAACCATTAATTAATCTGATTGGTATGACTTGTCTTTAAATAGATAAAGGTTGAAATTTAAAACAACTGTCTGCGGTCTATTACGAATTCATATTACAGACTGTTTTATTTCTAACAGTTTACTGACGAGCTGTGTATTAGCTTACAACCTAACTATGTAACCTTACAGGTATATTTTAAATGATTTATGTTAAACCTTTTATTATAAGCTTATTGATTTCAATAAGCTTAATTTCCGGAGTAGCGCATGCTACCAATTTAGATAGAGAAGTAAAAACAAAACCGAAAGTAATTTTTTTTGATGTCAATGAAACGCTATTAAACCTTGATAATGTAGGGAAATCTGTGTCTAAAGCTTTAGGGGGAAGAGATGAACTTGTTCCTTATTGGTTTACAACCATGTTGCATTATTCGTTAGTAGGAAACGTAACTGGCGACTATAATAGCTTTGCAGAAATAGGGATAGCGTCATTAGAAATGATTGCAAATCAAAAAAACATCCCTCTTACCCCAGAAGAAGCGCGTAAAGCTGTACTGACCCCTTTTCGAGATTTAGCGCCACACAAAGATGTAGTTGAAGGACTAAAAAAACTTCGCGCGATGGGGTATACCATGATCACACTGACCAACTCTTCTGATGCAGGTATTGCTGCTCAATTAAAGAACGCTATGCTAGAAGAGTATTTTGATGGCTCATTAACCGTACAAAATTTAAGAACATTTAAACCTGATTTAAGTGTTTATCAATGGGCACAAAAGCAAATGAAGGTTGCTCCTGAAGATTCAATGTTAATTGCGGCTCATGCATGGGATCTTGCTGGCGCAGATAAAGCAGGTTGGCAAACAGCTTTTATTATGCGACCAGGAAAGGCACTTTATCCTTTAGCTGAGAAACCTGATTATATTGGTAAAGATCTTATTGAAATAGCAAATCAATTAAACGTTAACGCTAAAGATTAACAAATCCTATATTTTAGTGACATTCTAATGCTAAATCTGCGGGTTTGGATTTAGCATTTCTTTAGGCATTTTGTTTTTATTAATATTTCATATCTACTTTAACGTTCAAGTTAGATCAAACCCACGGGTATGTGTAGTTTATTTAACGGCTTCAACGTAAACTATGAAAATAGTTTTTAGACACAATATATAATTTGATATGAATGCTAACTCATTAATAATTCTTGATTTTGAAACAACAGGTTTATCACCTACCATGGGAGACCGAGCCATTGAAGTTGGTGCGGTTAAAATTGAAAAAGGGAATATAACCGAAAAATTTCAAGCGCTAATGAATCCTGGACGTCCGGTTAGTCCTTTTATTGAAGACTATACGGGGATTACTAATAAAATGTTAAGTCAAGCTGCGCCTTGTGCTGAGGTAATGACTGAATTTTCTGACTTTATTCAAGGACAAAACTTGGTAGCGCATAATGCTTCATTTGATAAACGCTTTTTAGATAATGAGTTTCAACGAATATCATCAAATTATGACGGTCAGTTTGCTTGCTCATTGTTAGTTTCTCGTCGGCTATACCAAGCAGCACCAAACCATAAACTAGGCACATTAATAAAATATAAAAATATCGTGTCAAATGGCAGCTTTCATAGAGCACTTTACGATGCCGAAATGACGGCAAAGCTTTGGCTAGCGATGATTGATGATATTAAGAAGCAATCAGGTGTTGATGAAGTACCGTTTTCTTTGATTCAAAAATTAGCAAAAACATCTAAATTGAATGTCAATAAGCTGCTTACTAACTGCAGTAAATACTATGCTTTATGATTATCATTTTATTTTTCAAAATAGGGTAGAGTATGTTTAGGTGTAATAGGAATATCTACAGTTGGTATGAGTAGCCTAGTCAATGAACTATTTAATAGCTTCAGTAACAATAGTCTTAGGTAATACAACTTGAAATTCACACCCTTGCTTAATTTTCGTGTTGATATCAATTGAGCCTTGCAAGCTGCCAGTCAGTATATTTCGAATAATACTTAGCCCTAAACCTGTACTACCGTCATTTCTATTTGTAGTAAAAAATGGGTCAAAAAGAACATTGATGTTCTGTTCTTGAATTCCAATACCGTTATCTATTACGGCAATATGAACTTTATCACCTAATTCTTTTGCCTTAATGGTGATTAATTTAGCTTTAATATCCATATTATCTGGAAAAGCATGAATAGTGGCATTGATAATTAAATTAGAGAGTACTTGAGCTAATTTACTTGTGCAGGTTGTTAATATAATGGGTTGTTCCGGTAATGCTAACTCTAATGATATTGATTTTTTCTTCAGCATAGGCATTAAGCTATTCGTTAGTTCGTTAAGCCAGGTAGACATAGAGAATCTACGGATGTCCTCAGTGCTTCTATCAATGGCAACGCTTTTAAAATTTTTAACCAAATCAGCGGCTCTATGCAGATTGAAAATCATTGATTTAGTGGAATTTAATATAGTGGAAATAGCTGATGTTAAGTTATCTTTTGATAAGGTTTTATTGAGAACTTTTTTATTGAGTTCATTTGATTTTTCCTCAATAACTGAGGCGCCAAGAATCGCGATACCTAACGGAGAATTTATTTCATGAGCCACGCCAGCAACTAACAACCCCAGAGAAGCCATTTTTTCTTTGGCTATAATTTCTTTTTGAGTAAGTTCTAGCTGTTTAAGCGCGGTTGTTAACGAAGACGTTCGTTCTTCTACTTTATCTTCAAGTAATTTAGTTAACAAATTAAGTTCAGATTCTCTGTCTGCTCTTTCTATTTCAGCAGATATTCTTCCTGCAAAAAGCTCAAAAATAGTGGCAACTATTTCTTGGTTAGTAATTTCTTTTTCATGTAATGCAACAATAAGCCCCATCACTTCGCCTTTAGAATTATGTAAAGGCACACCAACATATCCTTCTATATTCATGTCAATTAACAACTGATCATTAGGGTACAAATGACAAACGTCTTTGGTAAAAATACACACTGAATCATCGCTTACATCTGCACATGGTGTTGCTTCTAAAGCGTATTCAAAATTATTAGCTATTTCACCTTTAGCAACCATACTGATGGTTTTTGAGGTGTTTTTTTTGCTATTCAATCTAGCGATAAAAGTATAATCAGCGCCAATAAATTTGTTTAACTGCAAAGTTAATTCATTAAAAAAAGCCTCTCCATAAGTTGAGGAAAGACTTTTGATAATAGCAGGGAGGTTTTGCTCCAAAATACTCATATTAATTTCCTTATTTATTGAGTTAATAGTAGGTTTTCAATTGTAATCACTACATTGACTACATATAAAGCTAATAGTTTTTCAGCTGTATTTGATAAAGGCTGTTCTGTTTTTAAAATAAAAACACTTTCGGTTTTTCTTTTTGATAAATAGTAATAACCATAAATATTTTCTTTATTTATATTGCTTTTTGTTTGTAATACCTCGTTTGAAATCGCTTTAAACTCAATATGATCATGGCTATCTTCTTCAGTAAAATAGGGATGATAGGATTTAATGATAATATCCCAATTATCATTAGGTGTAGTTCCTTTAGTGTAGCCTTGTAATCCAGTTACTAGAAATTGTACGTGACCCATATTAAATATACTGGCTATTTGAGTTAAAATTCCTTTAGATAAACTCATTACATCATCTAGTTGGTTCATATTAGTTATGGCTGAAATAACCACCTCTAAACCTTTTTGATAGTTTTGAATTCTAAGTAAATCACGGTACGACCTTAAAGCAATATAGATGCTTTGTTTCAGGGTGTTAACCGTCATACTTGTCTTTTCAATATAGCCATCTATATCATAGTCTTGAAAAATGCTTTGTTCAGGCGCTAAACCGGGTTGACCTGTTCTTAATACTATACGAGTGTAGGTGTTTTTTAAGTCTTTACGTAAGTAATCTACAACTCGCAAGCCTGCATCATCTGACTCCATAACAACATCCAAGAGTACTAATGATATATCGTCATTTTCTAAGAAATATTGTTTAGCTTCAGTACCTGAATATAAACTTATGAAGTCAAGTTTTTTTTCTTCAAACAGAAAACCTGATAGCGATAATTTTGTTATGTTGTGTACTTGAGGGTCGTCATCAACAATCACTATTTTCCATACTAATTGTGATTGTGATTGTGATTTATTTTGAAGGGTATCGTCTTCAGATAACCAATCCATAGCTATTTCTTTCCTTGAATTTTATTAACTTCCATCGCTGTAGAGCGTTTTATTCTACTTTTCTATACTAACGAGTTTGTTGTCTGAAAATGCAACAATAGAATCTCTACCATTTTCTTTAGCCTGATAAAGTGCTTCATCAGCACCGTTAAAAACATCAATAGTATTAGATGTTTTGTTTGTAAAACTTGAAATACCATATGAACAAGTTATTTTTACTGTTTTATTTTTTTTACGTAATTCAAATTTTAAATTGTTCACTATATCACGTATTTTTTTGGTAATTTGAATCGCTTTCTTTAAATTGGTTTCAGGTAAAATAATGATAAACTCTTCACCGCCATAACGAGCGATGTAATCGGAAGAGCGGATATTACCTTTCAATGTTTTTCCCAAGCTTTTTAATACTTGATCACCAATACTATGACCGCAATTATCGTTAATATTTTTAAAATGATCTACATCTATCAGCACAAGCGTTAACGGCTTATCAGAGAGTAACCAGGTATTTCTTGCTTTGTTAATCGTTTGAACATAACCTTTTCGATTTCCTACCGTTGTTAACTCATCTGTTAAATTGGTTTCTTTCGCTGCATTAAGCTGGTTTTCAAGTTTTTCAATAAAGTTGGTTGCATTGCCTAGTTCATTATTTAAATTATTAATTACTTTAATGTTTTCTTCGTGATTTTGGTTTTGAGAACGAGCATAATCATTCATAATTTCAGACATTAACGAAACACTCTCATTAATGTGCTTTTGCATACCTGCAATAGTGTTTATCTGTTTTGCTTTAACCTCCATATTTTTAAACTCAGTTAACATATTAATACTGACTTGATTGGCACTACTTTTAGTTGAATCCATTATTTTGTCGATTATAGATGTTTGTTTAAAAACGCCTACAAGGTTAGCATGAATATCATTGAGCATTTCTTCTGTACTGCAACGTTCTTGTTGTAGTAATAAAACTAAATTTTTGGTTGTACGCTCTAGTAGATCAATTGATTTGAAAAATGTTCCTTTGCCATCAGATACCTTAGTGGCATCATGCAAAACACCACTAATACATTTATCATGGGGGTATGTTTGAATTAACTGCTTTGAAATAGCAACGACTTCTTTAATTAATCTTCTACTTGCTAAAAAAACATCATTGGCAACAACATCCGTTTCTTCAGTGGCTATTTGTTTATTAGAAACGACCACATTGGATGCATTTCTTATTTCGCCTAATTCATTAGCAAAATACTCTAATGCTTTAGCTGCTGCTAGCATAATTGTAGGATAAGGTTGTGCTAGTGATACTTTAGACAAAACATCAGTGATTTTTTGTGCTTGGTTAGTTGAAAGGTTGTTATTTACGCATTGATTTAATAATGATTTAAAAGTATTTAAGTCATTTTTTCGGTCTTTAATATCTTGTACATCAATGTTTCGTTGCATCTTTGTATATTGACCAACAAGTGCAGCAAACGTAAAAATAGCGTCGTTAGATTTGAACGCCTCTTGAATACTATTGACCTGATAAGCAAGTGGTCCATAGTTTGGTAAACTTTCAACAAAATAACCTAATGCACGCTTAAGCTCGATATTTGTTTTGTTGAGTAAATCTAAACCTTGATTCATTCTTTTCCTCATCCTAGAGATCCATTGAATAAAATTAGATTATAAATAGAATAATAGTACACAATATTATAAATAGAATAATAGTACACAATTGGATGGTTAATTATTACTATTACGTTAGAAAATAAAATTATTTTTGGTAAACAATAATAATCATTGTTAACTGCTCCAGCAGATACCACTTAATCGGTGTTAATGATTAACTTACTCTTTATGATTAAGTTATGTTTTAAGTGATTGAAAAGAATAATTAAATAGTATTTACTAAATACTATTTAATAAATACTGCTAATAACTAATGATATTAAGTTTGATCATGTTTTTTTGAAGCCTACTTAAATAATGTGTGTAGTTTATCTAAATGTCAACTTATACATTAGAGTCTGTTGATCTTTTGTATTAGGCAGGCTGAAATCAACCACTAAAATTTCTTTACCAGTATTCATTTTAATAGTTTTTAGTTTTATTTCGTTCGTTGTTACTGCAAATATTAATAACCTCTCCAAAGCCAAAGCCAAAGCCAAAGTCGCTGTCTATGTTGTTATCAATAACGAAATTAGTCGCTCTAGTGATGATTGATGGCCGCAGTGTTTATATGTTACGTTTTATCAAGGAAAAATAGATAATGCGGCTATACTTTTCTGTTATGCTAAGTTTAATTATTACGCCCATAGTTCATTGGTTATTTATTCTGATGCAAATCCGCTTTTTCTTATTCATTTTACTGTTTTTTATATCGTCACTTGCATCGGCTAAAACATTGTCAGTCGACGTTTCAGACAACTTACCGCGTCACATCCAAAAAAACATTATCGCTTATTTAGGTACTTTGCCAGAAACTAACCTTGAGCGAGAAGTATTTGTTTTTACAGCCAAAAGAAAAGCATTAAATGCCCTTAACGCGTTAGGATATTATCGTGCATCGGTTACTAGCTTAGTCAATAAATCTAAAGAGGACGATACATGGGCTCTTTCAATTACTGTTGTTTTAAATCAGCCCACTTTAATAAGTAACCTACAGGTTACTATTACAGGGGAAGCTAATAACGATACTGCTTTCTCTGAATTTGTTCGTAAAATTCCTATCGTAAAAGGAGATGTTTTACATCATGGTATTTATGAGAAAGTAAAAGAAGACTTAGCTTCTCTCGCTTTAGAACGAGGATATTTTGAGGGGAAATTCACTCAGTCTTCTATTGCAATACATAAAGATTTAAAAACGGCAGATATAATTATTAGTTTTGAAAGTGGCCCTCGTTATCAATTTGGTGATATAAACTTTAATTATTTAGAAATTAATGAGGATGTCTTAAAATCGTTAAGTTCATTTAAAAAGGGAGATTTTTACCAACAAAGCTTATTACAAAATTTACAAAACGAATTAGATGAAACGCAATACTTTAGTCATGTGATTGTTCGGCCTGATACGGACAATGCATTAGATACTCTATTGCCTATTGATGTCTCGTTACAAAAAGCGAAGCAACACCAGCTAGATTTTGGGTTAGGTTACTCAACAGATACTGAGGAAAACTTTTCTTTTGGGTGGAAAACGCCTCTGGTTAACCGTTACGGGCATCGACAAGAAATGAAATTGTCCTACTCAAGAATCAATCCAACGGGGTATTTTACCTACAGTATTCCGTTAACACACCCCAATGATGACCTACTACAATTTAAAGCATTATTAGAAGAAGATGAATTTGCAGATTTAACCAGTACCTTTTATTCTTTTCAAATAGGTCGAGTTTATTTCGACGATGATCTTTTGCGTCAGCCTTACTTAAAGTACCTTACAGAAGAGTGGGACAACGATGGTACGTCTGAAAATGCAAGCTACTTTATTCCAGGATTTACTTGGTCAGATAAATCATGGAAAGGATCTATTTTGGATCCCCGTGAAGGCTTTCGTCAATATTATAATTTGGAAGGAAGTTATGAAAAAATTTACTCTGAAACTACATTTTTACGTTTTAATGCGCGTTGGAAATATGTTTCCTTGCTTGCGCCTAAGCATCGTATAGTTACAAGAGCCGAAATAGGTTATATCCTCGTTAAGAGTGATGTAGAGGCGGAGTTGTCACCTTCACTTCGGTTTTATGCGGGTGGTGATCAGAGTATTAGAGGTTTTTCTTATCAATCAATAGGCCCAACAACAACACTTACACAGGAAGATAATGCAGGGAAGGAAATAGTTACCGGGGGAACTAATATGATAGTGGCTAGCATGGAGTATCAATATTACTTTTCTAACGAATGGCGAGGTGCGTTATTTACTGATGGCGGTAGCGTCAACAATACCGACAAATTAGAGTTTGTTTACTCTATTGGAACAGGAATTCATTATATTTCTCCCATTGGACCTATCCGTTTTGCGCTTGGTTATCCAATCAGTGAAGATAATCCGTCGTGGCATCTTCATTTTAGTATTGGAGCAGATTTATGACATATAAACGTGCTAGTTTTGCAGTAATGGTTGTATTGACAGGCTTGCTCTGTTTTTTCGCTATACTCTTTTCAACACCTTGGGGAACTCAATTTACTTTTTTTTTATTGGGTAAGACTTCGTCTTTGGAAATAGAGTATCGAAGTGGCGCTCTATTACATGATTTACGACTTAATCAGCTCACACTTAAAAATAATGATGTGGCTGTTGAGGTAAAAAAAGTTCGTTTACAACTTCATTTATTATGCTTGTGGAAAAAACAATTGTGCATTGATGAATTAAGTGCTGGCTCTCTTCAGGTTAATTTAAAGGCAAGCAGCTCAACTTCTTCTGACGAGTTTGCTAAAGATATTATTGTTCCCACATTTTTTTCATGGCCATTTACTGTAACAATCAAAAAATTGTCGTTAGCAAAAGTTAATATTACCAACCAAAATTTAGCGATTAATTTAATTGACTTTTCTAGCGCACTCTCAATTAATACGCGTGCTATAAATATTGAAAAATCAATGTTGGCTTCCGCAATTATTAATGTATCTGAAAAATCATTAACGGCTCAACCTATTTTGCCAGTTCAAGCACCGTTGCTAGTTCAGTCAACGCTGCCAACTCAGCCTACAATTCAGAAAAGTATTACTCCTTGGCCTTTAGCGCAACTTCCTAAAGTGTATTTTCCTTTTTATTTAACACTAAAATCATTTGCTGTTTCATCGTTAACGGTTAATGACGTAACACAAAAAAAGAATAAAACGAGATTAAAAATAGAAAATTTTCTTGCGAGTCTTTCTTGGTTTAAAACAACACTAAGGGTTGAAAACTTATCATCAAAAATAGCGATGGTGGATGACTTATCTTTAATAAGTAATATATCTACCCAAGGTAAGGTTGATCTTACTGCGCCATATACTATTGATTTAACACTATCGAATTCGATTACCCGTAATGAAATACAGCCGCTACTGAATGACTCTGTGCAGCAAGTCGTCATTAAAGGCGATTTATCACGCTTAGTAGTAACAGCGAGTAATCAAGGCGTATTAGCATTAAGTGCAGAAGGTACCGTTGATATGACAGATGCTAATTTGCCTTATAAGTTAGCAACAGAGGTGACAAAATTTAGCTTACCTAATGATATCACTAACATTGTTACACCTACCTTGTTTTCATTTATTAGCCAGGGAGATATTAACCAACAAGCCATTGAACTTAGTAGCGAGTTTAGTGGCTTGGGTTACCAAGATGTTGCTATTGAGCTCGCGGCAAGTATGCATAAAAACACGCTTAAAATTGAGACTTTATTTCTTCGAGATATCAATGCCGATAATATGATTGATATGACAGGTGAATTACAATTAGGGAGTACGTTATCATGGAATATTAACGCTAACTCTTCTGGCCTGACATTACCTAATATTGACAAACGTTTATCGGGGCGGGTACAAGGCTCTATTAACAGTAGTGGGTTTTGGCATAAGGATGATAATAGTGATGCTAACGCTAGTGATAACGATAATAAATGGGCTCTAAGCTTTGTCGATTCAGTGATTAAGGGTGACGTTAATGGTATAGAACTCAACGTAGAGGCGAATGTTGACCTAAATGATAAAGGAGAGTTAGCACCGAGTGAGCTAGCGCTAAATTATGGCGATTTAGTGCTTAACCTTAAAGGGTATAGTGATGATGAATGGCATGTTGATGGTGTAGCAAGCCTTGGTAATATCAACTCATGGGTACAAAACATTGAAAGTGGTGTAAAGGCAAATGTTGATATCTCAGGCTCTATTAAAAACCCTGAAATAAATTTACTAGGTGAGTTTTCAAATGTTTTCAGTGCTGATCTAACCAGTGATACTGTACATTTTGAAGCAAAATATCATCCAATGAATAACCATGAACATCAAATGACTCTTGCTAGCTCACAGGTGAATTTCAAAGAATACACCATGACTAATATTAATATTTCTAGTCAAGGTGATTTAAACCAACAACAACTCAACGTAAACTGGCTTGGAGATTCATCAATTGATATGTCAGCAGAGAGTTATTATTCACCGGTTAGTGGGCTAATAACATTACAAACACAAAATGCTGAATTTTCATTTGGAGAGCATTTTTTCAAATCGACTAAACCGATTAAATTACGGTATGAAAAAGAACAAAATACGTTGGCAATTAATCAACATTGTTGGTTAGACGGTTTTTCTCAATTATGTTTAAACGATGATAGCGTTATAAGCGCTGCTCAAGGAAAATTGTTTCTTGCACTTAAAATAGATATGGAGTTGATAAAACCACTTATACCTCAAAATCTTCTTTTAGACACAAGGGTCGATGGAAATGTTGCTATCGCTTGGCAACAAAATAGTACTCCATCAGTTGATGCAAAATTGTTTATCAATAAAGGGAATATACAGCTAAACAAAGAGGGGAAATTACGTAAATTAGCCGATTGGAAAGAAGGCGAATTAAACTTACAATGGCTTAATAATGTCGCGCAAGGGAATATAACGTTGTTACCTTACCTTGATACTACCGAAGCTAATACCGAAATTTTAAACGCAGGTGTTAACATTTCATTTGTTGATAAGCGAATAGCAGAGAGTAATATCATTGATAGCCATATCACGATTAATAACTTTGACTTATCACCTTTACAAGTTTTTATACCAGAGCTCTCTTTATTTGAAGGATTATTAAACACTAAACTTACTGCAAAAGGCGCGCTAGGAAATCCTAAAATAAATGGTGAAATAACACTCGCTAATGGCCAAGCGAATATTTTAGGTAATATTAATGCATTAGAAGACATTAAGCTGGCGCTAAGTTTTAATGGACAGCAAGCCGTTGTTTCGGGTGGTGTGAATATAAATAAAGTGGCAGCAAACCTTACGGGAAATTTTGATTGGAAAGATGATTTACAAGGAAGTTTTGACTTTAATGGAGAATCTATAAATTTAGCTGTTCCTCCTGAACTTACCTTAACGGTTTCACCACAAATTAAAGCACAAATAACAGCGTCAGATGTTAAGTTATCAGGTCGTGTTGAAGTGTTAAAGGGTAAGTTGTCTGTAAATCAATTACCTGAAGGTAGTGTTAGTTTAAGTACAGATGCAATTATTGTTGATGATAAAGGCGAGCAAATAACAACTGAAAAACCGTTTAATGTATCTACAAATATTCGAGTGATCATTGCTGACGCATTTAAAGTTGAAGGACAAGGGTTTGTGGGGCGTCTTGGCGGCGAGTTACAAGTAAGGCAGCAACCACGACAACCTTTACAGTTGTTTGGTAGTTTAAAAGTACCTGAAGGTCATTACAGTGCATACGGACAAGATTTATCAGTGTCAAAAGGGAATATTTCTTTTAATGGTCCAGCGACTAATCCTTATATATCAATGCAAGCAACACGCAGTATTGAAAAAGAGGATGTTGTCGTAGGTATTGATGCGACAGGGCTAGCGAATAGCTTACAAGTAAAATTGTTTTCAACACCAAGCATGCAACAATCAGAAACTTTGTCATATTTAGTTAGAGGGCGAGGATTAGATGCTGAAACAAGCAGTAGTAACGCGGCAATTGGTGTTGCGTTAGGTACGGCAATAACCAATTTTTCAGGCGTACTTACCCAGCTAGAAAAATTACCTTTGGTCAATAAACTTGAACTTGATGGTAGCGATGACCAAGCATCTATCGCAGGTTATTTAGGTGATAAAGTTTATATTAAATATGGTATTGGAATAACAGAGCCAATTAATGAACTGACGGTAAGATTTTATTTTTTAAGTCGACTGTGGGTTGAGACGGTGTCAGGTTTAGAAAATTCAGCTAATATTTATTATTCGTTTGATATTGAATGATAGCTTTGATATGAATGATACTGTTGAGCTATTAGATAGATTGTGTGCTAAATAAATAAATAAATAAATAAAT
>Ga0055584_100004490_pt1 | contig 13696 bp, 10 predicted proteins | sample OSDHelmetaG_FD_58716 | JGI IMG/M metagenome (GOLD analysis project Ga0055584, IMG submission 58716) | Pelagic marine sediment microbial communities from the LTER site Helgoland, North Sea, for post-phytoplankton bloom and carbon turnover... | ecosystem: Environmental > Aquatic > Marine >... | reverse complement strand
GGGCGCCATTGACCACCTACGTACCGCTGTCGCCCGTGCGCCACGGATCCTGGACTATCGGTTAGAGCTTGCCCAGGCCTACGAGGCCAACGGGCTGAATCGCAACGCAAACCGCGAGTTTTTAGCAGCTCAGCGAATCGACGGCTCCAACGACCAGGCCAAGGCTGGAGTCAAACGCACTCGTTAAGCGTCGATAAGCCTACGTTTCGCAACGCTCCTGCCACGATGCGGCCCTGGATTGGCCCTCTGGCTTAAGCGCTTGGGCGCAACAGGAGACGTGCATGCCTGGAACAGTGGTCGTTGGCGCCCAGTGGGGCGACGAAGGCAAGGGCAAGATCGTGGATCGTTTGGCTTCTATCGCGGAGCTGGTCGTTCGCTTTCAAGGTGGCAACAACGCTGGGCACACCCTTGTGGTGGAAGGGGAAAAGGTCGTCTTACACCTTGTTCCATCCGGCATTCTGAACGCCTCCGCGCTCTGTGTGATCGGCAACGGGGTGGTCTTGGATCCGCTGGTGCTTCAGGGGGAGTTGGACAAGCTGGACAAGTCTGGTCGCCGGATCGGGCCGGCTCGCCTGCTGATCTCTAGCGGGGCCCATGTCATCCTGCCGTGGCACCGCGTATTGGACGGGTTGCGCGAGGCTGCGCTCGGGGAGGGGGCCATCGGTACCACCCGAAAAGGCATCGGTCCGGCTTATGAGGACAAGGTTGCCCGCCGAGGGCTCTCCGCCGGCGAACTCTGTGACCCGGAGCGGATCCGGCTGCATGTGCAGACTTGGCTACCTGAGAAGAACCGAATGATCGTGGAGTGGTACGGGGGTGAGCCCTTGGACCTGGAGTCGGTCACTGAGGAACTCGTGGCTGCTGGGCAGGCGCTCACTCCTTTCATTGGAGACGCAGTCAGCCGTGTCCATGAGGTCTTGGAGCGTGGCGGTGAGGTGCTCTTCGAGGGCGCTCAGGGCACTTTCCTGGACATTGACCACGGTACCTATCCGTATGTGACCTCTTCGAACACGGTGGCCGGTGCTGCCTGTGCGGGAGCTGGCGTCGGTCCCAAGGACCTGAACCGGGTGATCGGTGTGCTCAAGGCGTACACGACCCGCGTCGGTGCAGGACCCTTTCCTTCCGAGGTTGACGGGCCCGTTGGTGAGCGACTGCGCGCCGTTGGACGCGAATTTGGAGCCACCACTGGGCGACCCCGCCGGTGCGGCTGGTTCGATGGTGCTTTGGCCAAGCACAGCGCACGTCTCAATGGTCTGACGGAGATCGCGTTGACCAAACTCGACGTATTGTCTGGAATGGAGGAGCTGAAGATCTGCGTAGCGTACGAAGGTGAGAGCGGCGTTCCTGCTGGCGGCCAGGCCATGGATCAAGTCGTCCCGGTCTACGAGAGCATGCCAGGCTGGTCGGAGGATCTACGAGGGGTGACGAATTGGACGGATCTTCCATTAAGCGCGCAGGCCTATGTTCTGCGTCTGGAGGAGCTTGTCGGCGTTCCGGTGCGCACAGTTTCCACCGGTCCAGGCCGCGAGGAGACCTTCGAACGTTGACCACCAGCTGCCTAGTTGTTAACTGTCGTCGCGGCTGGGCCGCTAGCTCAGTAGGTAGAGCACCGGCCTTTTAAGCCGAGGGTCACAGGTTCGAGTCCTGTGCGGCCCACCACCCTCTTTGACCCCATCGTCTAGTCTGGTCCAGGACACCGGGTTTTCATCCCGGCAACACGGGTTCGAATCCCGTTGGGGTCACTTCTAAGCCCTCCCTTCGGGGAGGGCTTTCTTGTTTCCACCCTGGGAACTCGCTTCGGCCATGGGACGGGTGCATTCGGCGCTTCGGTGGTGCCCGGAGTCTGAGCTACTCGGTCGATCTCAGAGCATCTGGCACCGCTTTGACGCAACCAGCTTTTTCGACTGCGTTAGCTCCTGAATAGCCCAGGAGAACTCATGGCCCGTCACCTCTTGTCCCTTGCCGAACAGACCCCCGAAGAGCTCCGCAATCTCTTGGACCTGGCCCGCCAGATCAAGTTGAATCCTCGTGCCTTTTCGCAAGCCTGCGCCGGCCAGACCCTGGCCATGATTTTCCAGAAGCCGTCGTTGCGCACCCGGGTCAGCTTTCAAACGGGAATCTACCAGCTCGGCGGACAGGGGATCTACCTTGGCCCGACCGACATCCAACTGCATCGTGGCGAGTCCATCCCCGACACTGCCAAGGTGCTTTCCCGCTACGTAGACGGCATCATGGCGCGCGTCTTTGACCACGCCCACTTGGAGCAGATGGCGGAGTTTGGAGACATCCCCATCATCAACGGCCTCTCGGATTTGCTGCACCCGTGCCAAGTGCTGGCCGACCTGCTTACGATCGAGGAGAAGAAGGGTGGCTTGAAGGGACTGAAGCTGGCCTATGTTGGCGACGGCAACAACATGGCCCACTCTCTGTTGTACGGCGGCGCCCAGTTCGGCATGACCGTCTCCATCTCCCATCCCCGAGGCTACGCACCCGATGCCGAGGTCGTGACGCGCGCCCGTGAGATCGCCGCTTCCACGGGGGGCGCTGTCCAAATCACGGAAGATCCTGCCGAGGGAGTAGCCGATGCAGATGCCGTCTACACAGACGTCTGGGCCAGCATGGGTCAGGAGGCAGAGGCCAAGGAGCGTAACGACCGTTTCAAGGGGTTTGAGGTCAACGGTGAGCTCATGTCGAACGCCCGTCCTGACAGCATCTTCCTGCATTGCCTGCCGGCGCACCGTGGCGAAGAAGTTTCGGCCGAGGTCATTGACGGCCCGCGCTCCGTGGTCTTTGACGAGGCAGAAAACCGGCTGCATGCTCAGAAGGCTGTGATGGTGCGCCTGATGGGCCACTGAGAGAGGAGGCACTGTCCCTTCAGGCTCGAGGTGGCTATGATGGGGACAGCACGGAGGCCCACATGGAGCGCGTCAGCGTCTACGAAGTCGGTCCCAGGGATGGGCTCCAAAACGAGGCGACTACCCTGTCTACGCAAACCAAGCTCTCGTTCATCGAGCGCTTGGTTGAGGCTGGGGTCCGGGACATTGAGGTCTCGAGCTTTGTGCGGCCTCGTTGGATCCCCCAGCTTGCGGATGCCGACCATGTCGTCGCAGGGCTGCCACGGGTCGACGGTGTGACCTACTGGGGCTTGGTGCCCAACAAGCGGGGCTTGGACCGTGCGGTCAGCGTGGAGATGGAGGCGATTGCAACCTTCATGTCCACCAGCGAGACCCACAACCTCAAAAATGTGAACCGCAGTACAAGAGAGTCCCTGCTTGCCCTACGCGAGGTCATCGCGGACGCACTTGAGCAGGGAATGCGGGTTCGCAGCTATCTGAGCACCGTGTTTGGCTGTCCTTACCAGGGCAAGGTTGACCCCCGGTGCACTGTGGACTTGGCCGGCGAGCTTCTCGCTGCTGGTGCCGAGCGCATCTCTTTGGGCGATACCACTGGCATGGGCAATCCGCGGCAGGTTCAAACCATCCTGCGGATGCTCCAGGACGATGGCATCTCCCCTGACCAGATAACCCTGCACATGCACGACACCCGCGGCACCGCCTTGGCCAACATTCTGGCCGGTCTGGAGGCAGGTGTTCGACAGTTTGACACCTCCGTGGCCGGACTTGGAGGCTGTCCCTATGCACCGGGTGCAAGCGGCAACGCGGCAAGCGAAGACTTGGTCTACATGCTCCACGAGATGGGCTACCAGACGGGGGTCGACCTGGACAGGCTAGCCGACGTGGGCCTGTTCGTCGAAGACGCCTTGGGTCGGGAGCTGCCCGGTCGCTATCACCTGGCCCATCGTGCTCAGTCCAGCGCAGCCAAGGCCCTCGAGGCCTAATGGCGCAGGCCTTTCTTAAGATTGTCGCGGGTTCCAAACAGGGCCTCAACGTACCGCTCCCCAGCGATGGCCCGCTTGTTATCGGGCGACGTGGGGGCGACTTGGTCCTCGAGGACGCAATGATCTCGGGCAGGCATCTGGAGATTCGGCTTCGGGATGGTGGTTGGCATCTGCGGGACTTGGGTTCGACCAACGGGACGATGGTGGACGGACGCTTGGTCCGAGACACGGCTCTGCGGCCCGGTGCCGAGATCACCCTGGGAAGCACCCGGTTGGTTCTCTTCCTCGCCGAGGACAACGAGACCGACGGCGGAGGCGCCAGCCCACCTTCGCAACTCGAGATCGCTTGGCTCTTGGACGAAGAACTGGTGGAGCTGAAGGGTGCCAGCGACAAGACGGGAACGCCTGGCGATGTCATTGGCCAGGACCTGCGCCTACCTCCCGGAATCATCGCCGTGCTCGAGGTTGTTGCTGGTCAAGACGCCGGCAAGGTCTTCCGCTTCACGCGAGGTAACGTCACCATCGGGCGCAAGATGGGGGAGATTCCGCTTTCCGACCCCGAGGTCAGCCGCCGGCACGCTGTGCTGGAGCTCTTTGGTCGCGAGATGGTCTTCCTACGAGATTTGGGCTCCACCAACGGGACCTTTCACAACGGCCGCAAGGTCGGGGTGACCCGCATCCGCAGCGGCGACACCCTGGGTGTGGGCAAAACCGTGATGAAGCTGAACGTCAAACGCTGACGGGCGTCTCAGCGCTTCTTCTCTGCCGCCCACCACCGGCGCCAAGCCTCGATGTGCTGGCTGCGGCTTCGACCTTCTGCAAAGTCGTAGCCAACGGTTTTTCTGAGTGCGACCAATGCAGCGTCTACTACTGCAGTATCGGCGTCATCGAGTGTCTTGACCAAGGCGTCGATGGAGGAGGAGGCTGCGATCTCACCGAGCGCATTGACGTAGTGCACGCGAACCCACAGGCTCTGTTGGCGGTAGAAGTTACTTGTGTCTCGGAGGGCGGCTTCCAAGGCTGGAGCGGCCGCCTGATTTCCGATTAAGCCCAAAGCGTCGGCCGCTGCGCCTCGCACCATAATGGCGGGGTCAGTGAGCAACTCAGCGACCCGAGCGCTGGTGTCGGCGTAGCCAAGATCGCCCAATCCACCTGCTGCAGCGGCTCGCATGGCGGGCATGGGGTCATCACAAAGCTTTAGCAGTGCCTGCTTGGCCTGAGGAGAGCGGGTGTGCCCAAGGGCTCGGGCCGTCACCCAGCGCTGACGGGCATCCCCACTCTGGTTGAAGAGCAGGGTTTCCAGTTGGTGTCGGTCTGCTTGGTAGTCCCGGGTCAGCTGGTTGAAAGCTGCCCGCCGCTGCTGTTCCGAGATGTCCGGGTTGGCCGCGGCGACCACGGTGTCCTCTATGGCAGAAAATGCCAGTGAGCAGATCAGGAGGAAAGTCAGCATAGAGGAAGGTGCCTAATAGGTGAGCTCAGAATTCATAGGCGATACGGGACTGTACTGTCCACACCTGGTCATCGGCGGCCAGACCCCAAACATCATTGGGGACACGGTCACTGACCTGAGCATAGGCGCCTTCAAGGCTGAAGCGCATCTGTTCCTGGAAATCGATCTTTAGCGCCGCATCGACCTCCCAGCCCAAAATGGCAGACTCGGAGTCTTCCGCCTTGGCGATCACCGCGCCGTCAGGCCGGTGGGGGGCCGCGACCAAGAACGCTGCGTGTAGGTTCCAGCCAGGAATCAGTTGATAGCGAACCTGTGGGAAGAGGTACTTGGAGTTGTACACGCCCCCGTTGGACCAGAGCCCGTCGGCCGCATCGCCCCACTGGTAGCGGCTGACGCGGGACAGAATCTCTTCATAGAGAATCAGGCCGACGTTGTAGTCGGACTGAAAGGACCGGCCAGTGAAGTTGGCGTCGGTGTATTGGTCATCACCGCTGGCAATGCCGCCTTCGAGGGTGATGTCCAGGCCTGGGGTCAGATACCCGGTGCGCGCGGCCGCACCCCAGATGTTGACTTTCTTGGCCAGGGGATCGGTCTCTCCGTAGTCTGGCAGTGCGATTGCACGGCTTTGACCCAGAATGGCGTAGCCCTCGGACTCCACGTACATCCAGCGCTGGCGAAGCTTGGTGTGCGCATCCATCACCCAGATGCTGGAGTCGGTCTCGCGCTGGTGGCGGTTGAAGGCCAGCCCTCCAAGGGAAAAGTCGGTGCTGTTTCCACCCCAGTCGAGATCCTCGCCACGGTAGGCGAGTACGTAGGCGATCTGCCAGACATCATCGTCATTGTCTGTCCACCAGTTGTCCCGGCGCTGGCTGGGATCCCGCTCCTCGGTCCAGTCGTTGTCCGCATCGTCCGCGCATCCATCATCTGGATCGCTTGGATTGCAGCGGGTGCCGTAGTACTGCTTCAGAGGATCCTCGACCAAGCGATCGATGCCGACTGCGAAGATCAGCGGCAAGTCAGCATTACCAACGCCAAAAGCGGCCTGTGTGATGGCCAGGGGCTTGGTGGCGAACATGATCCGGTCAAAAGTAGAGCCATTGTATGCCTCTCCCCAGTTGTTCCGGAAACCGTTGCCGTCGTTTGCGAGCAGGCCCATCCCCCAGTGCGATGCCATGCGGCCGACCAGGACCGTGCCCGCTGGCGTGGAGAACTTGGTCCATGCGCGCTGAACCGCGAAGTTTTGACCTGGCTGGCCATCTACACCGGTGTTTCCGCCGGTTCCTGCAAACACAGCAGTGCTGGAGAGGTCTTCGTTGTCACCCATAAGAGTGTTGTTGAAGGCCTCTGCTTGCATGAAGAATGTGGCCCGGTCCGAAAAGTTGATGCTCGGGCGAAGCTGCAAGCGTTGGGTGGAGTAGCGGCCTGCGCCAGACTCATCGCGCCAGCGTTCGGAGCTTGGATCGTAGAGTCCACTGAAGTGATGAACTCGAAGGCGGTAGTAGCCCTCCAAGGTCAGGGTCGTGTCCCCGTCATCGGAGGTGACCTCGACCGCGCCGGCCAAGCTTGTGAGCATGAATGCACCGAGCAACATCGCCTACTCCTCGTTTTCTTCGCAGGAAACCAGGCAGCTCTCAGGGTAGACAACACCGCCCTCAAAGCCCACGTAGGCGTTCGCGATGTTGATGCTGTCAGGAATGATGACCAGGTCGGTTGTGCCGCGCAGCTCGTGCTCTGTGCCGTTCCAAGTCCAGACCTCGATGGTTAGCTCGCTTTCTGGCACGTTGGCGATGATCCACAGGCCATCGTCCGAGGTCCACTCCTGGTTCTGATCCGGGAATTCGTTCTGGAAGTAGAAAACGTCTTGGTCTTCCAAGTAGTCGCCACCCTTCTCACGGGCGATCACCTGGGCAAACTCCACAGGGTCGCCGTCGCGATCGCAGCCATAGACCGTGCCGGCTACCACACCCTTGCCCGGGGCGACCACGACGCCCAAGAGACCTGGAATGAGCTGATAGGTCAGGGTGGACACCGAGTTGAGGTCGTCGCTGATGCTGGCGCCGGGGGGCATCACGTTGTGGGCCTGGATGGTGAGTACGGTCTCTTCCAGGTCTGGGTCGGTATAGGTGGAGTAAGTGTAGGGGTCGCAGGTACGTGCCACTCCCGTCACGATTCCTGACTCGTCAGAGACCACCATCTGGTCGGAACTTCCTGCTATGTAGAGGTCACTCCAAAAGAACTCGGTCGTAGCCTCTTCAACAGGCACATCGTCTTGGAAGTCCAAGACCACGCCAGTCATGGGAACCTCGGCCTGGCAGCTGACGTCAGGAACTTGAACAGGCCACTCCGAGTCAGGCGTGTGGCAGTCGCCCAAGTCGATGCCAGACTCGGCAACAGGTGCTTCGGAGACGAATATCTCCTTCTCGAAACGGGTCAGTTCGACGACGTTTGTGTCGTCTTGGGCATCCTTTGCGCAGGCGAAAAGGGCGAGTGTCATCAGCATGGGGTCCTCCACAGGGCCTCGCTTGATACGCCTCTGAGTACCGCCCTGTCAAGAACCCGGTGAGAAGTCCAGGCCTCGGCGTACATCCTGGGTGTAGTAGCCCTCCAGTTGACGCACAAGGTCCAGCATCTCTTCAGACATCTGGTCAGGCAGCACCGGACAGAGAACAAAGACCAGATCTCCGGGCCTCTGCCGCCCTTGGCCTGGGGCTCCCCTGCCTCGGACGCGGATGCGGGTTCCCCTGTCACTGCCGGTAGGCACGATGACTTTGAACAGCCCCAGTGGGGTCTGCACCTCGATCCGACCGCCCAACATGGCTTCGCCGATGGTCACAGGAACATCGATTTCCAGATCTTTTCCTACCTGGCGCAGGGGACCCTGTCCGCGCACCCGGATCTCCAGGAGAACATCCGCTACGCCGGCTTGGCTCTGACCGCCTTGGCCGCGCAGGCGCATCTTTGCACCGTCGTCGGTCCCCGGGGGCACTTGGACGCGCAGGGTCACTTCCTCCATCCCACCGATGCGAGTGGGGCGCATAAAGCTCACCCTGACGTCTCCTCCTTGCAGCGCCACCAAGGGGCTGACATCCACACTGCAGCGCAGCTCAGTTGAGGAAGGGGTTCGGGCGCGCACTCGGCTGCTGTGGGGTGAGGTCGAAGGCCTGGACGGGGCAGGGGTTGGGTTTTGGGGAGGGGTGCCGTAGTAGGGACCTTGGACCCGGGTCGGCTCGCGTCCGGGAACGGGTGTGCCATATGCGGGACGGGCTCGTCGGGTGTCCGTGTCGTAAAAGGGCCCTTGAGACCTGTCCTTGGGCGCTTCGGGAGTCGCTTTACGTGCTCCGTCGAAGTGGCCGCCCAGGATGTCGTTCAACGACACGTCGGCGCCGTAGGCACTCTTACCTGTGGTGCGTGAATTCCGGAGACGAGCGAGTTCGGGATTAAACCCCACGGCTAAGCCGTCGTACCCAAACTCATCGTATAGGCGACGCTTTTTGGTGTCTGCGAGTGCGGCGTACGCTGCACTGGCTTCTTTAAAAATACTCTCGGCGCGCGCGTCCCCGGGATTGCGATCGGGGTGATGTTTGCGCGCTATTGTTTTGAAGGCCTTCCGGAGTTGCCCCGGTGTGGCGTCCCTTGGGATACCCAGCACCTGGTAGTAGTCGCGCATCAAGGGCTCCAGGAGAGAAGGGCCTTGGCCGCATCCGTCAGGATCGGCTCGGTGTCAGGACCGAGCGAGTTGGTCTCTTCGTAGTGGTGCCCCTCCGCTTCGTCCAGGTAGGGCGTGTCTGGATGGGTCTCAAAGTTGTAGCTTGGGATGATGTAGCCGAGCTCATCGTTGCCCAAGCCGATCACCCAGCGTTGGGTGCCCGGGATCGCCTCGATGAGGTAGGGCGCGCTCGGGGCCGAGTCCAGGTCGGGTGGATTCGGGTTGTCCGCCTGAACCAAGTCGTAGAGTGGCGTTCCGGTCATGCTGCCGTCGTAGCCGCCGATCACGGCCTCGGGCAGGATCTCACCGGGCATGGTCAGCATGCTTAGTGGGCCGAGCTGAATCAGGTTGATCTCCGTGAGCACCATGGGTTGGTTGCTCGAGTTCGCGGGCTGGTCCGGATCGTAGTCGTAGAGGGTGCGGGGCAGGGTGCCGATCAGGAAGAGGGCGGTGAACGCAGTGTTGACAACGGGCAGCTTCAGGGACTGGGCGCGTACCGAGAGCAGCGCGTCGGTGTCCAGGACCTCGCCCCCTTGGGCAGCCTCGACAGCCATCTCGCCGAGTAGGGTTCCGACTGCTTCGGTCTTTGGAAATCCAGCTTCGCTGTAGATGTTGCCGTCTGGTGTCTCGACGTCCATGCGGAGGGTGGTCATCATGCCGCCCACCATGCCCTGCATGTAAACGGCCACGCCGCCCAGGCCTTCCGTCTGGTAGGCGTCCCAGGTGGAGCCGTTCTCGACGGTCTCCCGCAGCGCGTCCACAAAGTCGGAGCTGATCAGCAGGTTGTCGTCGCCTAAGGTCTCTGGATGACACGCCCAATGCACGACCGTTGCAATGGTCTTCCCTTGCTCGTCTTGGAGCCAGAGGCTGCCAAGTTCTTGAGGGATTACGACGGGATCGCGCGTGTCGCGGATGACGTTGGCGATTCCGTCTGGGTGGTAGTCGGCGGCTTGAACGGCGCCCAGTCTGGCCTCGCCGACGGGGCGTAGCTCTGAGATGGCTTGCCGCACGCTCTCGGCGATGCCCGCGCGGACTTGTTCTACATAGAAGTCTTGATACCCACTCTTGCCGAAGGCTTTGCCCCAGAGGCCCATTGTGTCGGGCCCCTCGTGGGTGTGCGTCGAGCTGACCAATAGGTGGTCGACCTGCAGGTTCTCGGCGGCCAGAGCCTCACGCACTTTGATGACGTCCTCGTTGAAGAAACCAACAAGATCCACGCTCACCAGCGCGACCCGGGTGCTCCCGCGCTCCAGGATCACCGTGCGGGCCCAGAGGTCATCGTGGATGCCCTGGGCTGGGTGCCCCACCGAAAACCCGCCCATCCACATCGCAGTGAAGCTTCCGTCTGCCTCTCCCTCATCAGGGCCAGGGTAGCCGGGGTCCTCGGGGCAGAGGCGGTCGCAGCCGCAGTCCGCGTACTCGTCTTTGGAGACTTTGTAGCGCTGATCACCGTCCAAGTCGGTCCACGTCTCGAAGCATTGTGGCGTGATGCTTACTGCTGCGGCGCCCGCCTGGAGTGGACCCTCGGCGTCCTCACAACCGGCGTCTCCTGGGCAAACCAGATCGGGGCGGTTCTCATCGGCCGTTTCAGCTGTGCTGTCCTTTTGGCAGGACAGACTAAGCATGAGCAGCAGAGACACAGGAGCTCCAGGGTGGGACGCAAGGCGTGGGAAGGTGCATTCTGCCACCCTGAATGTCAAGGTAGCCGAGAGGCGTCGCTCGCATCCCCCGTCAACAGCGTGTAGACTGAAGGGGACGCAGTTGCCCGTTGCCTGCGATGGAGACGTGATGCGCCCTGTCCGATTCCCTTCTTTCCTCCTCGCCTGCCTAAGCCTGGGTGCATTAGCGAGCATCGCTTGCGTGGAGCGGGACGACCGCTTCAACAATCTTCCAGTCTCGGAGAGCGACGCGGACGCAGATGCAGACGCAGACACGGATACGGACACAGACGCAGACGCAGACGCCGATACCGATACTGATACCGATACCGACCCGGCTGAGGACTTGGACGATCCCGGCGATGTTGTCACCTTCAACACCGGCGACGACAGCGTGGACTTGGGCGACGCAGGTGGCGACAGCAATCAAGGCCAGAGCTTCTTTCTTATCGTGGTCAACGAGGGGGACTCGGGGGCTGGATTCAACTTGCGCTACACGGACGCAACGCTGGAGGAAGAGGAAGAAGACACAGGCAGTGCGGGGCCGGTTCAGACGCCGATACAAAAGACGACCCCACCCAAAGCGAAACGCTCCCCCGGTCCGGACTGGACCCCCCTTACCCACGTCGCCCCACCCTCTGGTGAACCCGAGGTCGGCGTGAGTCGGCAATCTTTCCGGGTACGCAACGACTTCAACAGCGATGGCAACTACGCCAAGATCACGGCCACCCTCTGGGGCTTGGGTGACTCCGTAGCGATCTGGGTCGATGACGATGTCGCTATCGATTGGGACGTGGACTGCGATGGCATCGTTGAAGAGGTGGACCCAAGGGACGCCTACGGTCTCGACAACTGCGATCTGCAGGGCGTGGCTGACATTGTTGACACCAATATCTTCGCTAATATCCATGCGGTGGTGGGGGAGCCGAGCGACCTGAACGCGGATGGCCGAGTCTCTGTTGTCATCAGCCCCTGGCTGAACAAGTTGCCACTTGGTTCCTCGGACGAGGATGACTTTGAGCAGGTCGTGCCCAGCTACGCCAACCCTGAAGTGGACCTCTCCGACTTCGATGCATCGGGCAATCCGGGGTCTAACGAACAAGAAGTCATTTTCGTGTTCGCACCGGACCCGTATGGCTTCTTCAATAGCTACTACACGGCGACGGTGGACGAGTACACGTCCATGACGCTGTCCGCTGAGATTGCCCGTTCCTACACCAACCTCGTGCTCTACAACTACCGGGTGCTTCAGGCGGAGTCCTCGATGGAGGACACCTGGCTGGTGGAGACCCTGGGCACCGTTGTCGCGGACTCAGTGGGCTTTGGCGCCGCGTACCATGACGATGCGTGGCTCTACCTGGACGCCCCCTATCTGTACAGCCTGACGAACTACGACGACGACGGAATCATCGCGACGGACCCGCGGGGTGCGCAATACCTTTTTGGTCGCTGGCTGGTCGACGCCTTCGGAACAGATATTCTATCGGCCATTGTTCAGCTTGATTCTGCTGACTTGGGTGAATCATCCGCCGACAACGTCGCCTTTGCAGCCTCGTCTATCGGCGGGCAGGAACTAACCTTCGGGGACTTGGTTTTGCGGTGGCAGATGGCGCTGTTGACTTCTGGCGTTCAGGATGGTTCTGGCGCTGATTTGGTCGATCCCAGCATCTGGCCTCCCTACGCCGCAGCAAGCAGCCTCAGCGCTCCAACAGTGGCGCCAACGAGCGCTTCGGCAGGCGTATTCTACGGAGCCAACGGCTATCAGACCGGCTTCAATGTTCGTGGCAGCAACCGGTTCTTTAAAGACGGCACGACCGCTGTCCCTGCCGAGGTCGAGGCCAACGAGGTCCTGGTCGACGCTCAGGATTTCCACACCTTCGTACCTGACTTCAACTTCTTTGGCTATGCAGCTGGAGACTACGGGGTGCAGGTTGTTCGGTTGGTGGGCGTGAACCTGGACGAAGTCGAGTTGGAGATCGATCGAAGCGATAGCCTCAGCGGTGCTGTGGTGCGTTGGACCGACGGCGAGCCTGATTACGAAGTGGAGAGGGTCTTCTCCGCTCTGGACCAGGCGAACGTCGTTCCGCTACCTGAGCTCCCCGAAGACGGGCGGGCGGTGTTTGCCTTGGGAGAGATCAGTGAAGACTTCTCTACCCGGGTCATGGAAGACGGGGATGCAAGCGGAGTCGATGTCTCGGACACGGACCGCTGGCTCTTGGACCTGTCCGGGCGGCCCAGCGGGCAGGTCGTTCCAGTAACGATCCAGCTGGATCGTAGGTTTGAGAACACAAGTGGGGACGAGGCACCCTTCGACCCTTGGATTGCGTTGGTCCCGATTGATCTTGTCCCTGAGATTAAGCCCGCCGAGTGGGAGTCGGCCCTGTGTGGGAGCTCCACAGAAACCTGGAGCTTCCCCAACAGCGTCATCCCTCATCTCTACTACCAACTGTTCACTTCGAGTACAGCGTGGACGGAGGAGGAGGTAGTCGAAGGCACCTGTCCCGTCATCGCATCAGCCGAAGACTGTGGAATAGACTACGACCAAGACGGAGTCGCGGACGCTGACGAGCCCCAGCCAGAGAGCTTCTTGGACCAGATTTGGCAGATGCAGTGTAGTCAGGGTGTTGCTGAACAGGACCTCAGCGACTCGAGTATCTTCGACCTGGACGAGCAGGACGAGGACGACGACTTTAGCTATTCCATGCGCTACAACTTGGGTGGCGCGAGCGGTCAGAGTGGCGAAGAGGCACTGTTGACCGCGACCCTGGTCGGCGGAGAAAGCTACATGGTAATGGTCTCCGGGGGTGGCGACGAAGGCATCTACGAGCTGCAGGTTCAGCAAGTGAGCGCCGAAGCCATCGACGAGCTGGAAGGCAACTGAATCCAGCTGCGCGCGAAACGGGCCCCCTGTCGGGCTCGGTGCCTCCACCTGTTCCGCGAAGTGAGACGCTCACCAGTGTGGGGCTCTTCTTCGCGACGCTTGTCAGCGTCTACTTGGTTTATGGCTTCCTATGGACGGGTGGGAACCCCCTGACCCAGGCAGA
>Ga0055584_100004489_pt1 | contig 13696 bp, 12 predicted proteins | sample OSDHelmetaG_FD_58716 | JGI IMG/M metagenome (GOLD analysis project Ga0055584, IMG submission 58716) | Pelagic marine sediment microbial communities from the LTER site Helgoland, North Sea, for post-phytoplankton bloom and carbon turnover... | ecosystem: Environmental > Aquatic > Marine >... | reverse complement strand
ATGGATTTGTTGACACTACAGTTTTGTATAGGCGAAGTTGTAGTTTGGAGTATAGGGTGACTGGGGAGCATCCCGAATAGGGGTTGGAATTTTAATTAATTCTGACCCCTTTTTGTTGCCTATAATCTGAGAAACTGTAAATACCTAGTATACCCACACCCTTAATAGGAATGAAACAAATGGCTGAAAAGAAAGTTAAAGCTAAGTCTAAAAAGACTAAAAGCAAAAAGGTTAGTGCCCTTCTATCCTCCGAGAACCTACATACAAAGTGTAGACCTTCCACATTAGCAGACTACGTAGGACAAGAAGATATCGCAAAGATTGTTCAAGGTTGGTTTAAGCGTGGAAGAGTTCCAAGTACAATTTGTATTACTGGAACAACTGGTTGTGGTAAGACTACTTTGGCCCGTATACTTGCACGAATGATTAACTGTGAAACTCATTCAGCTTGCGGTAAGTGTAGAAGTTGTAAAGCATATACAGGTGATGGTCATCAAGACGTAACCGAAGCCAATATGGGTAAGTTTGGTAAAGTAGAAGATACTCGTACCCTTATTGATACTATTAACTTCATGCCATACTATAACAAACGTATTTTCATATTAGATGAAGTACACTTAATGTCTAAAGCGGCTGCATCTGCATTATTGATTCCTTTGGAAGAACCACCAGAGCATACAATTTGGATTCTATGTACAACCGATCCAGAAAAACTTTTAGACACGGTGCGTAACCGTTGTACAACTCTTGCTGTAAAGCCAATCGATCCAATCGTTATGGCTAAACGTTTATTCCAAATCACTAAAGGTGAGGGAATCAAACCAAAAGGTGAGAAGTCTGAAAAAGCAATGAAGGGTGCGATGACTATGATCGCAAACTATTCAGAAGGACAAATGCGTAAAGGTATTTCAATTCTCGATCAAGTTCTTGGTAACGTTTCCGATGGGGCTAAGTTTACTAAGTCTCTTGTAGAAGAAACCTATGCATCTAGTGGTGAAGCGAATTCAGATCAAGCCGCAGTAGATACACTTGCCTCTGTTCTTGCGATGGACTTACATAAGTTGATATCAACGTTAAGGTCTTCTGATGGTATACGACAATTAGTCAATAAACTTATCTGGTTACTCGATTGGGTTATAGGTAACGTAACTAAGACTAATAAATACGCACCGGCTATAGGTAAGATGTTCATTGCTTCTCAAAAGAAAGAGAAGTTTACATACAACCTATTAATGTTGCTACAGCTACAAGACACTTTATGTAAAGCTGTTATGCGTTTCAATACAATAGGAATAAATGAGCGTATCATCTTAGAAGGTATGTTGGCACGTGCAATCAAAGTTGATTACGACTTTGCAAACAAGGAAGATAACGATGAATAAAGCGGAACGACTAACGGTTACTGAGGCGTTCAGAGAAAGTGAACATGTACGTAATCCTTTGTCTGAAATACTGAGTAAGTCTTTAGTGACACACCTTACACAGTACACTTCTCTTCCTAAAGGTTGCGATAGAATAGCTTTCAATTCCACCACACCTATTCTGGATTTGTATTTGATTAAAGAATATAAGACGTTTGCCTATAAGGCTGACGGTATGTTAAGCGAAAGTGAGGTGCTTGCATGGTTTGATAGCAGTGTTGCAGACTTGTTAAGGTCCCATGAATTAAATTCAGAACGTTCTTTCAACGAACTTGCACGTGAACTAAAACTCTTATTAGCCTCAAACGATAAAATAGTCTTAGGTACAGAGGTTTACGAAAGCAGTTACTTCAAAGAGATTATGAATAATGAAAACTCTGATTTATTGTTTACGCGAGATATATACGACTCCATACATATAGGTCGTTTGCGTAATGTACATACCCGAGAGAGTGCAGATATTTATATCGAACTTTCGGAGTACCCTGTTATTGTTAAGAACAAGATACACGCAATTCCTAAGGACTCTTTGTTCTTTGCTATGACCCCTGTATCCATAAAAGTTTCTCCACATAGTATGGGTTGGACAATAGAACGCCACTCTACACTACTTGCGGAGAATGTTGTTATGCCAAGTATCTCATTCAAACAATGTCGGAAACAGTAGAGCTAAAGTCGATAAAGATCAGAAATATAGCTACCCACAATAGCACTGATATAGATTTCACAGGCCACTCAGGTTTGGTTATCGTAACAGGACATAATAAGGATAGCTTAAAAGCTGTAGATCAAAGTAACGGAGCAGGTAAGTCTGTTCCATTCTCTTTAATCCCAAGTGTTAGGTATGAAAGCACACCTTTATCGCCAAAGAAAGCCAACAAGAAAGATGTACATACAACAAAAGGCAGTAGCATTGAACTGTCTTTTCGCTCACCGTTAGGCGTGGATATATCAGTTACCCAGAAGGGCTCTAGTTATATTTATTGTGAAGACGGTAAAGATTTAAAGAAACAAAAACAAGCGTATGTTAAGGAAGCCTTAGATAAACACTTCCCCATTTCGCAAAGTGAATTCTACAGTTACACCTATTTGCAGTTTCAACGTAATATGGAATTTCAATACGCAACACCTGCCGCTCGTTTAGAATATATAACAAAGATGTTTCGTCTTGATATATTCGATAACCTACGACACCACTTTAACCAAGAACGTGCAAAGATAAAAGACTTTGAGAAAGACTTTCAAAGCGCAGTGTTAAGGTTAGAGATTCTAGATAGAAAACTTGAAGAACTCAAACACCCAGAGGATGCCGATGAAACAATGGCCGAACTGGATAAAGAGTTAACTACCATACGCACTTCCTACGATGATAAGTTAGCTGTACGTAGTTTGTTTGAGTCCGATATCAAAAACATAAACAAGATAAACAAAGCAATTAAAGTCGTTGATAGTTACAAAGAAAACTTAGGTGAGTATGATAAATCCAAAGTTAAACGTATTCGTGCTAAACTCAAAGCCGCTTCTGCTTGGAAGACTTATAACAAAACAATTGAACCTTTACTTGCAAAAGAAGAAGAGTTGAAAAAAGCTTTAAGCGACATACCAAAGTCAATTAAGAAACTCAAAGCAAAGAGCTTAGTTAGTCTAGAAGAAGAACTAGAAAACAAGAAGGAGAAGCTTGAAAAAGAAATCAAACAAGCCAAAGATTCAAATGAATCAATAGAAGACATACTTGCTGAAATCTCTCTAGTTACTAAGAAGATTAAAAAGTTAGGATTCAAATCCCCTAAAGATGTACCCAAGCAATCCGTTACCGATGAACTCTTAATGGCACGCTCTGTTATTGAGATGCATGAAGCCGTTACTGATCATCCACATGGAGCGAACGATAACTGCCCATTATGTAAGCAGTCTCTTGATCTTAAAAAGATTAGTGCAAGCGCAAAGAAAGCCAAAAAGCTTATCGGAAAACTTAAGTCTGTGCAACAAGCACAATCATTGATCAAAGAACGTAAAGCTTTTAACGTAGAACTCAAAGGACTAGGTAAACTCATTGACTTCTCAGGTGCCGAAGACGCATTGAGGCTGGTTGAAAAAGAGTTGTCAATGGTGGAAACTAAACTAGATGCTTATGAGGAGTACGTTAACCTCAATAAGCGTTTGGTTGATATACAAGAATCTATACCAAGTAAACCTAGTACAAAGAAACCAAAAGAGACTACCACGGCTTTATCTGATTTAGAAGAAGAGTATGAAGAGTATGCAGATGCATTTAAGAGCCTTGCATCTTTAAAGCATAATCTAGGTGACGTTGACTTTTCGAAAGACGCTGAAAAAGAAGTTAATTTAAAGCTACGGAAGTTAAGTAAACGCATAGATAAGCTTAATAAGAAAGGTGTATCACTCAATAAGAAATTTATGGAACTTCAATCGTCAAAGACAAAACATACAATATATGTCGATGATAGAAAAGAAGTGCGTAAAGAACTCAAACAACTCAAGCCATTAGTTGGTAAACGCAGAGTTGTGGATGGTTTACACAAATTCTACAGCGCATCTAATGCAAAACTTACTCACGCAATGGATATACTCAAACAGTTGGAAGACAGTCTTAATAGATATCAATCCCTAACGTTTGCAGAGCCAATGCGATTTGAATTCGAACAAACAGCGCAAGGCATTAGTGCTTTAGTATATAGAAGTGACGGTACTCCCTCAGACATAAGTAGTTTGTCCGGAGGTGAATCGAGTTGCTTTAGATTACTATGGGCGTTTGCTCTTCTTCCACTGATACCACCTCATCGAAGAACCAACACAATAATACTTGATGAGCCAGATACGGCGTGTGATAAAACAGTAAGACAGTTGTTGATAGAAGACTTCTTACCTAAGTTACGCACAGTAGTTCCAAACGTATTTTGGATCACACCTTTGTCGACTGAAATATTCGGAGACAACTGTGATAGATGGGTGGTTACTAAAACAAAAGGAAAATCAAAACTATCTAAGGTAGAATAACTATGAGCATTGTCATTTATAAGCAAGGAAGTTCTGACGCACGATTGGGAGCCGCACTACTATTATCGAGTACAAGATCTATTACTTGGTCTAGAGAACTTGAGTATGCATGTGGTATATTCGAAGTATTAGAGACAGCTCCTTCTGGTGGGATACTTTACATATTGGGAATTAACTTTCGGCCTGATGAGCTTTCGGCTTTGAGTAGATCATTTTCAGTTGTTAGTATTCTACCTACAGAAAAAAGAACTATGTCAATGCATGTATGGAAATACATTCTTAGGAACAAAGAAATATCACCTGTAGTAGCCAAAATTAATACACCCGCCATGGTTGCAGGTATCGGACTATTAACTAACCATGAGCTACAGGAGGAAGTACGTTGCTATAACCACCTTAGTGATATACGCGCAATTGAGTTAATTGCGTACGGCGCGACATATATCACTAACCATATTAGGATGGCACGTTCTTTTGTAGATACAGGTACTGACTTCTCTGTTGATGAAAAACGAGGAGTAATGCTAAACCTTCATAAAATACATATTGATATTACATGGACGTTAATCTGTAAATCACATTGTATTATGGTATCTTATACTGATATGGGTTTAGTTCGTTTATGGTCGATACGCACCAAAGACGAAACCCTTCGTATAGACAAACTTGCGCGATCCCTTGGGGGAGACGGTAATCTAGTAGAGGCTGGATTCTCTACTAGAGTTCCTATGAATCCGCTGGACACTCTAACACTAATTAAAAAATTCATAAGAGGCACAAATGGCAACAGTATACGGAATAGCGAATCACGGACCAGAACAAACAATCTCTTGGATTCAAAAGAAGAAGAAAACTAAATGCACTATCTTATCTGTAGGTGAGTTACTTACTAAAAAGAAGTCTTACAAAGCACACATAATAATCTTATCCGTAGCAGACTTCTTACGTAATCTTTCTCGCATCAATCACGAACACTTCTCTGAATATAAATTCTTTGTTCATGCAAGTGTGGTAAGACTATCGGAACTTATTGGTGTTGTACCTACTGATTACAAACAAGATGGTACGCGCAAAAGTATGTACCATCTTGAGAGAGACTTCTTACCGAATATCTTAAAGTCTAAACCTGCTCCTGTAGAAAAGAGTGATAGAAAATATTTAACAGTACTGGTTGAAGATGTAAGACGTAGTGGGTTCCTAGATAAGATTATGACATTCATTTATACGTTACCTAGTGCTACACACCAAAAACCTATTACCTATTTAATTTGTGAGTGGCTGTACAACGGATTGGACCCAGAAGATATTGATAAACTTCTAAACAAAATTCAATCTGATATTCGTATTGTAGATAAGTTGCGTTCAAAACTTTATGAACATCTAACAAGCGCAGTAGCAGGAAGAATTCAAGATGCCTTTGTTGTGATCAAAGAAAAACGTGAACAAGGTCAATCACCTTCCATTGATACACTAGCAACAAAGCATAATGTAGCCTCTTATGATTTACGTTACATTCTGAGCAAGATTAAACAAAAAGAAAACTTCTTGAACGAAGAGAAGATCAGTATTGATGAGTTTGTTAAGAATAGAGGTGTGTAAATATGTTACACGCTGTATCTACTTCTGATTGGCATCTAGAAGCCTTACGTGCGTACTTCCCATTTGATCACATAGAAAGACAACTGAAAGAGATCGATAAGGTTTATGAGTACGCAGGTAATAAAGGTTTGAATAAAGTATTCGTGCCTGGCGATATATCTGACAAGAGTACGATGGGTGGAGACACACATATACAATTGTTAAAGTTCTTTACTAAGTATGACGGTGTAATGGATACATACTACGTAAGTGGTAATCACGATATACACGACCAACATAAAACAAGTATGGACTTCTTCAAAGCCCTTTGCGATATAGGTTACTTTAAAACGTTCCATATATTCCAACAGTCTGAACAAAGAATCATCGACGACATTACATGTAACTTTGTTGCTTATCCAAGTAATGAAGTTATACCTAGTAAGCAACCTTGTTTGAACTTCGCACACGTAGAGTATGCAGGTGCAATAGGTGATAACGGTAGACCTATGCGTAAAGCATCTAGCCGTCATACTATATCTGTTCCTAAACGAGATTACACTGTATCGGGTCATATACATAAACACCAAGAGATGAAAAAAGAAAGAGCCATTTATGTAGGTAATCCATACCAGAAAAACTTTGGGGAAGATCAAACTAAAGGGTTTATTGAATTCAAAGCCGCAGTAGTTAAAGGTAAAATGAAATTCAAGTACCAACAGATACGAACTAAGCCGGAGTTCTCTTTCAACACTATAGAGATAAACGAACAAGCCGACTTTGCAAAAATATCTAAGTCGCGTGGTGCGTTAACTCGGTTGTACTTAAGCGATGAAGTTCTTCTACCCGAGGACTTGCGAATGCGTTATCCCAACATTGCACAGATACATAGAAAGAACGGAGCAAGTTTAAAAGTTCTTACTAACAATGAAGAATTCAAACAACATACGGCAGAAATTCCTTCCATCGACCCACTAAAAGGACTAGTAGAATTCTTAACAGGAATTGATATGCGAAAGAAGGAAATAAAATCTGCAATTAGTATGGTTCGGGAAGCTTTGTCCGAAATTGGATAATTTATTTCATATTTGCGATAGACAAAAAACTTACAAAAACTTTTACAAAAACCTCATTAAGTACTAATTTTAAAGTACACCAAAGCAACGTTGAACTGAACAACGCCGAGTAATTTAATTTTAAACTTAATCGAGGTACATCATCATGGCTAAGAAAACTCCAATCGCAAAGAACGCACCGACTACTAAACGTAAACGTACTACTGGTCCAAAACCAAAAGTATCAGCGGCTGATAAAGCTAAAGCAAAGAAAGCTAAAGCAATTGCTGAGAAAAAGAAACCTGCCGGTCAAAAGAAACGTGAAGCTGAACGTAACGAAGTAACAGCAAACCGTCGTAAAGAAAAAGCAGGTAAAGGCAAAAGCAAAAGTGTTAAGCCTAAACTAGCTCCTAAAGAGCGTTTGAAATTACGTGAAACTAAGTGGAGCAAACGTGTTGCTGATTTGAAAAAATCACAAGACAAAGCTAAAGCCGCTTTAGAAAAACGTCAAAAAGCAGCCGGTACTTTATTAGCACGTCGTGCTAAAATCCGTAACAGTAACTTCGAAGGTAAAACTAAAGTTGCATCAGCTAACTTAGCCGCTAAACAAAAAGCTAAATTAACTACTGCTATGAAACGTAAGCCTAAGTTAGTTAAAGGTGTTGTTAAGGTTGCTAAAGTATCTAAGATCAAGCCTAAGTTACGTACATTTAAACCAAAGCCAATGCCTAAAGTTGCAGGTAAAGGTAAAAAAGTAGCTAAAGCCGCTCCTAAGAAAACCGCTCCTAAGAAACCTGCTAAAGCAGGTTCGAAGAAGTAATTCTTAGAAGTAACGGTAAATAAAAAGTAATTTAGGTTTAACCGCTTAAAACAATTACCTTGAAAAGGGCGGGCTTTCCCGCCCTTTTTTGTATCTATGGAGCAAAAATATGCAATATACTCCCGACGCGTTGACTATAACTAAAATCAACGCCGCGCGTAACCCGAAAGAGGTTCAGCAGGTTTTATCTACCGTTCGGTCAAATCTAGCTAGTGTTAGTTCCACACTACCTCACGTAGAGAAGGTTAAAAAGAATAAACTAAATATTTCAGAAGTAACTAATACCCTTGGTGTGTCGGTATCGGCAGGTCTTAAAGTACAGGAAGCCAATGAAATTAAAGGTCGATCTGGTAAACTTAAAGTCTATGAAGCATCTGAACCAACAAAGAGCACAGGTAAAAAACCAAAGCTTCCTAAGAACTTCCCTGTACTTGTAGAACTAGACCAATCACAGCTAGAGTCTACAAAAGCAAGCACAACAGCATTGGCTAAACTGGAAAGTCATTTACGAGAGCTTGGTTACATGAGACAAGTTGTTATGGGTAGAGGTTTTGATTTACCTAGTAAAGATAAATTGCTTAAAGCTATTGAGTCTTCTGGTAAAGAAGCTCATAAGATGGTTAATCAAGCTAAGTCAGCATTAAGTAAAGTATCTAAACATAATACAAAAGCAGTGCCACCAGAGCATTACTTAATATGTAAAGCGGCCGCTACGTTGTTGAGTAATCCAAAAATACTTGACCCTAAGCAGTACACACAAATTTTATATAAACGAAATGCGTCGAATACAACATTCGTTCTTGCTCGTTCTGACAACTCTTACATGGTGCAGACGTTTATTCGAATTGAACACCTTGTTAATAATGAAGACGTTAGCTACGAAGATTACGCAGTTGTTATCTCGGGTGTGATAGAAGTACTAGACGATGAAGAAGCAATCATTAACTATTACATCACTTCTATTAAAAACGATAGAACGCCAGGCTCTTTCCCTATTGGTAAAACAGCAGTTAAATCTCCATCAGACTTTAATCGTCGTATAACTAGTTTATTATCTATTGATGGATTCATGGGAGACTTTGAGAAGAAACCATTTAAGAAATCTACCCGTGAACTACGTGATACTTCAAGCTTAACAGTGCGTCCAGTAGATGGTGGTGTTGATATTGCATCAATCGGTGTTTCTAAAGGAAGTATCTGGGCACAGTTAACTAGTGGTTCAGAAGAAGAGTTTAAAGTAACCGTTACAGAAATAATGGGTGCTATCCGTGAAACCTTTAGACTCCCGAAGAACGCAACTATACAGTATAAGATTAAACCTAAACGTAATGGTTCTAGACTTTACATCTTTGATCATATCTTAGACGTACGCGGCTCTAATAAAGCAACGTTCACCAATGCTAAGATTAATATGATATCTAGTATGCTTGACTTAACGCCTGCTCAAAAAGGCGAACTACGTAACTCACTTAAATAGGTATACGCAATGGCCTCACATCTAAGTATTAATACAAACTTTAAAGTAGGTCCATTACGGGGCCTGCGTGGTTCTATAAACTCAGTGTTCAAAGATTCGTTTATAACGCAAGACATTGGCACGCTATTACAATTCATATTTGAGCAGTTAGTTGAGTCTCACTACCCTATACTGTTACGTGAAATGTTTACACTGGTAGGTATACAAAACAATTTAACTAACCAGAGCGTTGGCTATACCAAACCTCTCGAAGATGAGAGTATAGTACCTACAATGACAGAACTTACTCTTGTTTTCTCTATGGCTAGAATACCAAAGAAAACAATAAAAAATCCTCATGTTATACGCGGAACAGAGAACTGTAGATTTTTAGGTACATTGGACAAAAGAGCCAGCTACACAGATTATATGGTTATGGGAATCAGGACTAAAGAACTATCAATGGACCTCGATTATAATTACCAATCAGACCTTGTATACCTGTACAACATAATAGGTGCAGTTACAAAAAACTTTGTTAGGAACAATGCGTGGTGGAAGAAAGACTCTGCTTTCCCGTTAGCTATATACAAAGACCTTACCTTGGTTGAAAGTATGTATGCAAATAAAAATATAAAGGACGTTATTGATTCAGTTCCTTATAATATGTGGGGATATAACCGAGAAGTATGGCGTGAGGCTAATAACCTACTATGTGACCATCACTTCTCTGAGAGATTCTGTCTATACTATGTATTATACATCCATGAATTTGTTCCTGAGTCCCTAGCACCTCCTGCGGAAGACTTTATCTACTCTCCGAAAAGTATTTTGAATTCCTTTATCGAAAAGGGGTTGAGGCATTTCTCCGCACATATTAAATCAGGTACGCGATCGGCAACACCTAACATAGTAGGTGTTCTTAGACTTCTATACTTTGTTGCGGAAAGGGAAACACTAGGTACGGAATACGAGCTAGAACAAGACTTCATCGAACTAGTTGAATCACTAAGCAAAGAACACTATGCTGAACGTAAGCAGATGCTCTTAACAACACTTAGTGCCACGCAAACCTTGGCCAGTAGTTTGATTACTGGTGAAAGCGATAATGTACTTAGTCGAGTATTGGAGAATCTAATATGAACAGAGTAGTAGAAGGTAGCGCAATTGTACTAAAGGTATTCTTCCTTGATGAAGATGAAGAACCTTTATTTCCTGCCGAAGGTAGCACAGGTCCACAGCTACTAGTTAAAGACAAAGAGGGTTATATAATAACTCAAGCTATGGCTTCTGTAGGAGATGATACCGAGCCAGGCTCTTGGATCGCTTCTGTTTCAATTCCCGACCTAGGGCTAACAGAAGAAACCGAACTATCCCTAATGTGGACTTATGATTCGGAAGAAGGTAGAGAACGTAATAGAGATCGTTTGATTGTAGAGCCATCTAATCTTATTGAACCAAAAGACATAATGGTTTATATGCGTTCTGGTTTACCTGCAAAAGGACATGTAGCAATTCCTATTCCTTACATGGAAGGAGACGATATCGCAATCGTATTGGCAGAAGGTAATGATATATTATTCGCACTGGATGCCAACGATGAAAACAGTAACATAGAGATAGGTAAATTCGCTAACCGTATGGAATTTTCATTTCCTGCTGTGGGTGAGCTAAAAAGATTAAAGCCCTTATCTCTCACTGTGGAAGTAACAAGAGCCGGAGCATATATGCCCCAGTTGTTTAACTATTTATTATGGTATGTTAATCCAAGTATCATGACAGCAAGTAGTTTACTTGAACAACAAATCAACAAAGCCAAACTAGAAAACGTAATAGCTGAACTGGACTACTCCGCAGTTGATCTAATACATTACCTTTACCGTGGTTTACAATTGTTTAATAACTTACCTTCACAGCCAACCGATTTTTGGGGAACTGATATGCGCGGTATCTTATTAGAGCATTGGATAACTTGTTCTAGTTACTATGCATTAAGTGCTCAGTTACAGGCAGAAGGTCAAATGGCTTTTGATTTCTCTGGCCAAACAGTAAGCTTTAATGTTGATCGTTCACCTTCAATCGAAGCCGCATTGGGTAGAGTTGAAACAATGATCAATGAACATGTTAAGCCATTTAAGAAAATGGCTATTAGAAGTGGAGTAACTAGCGGAACGGGAGCCCAAGGTGAGCGTAAAATGTCGTTCGGTCAATCGTTTGGTATCACTAAGATTAGTCCATCAGCTATGGTTAAACGCAGTAACTCAAATATGCCAATTACACACAGACATCTCTTTTAACCGAGATATTTAAACTAATTTCACAATAACCTTTCCACTTGGAGAATAACATAATGACTAAAGTAAACATTCGCTCATTTACTGCTTTGGCAGGTAATGCGGCACAAGTAATTGCACAAGTTTATCACAACGCTGGACAGGAACTTGACCCTGTTGAAGTACGTAGTGCTATCCAAGATGCAACAAACGGTAAGATGGTAGCAGTAGCTAACTCTTTCCAAGTAATGGCATCTTCTAGCCAATACCATACTGTTTTAAGTGGTGTTGTAGAACTAGCACGTGAAGCTATTCCGTTCACTGCTGAACATAAAGGTTTTCACTCTGTATCAGCTAATATGTTTATGGATGAGAACGAAAGTATCTGGGCTTTACGTGAAAGCGGAAGTGGTGACGGCATATTAGTTCGCACTAATAACATCGACACACCAGAAGAAATCAGTAAACTTTTATCACACTGTTCATCAGTTGGTCCTAGTTCTGAACTGGGTATGTTACGTTCTTGTTCAAGTGCTGTAAACGACCAAGCACATACAATTGATGCAGGTGATATGGTTCTTGCCTACGTTCCTAATGAAGCAGACTTAGTTTTCGGTATTGCGGTTGCACATAACTTTGATGAAAGTGGTAACGACTTACAAGAAATCGTTTTAATGCGTCCTTCTGGTGATTACGAAGCCATTGCTAACAACCTAGTTGCAATCACTGTTGATAAAAGTTCTTTTGACTTACCAGAAGTAGACATGGATTCCGTATCAGGTAACTCAAATGGCGATCGCTTACTAGACTACTACGGTAAACTTTATGCTAACCATCCTGAGTTTTTCGAAGCGATCGAACAGCGTATTCGTGCGCATACGTTCTGCTAAAATATGAAGTGGGGAAGCCCACTAATTAAACAGTGGACACCTCCCCATGAAAATATTTGAAGCATCAGGTACTTCAAGCACGTCAAAGCCAAAGAAGCTAGAGTCTTCTGTATCTCGTATACCTCGTTCGAAAAAGGATAAGGTAAACAATGCAAGAAAGGCTCTTTCTTCTACGGATGAACCAGATATGTTTGAGGATAATAAACCAAGAAAGATTAAACGTAAAAAGAAAAGTGATACCGAAGTAATAAAGAAGAAAAAGAAAAAACTAACTGATTTGGATATCATGGAAGAGTCTACAATTGAGAAACCAAAGAAGAAAAAGAAAAAGAAAAAGAAGTTGACCAAAGACAATGTTCTTGCACAAGGTAGTACCCTTGTAAAAGAAATGGAAGGTGAACTTTTAATGATGGAAATGGATAATATCGAAGTAGCCGATAGACAACAGATGGAACAATACCATCAAATGTTTACAAAGCTAAGAGACATATCTATAGGCATAGAAAAGAAGTGCATGAAGTCGTTTGGAAGCAGAGACGTATACGCATTGCTTAAGTGCTATGCAGAGATGCGCGAGATAATAGCAGACCTAAGAGCGTTAAAGAACATAGATAATTCTGTAAATGAATTTAATGATGATGTACTTCAACCGTATGCTAAACTATCTACAAATGCCGTACTTACATTTAGACAAAGTGTTCTAACCATGTTACAACAAAACTGTTCTACTGATGAATATTCGATGTTCATTAAGCAGATTGACCAATTCGCACATGGGGCGGGCGTGGAAATTGATACAGGTTATCAGGGAGCGTTAGACAGAGCCCTTGAACTTTTTGCGGGGTAACAGAATGGGAGTAGCAGTTAAAGCCCGTAGGGGAACCACTCGGGGTGGAATAGCATCTCGATCAAAGGCTTTCGGTTCGGGATATAAAAAGCCGAGCCAACGAATGGCAAGTGGAGTAGACCCCTACGGCCCCCAATTCCAAAGATTGAAATCTGCGGTATTGGTAGAAGCAGACTATTGTTGTAACGGGTGTGGAATACAAGCACGTCCCGGCAGTGATAATGCTTTTAAGTACGTACTATCAGTCGACCATATTATCGGGGTTGCGCGTGGTGGTAAAACAGTAAAGAGTAACTTACAAGTGTTATGTCACTTATGCCATGCACGTAAGATAGGTA
>Ga0055584_100004488_pt1 | contig 13700 bp, 13 predicted proteins | sample OSDHelmetaG_FD_58716 | JGI IMG/M metagenome (GOLD analysis project Ga0055584, IMG submission 58716) | Pelagic marine sediment microbial communities from the LTER site Helgoland, North Sea, for post-phytoplankton bloom and carbon turnover... | ecosystem: Environmental > Aquatic > Marine >... | reverse complement strand
GGGATCTGTATCCGGCTTTTCTCGGCCGAGTACAGCTGGTCTGCCGCGGCGGTAATTTCATGGGTCGCAAGCATATAGCGCGTTCTTCAGTTGCAGCTACTAGGGAAGCACAGTATACTTAACACGTTAATTAAATACAAATACCGGCCAGAGAGACTTTAATGCCGCACCAAATCATTGAATATTCAGCGAATCTTGACACTGATATAGATATTGAGGACCTCGTCGAGACCCTGCACGAAACAGCGGTTGGCATCGATGCGTTGCCGATCGGCGGTATTCGCACGCGTGCAGTGCGGCGCGATTATTACCGCATTTCGGACAGCCATCCCGACAACACGTTTATCAATGTCACGTTGCGTATCGCACCACGACCGCCCGAGGTGAAGAAAGATGCCGGCGAACGCCTGTTCCAGGCGCTTCGCGATTTCATGCAACCGGTATTCGACAAACGACCCGTTTCATTGTCACTTGAGATCCAGGAAATCGACCCCGAGAATCGCTGGAAGCACAGCAATATTCGTGACTATCTCGCCAACCGCGCTAACAAGAAACATTGAACAGTACCGGCAAGACCGGAGGAAGAGACACAATGTCAGAATTTCAAGCCAACCTGCAACGCATCGAAGAACTGCTTGCGCCACTCAAGGCAGAGACCCTGCCGCATTTCATTAATGGCAAACGCGATGCCGGACGCTCTGGCAAGACATTCGCAGGCTATACGCCATTCGACAATAGTGAGTTCGGGAAGGTGGCGGCGGGTAACGGAGACGATATCGATGCGGCATGCAAAGCAGCTGAAGCGGCATTTGCGGAATGGCGTGACATGCCCGGCAAAGAACGTAAGCGCCTGCTGCACAAAGTAGCCGACGCAATCGTGGACAATGCGAAGGACATCGCATTGATCGAAAGCTACGATTCCGGTCAGCCGCTCAAGTTCATGAGTAAAGCGGCAATTCGCGGCGCGGCAAATTTTCGTTTCTTTGGTGACATGGCTGAGAACGCTCGCAATGGCCAGTCATTGCCGGCAGAGGAACACGTAAACTTCTCAGTGCGCCAGCCCATCGGGCCGGTCGGTGTTATTACGCCATGGAATACGCCGTTCATGCTGTCCACATGGAAAATTGCACCGGCGCTCGCGGCAGGTTGCACGGTTGTGCACAAGCCTGCTGAATGGTCACCGTACTCGGCGATGATGCTGTCCGAGATTGCACACGACGCGGGCTTGCCTGACGGAGTACTCAACTGTGTGCAAGGTCTGGGCGAAGATGCGGGCAAAACGCTCACAGAGCACCCGGCGATAAAAGCAGTCGCTTTTGTGGGTGAGTCGTTGACGGGCAGCCGCATCATGCACCAGGGGGCGGACACACTGAAGCGTGTGCACTTCGAGTTGGGCGGCAAGAACCCGGTCATTGTTTTCGATGATGCAGATCTCGATCGTGCGCTCGACGCCGTCGTATTCATGATCTACAGCTTGAATGGCGAACGTTGCACGTCGTCAAGCCGCCTTCTGATACAGGAATCGATTCAGGAAGAGTTCAACGCAAAACTCGTCGAGCGAGTTGGCAAGCTGAAAGTTGGTCATCCATTGGACCCCGAAACAGAAATTGGTCCGCTCATTCATCGGCGTCACTTTGACAAGGTCTGCAGCTACTTTGGCGCGGCTTTAGAGGATGGGGCGACAATTGCGGCAGGCGGCAGTGCCGTTGAGGGTGACGGCAACTTTGTCATGCCAACGCTGTTTACCAACGCGAGCAACCGCATGCGTATCGCCCAGCAAGAGATATTTGGTCCCGTGTTAACCGCGATTCCATTCAAAGACGAAGCGGAAGCATTGAGCATCGCGAATGACACCGAGTACGGTCTGGCAGCCTATGTCTGGACGAACGACATTGGCCGCGGCCACAGAATGGCGCAAAATCTTGACGTCGGCATGGTGTGGGTGAATTCTGAGAACAATCGCCATTTGCCGTCGCCATTTGGTGGTATGAAGGCCAGTGGCATCGGCCGGGATGGTGGCGATTACAGTTTCGAGTTTTACATGGAAACCAAAAACATCTGCGTTGCGCTCGGCTCACATCGAGTGCCAAAACTGGGCAAATAATGAGTCTCTACTATCTGCAAAAATTCCTATATGAGCTGAATCGCGATGAGGCCATACAGGAGAAATGCCGGGAAGATCTCGCGAGCCAGCTCAAGGGCTATGAACTCAATGAGGAAGAGCTGGGTGCATTGATGGATGGCGACATCGGTCTGCTTTACGTACTCGGCGTAAACGGTCAGATTCTTATGCATTACGCCGCGTTTCTCGGCGTTGAGTGGTTTGATTATCTGGAGATGATGCGCCAGGGCATCGAGAAGTACGGGCCTGTGCGCGCGGGCGTCTACACGATGACTGGTGGTGGAGACGCCTTCACTGAAGAGGATACGCACCAATGAGTCTTGTCTACTCCGGTGTATTGAGTCACGCACCCGGTATTACCGGTCGCGCCGACCTTGTGAAAAATATCGATAAACGCGATGAGTTTTACGCTGCACTGGATCGGCAGCGCCAGGAAATTGAGGCATCTGGCGCAGAGGCGCTGATTGTCATGGCGGCGGAGCATTTCGCAAATTTCTTTATGAATAATATGCCGGCGTTTTGCGTCGGCATCGGCGAAAAATACTCCGGGCCAATTGAAGATCCCGAGTGGCTCAAGATTCAGAGAGCAGACGTCCCAGGTGCGCCCGATCTCGGCAAACGACTGACTCGCGAGATCATGCAGACGGTTGATACGGCCTATGCCGAAGAATGGAAATTCGATCACGGCATCATGGTGCCGCTGCACTTTCTGACGCCAAACTACGACCTGCCGATTATCCCGGTGAACATAAATTGCCAGGGCCCACCCCTGACGCCCTTGCATCGAGCATGGGCATTCGGTGAGGCGGTGCGGCGTGCCTGCGACTCAGTCCCCGAGAAAGTGGCGCTCGTTGGTACAGGCGGCATCTCCCATTGGCCGGCCACGCCGGATTCGGGAAAGATCAATGAAGCCTGGGATCGAGAGTTTCTTGACCGCTTGTTGCGTCAGGACAAGGAAGCGTTGCTTTCCTACACCGACGAAGAAACCTACCGGGATGGCGGGCAGGGCGGCTTCGAGATTCGCACCTACATCGCGGCGGCAGCGGCGGCGCGTGGCGTGGGGGCTCTGCAATTTTACACGCCAGACCTACCGATTTTTGCTGTTGGTTGTACTGTCGCGCGCTTCGACATTGTCTGACGAATGATCCGCACATCGATTGTTTTTCTCTTCTTGGCGCTACTGTGCGTACTGCTTCTGCAGCGCCCGGCATCCGCGCATGGTGGTGTGGTCGAAGAAGAGGACCTGTGTGTCATCAAGGTCAACTACCTGCGTGGACACTTCAAAATTTACCAGCCAGAGACTGACGGGCATAAGGAATATTGTGAGGATTTGCCAAATGCGACCGAAACCGTGTTCGTCATGGAGTACTTGCACGATAGCCTCGGCAAGGCAGAAGTCGACTTCCGCATCATTAAGGACGTCACCGGCAAGGGTCGCTTTGCTCGTTGGGAGGATGTCGCCGAGATCGATGACATTGATAGCGTTACCGTCTTTTATCGAGAGCCAGTGGTCGATCCGGATCTTCTCACGGTTATTCACGATTTTTCTGAGGAAGGGGATTACATTGGCGTTGTTACAGCCAATGTTGATGGCGAAGATAAAATTTACAGGGCAGTATTTCCTTTTGAGGTCGGTTTCACCGGCTATGGTTACTGGCCGTTCTTCATTGTCGTCTTGCTTATTATTCAAGTTCAGTACTTCGTCATGAGCGGTCGGTTCAGGCGTTGGAAGGCGAGGCGCGTTGGCGCCGCCGCGACACTCTGTCTTTTGGTGCTGGCCGTGCCGGATGCGCATGCCGATGACTGGGTTTCGACGCGCGGCGTCTATACCGTTAGCTATGAAAGCTCGTTGCGGCCAATCGAAATCAATCAAATGCATGCGTGGACGCTGCATATAAGCAGCGACGGCAAACCCGTTTTGAATGCAAAACTTTCTGTAGATGGCGGCATGCCGCTGCACAACCACGGTTTGCCGACGCGCCCACGCATCACGGAAGAACTGGGCGAGGGCAACTACCGGCTCGACGGAATGCGCTTTCACATGCAAGGTGACTGGGAAATTTCAATCGAGATCGCAGCGAATGGCAGCACCGACACCGTGGTCATAAAACTGAGCTTATGAGTTCGCGGACGGGCAAAGCGGTAGCGTGGATGGCGGCGGTGTTGATCATTGCCACGTTAATACTGCGGCTGGGGTCCTGGCCGGCCGGGCCGGTAACGTGGACGGACGCCGAGGTCGGGACATTGCGTTCGCTTTCCATCAGCAACTTGCCGGCGCTGCCCGAAGACCCCACGAATGCAGTTGCTGATAACCCGCTGGCAGCGGAGTTCGGTCACCAGCTGTTCTTCGACGCGCAACTGAACGGTATGGGCGCAATTTCCTGTTCGACCTGTCATCAACCGATACGGGGTTTTACGGACGGGCTTGAGAAAGGTCAGGGACTCGGTAGGTCGAAACGCAACACACCGAGTATTGTCGGTGTTGCCTACAGCCCGTGGTTTTACTGGGATGGACGTCGTGACAGTCTTTGGGCGCAGGCATTGTCGCCGCTCGAAGATCCCGCAGAACATGGTGGCGATCGCCTCCAATATGCCGTTTACATCCAGTCAAACCCTGACTATCGGCAATATTACGAATCTCTATTCGGTAGCTTTCCGGATTTGTCGGATGCGCATAACGTGGACACCATTTTTGCCAATATTGGCAAAGCAATTGCAGCTTATGAGCGCTTGCTGCTCCCGGGCATATCGCGTTTCGACGGCTTTGTCGACGCTGTGGTTGCCGATGACGTACCTGCGCAACAGTCGATTTTTAGCGATGACGAAATACGTGGCCTCAAGTTGTTCATCGGCAAGGCGAACTGCACGCAATGTCATAACGGCCCACTGTTTACGAACAACGAATTCCATAACACTGCGGTGATCTCGTACCCGGGCGAAGTGCCGGACAAAGGCCGTATTGCCGGCGTTCGCGATGTGCAGGCGCATGAGTTCAATTGCCGTAGCGCGTTTAACGATGGCGCTGCGAAAGAATGCCTGGAGCTTGAATTCGCACGTTCAGGATACGAGTTGATGGGCGCGTTCCGTACACCGTCGCTACGAAATCTCGAGAATACCGCTCCGTTCATGCACAAGGGGCAAATCAAGACGCTCGCCGAGGTGCTGCAGCACTATAACGAAGCGCCGCTGGCGATGATCGGGCACAACGAGGCGAAACCGCTGGGCCTTGGTAGCCGTGAGTTACGGCAGCTTGAAGCGTTTCTCAGAACCCTCGACGCACCGCTGGCAACGGCTGAACAGTGGTTACGCCCGCCGCCGGCCAAGCTTGCCAATCAGAGTGGTGCCCAGTAACAACACGATCATTGGCGAGGTTACGCTACCTCATTAACGATCATGTTATCCGCGCGGCGACGAAACCGGCACCGCGCAATTTTGGCAGGTCGCTGCCGCTCTCCAGCAAAGTCGCATTGCGTTGCCCTTTATGTCTGCCGTATAGCCTATCTATCGCCGCTACATTTGGCAGGCTGAGTAAATTGCAGCCTCTCCTGCAAGAATTCACGAAGCGTCGGAAGTGTTCTGCGATCAATGACATTCAGTGCCGGCAAGTCAGCAAGCTTGCGCACCAATGCGACCGCGGCCGATGTGTTGGCCGCTGGACCTGTAACCAGGTCCGGCCTCATGCCAAACGCCTTCTCTACGCCAACGACGGCATAGGGATCAGAGGCCGCAAGGATTACGCAGCAGATGTTTTCGCCAAGCTCTTCCATCGCGGCCGCGACATTGTAGGGCTCGAGAGGCGACGCGCCTGTTTCGGCAACCAGGAAGTCCGGGCGCAGCTTGCTGATGTGGCTGAGAAGGGGTCGTAAGGCGGCCCGGAATTCGGTTTCTGGAACGACCGTAGATGGTAGGCCTGCATCTACAAAATCAAAGATTTGTGTCGCGCCGGCGCGTTTGAAACTGGCGACGTCGCGATAGCGTCCCGCGCCGGTGAGTTTCGCCGCTACGATATTCAGGCCCTCATTCGAAAGGACCTCGCAGATGCGTCGTCCAGTGACTGTTTTTCCCGCCGACATCGACGTGCCAACGATAAGAATCGTCGGCACCGCAAAGCGGGTCAATTCAGACTTGATTGCAAACTGGCTCATCACGACCTTCTGGTCGTCCCTGACAATGTGGCCGCGATACTTCACTGACAGGGGTTTCGGCAATAGTATCGAGTAGGAAGTGAATACGCCGAGCAAGGCCGCACTTGTGAGCGCATGCATCTCGCCTCTCTCGACAGCGCTATAACTGCCGACACCTTCAAGCGTCGCTTCGCGATCGCCAAGTGCACCGATTATCTGATCGCCGGCCTGTACCGGCACCATTTCGCCGCTGCAGGACTCAACCGCATAGAGCTCGGAGCGCAATCCGGTGACCTCCACGAGGACGTAATCGCCGCAGTTCCAGTTGTCCATGTTGAGCCCGCGAACATCGTAAGGGTTCACATCGAAGTCTGCGATACGGGTCAACGAGGCAAGAAACGTCTGCGTCATCCTGCCGCCTCCCGGAGTTCCATTAGGACTTGCGGTGAAAGTAGCAACATCGTCAACAGTGCGGCTCTCTCAAGAGTCTTGTCGATATAGAGGAACTCGTGGGTGGCGTGTGCCCCATGCCCAACCGGGCCGAGACCATCAAGGGTCGCCGTGAATTGGCTTGTTGTATTGCCATCCGAGCCGCCGCCAACTTTCGCGCGGCTAAGATCAAGTCCGAGTTGTCGACCCAATAATTTCGTATGGTGCCAAAGGGCCTCGTTACGCGGTGTCGATTCCATTGAAGGCCTGCCGATCGCGCCTTCTATGCGCAGTCTGACACCTGGGGTCTCAGGTGTAATGCCATGGATAAGCTTTTCGATGTGGTCGCCATCCGCAATGGTCGGTACGCGGACATCGACAACCGCAGAGCTATTCGCTGCTATGACGTTGGGTTGCACGCCGCCATCTACCGTGCCGACGTTTATCGTGATGCCTTTCTCAGCGTCATTCATTGCGAACAACTTTTGAATGACATGGGACAGTTCCAGAATGGCACTCGCTCCGGACTCCGGGTCGAGACCGGCGTGCGCTGCTTTACCGTAGACGGTGATCGTAAAGCGCCCAATACCTTTACGCTCGGTCTTGATGCTGCCTTCCTCGCCAAGTGCTGGTTCGAGTACCAGCGCACGACTTACCGTTTTTGCCAGCATGCGGATGAAGCGTGTTGACGTTCGGCTACCGATTTCTTCATCTGCGTTGACGAATACCAGCGGCAAGAGTTCGGGATTGAGGTCGAGCTCGCGCAGTGTCTTGAGCGCGATGATCAGTTGTGCCAGGCCGCCTTTCATGTCGAATACACCGGGTCCGCGAATGACGTTGCCATCAACGACAAACGGTCGATCACTGATCGTGCCAACGGGCCAGACCGTATCGTAGTGGCCGACCACGAGCTGCGTTGCTGTACCTCGCGGGCGTATGGCGGGGCGTGCATAAACATGTCGAGGACCACCTGGCAGTCCTACCTCTCTTACGAAGTAGCCAAGTTCGATCAGGGCCGACATGAAGACATGTCGCGTGCACTCATGTACGGCAGGCTCCGCCGATGGTGATTCGGCGGTCACCAGGTCTCGAAGCAGGCTGATCAGTAAGTCGCGTTGGTTGAGTACGTGATTGAGAATATTGTTACTGAGCCTGCTGCTCATCTTGCTTCACTTTTTCATATCGGCCGGAAATGGAAAGGCATTGGACTGCTCGATTGCCGCAAATCGCCCTGGCGAAAGGTAGGCAAACAGCGGTGAGTTGTGGACGACTTCCTGATCGTCGAACTCATTCGAGCGCAGGAACCCGGGCTCGGCATAGGCGGCCACAATCTTCCCCGTGATCAGGCAATTTGGTCCGAAGCCGTCAACCGTCTTGAAGTGGCGGCACTCGAAGTACAAATAAGCCTCCTCGACTAAGACGCCATCGATCTGTTGCGCCGGAAACGTCGTATAGAAGTCGAGCACGGGCTTGTGCCCATCCTGCCTGGGCGAAGCTGCCAGCCCGGACAACAATACCTGCGAAGGCTTGGGATAACTGACTGTGAATTCACCGCTTCTCTGAATATTGCTGCATGTCGAGTGGCTTGGCGAACATACAAAACCGAAGTAGTTTTCCCAACCCATTGGAGTGACCATATGCTTGGGGGCGAGGTCGGGAGATCCATCTGCATCAGTGGTGCCGATCAGTACGAGTGGCGCAACGGTGAAAAATCTATCCCATACCGGCTGGTCAGTCCCAATATCGACAAGTCGGTTATTGATCGTGTATTCAGGCACGGCAACAACTCCCGATTGCAGGTCTGATTCCACGCTACGCTGTCCCTCGCGGGCTGAGAATAAGTAGTTGCCGCGCCAGATTTGAAACCGCAGGAATATCGATATTTCGGCATACCGGGATTTCGTTGACCATATCAGCCTGTGATATCGTCCCGCGTCATGAACGAATTTCGGATATCTAAGGGTTGGTAATATGCTTGATGAAACCAAAACACTGGACGAACTGATTGCTAGCCATAAGCCCGGGCATGCACTCGATCAGCCGTTTTACACCGATCCGGAGATCTACGACCTTGAAATCGAAAGGGTCGTCACGCAGAACTGGATTTTGGTTGGCCACCAGTCGGAACTCCCTGAACCTGGCGACTTCAAAGTGTTCAACGTGGCGAACGAGTCGGCGATTATCGTTCGCGGGAGTGATGGTGAACTAAAAGCTTTTGCCAATGTTTGTCGACATCGCGGGTCACTGGTCTGCCTGGTGTCCGAGGGCAAAACCAACAAGTTCAGCTGCCCGTACCACGGCTGGACGTACGACATCGATGGCAATCTGATTGCAGCGCGAAGCATGATCGGTGATTTCGACAAGTCCGATTACAGTCTCAACAAGGTATCGCTCGAGGTCATTCATGGCCTCGTATTGATCTGCTTTTCCGACAGCCCGCCCGGCGTCGAAAGCGCCCGTCGCGATCTGGCAGAACCGATGGCGATTTTCGATTTTGAAAATTTGAAAGTCGCAGCGCACAAGAGCTATGACATCGACGCTAACTGGAAATTGGCGATCGAGAATTACCAGGAGTGTTATCACTGTGCGACGGCACATCCTGAATATGCCTTGATGCATACGCTGATGGTCGACAATCGCAAGCGTGCGCCTTTGCAAACACACATGCTCGATAAGATGGAAGCGTGCGGCATCAAAGAGATCGATATCGACAAGATCGACCTGAACGCACCACCTGGCGAAATGGGTTATGGCTACAGTCGCACGGCCTTGTTCGAAGGCTATCTGACCGGCAGCAAGGACGGCAAACCGGTCGCACCGCTACTTGGCAACATTAGCGATTATGATGGCGGTGGTTCGGATTTCGTATTCGGTGGTTTTTCGTTCTTGCTTGTCTACAGTGACCACGCGGTTGCCTATGTATTTACACCCACAGACATGCGTAACTGCAAGTGTGATATCTACTGGATGGTCAGGGCCGATGCGCAAGAGGGCAAGGATTATGACGTTGATGAGCTGACCTGGCTTTGGGACGTCACCACCCATGCTGATAAGAAGATCATCGTCGACAACTGGAAAGGTGTGCAGTCGCGTTACTACAAACCAGGGCCATTCTCGAATATGGAGAATGCCGAGCGCATGTGGACCGAGTGGATTTTACAGCAGCTTCAGCGCGACTGATTCTTTCGCATTACTGCCCAGGCGATCAGCAGGGCTACGCTGACGATTAAGATGATCAACGATGCCAGGGCATTAATGTCCGGCGTTACGCCCAGTTTCACCTTCGAGAAAATGTACATTGGCAGCGTGCTACTGCCAGGACCTGACACGAAGCTTGCGATAACGAGGTCGTCGAGCGAGAGCGTGAAGGCGAGCAGCCAGCCCGAGATCATCGCCGGTGCGATTAGCGGCAACGTGATGTCGAACACCACGCGCAGTGGCCTGCCACCCAGGTCCATTGCCGCTTCTTCCAGCGATTCATCCATTGCACTGAGACGGGACCTTACGATGACCGCGACGTAGGCCATCGCGAATGTCGTGTGCGCGATCATTATCGTCGAGAAGCCGCGCTGCGCCGGCCAACCGAATAGCTGTTGCATGCTGACGAACAGCAATAGCAGCGACAGACCCGTTATGACCTCGGGCATTACAAGCGGCGAGGTGATCATGCCCGAGAACAGTGTTCGGCCACGGAATCGACCAAAACGAACCAGTACGAGTCCGGCAATCGTTCCAAGAATGGTTGCGAAGGTTGCCGAGGTGGCCGCGATTTGCAAACTCAGAAACGTGGCGTCGAGAATTTGATCGTTGCGGAAAAGCTCTCCGTACCAACGTGTTGAAAAGCCGCCCCATACGGTTGCCAGCTTTGAATCGTTGAACGAATAGACGACCACTGATACGAGCGGGATATAGAGGAACGCGTAACCAAACGCGAGTACCGAAATAATGAACCGCGACTGCCGCCTCATTCGGGTGCCTCTAATTCTGGCGCCTGATTGCGCTGCATAAACACGATTGGAACGACCATCAACAGCAACAGGACGATCGCGACAGACGAGGCGAGCGGCCAGTCACGATTGACGAAGAATTCATCAAACAACACGCGGCCGATCAGTAGAGATTCCGGACCGCCGAGCAGGTAGGGAATAACGTATTCGCCCATCGCCGGAATGAATACGAGCATACAACCAGCGATCACGCCGGCGCGTGCGAGTGGCCAGGTCACGTCCCAAAACGCCCGGGTGCGCGACGCACCAAGGTCTTGCGCCGCCTCGATAAGATCCATGTCCATACGCTCAAGCGTCGCGTAAAGCGGTAGCACCATAAATGGCAGGTAAGAATAGGTGAGGCCGATGAAGATCGCGAAATCCGTATACATCAGCTGTAGCGGCTGATCGATGACGCCCAGCCACAGCAGGGTATTGTTAATGGCGCCATAGTTATTCAGAAGTCCCATCCACGCGTACACGCGAAGCAGAAAGGAAATCCAAAACGGCAAAACAATCAGCAGCAACAGCAGGCTGCGAACCGATGAGCTGCTACGAGCGATGCCGTACGCCATCGGGAAACCGAGCGTCAGGCAAAGAATGGTCGCGGCCGCCGCCATCAAGACTGATTTCAGATAGGTGACCGCATACAGCTTGTCCGTCAGCAAGAACAGGAAGTTGTCGAGCGAAATTGAAAGGCCACCGTCAGCATCGAACATTGGCGTGAAGGGCGGCTGGGCGATAACCGGATCTGCCAGGCTGATCTTGAGAATGATGGCAAATGGCAGCAGGAAGAAGACGAAGAGCCACAGGTACGGTACCGCAATGCTGATACGTCGCCAGGTGGTGTCGCTTCGTGTCACTGTGCCCACGACTAAGCCTCGTCGAGTATCACGACGGCGCTGCGCGGGCGCCATGTGACCCAGATTTTGTCTTCCCATTCGACGAAACGCTTGGCCGAGCGGCGCTGGTTTTGCCGACTGACCTGGATCATGCGCCCGGACTCCAGGCGGATTCGATACAGCGAGCGATTGCCGAAGTAGCCCAGGTCGTCAACGACTCCGCGAAGGCATACATCCCCTTGCGCATCGTCAGGCTGTTCCACGCTGATGAATATCTTCTCCGGGCGAACCGCAACACAGACATGTTGTCCGAGTTCAACATCGTAGCTGCCAAGCGCATGCAATTCGGTCCCCAGGTCGTCGCAGGCAACCGATATTGCTTCGTCACCAGCATGCGTAACGATGCCCTCGAACATATTGATCGTGCCAATAAAATCTGCGACAAAGCGGCTTTCCGGGTACTCGTAGATCTCCTTTGATGTGCCGACCTGGAGGAAGCGCCCCTCGTCCATAACAGCAATGCGCGTAGACAGCGTCATTGCCTCTTCCTGATCGTGGGTTACGACAACGAAGGTAATGCCGAGCTTGTCCTGAATGTTCATGAGTTCGAATTGTGTTTTTTCGCGTAGCTTTTTATCGAGCGCGGCGAGTGGCTCATCGAGTAATAAGACCTTTGGTTCCTTGATCAGCGCCCTGGCAAGCGCGACACGCTGCCGCTGGCCGCCAGAAAGCTGATCCGGCTTACGCTTGCGAAAGTCACCCAGCTGTACAAGCCCAAGCATGTCATCAACGCGTTGCGCGATTTTGTCATCAGCGATGCCGTCTTTGCGCAGGCCGTACGCGATGTTTTTTTCGACGGTCATATGCGGAAAAATCGCATAAGACTGAAACATCATATTCACCGGTCGCTCATAAGGTGGCTGCTGCGTAACATCCACTCCGTCAATTTCGATTGTGCCGGATGTCGGGGTCTCGAAGCCGGCCATCATTCGAAGCAGCGTTGACTTACCGCATCCGGAACCGCCGAGAATCGCAAACAATTCGCCCTGGCCGATGGTCAGGTCGACATTGTCGACGGCGACGAAGTCGCCGAAGTGCTTGCTGACGTTGCGAATGCGAATAAAGTCTTGCTTGGGTTCTGCCACAGGGGTCGCCTCTTAGATACCGCTTTTCGCGCGCGCGAATGCACGTGTACGGGGCCGTTCGCGTTTCGGATCGGCTGTCTTGATTGGATACAGGTATGCCCAGGTCTTTTCATCGGGAAAGATAGCCGGGTTGGCGAGCAACTCGGGTGCCATTAATGCCCACGACGCACCGTTTGCATTGGCGTACCTGGAGTTGCTGGCGTTAGCAGCGGCTATGTCGGGGCGCATCATGAAATTTAGAAACAAATAGGCATTGTCCTTGTTGGGCGCGTCGCTCGGAATATAAAGACCATCGACCCAAAGCCCCGATCCCTCTCTGGGCGTGGTGTAGTGCAGATCAATGTCGATACCGGCCTCCTCGGCGCGCGCCGCGGCTTGCGCGTAGTCACCTGACCAACTCATTGCCACGCACACTTCCTTGTTGGGTAGATCGGACATCATCTTCTGATTGCTGAAGTAGCGAATATACGGTCGGATAAGCTTTATCTGCGCTTCGGCTCTGGCAAGGCTCTGGTCGTCAACGGCGTTCGGATCGAGCCCGAGATAGGCAAGCACCATCGGAAAAAGATCGGTCGGGCCATCGAGAAGAGACACACCGCAATCGGCGAGTTTGGACACAATATCCGGATCGAATAAAACGTCGGAGCTGTCCATAGGATGATCGCCCAGCCGTTCACGCACCATTTCGGCGTTCCAGGCGTAGCCCGTCGAGCCCCAGTGGTAGGGCACGTTGTAATCCGCTACCGCCTCATAGGCAATCTTGCGCATGATCTCCGGATCGAGATTGCGGATATTGTCGAGCCGCGACCAGTCAAGTTTTTCGAAAACGCCGATCGGCGCGAGCCGCGAGGAGAATTGATTGCTGTGGACGACGACATCGTAGCCACTGCTGCCGGCCAGCAGTTTCACGTCTACGACCTCGGAAGAATCATAGATGTCATAGTTAACCTTGATGCCGTATTCGGTTTCGAATTTTGCAAGAGTGTCGGGCGCGATGTAATCCGCCCAATTGTAGACGTTGACGACATTGTCGTCGGACGTCTCGGTCCCGG
>Ga0055584_100004485_pt1 | contig 13704 bp, 13 predicted proteins | sample OSDHelmetaG_FD_58716 | JGI IMG/M metagenome (GOLD analysis project Ga0055584, IMG submission 58716) | Pelagic marine sediment microbial communities from the LTER site Helgoland, North Sea, for post-phytoplankton bloom and carbon turnover... | ecosystem: Environmental > Aquatic > Marine >... | reverse complement strand
AACTGAGCCCTTCGCCACGGGCTTTCTGATCGTCGATCAGTTCTTTGCTTCGATCAACAATCTGTTCTTCTAAGACAGCCATGAAGGCGTCTTTCTCAAGCCCTGGTTCGATAGGCTCGTGGAATTCAAATGTTGCTGTTCCAGCTGCTTTTCCCAGATCTCTTGCCTGCCAAAGGTTGCCCAGGTTTGACGCCATGGTGACGACCGGAATGTTGAGTTCCTTGTAGAGATAGAAAACGCCCTTCTTGAGAGGATCGTTTTCATCCAATCTAACCAACCGACCCTCAGGATAGATGACCAAAGGCTGATTGTCTTTTTTCGCTTCGTGAGCCAGTTCGTTAAGCCTGGGTTTGTCAGTTTGGCCAGCACCGCAGCTTTCAACAAAAATAGCGTCGATCTTTTTGAGTATTCGACCAACTAGCGGGATTTTGGTTAGTCCTTGCCATGTGATGGCTCTGTAGGGACCAATGCTGCTCATCAATAAAATTGTGTCACCTTCCGAGCTATGTTTAGCGGCGATTATATAAGGCCGGTCGGTAGGTAGGTGTTCCTTGCCATGAACTTCTAGAGACGACCCGTTCAACAATTTCAAACCAGCCCTGATGGATTTCGTATAGATTCCCAAGTGCCCCCATAACAGGCGGTTTCCAGGCAGAATTAGAAGAGGTATGGCGACGATAGCCGCTAAGGTCGTGAACAAGTAAAAGAAAATATTAAACAAGAAACTGCGCATTATACTCTTTCGCTACAAGGCAATCTGAATTCAATTGGTCTTCGCAGTAGGTGGGATCAAGCAATTTTTGCTCTCAGCGCTATTGCTTTTCTGCATTAACCTTGTCCTCGTTGAAGCCCGCGAGTTGTGAATAGCCTTTCACGATTGCTTCCAGTTCTTCCGCGCTTGCGACGTCGTGGAGATCATCAAAGCCATCAGGCGCGCGTTGATTGACGACGTCAATCACCCGTTCAGGACCGCCACTGCGGTTGGTGTGCACGATCTCGGATGTGACGGGTAATCGTTCTACCTCGTAAGCTTTCAGAGCCTCCACGATGTTTGTATTGGTGGCTAAACAATCAGACAGTGAACGAGCATCCAAAATTGCCTGAGAAGCACCATTTGACCCCACTGGATACATAGGGTGTGCAGCGTCACCAAGCAACGTCACTCTGCCGCGGCTCCACCGTGTGAGGGGATCGCGGTCACACATGGGATATTCGTAAAAGACCTCTGTTCCACGAATAAGTGCCAGCGGGTCAAGAACATCCAAAGAGAATTTATCTTCCACGAAGGGAAGGAGCTCGCTCATTTGGCCTTCACGGTTCCAATCCTCGCGCCTTGGTGGTTGTGCCTTGGCATCGCCAATTTTTGCTCCAACAGCCCAGTTCATTAGTACTTTGGAGGAGTCTGTGACTTCTCGGGATATGGGGTAGAGGACGAGTTTGGCATCCATGCCGCCTGAAATGACCATTGATTCTCCGGTCAGGAAGGGCTCCCATTCAGTTGCCCCCCGCCATAGCATGATGCCGTTCCAGGTCGGTGGGCCTTCACCCGGATGAAAGGACTGACGAATGACGGAATGGATGCCGTCGCAAGCAATGATGGCCGAACCAGAAACTTCTCGGTGTCTGTCCGAACCTCTTTCCTTGATTTGCAAGATGGCTTGGTCTTTGTTTTGTTCGAAACCGACAACTTCACAACCGGTGTGAACCGCCGCGTTGCCGAGACGTCCAAGCACTGCTTCATGTAAAACTCTTTGCAGTTTACCCCGATGGATCGAAAACTGTGGAAAGTCCAGTCCTGCATGCAAACCACGGGGCTCTTGCCAAATCACTTGTCCAAGTCGATTTTGATAAATCAGCTCTAATGTCCGTATACCGACCGCGTCAAGCGCCTCCAAGAGGCCCAATTCAGCCAGTTCTTTAATGGCATGGGGCAGGGTATTGATGCCAACACCTAGTTCTTTGATCTCTGTTGAACGCTCAAAAACTTCACAGTCAATACCTCTTTGATGAAGCATAAGAGCCGTGGTTAATCCGCCAATGCCACCGCCGGCAATTAAGACTGTCATCGAGAAAGATCTCCAGCAAAGAAAAAGGGCAACAACGCTCGCGTTGCTGCCCTTATCTTAATCAGAAAGAGTAGAATTTACATAGCGTAAATTACTAACCGGAAACTACATGGAACAATCGGCTGCATGTGGATCAACAAAGTCTTCCAGAACTACTTTCTTAGTTTTGTGAACCCAGGCGCCGTCTTCGCCTTCGACAACTTCACGAAGGTAGAAGCTTTGAACAGGGAAGTGGTTGTGGCCGTAGGAGAAGTCACCACGTACAGACGCGTAGTCTGCCTTCATCATTGCTTCACGCATACCGTCTTTGTTGCTGAGGTCGCCACCAACAGCGGCGACAGCCGCATCGATCATGAACATGGTGTCATAAGCTTGAGCGGCATAGAAAGAAGGATAACGACCGTGCTCAGCGCGGAAATCAGCAACGAAACGCTTGTTCTGTTCGTTGTCGAAATCAACGTTCCAGTGCATGGTGTCAACAGAACCAAGAACGGAGTTCATGCCTGCAGCCTGGAATTTAGGAAGTGAGATGCCGTCAACAGTGAACACAGTGAAGAGCTTCATGCTATCGCCAAGTCCAGCTTGACCAAACTGCTTCATGAATGCGCCACCGGCTTTACCAGGATAGAAAACGAAGAGAGCATCTGCACCAGAGGCTTTAGCTTTTGCGAGTTCCGCTGAGAAATCAAGCTGAGCGTCTTTACCCCATTTGGTGAGATCCTTGCCTTTGATTTCCCCTTTGAACGTAGCAGCAACACCGTTGGCCATGTCTTTACCAGCGGCATAGTTAGGTGCCATGATATAGACTGAGTTCATGCCTTCAGAGTTCAGAACGTGGCCCAGCGCCATGGGAACTGTGTCATTCTGCCATGAAGCGTTGAAGAAGTTTTCGTGACAATTCTTACCAGCAAGCTTGGAGTGACCTGCGTTGGCAGAGATCGCGAATTTGCCAGCTTTCAAAATCGTTGGCGTGGAAGCGAGCATAACATGCGACCAGATTAGGCCTGTAACGATATCAACGTCATCTTGCTTGACCAGTTTTTCAGCTTTTTGTTTGCCGATGTCGGGTTTGAAACCATCATCTTCGGCGATCAATTCGATGTCGAGGCCACCGGCTTTGCCACCGAGATGCTTCATAGCTAGGTTGAAACCGTTCATCTGTTCATTACCGAGAACGGCAGCAGGAGTGGTCAGTGTCGTGATTACACCAATTTTAACAGCGTCAGCAGCCAGAGCTGTTGTCGCGGTCAATGCGAAGCCAACAGCAGCAGCGCTGGCGAGTAGTTTTTTAATCATAAAATCTCCCTGTACGGCGCTTCGTGGAGCCGTGAGTTGTTCTTTAGAGATCAAGATCATAGCACAAAGTTGGTTGCTGGCAATGTTGAGGTTCAATCAACGACACTTGCATTTGCTCTTGAAAGAGTGAGTCTTTGCCTTAAAGTCACAAACAACAAAACATACAGAGAGGTTCTTCAATATGACAATGGCAGCAGGCGTCACTAAAGCGGGTGAGGGGATAGAAGGGATTTCATGGAATATCTTGGGGCAAACTTATATCCCCAAGCAAGTGACAGAGTCCTCCATGTCTTGGCATGCGACTTTCCCTCCTGGCACGTTCGTTCCACCCCATATCCATCCGGATCAAGACGAGTTTATTTATGTTTTTGATGGTACCTTTGATCTATTCCTGGACGGAGAAGAAACAACAGCAACCAACGGCGATTTGATTAAATTGCCGCGTGGCCAAGCTCACGGCATCTTTAACAACTCTGATTCCGATGTGACTTGTTTCTTTTGGGTTTCTCCAACTCAGAAACTGTTTGAATTGTTCAAGAAAATTGACGGTGTTCCTGACCCCGATGAAGTGGTTCGGTTGGCGGCTGAACACAATGTTCACTTTCTGCCACCACCAGGGGCTTGATTACCTGAACACAAATGATCTAGGGAGCTTAAAGGCTCCCTTTTTGTTGGTGTAACATGGCGGAATTCGACTTCATCATTATTGGTGCAGGCTCAGCGGGCTGTGTTCTGGCAAACCGTCTCAGCGAAAGCGGAAAACATAAAGTTCTTTTGCTGGAAGCGGGGGACAGCGATTTTCGGTTCTTCGTGCAGATGCCGATAGGGTACGGCATTTCCTTTTTCGATAAAGCCGTAAACTGGTGTTACAGGACAGAAGAAGACAAAGGCCTGGGTGGTCGCAATGGCTATTGGCCGCGCGGGAAAGTTTTGGGCGGCTCTTCTTCGATTAACGCAATGGTCTTCATCAGAGGCCAGCATGCGGACTTTGATCGTTGGGAAGCGATGGGCAACCCTGGCTGGGGGTGGGACGGCGTCAAACCCTACTTCTTGAAAATGGAGGACAACCAGGCCGGGGCTAACGAGTGGCGATCACAAGGCGGCCCTCTGCATGTCGCGGACGTTAAGGACGAGTACCATCCTGCCAATAAGCATTTTCTGGAGGCAGCGAGAGAACTTGATCTCCCCATAAACGAAGATTTTAATGGAGAGACGCAAGAAGGTGCTGGCTATTATCAAATAACCACCAAAGGCGGCATCCGAATGTCGACTGCACGGGCTTACTTGAGGCCTGCAATGAAACGGAGCAACTTGACAGTTTTGACCAAAGCACAGGTGTCCAAAATAGTTTTTGAGGGCAAAAGAGCGGTTGGCGTTGAATATGTGCGCAACGGGAAAACTGAGAGAGTGACGGCAAAGCGCGAGATCGTTCTGTCGGCCGGTGCCGTCAACTCGCCACAAATTTTACAGCTGTCCGGTGTAGGGCCAAAGGAAACGCTAAAAAGGCACAAGATTGAACAAGTTTGCGAGGCTCCGGCCGTTGGTCGTAATCTCGCTGACCACCTTGCCTTTACCTATTACTACAAATCCTCAATTCCAACGCTGAACGATAAACTGAATTCGTGGCCCAAGAAAATTATGTTGGGCATTAAGTATGTTCTGACGAGAAAGGGGACTTTGTCTCTTGGAGTCAATCAAGCAGGCGGTTTTCTCAAAACTCGATCTGAGTTAGACGAGCCTAACGTCCAGCTTTATTTTGCGCCTGTAACCTACACGACTAATGGTCCGCTGGAACGGCCGCTGATGTCACCGGATCCTTTCTCAGCCTTTCATATCGGCATTCAGCCCTGCCACCCAACCAGCCGTGGTCACATTGAAATCAAGTCAAACGATCCTAACGAACCTCCCGCAATCTATCCCAATTCTCTGTCGACCAACCACGACGTTGAGGAGATGTTGGAAGCAGCGAAACTCATGAAAAAACTCATGTCGACAAAGGCGTTGGGCGAGATAGCGACTGAACCGATGATGGCGGAACAAGAGAATGACGACGACGAAGCGATCATTGATTTCGTCAGAAAAAATGCTTCAACGGTTTTTCACCCTGTTTCTACTTGCAGGATGGGGCCGGATGATGGGACTAACGTCGTTGACGCTCGATTGAAGGTCCACGGCTTAGAAGGACTGAGGGTTGCGGATGCTTCGATCTTCCCAACAATTACCGCCGGCAATACCAACGCACCGACCATTATGGTTGGTGAAAAAGCTTCGGATTTAATTCTCGACGATGTTAGTGAGTAACAACCCGTTGTCTGGGTAATCAAATTCGATCAGAGTTCTTTTTCAAAGTAGTCGATGATCACGTCAAGGATCTGATTGGCTCGTTCAGGTGCCGCGTTGTTGGGAGCGTTCAATATGGCGTGGGGAACGCGAAACTGCACTGTGGCATCCAGTAGGATTTCTAGCATTTTATCAGTGTTTGAGTTCTTTGAAGAAAATCCAGAGTCTAAAACCCTCCTTAGTTGATCGGCTAAGGTCCGAGTATGTTGTACTACCAATGCTTCATGCGTTGAAGCCAAATTCAGGTAAGTCGCAAAGAGCTGTGGATCGTCTTGATAGGCGTTCTTCTTTAAGGCGAGTGTGGTAAGAATGTGCGATCTGAGAAGTTGTTGCCATGGCAAGTTTGAAGAACTGATTTCTTCGCCTGCTTGTTCGACCTTTTCAAACCATCGCCGGGCGAGTTCCGCCACAAGAGCGTCTTTGTTTTTGAAGAACTTGTAAACATAGGATTGCGAAACACCCATACGATCTGAAACATCAGAAAAGACTAATCGCTTTCCTGATGTTTCTTTGAGCAACGTTTCGGCTGTGGCAACGATTTCATCGCACACAGCGTTATGGTTTACGGCTGGTCGCGGCAACTAAACCCACCTTCTGACTTTGCTTTTGTACTGGTCATAAGAAGCACCAAAGGCTTGTTCAGCAGCTTCCTCTTCACAAGGAGTGTACCAATAATGAGCTACAGCGAAGAAAATCAAGGGGGCAAATAGAGCCTGCCAAATATTCACGGCCAAAGCGAGCGCAACCAAGAGAAGCAAGAAGCCGAGATACATTGGATTTCTTGAAACACGAAAGAACCCATGGGTAACCAAATTCTTTGGCGTTTTGAAGGTCATGATTTCGGAACCGGAGTTTTTGAATTGAATTCTGGCACCGATCAAGAAAACCAAACCGAGTAGGCCGCATATAGCGGCCTCCCAAAAAGGGGTGCCTGATTTGTGAATGATACGGAACACATCTAGTTTCATGAACGGGATTAGAGCCGTCGGTAAAAGCAATGCCAAGAACAAAGCGGGTGGTAAGAACAAGCGCATTGTATTTCTTTTTTTGATAAATAATAAAAATTAATTTTTTTATTTATCAAAGATTCAAACCAATATGTTTATGGCCTTGATGAAAGGAATGTCGATGGCGCCTTTCATCGAGAGAGATTTTTTTGTGGATCTGAACAGAGGAAAAGTAAAACGAGATTGGCTTCTACTGAACCTTTTTCTTGAATGAGAATTGGCTGAATTCTTCAACGCCGCTGCCTGATCTAGATGCTCAAGTAAATGTGAGTTTCATCACGATTAATTGAGTAGATTCTTCTTTATAGGGGAGTCTCTCACAGCGGCGTGACAATTTCTCAAAATAGCCAGTTGCATAAAAGCAACAGGGACTTCAATCTGCCAAGTCATTGATTTTACATTTGAATTCCTGCCCTCTTTGCCGTAGCCGAAGTCAGCGGGCAATAACAACTCAGTACAGATACAAAGAGTTAATAATAAAAATAGACGAAATTTGCGGGATCAAAATGACGCCTAAATTGGCGCTCAATACCAATCAAAAATCACCTCATTTCCGATTTTGGAAAGAGGGAAAGGAAACAAAAATGAAAACGCTAAAACTGCTCGGTACATCTGCACTAACTATGGCTCTGGCGGTTCCGGCTTTGGCATCGGGGCCTGAGATAAATGACGCTTTCTCTGTCGTGTTTAATGGACGAGCAGAGCTGTCAATTAACTATTCTACGGACTTCGGTCTTGATGATGCGATCAATGGTGGCACATCTGACGAGTTGTTCATGGAGCAGGAGTACACACGATTTGGCTTCACAGGAACGGGCTCAACCGCTGTTGGAGACTTCAAGGCTCGCATCGAGGCTGACTTCAATGGTGCGGGTAACACTCTTCGCATCCGCCATGCCTATGGTTCTGTCGGTCCAATCCTTGCTGGTCAAACAGACTCAGTCATGCGCACAGGCATGCCATACGTTTCTGACTGGGGTTGGAATCGCGTTGACGCCGTTTCAGCAGGTAACAACTATTTCAGAACTCAACAGTTACGTTACACAAGCAAGCTTGGCGGCGCGAAGTTCATTGTAGCGGTTGAAGACAATGGTGCTGGTGGTAACGATTTCTTCGATATCACAGGTTCACTGGGTTTTGACTTCAACGGGAATGCTGTGACTGTAAAGGGTATTTTGAAACCAAGTGGCGATTCGGCAATTTCTGCTGCCACAAGCTTTAGCCTTGGTTCTGGTGATGCTTTTGTCACGGCTCACTATGCTGATGGCACGACGGTGAATGGTTTCAATTATCAAAGAGTGATTTCAGGCACTGGCCAGTCCTCATTTGGTATTGGCGCTGGTGCTTACTTCCCTGCAGGTGACAATTTGACTGCTTATGTCGGTGGTGCTGTTACAGAAGGCGAAGGTACGAATATCAACGAGCAAACATACCTCACAGCTTCGTTGACTTGATCTCCAATGCCACAATACAAAATCATTGGCCAAGTTCACTACTATGACGAAGTGAGCGACATCAATGCTGCGAACTTGAACGTAGCCGCGCAAGCAACCGTGTTCGAAACACGTTGGATGTACGACTTCTAAACTTAGATTTTATCTAATGTTTGTTGAGGGGGCTTTCTGAGAAATGGAAGCCCCTTTTCTTCTGCTTAAACGGCCATCAATCGTCGAATGTGTGATCTAGACCTACAGCTTCCAATGCTGTTGCTTGTCGTTTTTCTAGATCCTCCACGCTGAATGTTTCAATCATCTCGTGAAAGAGGCGATGCCAATTTACTTCAGCGTCGAGATGCATGAAGACGGAACCCAACCCAATGGCCGCGCGGTCCATGAAGACAAATTCTCGGGGAATGGTAACACCGCCAAGCTTACGCAATTCTGCGTGGACATTACCGGCAACCTCGGCACCATATTCTCCTGAATTGGTCTCAGAGATCAAACGCGGCTTGTCTTCCATCAATGGGGCATAAACGAATGAGGCCCAGAGATTGAGGGTCTCCAACATTTCTTTGGTGAGATTGGTGAATCCCCAGGTCTCATAAGAGGCGACCGCAAGCTCTTCGTCGCCATCCCGCAGTGCTTTGTAGAGGTTGATAACTGCTTCAACGAAATCGGGGCGGAAGATCCGGACACAGCCAAAGTCGAGCAGAGATACAGAGCCGTCTTGTTTGATCAGATAATTGCCAAGATGCGGATCGCCATGGATAGCGCCGTAGTTATAGAAGGGCTGATACCAGGCATGGAACATGTTGGTGGCAATGTTGTTCCGTTCTTCCAAAGAAGGATTGGCCTCAAGCCGTGTCAGGAGCGGCTCACCCTCGAGCCAGGACATGGTCAGCAATCTTTTTGTGCTTAGCTCAGAGACTATTTCGGGAACTTCGACATTTTCCTTGTCGGCAAGCATCAACTTATAGAGCTGGGCGTGACGCGCTTCTCGTGTGTAGTCGAGCTCTTCGCGAAGTCGGTCGGACAGTTCCTTGAAAATCTGCCGGGGATCAATGGCTTTGTCATACTGTCGGTAGGCGGCAAAAATGAGCTGTAGCTGTTTTAGATCCGCTTCTACTGCTGATTCCATATCTGGGTATTGGAGTTTACATGCCAGCTTTCGACCATCTAGAGAAATGGCTTTGTGTACCTGACCAAGAGAAGCGGCTGCTGAGGCTTCTCGATCAAAGCTCTCGAACTTCGATGACCAGCCAGATCCCAATTCACCGCGCATGCGCCGCTTTACGAAAGGCCACCCCATAGCGGGGGCATTGGATTGGAGTTGACGTAACTCCTGAGCGTACTCTTTAGGAAGCGCTTCTGGGATAGTGGCTAAAAGCTGAGCGGCTTTCATCAACGGACCTTTAAGGCCGCCTAAAGCTTCTTTGAGTTCGACCGAGTGCTTGCCTTTGTCGATCTTGGTCCCCAGCACCTTGCTCGAGGCCAACTGCATTGCTAGGCCACTCATGGCGCCCCCAACTTTTGCGTAGCGTTTCAGCTTACCGGTTAGGGATGCTTGATCATTGAAATCGCTCATGTCTTTCCTTTTCGAACTAGAGTTCAAATGGGGATGGTGATTTACTTTTTGAAGAGCGACCTTTTGTCAAGGAACCAGAGAGCTTGATCGGCGTACTAAAGATTTCGCGCGCTAAAAGTATCGCATTGTGTGATGTCACCACTTTCTAAGCCTCGTCGGAACCAACGTACGCGCTGGTCGGCGCTGCCATGCGTGAACGCATCTGGTGTGATATGGCCCTGTGCCTGGTATTGTAAAGTGTCGTCACCGATGGCGGTGGCGGCACCGAGGGCTTCCTCTATATCTCCGCGTTCAAGGATATTGCGGGAGCGGTGTGCATTGTTGGCCCAGACTCCTGAGAAGCAATCCGCTTGCAGCTCCATCATAACCTGGATGCGGTTACCTTCTACCTTTGACGCTTTGGCTTGTGCTTGGCGAACTTTGTTTGAGATGCCTAGGATCGTTTGGACATGATGGCCGACTTCATGGGCGATGACGTAAGCCTGCGCGAAGTCACCTGGGGCGCCGAACTTGTTCTTGAGCTCTTGAAAGAAGGACATGTCTAGGTAGACTTTTTGGTCTCCGGGGCAATAGAAAGGCCCCATGGCGGACTGTCCTTGACCGCAAGCCGAACGAGTTGAACCCTCATAGAGAACCAAAACCGGCTCTTTGTAGTCGCGGTTGAGGTCTTGGCTGAAGATCTGATTCCAGGTGTCTTCAGTGTCGGCGAGGACAGAGGAAACAAACTGTTTAACTTGATCATCCGCTCTTGGACGCAGTGGGGCCTGTTGCGTTTGATAGTTCTGCGTTGCAACTTGTTGTCCGCCGCCCATCATATTGAGGATCGTTGAAAGATCACCACCCATCAGCACGACGATTACAGCGATAACGATGGCTCCTAAACCGAGGCCTCCGCCAGCTTTAACGGCACCACGGCGTCGGCCTCCAGGCATTGAAATGCCGCTACCACGACGGTCTTCTATATTTGAACTGCGGCGGCCTTTTTTCCAACGCATGAACTTGTCTCCTCAAAAAGTCGCTAGACTTTTAGCATTTTTCAGCAATCTTAGCCAAGCTTGGAAAAATCAGGCTTTCGCTTTTCTAGAAATGCTGAGAAAGCTTCTTTCGCTTCAGCTGATGCCAGACCTTCGCCAAATGCTTTGGCCTCAACGGCGATGCGTTCATCCATAGCTTCTGCACGGCGACGCAGAAGGGCTTTCGTTTGGCGCATGGCTCTTGGCGGTTTGGAAGCCAAGGTCTTCGCTGTTGCTTGTGCGGTCTCCATCAGCGCCTCTTTTGATACGATGGCATTGATCAGACCTATCGCCACGGCTTCTGTGGCGTTGGCAGGCTTACCAAGCATCAGTAACTCAGCCGCTTTCCGATAGCCTACTTGGCTAGGTAACAGCAAACTAGAAGCAGCTTCAGGTACAACAGCAAGATCAATGAAAGGCATATGGAAAACCGAACTCTCTGTCGCATAAGCAAAGTCGCAATGCATCAACATGGTTGTGCCAATACCCACAGCCATTCCGTCCACCGCAGCGATGGTTGGAACGGTCGATCTTGCCAATCCTAACAACACCCTAAAGACAGGGGAATTCATGTCACCGGGCGGATTGTTGAGAAAATCGGAGATATCGTTGCCGGCTGTGAAAGTATCTCCGGCACCTGTGAATATGATGGCCCGAAGGTCGGTGTCTTTCTCTGCTGCTTCCAGCAAGTCAGCGATCACCGCGTACATGTCGCTGGTCAGCGCATTCTTCTTGTCTGCGCGATTGAGAGTGACAGTCGCGATATTGTTGCTGCGCTCTATGAGAACCAGTTCAGTCATGCTAGATTTTCCTTCGATAAGATGTCGAGAGATTAGCGAATGTTTGACGAGGATAAAACAGAAATAGAGCGAGACAAGCTTTACGCTCGAATTTTATCAGTGATCAAACAGGTGCCCGCCGGGAATGTGGCGACTTATGGCCAGATCGCCTTGGTTGCTGGCGCTTCCAACGCGCGGATGATCGGGCGCATACTCAAGCACTTGCCCGATGGAACAGATGTACCTTGGCACCGAATTTTGAATTCTGGTGGGACGATTTCCGTGCGTGGAGACGGCGGGCCCTCTTTAGAGCAGTCAAGGCGACTGAAAGATGATGGCGTATTCATTACAGCAAACGGTAAAGTGAATTTCAGGGAATATGGTTGGTCAGGCCCTGATTGGTTCTGGCTTGAGGAGCAAGGTTATGACATCGAAGAATTGGCACTTAGAAGTCAGCAAAAACCCAAAACCGGTGCTTGGGTGAACTGGTCTCTATAGTTTACTCTACGAGTGTGAGCCAGACAGGTTCTTCAGCAACGATTTGACCATCGACGTCAGCGACAAAACAAGAGAACTCGCCAGGCCTCAGATAGCTCGTACACTCTGCTAAAGCTTGCTCTTTGCCGTTAGAATAAGCCCAAACTTGAGAGGGCGATATAGCAAATGCTTTTGGTTTCGGCTGTTCCAAATAATCTAGGTATCGATTCTGAGTAGCCTCATTGGCCCGAAACTCCACGAGTTCGCCAGTGTAGGGGTCGAATACAATGAACATCTTGAGAGGCAAGGCCTCATCCATGGTTCGCTGATGGGCCAATTCGTGATGGTGGCTGAGTAGTCCAAAGTGAATAACCAGGCTAACAATGAGGGGAACCATAGAATCTCCGTGGGAAACTGCTCTGTTCTAGTTATCTCATTGCACTTGTCTCAAGTTTAATCTTTTACTGCTGACTGGTTTGTGATCTTTAGGGGACAAAGAATCGAATGGAGAAGAAAAGATGGGTCTCTTGATTGCTGGTGTCCTGCTTTGGTCAGTTGTGCACTTTTCCCCGATGGTGGCGTCTGGGCCACGAAGTAAACTGATTTCCTCGATGGGTGAGGGCCCATACAAAGGCCTGTTTTCACTTTTAATCGTTGGCTCAATCGTATTGATGGTGTTTGGCTGGCGTGGCAGCGAATTTGTGTCAGTCTATGATGCTCCTACATGGGGGCGTCACGTCACAATGCTGCTGATGTTGGTGGCTTTTATCTTGTTTGGTGCTTCCGCTTATCCATCGTCAATCAAGCGTGTTTTACGTCATCCCATGCTTTCAAGCATTATCGTTTGGGCGGTAGCCCATTTGCTGTCAAACGGTGACCAAAGTTCGATCGTCCTGTTTGGGGGACTTGGCATTTGGGCTTTGATTTCTATCTTCTTGATCAATCGTCGTGATGGTGAATGGGAAAAGCCCGAAGCTGGTTCGACAGTTCGACAAATTCGAGGCCTTGTAATCTCTGTGGTTATCCTAGTCATCGTTATGTTCCTCCATCCGTACTTTACTGGCATTGCCCTGTTCTAATCTAAACCTGAGTTGTCCAAATGAATTTGATGAATATTACTTTTAGATTTCTATCGATTATTCTCCTGGTAGGGTTGTTTTCTTTTGTTTCTGGTGAACCGGCAACGGCTCAGCTTGGGCTCAACACTGGCGGGGCTGTTGATGAAGCGCCGAAACTGGATGATCCAGAAACTAAGGCCGGTGTTCGCGATATGGTCTCTCAGTTAAGTGATGATGCCGTGCGGGCGCTTCTGATTGAGCGGTTGGATGCAGTAGCGGAAGCTAAAGAGCTAGAGAAAGCAAACCAACAATCTGCTTGGTCTGTGATTAGCAAAGGTTTTACAACGCTATGGGGTAACGTGAAATGGACTGCTCAGAACGTAGGTTGGCTTCCTGGAATTTTTGATTCTATATTTAGCGCGGTTGGCGCTGCTCTTGGTGCCGGGGAAACCAGTAAGTTCTGGTTGTTGTTGGGCGCGGCTTTGATTGCAGGCCTAGTCGGCGAGCGTGCTGTTGCCTTTTTCTTCCGAAAGAAGAAGCAAGAATTGATTGCTTCGGTTTCGACAACACTTCTGGGCATTCTCAAGATACTCTATACGAGGCTTTCTTTCGACGTCCTGGGTGTTCTTGCTTTTACTTTGGTT
>Ga0055584_100004484_pt1 | contig 13710 bp, 13 predicted proteins | sample OSDHelmetaG_FD_58716 | JGI IMG/M metagenome (GOLD analysis project Ga0055584, IMG submission 58716) | Pelagic marine sediment microbial communities from the LTER site Helgoland, North Sea, for post-phytoplankton bloom and carbon turnover... | ecosystem: Environmental > Aquatic > Marine >... | reverse complement strand
CTGGCTGTGCCTTTACGCTGGCTGTGCCTTTACGCTGGCTGTGCCTTTACGCTGGCTGTGGCGCTGCGTAGTGCAGCGCCACAGCTTTAATCTAGAGCGGTGTTTGCCTACTCCTTGTGCGGCGCAATGAGATATTTCTTTCCAGTCGCTTTCTGATTGTATTCGCCAATAGCATCGATGCTGAGAGCTTCGGCGAGCGACACGACATTCGTATAGTGACTGGCAAAAGTCGTTTTGACCTCATTGGCCACACGTTGCATCAAGGCCTGACCAGCCTCGGGACCGACCCTTCTTAAGAAGTTCGTTAGCAGCCAGCCGCCGGCGCCCCATGCCATGCCGTAGCTCCGGTTCAGCTCGGTCGCTCCGAGTTGCAAGCTGCCGTAGAGATAAACTTGTTTATGCACGGTCGAGCCATAGCGGCTATAACCCGCGCCGCGGTTCAGCGCTGCTTCCATCGCAGCCAGGACCTGGCTTGCCAATCCACCACCGCCGGTGGCGTCAAAGCCAATGGTCGCGCCAGTTTGTGCCAGCGCGTCAGTGAGATCGTCCGTGAATGTGCCAGCGCTGGAATCGCACACATGCGTGGCGCCAATATCACGCAGCAGTTGCGCCTGGGCGGGTGTGCGCACGATGTTGACTAAAGACACACCGTCAGCGGTGCAGATCTTTTGCAGCATTTGTCCGAGATTAGAAGCTGCGGCGGTGTGCACCAAGGCCGTATGACCTTCCAGTCGCATGGTCTCGACCATACCAAGCGCGGTCAAGGGGTTGACGAAGCACGAGGCGGCGTCTTGAGGTGTTGTTCCGTCCGGCAACACTAGGCAATGCTCTGCGGCAATGCAGCGATACCGCGCGTAGCTGCCAGTGCGTAATGCCACCGTCTTACCGAGCAGCGCTTGCGCGGCTTCGGATGTGCCCGCCTCTACCACGATGCCAGCCCCTTCGTTACCCATCGGCAGCGGGTCGCCAAGTCGTGCCGCAGCGGCACGCAGCGCGCCTTGGCTAAGAGGTGCGCTAACCCCGCCGCCCGCAGTCGCTGACAGCGAACTCAGATCAGCTCCGGCGAACATGTTGCCAAGATCGGATGGATTGATGGGTGCGGCTTCCATCCGCACCAGCACTTCGAAGGTGTCAGGAGAGCGAAGCTCAGTCTGCTCCAAGGAAATCGTCACTGTCGCGTCATCGCGTACCGTTGAGAGCATTTGTAGAGTTGTTGTTGGCATTAGCTTTGTCCTTACTGGAAATCAATCTCGTCAAGCGAGTCTGCGCGTCGGGGTGTAGGGCATTTGGCTCGCCGCTACCGAACATGATCAAGATCACGATCATACCGGTGGTGAGGCCGCAGTTGGCGCCCAATTTGCTGAGGCCAAAGCTCTGCAGCTGCATCGACTAGCGCCCCCTGAGCCGAAACACCGACAATCCTGGCGGAGGCATTGGACTATTGGCCCTCAGTCGATTGCGCAGACTGCGCCGACGGGCCTTGATGTGGTGCCGAAAAAACTTAATCTTTTTGCGTTATGGTTACGCATGCGTTGGTCTCGGCGGCGCATCGGTCCAGGTGAATGGGCTAGGTGGTCGACCCTGGTAATTCGAAAAGGTGTGGGGATGAATATAGTTTGTGTACACGGCTCAGGGTCATGCCGGGAAGCCTGGCATTATCAAACGGCAGCGTTCGCAAATATCACCGCTGTCAATCTACCGGGGCACCCAGACGGTGAACTGATTCCAACGGTCGCTGGCATGGTCGAGTGGCTAGCTGGCTACATTACTGAGGCTGGTCTAGCACCGGTGGTGTTGTTCGGCCACTCGCTCGGTGCCGGTGTGGTGATGCAATACGCACTCGACCACGGCGAGGCGGTGAGCGGCTTGGTGTTGGTCGGTGGCGGAGCGCGCTTGAAGGTGTCACCAAAAATTTTGGCAGACTTAGCCCGAGATATTGAAACTGACAGCGCCTGGGATCCGATGACGGGTTACGAGCGCATAGCGCCGGAAGTAGCAACGGTACTGGCGCGACGCAGAGTCGAAAACGGCCCCCGCGCACGGCTGAACGATCTAAGCGCCTGCAACGACTTCGACATCATCGCAAAGCTCAACAGCATCACTGTACCTACGCTAGCCATCTGTGGCAGGGACGACGCCATGACGCCGCCGAAGTACACAGAGTTTCTGGCTGCACAGTTACCGGATGCGCGTGGGGTTGTGATCGAGGGTGGCACGCATCAAGTGCATCTGGAAAAGCCCGATGAGGTTAATCGGGAGATCCGGGCATTTCTCGATGATCTGGCAAACAGCCAATAGCATCGGCGTTAACTAGCGAATTTTACCGCGCCACACCGACGTGTTGGCGATATCGAAAATTGATACAGGATTCCCCATGCCTATTACGCAAGCTGAGCTAGACGCGGCGCTGCCGGACCTTACTTCGACCGTCCAGGCGCCAGAGTTGGATGCACCGGTAGATATTTTCCGGGACCAATGGGGCGTCCCGCATGTACGTGCTAAATCAGAGCATGACGCCTTCTTCGCACAAGGTTTTGTGACGGCCCAGGACCGACTTTGGCATATGGACTACGACCGTCAGCGCGCGCTTGGACGTTTTGCCGCGGTAGCCGGAACCACGGCCTTGCAAGAAGACCTGCTGATGCGCACATTTGGCCTGGAAAGTGCGGCCAAAGCAGACTTCGCCGTGTCCAGCCCGTCCGCCCAAGCGATGCTGCTTGCCTACGTCGCCGGGGTCAACGCATTCATCAATACATCACGTTCGGTGCCGGTTGAGTATCGTTTGCTGGAAAATCATCCCGAGCTGTGGGAACCCTGGCACTGCCTGGCGGTATACAAACTCCGCAATATGCTGATGGGGACTTATGAGATGAAACTGTGGCGCGCCCGACTTGCATTGGGACTCGGCGCCGATGCGGCCGCACCCTTGTTTCGAGGATATCCCGACACAGGCCTAGTTTCGGTACCCCCCGGTGAACTCTACGGCACCATTGAGCAGAGCAGTCTAGACGCGCTCGCCAAAGCGGCGGCCGAACTGAACTGGCTGCAAGAAATTGATGGCGGCAGCAATGCATGGGTGATCTCTGGCAAGTTGTCGGCAAGCGGTAAACCACTGGTGGCTGGCGACTCACACCGCGCACTCGATACGCCAAGCGTTTACTACCAGATTCATCTGTCTTGCCCGCAATTCCGTTGCAGTGGATTCGCGCTACCCGGCGTGCCGGGAATGCCGCACTTCAGTCATACCGAGTATGCAGGCTGGGGCATGACGCACGGCTTTGGTGATTACCAAGATCTGTATATAGAGAGGTTTCGTTCGAACGGCGATACCTTGGAGTTCGCGGGTGATGACGTTTGGCACCAGGCCGAAGTCAGCGAACAGCGCATCGATGTGCGCGGCGCTGAAACCGAGCGCCTTGAGGTTGTACGCACGGACCATGGTCCCATCATCGCGGGCAACCCCCGCTCCGGCTACGGCCTTGCGTTTGCGCACACCGGCACCAGCGCCGCTACGCCCTGGATCAACACCGTTTACGAATTACTCCACGCCAAGGACGCGGATCAAGTTGAGGAAGCGCTGCGCGAGTGGACCGAGCCAGTCAACAATTTTGTCTATGCTGATGTTCACGGCGAATTTGGCTACCGCTACCGTGGTCGTATTCCGATTCGAGCCGAAGCCAATGCTTGGGCGCCGGTGCCGGGCTGGAACAGCAAACACGAGTGGCAAGGGCAGATCCCGTTCGAAGACTTGCCTCGCGCACGCAACCCTGAAGTCGGGTATGTCGTTACCTGTAACAACGCCCCAACAACGGCCGACTACCCGTACTATCTAAATACCTACTTCGCGGCAGATGCGAGAGCCCGACGCATCACAGAGCGTCTGGACCAGTTGTCGCCAGGCTCCGGCACTGTGGCGGAAATGGCGTCGATTCACGCTGACAGCTGTTCAGTCAATGCGAGGGTGTTACAGCGCCGCATTGCCAATCTCGAGTCAGACGATGCAGATGTTGTGTTCGCCTGCGCCGCATTGCGGGACTGGGATTGCCGAATGCAGCGTGATAGCACCGCGGCAACTATTTACGCTACAGCCCGCACGTTTATTGTAGCCGAAGCCATTCGTGTGGCACTGGGTCCGATGGCTAATGAAGGTCTCGCTGCCGCGAGCGGGATCGGTCGCGGTGCTGCCACACACCTCGGACAACTTGGCGCACGGGCAATCGAGGCGATGGCCGTGGATGACGTTACAGTTCTTGCTAGCGGACAAACCTGGGATGACATGCTCGCGGCGGCCTTGCGCTTCGCGATGAGCGAACTGCGCGAACGTCTTGGTGATGATACCGCCGCGTGGTCCTGGGGCTCTTTGCACCAGACCCGCCCGACTCACCCATTGTCTCGGGTCTTTCCGGATGCAGCGAGCTGGCTCAACCCTCCAGCAGTCGCTACCCACGGCGACAGTGACACTCCGCTTGCGGGCGGCTATGCGCTGGCAAGCCCATTCGCCTGCATCCTGATGTCCGTGAACCGCTACATCCATGACCCATCTGACTGGCGTAACTCGCGTTGGATCGTGCCGCTCGGCGCGTCGGGACACCCAGGTAGTAAACACTATGCTGACCAGGTCGAGTTGTGGGCAGATGTGGAGACCATCCCGCAATTGTGGGCGTGGGAAGATATCGAAGCGGATGCGGAAACTCAGCAAATTTTGATGCCGTGAGCTGCCGAAGGTGCATCGTTGTATAGGCCTTACCGAGCGTCGTTAGACAGACGCGCTCGGTATTGATCACCAGCTCGAAGAGGACCAGCCAGACTCGCCGCTGGTTTGAGCCGTTCTGCTCACAATGACCGCTGTATCCAAAAAACAGCGGCTTTGGACCAAAAGCTACGCTCCAGACTGCGCAAGATGAGTTTTAAACCGGGACATGCATACCAACTTTCGCGCGTTCCATGACGACACATGTGCACCGCGGACTTACTTGACCAAATGGTGCTCCCATCGAAACACTCACCTCGCAACTACGACGAGATGGCCGCAGCGGGACTGGAGGCGGTCCCGCGCGAAAAGGTCAGACCGCCGCGCCTGAAGGCATCCCCGATTGCCATAGAATGGGAGTATCTGCAGACCATCGAAGTACCCGCACCACAAGATGGCAGTCGAGCAACAATGATCCTCGGTCGGGTTGTACAAATCCATGTCGCCGACGAGTACATCACAGACGAAGGGCTAATCGATGCGCAGAATCTGCGCCCGGTCGGGCGACGTCGGTGATGGCGTTATTTTGATCGGTCAGGACTGGGGCTCGGTTCTGGCTTTCGACTGGGCCAGACGCCATGCGGACCGGATCGCTGGGCTGGTCCACTTCGAGGCCATGGTGTTGCCGTTCACTTCGGAGGATTTCCCAGAAAACCCGGACGATGAAGATTCGACGCGGGCATGGTTCGAGGGCCTACGCTCAAGCGAAGGCGAAGGCGAGCGGATGATCTTACGCGACAACTTGTTCGTAGAGACTCGAATTCCAACCCGCACTTTACGTACTGTCACCGATGCGTAGATGGACGTCTACCGCAAACCTTATCTGCAGCCTGGCGAGGATCGTCGTCCGACACTAACCTGGGCCCGCAACGTGCCCATTTCAGCTGAGCCTGCAGACGTACATAGCGACAGTCGAAGCCAACGCCGCGTGTCTCCAAGCGAGCCCAGTCCCGCAGGTGTTCATCCGCGGCCTACCTGGCGGACTTATCCTAGGGTCGCGCATCGCATTCTGCCAGTCCTTGCCGAACACACGTGAAATCGTGGTCCCTGGCATCCACTACATCCAAGAAGACAGCCCCGACGAAATCGGCATCGCCGTCGCAGATATTGTCCGCGAGCTTGCACAGTAGGCGTGTAAAACAAGGCATCGGACCTGAATGGTATATACACCGGGGCTGAACACGAAATCAAAATGAAACCTGAGCAGGTGTGCTCGTTAGCGCGGCACCGGTGGGTTGGTCACACGCGAACCGACGTTCGCTGCGCGAAATACAGTAAGGTTACGACAAGCCTGTCGGTGACCTCGCGCGAGTGCTCGATATAGCGCTGCCTATTGATGTTAGATCTCGATGCCCTCAACAAAGGAACGATGCCTATGGCGCCACTTCAGTTAATGCTTGATGCAAATGCCTTACAGCAAAACTTCAGTCGCCTCGGCAAATTAGCTGGTGCTGACCAGCATTTCATCGCAGCGATTAAGGGCAATGCCTACGGGCTTGGGGCCGTCACAGTTGCACGAATCCTGCAATCGATGGGCGTTCACTCCCTCGCCACCGGCAGCGTGGATGAAGCCCGGGTGATTCGTAACGCGGGCGTGAACTTACCCATCTTATTGTTCGCATCGACCTTGCCCAATGACATACCCGAGCTGGTTAGTGAGGGGTTTATACCCACCATCACATCACTCGATAGTGCACGCGCCCTTGCTGCAGCGGTCACCGGGGAAGCGCCAATCTACATTAAGGTGGATGTTGGCCTGGGTCGGCTCGGCATCCCCATCGCAAATGCAGTCAAAGTAATTTGTGCGATACACGAGCTTCCTCACCTACAACTGCAAGGCCTGTACACCCATGTGTCATTCAAAGATGACGTAGGTCGCAGCTGGGCAGCTGGGCGATTGGCTGAATTTGATCGGCTGGTTGCCGATCTTCACGCCCGAGGCATCGACTTCGCGGTTACTCAAGCTAGAGCCAGTAGTGCCGTTTTGTCGGGACTCGAAGATCGTTGTAACGCGGTATGTATAGGGCACGCTTTATTTGGGCTATATCCGTTTCCAATCGAGCTTGCTTGCACGCAAGAATTGTTGCCAGTCATTGTGCAATTGAGCACTAATCTGATCCAGGTAACTCGGCATGGGCAAGGCGCCGATCTAGCAATTGCTAATGAGTTTGGTTTAGACCGCGATCGCATCATTGGGGTACTTCCGGTTGGCTTGGCCCACGGGATTAGTCGGCCCACTCCCGGTAAAACAGCTCAGGTCCTGGTACGCGGGCGCAGCGTTCCGGTACTCGCGGTATCACTTGAACACACCACGGTGGACCTGACTCGCTGTCCCGATGCCGAAGTTACCGATGCGGTCGTGCTGGTAGGGCAAAGCGAAGATGCATCTATCGAACTGGAAGAGTATGCAGGTTGGCGCAACGAGTCTTCGCTCGAGAGCTTGATGCACTTGTCTGGACACGCGCAGGTAGTCTGCGGGTAGCCGTCTTACTCTTCACACGGCTTGACCCACGGACCCACTATTCATGTGGCGGGAGTAGACACTGGCCGCACAAACTACCTTGGAGAGAAATTGTGTGCCATGCGCATTGGCGCAGATCTTCGAGCTACAAGAACAGCTCGAGTGAACTCAGCTCTTGCTCTCGAATGCCCGGGCACGGGCTGGCGCAAGGCCCGCCAATCCTAAACCGAGTATTAGCAATAACGCCGGCTCAGTCACCGGAGCGTTGGCTACCTCAGCGATGGCGAACGCGGAGCCGGTGTGGGTAAAGTCGTTCCATTGCTTACGTTAAAACCACCATGCAGGTACGCAGCGTCCTCATTACCGCCGCCATCGTTAGGTTCGAATGAAACCCAATTGGTGAAGGTAGAAGATTCGCCGCTGCTCCAGACAAAGCACGGTTGCCTGAGCAATAGCCGCAAAAACAATTAGGGCGACACCAACGAGAAGAGAGCCTGAGCGCATGGCGTAGTGAGTTCTTGGCGAAGGTACTGGATAGACACAGCCGATCATGAATAGGAAGAGAATTCTACATCATCGGAACTTAGTTCTTATAAACTTCGGTCACTCAAGTCCGCATCAAAAGCTGCGGATTGACCACTTACCGGTCACAGCTACACCACAACAACAACCCAGCACACATGCACAAGATTCCACAGGAGAACACCTTGAAATTATTCCATGCGCACAACTCACCCTATTCCCGTAGGGTGCGTCTAGCGGCTCGCCTTTCCGGCCTGAACATCGAAGAAATTGACGTATCCAAGGATCCGGCTGGACGCACCGCATTGAATGGTGCAGGGCCCGGAGCCAAGATCCCCGGCTTGTTGCTTGATGACGGCACCTGCCTGTGCGAATCACTGATCATCACCAACTATCTGAACAGTTGCACCGACGGTAAGTTGATGCCAAACGAGACAAAACTGCTTGAGTTAGAGGGCATTGCCTCGGTATTAATGGATGCAACGTACAAACGTTCCAAAGAGCAACTTGCTACGGACGGTCAACCCTCAACAACAGTGTTGGAAACAGAGACCAATCGAATCGCTCGCTGCTACGATGCCTTAGATGAGCGCTTGTCGCATCAAGCAGCAGTTCTGAACAATGCGACCATCGCAGCCATAGCTGCACTGGGCTATGCCGATTGGCGCGGTGCCGACGACAACTGGCGCGAGGGCCGCGATGGATTGGCGGCATGGTTTGATGCCATGACCGAAAACAGTGACGTTGCGGAGACTGCGCCTATCTTCTGAGCGTGCAGCGCGAGCGGGCCCTCAGCTCAAGGCGAGGGCCCGGTCGTCTCTCACCGCAGACCGCATAAGGGCGGACGTGCCCCGCAGACACGCAGCAGCGACTAAATAAGCACCGCATGAAGCCATCACTCAGATCCGTAGGCGCGCTGCCTTCAGTGACTTTGCCAACTCGGGAAAGTAACGCACCGGCTCCTCTTCGATGGTATGGCGACTCGTGCCCTTAAATTCCTTGGCGATGAATCGATCTTTGGCATCGTTGTCCAGTTCCATCGCTTCTATCGAGGGTGGTCTGGCATTACCCAGAATAAATTCCCGCAGCCACAGAACCTGCCGCTCGTAGGCCCACAAATTGGAATGGGACGCCACGTTCAGCATGCCAACGAAGTATAGCCCCGGCCATTTCGGCGCCAAGATGCGCTTCCAGAGTCGGACTCGGTTATCGGCCGTCGGCACGATATCCGGCGACAAGAACGGCAGGTCAATGCGATAACCGGTCGCCGCAACCAGCACGTCAAACTCATCCGACGACCCATCGGTGAAATGAATGGTCTGACCGTCGACACGCTCTATGCCGTGCTTCACCTCAACGCGCTGATAGGCGATGTCATTAACAACCGAGCCACTGCTGGTGGCGTGCACGCGCTGCGTAACCGGTGGGAGCCCGAGTTTAGTCGGGTCACCATGGGCGCACCAGATGAGTAGCGCTATGAGCTTTTTCCGCAGCCAACTTGGCACCCAAGACTTCATGAAGTAGTCGGTGAGATCAGTAAACGGCACGCCAAACAACAACTTCGGCGCAATCCAAACGCCGGAGCGGGCAACGAGTACACAGCGTTTCGCAGTCACACAGACGTCACTCGCCACGTCCAGCGCAGAATTGCCGATGCCAACGACACACACGCGCTTACCCACCATCGGCTCTGGTTCTTTGTATTCGTGAGAGTGGAAATAGGTGCCCTGGAATTTGTCTTGAAACTCCGCCACGTGCAGTGGCTTGGTGAGGTGCCCTGTGCATACGCACACGGCGTCAAATTCACGCTGTTGACCATCCACCGTTGTAACTTCCCACTTGGGTTCTCCCTCACCTGCCTCAGTTAGCGGCTTTAATTCTTTGACCTCGGAGTTAAATTGAATGCGCTGCATCACCCCAAAATGTTCCGCATAGTCGTGCAGGTAGGCATGCATGTCCTCGTGACTGGGGAAGCGCTGCACGTCTTCACGAAACAGGTAATCCCTGAAATTGGTCACGTTCTTAGCAGTGTTAATGTGAAGCGTTCGGTACGCTGACGAGCGCCCACTATCGTTCATATAACACCACAAACCGCCGACCTGGGTTCCAATCTCGAACACCATCACATCAAGCCCAACTTCCAACAAATGTTTGGCGGTGCAAAGACCTGCGGCACCCGCACCGATGACCGCGACCCGTTTAGGGCTACCGGGAACCACTGCTCCGTCGTGAGAACTCTCAATTGCTGACACCTGGCTCATTGGATTTCCCCGTGACTGTGTGACTGGTGAATATCTTAACGAATGTCCTAGGTATTGCGTAGGCGTGGCGGGATGAACTTGGTAGTGCTCCAGCCTCCGTCAATCGCCAACACTTGCCCTGTGATGAAGGACGCATCATCGGAGCAAAGAAAAGCAATCGCAGAAGCCACCTCATCCGGCTGACCGACACGACCTAGCGGCGTGCCGTTGACCATCGCTTCTCGGAACCACTCGTCGCTCTCATAGCGACCCTCCGTTAAAGGCGTGATGATAAGTCCCGGTGCTACCGCATTAACTCTTATCCCATGCGGTCCATAGTCGGCCGCCAGGTTCTGCGTAAGTCCAATAAGTGCCGCCTTGGTTGCGGAGTAAATCGAGCTGCTCGGAAAACCCTGCATACCGAATACCGAACTGAGATTAACAATACAGCCACTACGCTGCTCCTCAAGCATGTTAGCGACCACAGCACGAGTGAAGCGAAATACGCTTTTCAAGTTCACATCGTCAACCCAATCGAGATCGTCATCGCTGGTTTCATGAACTGAATTCCGCCCTCCGACCCCGGCGTTGTTAACCAACACCGTGGGTGCCCCCAGTTTGGCTATGCACTCCCTTACAACGGTGTGTGACGCATCATTGGCCGTCACGTCCATCTCGAATGCGAGCAGCTCTCCCGCTGTGTCAGCACCAAGCACAGCGGTCTGTTGTGCATCATCACCATGGCGGTCTACCACCAACACGCGAGCACCATCGCGGCTCAAGCGCAAACAGGTGGCACGCCCAATGCCTGAGCCGCCGCCAGTGACGATTGCGGTGTGTTCCGATAAGCACCTAGTCATAGTGGCATCCCCCGGCGGCGCCTTTCAGTGAGCATTCATTTGAGCTTCCCGGCCGTTACGTTATCGGTACATCCTTCGTGTACACGAGAATGGATACTACCGCTCACCAGGGATAGATACGATCACTTAATGGAGAAACTATCCGTCGCCTCGGTTTTTCATACGCGCTTTACACCCTGAACACATTATGAGCCGAATCCAACACTATCGAATCATCCCGCACGAAATCGTCACACCGCGCACGGTCAGAAAACTATCGACGTCGGGCAAACTCAATGCCAACCGATGTTAGAACCACATGGTGTGGGTGGGCACCTTAGGCATCACCACTCGGTAATCCCCAAGCGCGTCCGTCGTAACCTCGAACCGCACGCTCCCCTCCCCTTTGAAAAACTTGCCAGAGAAACGCTTCGCGAACGCGGCGCTCTTAAGTTAATAAACAAAAATATCCACAACATCAAAATCTAGGTGAATCGCTCGCCACGAAAAGCGAGGCCTACTCCGAATCGAGCCCACCATCTCGTAGAGAGTCTATCGTTCTCCTTGCTCGTGATACCGCTATTGGATTTAAGTTTACGAGTGAACTCAGCCGCAAAACTGCTTAGCCATTGTCAAATGATATCTTAGGTGACTTTGCGGCCGCGCTCAGCCAGCGAACCTTTGATGTCCCGATTACTTAAAGTGAAGCGGTGATAGAGTCACACCGCGCACGCAACGACACTAGGGGGGGATCCGATATCCCCGATAGACCGGCTACTTTTACATCCCGCTGCCAGACACACCCGCACAAAAGAATCGGGCGGAGACACCGTCACCACACGCTTACCTCTTGGCGACGTCGATGATTGTCTGCGCATGTTTGCGCATATGCGACGGTACGAGACGTTCGATACTGCTCCACGGCAATGAAAGATTGCGACCGGTTCCAAACTCCGTGATGTTTAGGTTGCCGTGTCCGGGCCTACAAACTGCCTGTTTGAACGCGCCCTTCAAACGGTGAAATGCAAGGCCATGATTAGCGTCGACTCGGCGCCAGTACCAAAGGTTGTATAAGTCAGTCTCACCATTTCTGGCCAACAAGTCACCCATATCAGGCGAGTCCTCGCACAGTTTCAATACGTTCGGAAAATCAGCGTTCCGGGTGTCGATCCAACCACGAATAGTTTCCGGGCGACCATTACGCTTGACTGTAATTCGGTCGGCGAAGAGATCTAGGGCGGCTGCGACGTTGAGACGGCGCGCATCTGCGACACGACCCACACCGATCCTTGGGTCATGGTCCGCTGCAGCGAGAATGCGCCGCGTTACGGTAGAAGCGTTAGCTAGCCCGAATGACTTCAGCAGCGCCGCCGTGATTGTAACGAACGCGGCCGCAGCTGAGGTGCCGACCCCGCACATAGGCTGGCCCATGTGATCGAGCCCCCGAATCGCGACGCCTGGCGCTGCGATGTCCACGAGCCGATCGGAGTGCGCTGATGATGGCCACCACGGGCTGAGCCGGTCGGGTTGAAGTGCACCAACCACGAGCATGGTCTTACGGATCGTCTCTTGTTCGTCAAAGCTAGCTGGCAAGTTGTACTTGCGCGCGAGATCGAGCATCTCTTTGTGGTTGCCCGCAGATGTCACAAGTACGATGTTGGCTTGCGGATTCTTTCGCAAAGGCTTAAAGGCTCCAGCATCTGTTGTACGTAGGCTCAGATTTACAACGTCGACCCTAGAGCTAACGGCGTACTGCAGGACAGCGCGCAAGTCTTCACGGCGATTATCGATGGATGTCTTGGGCGAGCTTCGGTTCGCGCGAGTCACTCGCGCGAAAACCAACCCCACGTGTTGTGTGATGTTTTCGTATACTGGATGAATATTGAGCCCCGAAGCAATCGGGCTCACAAAGCTGCCGTGTTCTGGGTGATAGTCCTGCGTGGCGTTAGGTTTGCTAGGACGTGGCGATAGCCAACGCTCGTTATGCCCAGACAGTTGGCAATCACGTGACGCCTGGGGCTCGGGGCCGATGCCCAAAGCGTCTCCATCGACAGAGTTGTCGTCAAGATCGAGACAACGGCGATGATGTGCAAGTGAACTCGCCATGCTATGCACAATGTCTTGCGAAAGGAGCTCGGATAGGTTCGGATACTGGAATGCCCTGAAAGTCGGACGTTGTAACAACTCACTTCCAATGCCTGTATCTGCCACCTTGCGCAAGCGATTGTTGCAATTGTTTCAGCAGTAGCGCTGCAAGCGTGTGTAATCCCTTGCGTGCTGGTTCGCTGTCGTGTTCTAGCGCAAGAACGTCACGATAAGATTGTTCCGCATTGTCTCCCGGCGGACTGAACAAACGCTGCCCATCAATTTGCTTTTGCGCGCTCAGCAATAGCTCCGTAACCCGAGCCGCCGCGAGTTCCGCATCGGCTCTGCCTTGGGCATTAATAATCTGGCTACGCAAGGTCTCCACGTCAGTGTTGCGCGGATTGATTTCGGCTGCGCGATTCAACTCTGCCAACGATTTCTCGATGTCATCATTGAGCAATAACTATTGCGCTTTGCTTAGCAGTGCTCGCTGCACTTGCGCTATTCCCTGCAGAGCAGCGGGATTGTTTGGGCTGAGCGCAAGTGCTTGCTGATAAAACGATAGCGCGTTATTGCCAGCCGGATTGATTAGCCGCTTATCTAGCGTGGCCACGTTGCCTCGCGCGACGAATTCCGCAATTTTGTCCGCATCAATAGCAGTCGTAGTTTTGCTAGATGCAAGCGGCGTGCTGAGCGTCGTTTTCGGAACGCTCTGAGGCCCCACCTGCGGCACGCTATTCGGGCTTGCTTCAGCGGCGAGATTATTATCCTCTTCAAGCTTGGCGCCATTGACGAAATACCACCCCCCGGCTG
>Ga0055584_100004483_pt1 | contig 13710 bp, 8 predicted proteins | sample OSDHelmetaG_FD_58716 | JGI IMG/M metagenome (GOLD analysis project Ga0055584, IMG submission 58716) | Pelagic marine sediment microbial communities from the LTER site Helgoland, North Sea, for post-phytoplankton bloom and carbon turnover... | ecosystem: Environmental > Aquatic > Marine >... | reverse complement strand
TCGGATGCAATTTCGTATTGATTCCAAGATTCCGAAATGCGGCGCTTTTTTAACGGGCTGTTAAGGGGCGTCTGTATTCTAAAGTCCCTGCGTTTTCTTGAGTTTCCCAAACGAATTGTTCACTTTACGGTCCAACAAAAAGATATATGGGATCAACAGCCGACCAACTTCGCAAACTTCTCAAGGAAAGAATCCTCGTTCTCGACGGGGCAATGGGCACCACTCTTCGCACCTATGGTATGCAGGAGGCCGATATCCGCGGTGATCGCTTCAAGGATTCCAAGGTCGACCTGCTCAATAATGGGGACCTGTTTTCTCTTACCCGCCCGGATATACTTACGGACATTCATAAACGCTTTCTTGAAGCGGGTTCGGACATTATCGAAACCAACACTTTCGGAGCCACGGTCATTCCCCAAAGCGACTTCTTTGTGGAAGATCCCCGTGAAAAAGGTGGGCGCAAAGATCCTGAGTTCCACCAATCCTTGCTCGAAAACAAGTTTCTCAATGAACTCGTCTGGGACATCAACTACGAATCTACGCAGCAGTGCCGGAAGCTCTGCGATGAGTTTTCAGACCGGACTGGTCGTCAGCGATTCGTTGCCGGGGCGGTAGGCCCGCTTACCGTTCAGCTTACAATCTCACCAGACGCGGAAGACCAAGCCTTTCGCCCAGTGACGTTCGACCAACTGCGAACCGCCTACATCCATCAAATTCGCGCCTTGATCGCCGGGAAGGCTGACATTCTGATGGTTGAAACGATCTTTGATTCACTCAACGCCAAGGCCGCTTTGGTGGCGATTAAGGAGGTTTTCAAGGCGGATTCCGTCGAATTGCCGATCATCATTTCGGCTGCGGTCGGTGATGGTGGCCGGACCATGGTTTCTGCCCAGTCCGTCGAGGCATTCTGGAACGCAGTCAAGCATGTGAATCCAGTGGCGGTCGGGCTGAATTGTTCGGTCGGACCGGACAAGATGCGTCCGTTCATTGAAGAGTTGTCGTCGGTGGCTGAGTCGGCGGTATCCTGCTACCCCAACGCTGGCATGCCCAATCCGCTGCGCGATACCGGCTTCGATCTGGATCCGCCGGACATGGAGAGCTACCTCAATGACTTTGCCTGCAGCGGATTCATCAACCTCGCGGGCGGATGCTGCGGCAACACCCCGGATCACGTGGCGGCAATTGCCAAAGCGGTCGAGAATGTCGAACCGCGACCGATTCCTACCCTGCCGGAAAAACTACGGCTGAGCGGCACGCTTCCATTTACGCACGAGTCGGAGAACTTTCTGATGATCGGCGAGCGCACGAACATCACCGGATCACCCAAGTTCAAGAAGTTGATCAAGGCGAATGATCTCGAGTCAGCTCTGACGATAGCCCGGCAGCAGGTCGACAACGGTGCCAACGTAATCGATATCAACATGGACGAGGGCATGATTGATTCCGAGGAGATGATGGTGACGTTTCTGAACCTCATTCAGACCGAACCGGACATCACCAAGGTTCCCATCATGGTCGACTCCTCCAAATGGAGCGTCATTGAAGCAGGGCTTAAGTGCCTACAGGGCAAAGGCATCGTCAACTCCATCAGCCTCAAGGAAGGCGAAGAGGCATTTATCGAGCGGGCACACACCATCCGTGAATACGGAGCTGCCGTCGTGGTCATGGCTTTCGATGAACAAGGTCAGGCCGACAACTTCGAGCGGCGCAAAGAAATCTGCCAGCGCAGCTATGATCTGCTGACGCAGAAAGCTGGATTCCCTCCGGAAGATATTATCTTCGATCCCAACGTGCTTACCGTCGGCACGGGCTTGGAAGAACACGTCAATTACGCCGTCGATTTCATCAGCGCCACCCGCTGGATCAAGGAGAACCTCCCGCACGCCAAGGTAAGTGGAGGGATCAGCAATATTTCCTTCAGTTTCCGCGGCAACAACGTCGTTCGGGAAGCCATGCACGCCGCATTTCTCTATCACGCTGTGAAGGCAGGATTGGATATGGGCATCGTCAATGCCGGTATGCTGGCCGTCTACGATGACATCGAGCCCAATCTGAAGGAATGCGTGGAGGACGTCCTGCTGAATCGGCGCGAAGACGCGACCGAACGTCTTATTGACCTCGCGGAAGAGCTCAAGCGCCAGAAAGAGGAAGGCGGCGAAGAACTGGAAAAAGCCAAGGCGCAATGGCGCGAATTACCGGTCGAAAAACGCATCGAGTACGCGCTCGTCAAAGGCATTGCCGATCACGTTGTTGAAGATGCGGAGGAAGCCCGCCTCAAGCTTGGTAAACCGCTGCTGGTCATCGAGGGCCCGCTGATGGACGGGATGAATGTCGTCGGTGATCTGTTCGGTGCCGGGAAGATGTTCCTGCCGCAAGTGGTGAAATCGGCCCGCGTCATGAAGAAGGCTGTGGCGCATTTGGAACCGTTCATGGAGGCCGACAAGGTCGAAGGTCAGTCCGCCGGCAAGATCTTGCTCGCGACGGTGAAGGGGGATGTTCACGACATCGGCAAGAACATCGTGGGAGTCGTGCTCGCGTGCAACAACTACCAGGTCATCGACATGGGCGTGATGGTCACCTGTGACAAGATTCTCGCCAAGGCCCGGGAGGAAAACGTCGATATCATCGGACTCAGCGGCCTGATTACACCGTCTCTCGACGAGATGATCTACAACGCCCGCGAGATGAAGAAACAAGGTTTCAGTATTCCTGTGCTCGTCGGTGGTGCGACCACCAGCAAGGCGCATACGGCGGTGAAGATCGATCAGAACTATCCGGAGCCGGTCGTCCACGTTCTGGATGCAAGTCGCGCGGTTCCGGTCGTGTCCAGTCTGTTGAGCAACGACCAGAAAGCCGCTTTCGTAAAAAACTTGGACGAGGAATACGACAAGGCTCGCGCCGCCCACAGCGGACGCAAGGTTGATCTCGTCAAACTCGACAAGGCTCGCGAGAACTCCCAGAGGGTCGAATGGGTCGGCTACGAAATTCCGCAACCTGAATTCACCGGAATCCGCACCCTGTCATCCGAAAACGAGGATATCCACATCAACGACCTGATCCCGTTCATCGACTGGTCACCGTTCTTCCACACCTGGGAACTTCGTGGTCGCTTTCCCAAAATCTTGCAGCACGAGAAATACGGCGAGGAAGCCACCAAGCTCTACAACGACGCCCAACAGCTTCTGCAGAAGATCAAGACGGAGAACCTCATCGGCCTGCGCGCGGTGTATGGCTTCTTTCCGGCGAACAGTGATGGCGACGACGTGAAGCTTCGTGACAACGATGATGTGACCCTCTACTTCACCCGGCAACAGACCAAGAAGACTGACGGCAAGCCCCACTACTGTCTCGCCGACTACATCGCCCCCGGCGATGCGAAGGACCACGTCGCCGGTTTCGCCGTGACGGCGGGCATCGGATTGTCGGAACTCGTAGAGAATTACAAGGGCGACAACGACGACTACAACGCGATCATGGCCGAAGCCTTGGCCGATCGCCTGGCTGAAGCCTTCGCCGAATGGCTCCACAAACGCGTTCGCGCCGAATGGGGATTTGGCAAAGCCGAGGGACTGTCGATCGACGAACTGATTGGGGAGAACTACCAGGGAATCCGACCGGCTGCCGGCTATCCCGCCTGTCCGGATCATACCGAAAAGCGCACTCTCTGGAAACTCCTCGACGTCGAAAAAAATGCTGACATCAAACTCACCGAGAGCTGTGCCATGTGGCCTGGTTCCAGTGTGAGCGGCCTCTACTTCAGTCATCCGGAGTCCAAATACTTCGCCGTCGGCAAGATCGGCAAGGATCAGGCGGAAGACTACGCCGCTCGCAAGGGAATGGATGTGGAGGAGGTCGAGCGGTGGCTTGGTCCCAACCTCGCTTACGATCCTGACTAGAGTACGAAGTGGCGACAGGCACGAGTGATTGGGTTCGGTGACTCACGCTCGCCATTTCTCAGCCTCCACCGGGTGCATGACCCAGCGCGAGTTTGGCGGCATATTGAATTGCGTTACCGCGTGGCGACGGCAGACTGTGGACCTTGTCCGTTGGGGAAAATGAACTATCCACTTACATTCCGATTCAAGGTCGTGGCCATCGCGCCGCAGATGGCCGTCACTGACGCCCAGGGAAACTCCGTCTGCTATGTGAAGCAGAAGCTTTTCAAGCTGAAGGAGAATATTGTCGTGTACAAGGATGACACCAAATCATCGACAGTGTGTGAGATCAAAGCGGACCGCATCATCGATTTTTCGGCGAACTACAACTTCATCGCCCCGGACGGAAGCGAGTTCGGAAACATCAAACGACAAGGCATGAAATCGCTCTTCTCGGCCCGCTATGATATCTCCCGGGAAGGCCAGCCTTTGTTCGAGTTGCGTGAGGAAAATCCATGGGTGAAGTTCTTCGACGGCCTGTTCGAGGGGATCCCGGTCATTGGTGCCTTTTCCGGGTATCTGTTCCACACCCGCTACGTGATTCAGAATGCGGCCGGAAAGAAGTTCTTCACGCTCCACAAACGTCCGGCCTTTTTCGAGGGCGTGTTCGAGCTGGAGCAACACGAAGAAACCGGCGCAGATCTGGTTGCCCTGATGAGCGTGTTGATGATGGTATTCCTCGAACGCCAGCGCGGCTAACCACCATTTTTTTTGAGCCCGGACAGAATACGGTCGCCAACCGATTTCCAATTGTGCCGGGCGAGCAGTTCGCGTTTCCAATCGGCGATCTCGGCGGCAGTTGTCTGCAGCGCAGGGGAAAGCGCAGCGTTGAAGCTCTCGTAGTCTTTGTTGTCGAAGGAGAAGCCCGCTGTTCCCATAACCTCGGAGGTGGCTGGAATTTTGGAGTATACCGGAGCTGTGCCAGCGATGGCGGCTTCAATGGGCGGCATGCCGAAACCTTCGTATTCAGACGCGAACAGGAGCGCCCGTGCCTCCCTGATCTTGTCGCGATATTCAGATTCAGACAGACGTGGATTCAATCGCCAGTTCGAATGATCCGGAAAGGTGGAGTCGGCGGGCAGTGAGCCGATCCATTCGACGTTTTCAGAAAATGCCGTATTGCGTTGCCAGCGATTCAACCAGTCTATCATCTGCCCGGTCAGCTTGTGGGGAAAGCGACCAGCGAGGACGACGAGGCCTGCCTTTTCCCTCGCGGGAGGCAATCCGTTGTCCTCAAAACCGATGCCAGCGTGGATTGGATTGGGTGGTTCTACGCCGTTCTGTTCTGCAATTCTGAGAATTTCCCGGCGTGTAAAATCAGAATTCGTAAAGATCGCATCTGACAGTTGCATCGTGCTGCGAAGAGAGTAGTCGAAGTAGCGATTCTCGATTCTGGCGACCGCGGTCGAATGATTGGACCGATAGAAATCGTGAATGGTATCGTGCACGTAAGTGGCCAGTTTTACGGGAGGGCGCCGCAGGAATGATGCGAATCCTTTCGGCAGGAACAGCCACGGGTTGCGACGTCGGTGAGCTGCCGAATAAACATCCCACTGATCCCACTTGATTCGGCCAATTTGCCCTTTGAGGGCCGTATCGGAATTGTAGATTCCGGTGCTGGCTGCCGTCGGGATCTGGTCGATCAAGGTGGAATTGGTCAAGACGTCGAGGCGCTCGATTTCCCGTCGTGTCTGCAATTCCCGTGCGAGCCCAAGAGAGAGGTTGAAGATCCCGATAGACTTGGTCTTCGCAAACGATTGGTCGGCGAGAGAATAGGTGATGCGCAGTCCGGACATTGCTGACGTGGGGGAACGATTCCTTGTTTGTCACGGTTTGCCAACTCAAGTATTTGAAATTGCCATCACCATCGCGCAGTCTAGCAGGCCGTTGATCGGATGAAAATCGCGTTAGCACAAATCAATACGACCGTCGGAGATTTCGACGCCAATGTCGCCAGGCTCGTGTCGGCTTATCACAAGGCCCGGGAGGCGGGAGCGGCCATCGTGGTTGCACCCGAGTTGGCAACCTGCGGTTATCCACCGCGCGATCTGCTGGCCAAGAGCCATTTCGTGGATGCAAATCTGCGGGCGATTGAGGAACTGGCGGCGGTGACGTTGGACACGGCCCTGGTGGTCGGATATGTGGATCGCAGTACCGCCAAAGCGGGACGGCCTTTGACCAACTCGGTGGCCCTGCTTCGCAATGGCAGGGTGGTTGCCCGGCGTCACAAGTCCCTGTTGCCGTCTTATGACGTGTTTGATGAGGATCGCTACTTCGAACCGGCAACCGGAAACAAACCGGTAGATTTTGACGGTCGCTCGCTGGGCCTGACGGTGTGTGAGGATCTGTGGAACGAGGAAGGGTTCTGGCGTGATGAGCGCCGGTATCCGAACGATCCGGTGGCCGGATTGGTGGGGCAGGGCGTGGATCTGCTCCTGAACGTATCCGCGTCGCCGTGGCATCTTGGAAAAGATGAGTTGCGACTGGAAATGCTCTCGAGCCTCGCCAGGAAAACGGAGAAACCATTGATCTATTGCAACCTCGTGGGTGCCAATGACGAGCTGGTGTTCGATGGTGGCAGCCTGGTCTTCAATGCCAAAGGCAAGCTGATTGCCCAAGGCGCTGCATTCGCGGAAGACCTGATCGTGGTCGATGTCGACACTGCGAATGCGATCAAGCCGGTGGTTCGTTCTCCAGAGGAAAACGTGTTCGATGCGCTGGTGCTGGGAGTGCGCGACTACCTCGGCAAGTGCGGCTTCAAGCAGACGGTGCTCGGCTTGAGTGGAGGCATTGATTCGGCGCTGACTGCCGTCGTCGCCGCCAAGGCCCTGGGGCGGGAAAACGTCCGCGGAGTGGCCATGCCTTCTCAGTATTCCTCCGAAGGCAGTGTGACCGATGCGCGAATCTTGGCGGGTAATCTTGGGATTCAGTTCGATGAGATTCCGATTGAGGAGCAATTCAATGCCGTACGACATCGTTTGGCGGATGTTTTTGCCGGCCGCGACGAGGATGTGACCGAGGAGAATATCCAGGCGCGGATTCGCGGCGTGACGATGATGGCGATGTCCAACAAGTTCGGCTCGCTGTTGCTTACCACCGGCAACAAGAGCGAACTGGCCGTCGGCTATTGCACACTCTATGGAGACATGTGCGGCGGCCTCGCGGTGATCAGCGACGTACCGAAGACGCTGGTCTATGAAGTTTCCCGCTGGGTGAACCGTGATGGCGAGATCATCCCCGACTCCACGATCACCAAACCACCTTCCGCAGAGTTGCGTCCGGATCAAAAGGATCAGGACTCACTGCCTGAGTATGAAGTCTTGGATGCCATACTGGAAAAATATGTCGTGGAATGTCGTTCAGCGAAGGAACTGATCGCGGAAGGCTTTGATGAAGCTGTCGTGCGAAAGATAATCCGGCTGATTGATCTGAACGAATACAAACGTCGGCAGGCTGCGCCCGGATTGAAGGTGACGAGCAAGGCGTTTGGAATCGGGCGTCGCATGCCAATTGCCCAGCGATTTCGCGATACGCCCTGATCACAAGACGCTGCGATAAACCTCGAGAGTTTCCTGAGCGCAGCGATGCCAAGAGAATTGGTTCGCCTGCTTCAGTCCGGTTTCAGCCATTTGCTTGCGAAGTTTGGGACTGCTGGATAGTTCTTTCAGGGCATCAGAGTAGGCCTCGGGGGTGGCGTCAGTCCACATCGTGGCGTCTCCGCCGATCTCAGGCAGACTGGCGACCTTGGATGCCACGGTCGGGCATCCAAGTCCCATTGCCTCGAGGAGCGGAAAACCGAAGCCTTCATACTTGGACGGGAATACCAAGGCGATTGCGTTGCGGTAGAGCCAGGCGAGTTCCGCGTCACTGACATGCCCCAGATAGTGCCAGTTGTCAGGCGGCCTGCCTTCGTTGGCCACTCCGGCCCAGCGAGCGCCTGCGATGGCCAAGGAGGGTATTTCATGGTTTGAACACTCGTAAGCCTCGCGGATCAATTGCAGGTTCTTGCCGGGTTCCAATGAACCTACGAAGAGGAAAAATGGTTTCTCGGGCAGTTCATCTGGGCGTTTGTCGTCTGCGACCGAAACGTGGGCGAAGTCGTTTCCCAAATGAATCGGAGTGATCTTTTCGGCCGGCAGATCGAGGAGTTCCATCGCCTCATTCGCTGTGAATTCACTGATGGTGATGATCCGATCGGCCTTGGACAGGTTGCGGAGACGTCTTCTGCCCATGTGGCGCAACCAGGGCCGATACCGTTCCGGATAGCGGATGAGCGCCAGATCCAGCAGCGTAATGACATGGGGTAGTCCGGCCGGCGGGTTGATGAACCAGTTGCTGGGTGAGTGAAACAGATTCGCAGCACTGTGGTGGATTCGTCCGGGAGCGGCAAACGGGGCCCAAACCAGTTCTCGAAAGAAGGTCTTCAGCGTGCGGGAAGGCTGTCGGAATTCGAAATTCTCCACCTCCCAAGCGATCGGCGTGAATCTGAATCTTGGTTCGTTGAGTTCGCGGAAGCCGCGTTGAAGGCCGCGGATGTAACGGGCGGCCCCAGCCCGACTCGTGTAGGTGGCGGTCGTGTCGAGCGCGACGTTCATCAGGAAACCGGCACCGGTTTCGGGTCGGGAATGCTTGCTTCAGCATCCTGCTCATCGAGCAGATCCTGACGTTTTCTGACTCCGTGATTTACCGAGATGCTAAGTGCGATGATGCCGGTGAACAGCATCAGGTCCTGATCGAACTGCCCATAGAACACGAGGAAGAATGAGAGTCGCGCCAGGAAGAACGCCAACAGAAAAGTATTGATGTTCTTTAACTCCGGTGGCCCAGCCCGGTAGTTTTGGACCAGAACGCGCAAGCCCGCCCAACAGAACCAGAAGAAGCACAAGAGTCCACCCACACCAAACGGAATGAGCAATGTCAGGATTCCGTTGTGATAGTTGCCGCTGATCAGGGTGTCCTCGTAGGCGCGGAACATGCCGCGACGAATAGCTTCCTGCGTCAACACGTAATCTGTGCCGCTGAAACCAAAGCCCTTACCGATAATAAGATAGTCCGGGATCTCGCGCGAGACGATGCGCCACATTTCGATCCGCCAGTCCAAGGTGCCTTCGGCGTCCGTTCGAGCCATGGGATGTACCTCAATGGGCAGGAAACTGAGCGCCCGTTGCATGGAGAGCGGCAGTTGTTGCGCGAAGAGGATAAGGACCATTCCAACCAACACCGTTGCGCCGGAGAAGATGGGCAGGTAGCGGGTCTTGTGGAGCTTTTCGATGACGAACTGTGAGGCGGTGAGGATACCAAAAAGAATGATCGAGGAGCGAAATCCTCCGAACAGTCCCATCACAAAGATCACGAAAAATGCCACGATGCGCCATGGCTTTGAAGGATCCAGAATGCCTCGCAATCCGAAACGCAAGAGCATGAACCAATAGGCCGCCTGTGATGCCCAAGCCATCCCTGTCGAGCGTCTCAGAGTGTCCTGGCTCGCTGCGGTGTGAAATGCGACGTCCGCCGGGAAGAAGTTGAAGAGAAAGTAGAATGATGGCCCGAGTACAAACGCGACGTCGGCGAAGATGGCGGTCATGCCCATGAGCAGGAATCCGGAGCAGAGCCATTGCGCATCTTTGCGTTGGATGGCCTTTGCGGTGATCGCGAAGTAGCCGAAAACCGCGCCCAACACCCCTAGGTAACGCTTGCCGCCCCACATATCCGAGCCCAGTGCCCGGCCGCCGAAGCCACCCGTCAATGCGGCGGTCGCGAGGACGATTGAGCAGAGCAGAATAAGCGGCAGTGCCACCGATCCCACGTGGATGAAAGAACTTTTCTTCGTGAGCGTGCGGCTGACGATTGAGATTCCAAGGCTGACACCGCTGAGAACGGCCCAAAGCATGGGTTGCCCGGGCAGGAAAAAGATCACAAGTGCGGCGTTCCAACTCAACACCAAGGCGGGGTGATGCCAGCGCAGTACAATCGGCGAAACCAGGACTGACATCACCAGAAAAATTACCGCGATACTCCGCATGGATAGCGGGTTCACGAGGCAATATCCAACCACCAGAGCCAGGGGTATCGTGATCAGATACCCGAGTGTGACTGGTGATATGCCGTGCTGATTCGTCATGGCCGGGCGAAGTTGAGTGGATCAGTCCGCATTCCTCAATCAAATTTCCATGCGAAAAGTTGCGGCTGAGCGTGATTTTTGCCCCTCAGATTCGTTGTGCGAGTATTCGTTGATACAGTTTCAGGTAGCTCTCGGTCATGCACTCGATGCTGTAGTTGCGGGCGACCATGGTTACCGCCGCCTGGCTTACGGAGGCCCATCGATTCCTCATACCGAGAATCTTAAGCAGTTGCTGGGCCCCGCTTGCCGGATCATGGGCAGGATACAGCCAACCGGTTTCGTCGTGGTTGACAATTTCTCCGACACCACCCACGTCGGAAGCCAGGGCGGGGGTTCCACATTGGGCGGCCTCCAACAGCACCGTTGGCAACGAGTCGAATTGCGGGCTGGTGAAAAGCAGCAGGTCCAAGGATCCGAGGAAGTCTCGCGGGCTGTCGATCCAGCCCGCATGTTTGACTGCCGGCCACCAGGCCTGACGCGAGAATCGTTGCTGGACATCCGCCCAGAGCTTTTCACCCGCGTCATCCTGTGGTTGGCCGGCCAGATGGAGTTCCCATTTTCCGGTGTAGCTTGCAGCAAAGCGTTCAAGCATCGTGAACAACTCGTGGAGCCCTTTCTGCTTTGAGAAATTGCCCATGAAGCCCAGTCGCAAAGTGCCGGAACGCTGCTTGGTGAAGGGGGGAGCAGCTGGGATCCCGTTGTGGATCACTCCCAAGCGTCCCTCCTGGTAGCCAGTGCTTCGACAGGCTGATTCGACGGCGGCGGAAACGCAGACCAAGTGATCGAGCCCAAAGTTGGCCGCGCAACCCATGAGGCGCTGTCGAGCCCGGGAAATGAAGAAAGCCTCCGGATGGTCGTGCAGTGTGCCGATCGTCGGGTGGTTGGTCAGCCGCCCTGCAATGGCGGTGAGTTCCCAATCTCGTGCCGCCCAACCGTGAATGATCGTTTCGTTGTTTGGGTCCGTTTCCTGACAAACCGCAGAAATCTGTGCCAAGAGATGTTGCGGTCGAAACGGCTGGTTGCAGGGCAGGGGGCGGAGGTCGGTTCCCGGCGGAAGGTTTTGGGCGGTCCGGGAATCAGCCACTGCCATTACAATCGGCTGAAGCCGGGCATCGTGAAATCCGTGCACCAAGTTCAACAGGACACGCTGGGCACCTCCAAAATACTCCGCTTCGTTGTGGACGATGATGATTCGCACCTCCGCGAGGTTAGGCAATGCGCGACGATTCTCCAATACGGGGTTCCATCAGGTGGGCAGATTTCGTTTCCGGTTCGGTGATGTGCCGAGGATTGAAATTCTGGCTTTTCGGCGGAGTTGCTGTCGTGGAAGCTCCGGCCGCCGGAATCGTGTGGTGATTTGATGAATTGTCCTCTGTGTACCAATGGTGAAGCGCGCGAGTTGGAATGTTTTCCAACCCGGGACCTGGTGTCGGAATACCAGCGGCAATTGGGGGTCAATGTGGCGGATGAGTTTTCGGGCATCGCCGCGAAGACGAGATTGTTCCGTTGCGGCGAATGCAGTCTGGAGTTTTTCGATCCGTCGGTGGCTGGTTCGGGCCGGTTTTATGTGGATGTGAGCGCGACCGATGGGTATTATCCGTCGGTCAGATGGGAGTTCGCCCGGGTAGCGGAAAAGATTGCCGAAGATGCCGAAGTTTTGGACGTGGGTTGTGGCGATGGTGATTTCCTGAAGTCGCTGCCCAATCGAAAAAAGCTGGGCTTGGATCTCAATCCGTCGGCGCTTGAGAAAGCGAAGGAATATGACTTTCCAGTGCGGGCGGAAACGCTCGCCCAACAGGACGCCGCTTCCGCAGATGCGATCACGCTGTTCCACGTCATGGAGCATCTCAACGATCCTGCGGAAATCCTTGCGGACCTCGTTCGGGTGTTGCGGCCGGGCGGTCTCCTGGCCATTGCCGTGCCCAACAACGATGGCTTTATCGGTCGGATGATTCATGCCCCATTGAACGGACCTCCGCATCATGTCCTGCGCTGGGGGGCGGGTTCGCTGCGGAAGATCGCGGATCTGTATCCGGTGGCGTTGGAGAAGCTTGAGTGTGAGCCGGTGTGGCCGGACCAGATGCTGATGTATCGGCGAACCATCTACAGCAACTTCGTAGCGAGTCTGATGGGGATGAAGCCCAAGCAATACGCCATCACCGGTTCGACGCTGATTGCCCGCAAAATCGGGACTGCGTTCGCATTTGCCCGGGGTTGGGTCGGCAACGCTCCGCCGAATGACGTCGACGGACATTCAATTGTGGCTTACTTCCGCAAGACAAAGTGAAACTGTCCGCAACAATTTCGCGGCTGAACGAGTCGGCGGTGTTGTGGTCATGGGTGTTCAACTTCTTTCGTCTGGCGTCAGGTGTGTTGCTGTTGCCACTCCTGCTGTTCAAGCTGAGCGAGCCGGATCTGGGGATATACTACGTCTTTCTCGGATTGGTGACGCTGGTGCCCATGTTGGATCATGCGTTCTCGTTCAACATCGCGAGGTTTGTCGGCTACGCACTAGGGGGGGCCAAAGAGTTGAAGCCGCAAGGCATGGCTGAACCGGCCGCGAATGCGGAACCGAACTATCGGCTGATCTGGGGGTTGTTGTTGGCAACCCGGGCATTGTATCTGCGGATTGCGTTGGGTGTGATGCTGCTGTTGGGTGTCTCCGGGTGGTTGATCGTTCGGGGCCGGGTGGGGGAAACCCCGGATGTTGAGCTCACCTGGTTGGCCGGATTGGCGACAGTGCTGGCGGCGGGGGCTGAAATCTATTCAGCCTGGTGGAATTCGTTTCTCAGAGGCTTGGACCAGGTGCGAGACGCGGCACGCATCGCCACTTTTGCCTACGGTGCCAAGTTGCTGCTTTCGTGTGCTCTGCTGCTTGGCGGATGGGGGCTTTGCGCGGTGCCGACTGCCGCCATTGCCGCGGCAGTCATACAACGCGTGTTTTCCCGGCGGTGCTGCCTGAAATTGCTCCCCGATTCCGAGCGGCCGGCCAATGTGTCAGGCTGTTCAGATTTGCTCGTGAAGATTTGGCCGAACAGTTGGCGCGTGGGGCTTCAACTGACCAGCGGCTATCTTGCGTTCAACGGGGCCTCAGTGCTCTGCCTCAATCATTTGGGTCTGTCCGCCAGTGCTCAATTGGGGCTCAGCTGGCAGATATTGATGATGGCGCAAGGAGTGGCAGCGGTTTGGACTCAGGTGGCGTGGCCTCGAGTGGCTCAATTCCGGGCGCGGGACGAGGTCCCAGCCATTCGGGCATTGATGCGTCCGCGCTTGCTCAGACAGTTGTTGAGCTACGTGATTGTTGCGGTGCCGTTTGTGTGGATCGGACCATCGGTTTTGGCACTCATTGGCTCGGACAAACAGCTACTTCCCTTTGCCTGGTTGGTGGTGATGTCGATCAATGTCTTTTTGGAGATGCATTTCTCATTCTGGACGGCGCTTCTGGCGTCCGAGAACCATGTACCATCGCTTTGGGCCACGGTGATCACGAACGCTTGTGGAGTCGGGCTGGCTGCGGGTCTTCTGTTTGCAACGTCACTCGGGTTGGGTGCGCTCGTATTCGGCCCGCTTGTGGCCGGGTGCCTGTTCAACTATTGGTATTGGCCAGCGGTGGGCGCGCGAAACATGCGTTCGACGTGGCTGAAACTGATGGTG
>Ga0055584_100004482_pt1 | contig 13710 bp, 13 predicted proteins | sample OSDHelmetaG_FD_58716 | JGI IMG/M metagenome (GOLD analysis project Ga0055584, IMG submission 58716) | Pelagic marine sediment microbial communities from the LTER site Helgoland, North Sea, for post-phytoplankton bloom and carbon turnover... | ecosystem: Environmental > Aquatic > Marine >... | reverse complement strand
TTACGATCTTAGGGTTCTTCCTATGTTTACCTCTAATTAAGAACTTAAAAACCATCACCCTTGATACCGACTGGTTCTACAGAAAGGGGGCAACACTATTCTTCAACACCGTTAAAACAAGTACGACGGCTGTTAATAATACGGTCTACAAAATCGTTGTAGAAACCCTAACCATGAACGTCATTGCATTCGCGAAAAACGCCCCAGCAAATGCTATGCTAGCGGTCATGGTCCCCGTCTGGAAAATCATGCGCTACTCTGACCAGCAAATCAAAGACCAGATCCATCAACTAAGATCAAACGTAGAGTCCAACACCTTCCCAGTAGGTCTAGCCGCACTCATCATCATCTTCATCTTACTAACCTTCACAATCTAGAACGTAAGCAGTAGAACAGTCCACGCCACCCATCGCCAGCTAAGCTTGTGGTGTGCTGAGCCTGTCGAGGTATCGAAGCCCTCTAGGCATACCACAGATCATCGCATAATGGAGGCCCCCTGTAAGCCAACGCTTAATGCGACTTAGCCTCTCCAGACTTAATTAACGCATAGCGGGTCATCAGAGGCCCTGCAATCTCAGTAAATAAAGTTGTCGTTAACAACACGTTGATCACAAGAGACGAAATCCTAGCGCCTTCCTCCCCAAGCACGGAAAACTTAGTCGATACAATCAAGGCTAATCCAATCGCAACCCCCACCTGAGAAATCAATCCAAATCCAATATATTTTTGTACCATCTTAGGGGCATTAGACGCTCTAGCACCAAGATTTGCACCAAAGACCTTACCAATTAAGCGGCATACTGCATAAACCAGTCCTAATAGCCAAATTTCACTTATCAAATCAATACGAAGGTGTGCACCTGCCGTCACAAAAAACGCAATATAAAGTGGCGCAGTAATTTTCGAGAGTGTCTTAAAAATTTTCTTGCTAGCAATCGGGCAAAAGTTAACCAAAACAACACCAAACATCATGCACGTCAGAAGCTCCGAGATCTGAAAATGCTCGGTAATTCCAATGAGCAAAAACAGAACGCCAATAACCAAAATAAAGTTATTTTCACTTGTCCTAAACCGGCGTACGATAGGGGTTACGATAAGTCCACCAAACAGCCCCAGTCCAATCGAACCAAAGATTTGAAATCCAGAAGTCATAACAACAGCCTTAATCGAAAATAATTCCATTCCCGAAATCAGCGAGGCCGAAAAGGTCGAGCAGATTCCAAAGATCAATAAGGCTAGGGCATCATCAATTGCAACAATCGCTAGTAGCGTTTTCGTAAACTTTCCAGACGCTTTCATTTCGTTAATCACCAGTACTGTCGCAGCTGGTGCCGTAGCGGCTGAAATAGACCCTAGTAACAAAGACATTGGCCAATCATTAAAGATCAGTTGCATCGCGGCCGTCACTAAAATAAATGCGCCTAGAGCCTCTCCTAAGGTAATTACAAAGACCGACTTACCTAACTGTTTAATGTTAGACCATCTAAGTTCACCACCGATCACCAGTGCGATTAGGCCTAGTGCAATACTATTAACAACACTAACGTCTTCTAAAATTTGGTGGTTGAAAATATTAAAGACCGATTCCCCTAAGAAGACGCCCGTAATCACAAACGCCGCAACGCTTGGTAATTTAAACTTTTTAAACGTGATCGAGACTAAAAACCCTAAAATAATGGCCAGTCCAAATACACCTAAACCGTCTAAAATAGTAAACCCTCCAAATACACTACAGTAAGGATACTCCTATTTTCGATATATTTCTACCTTATCGATGAATTTTATTAAATAATATATCTACCAATTTTTGTGTTTTCAGTTATAATGTCAGTATTATGTTATCCAAAATGACACACATGTTAATTATCAATCTGCACGAAACAGAGTATCTAGAGGATGTTTTAGATGCGTTAGCAGAAGAATCTGTTCGCGATTGTGTCGTTTATAATGCCGAAGGTATCGTCAGTCGCCACGGTGAATCTGTACCAAGCTACGGGTTTTTTAGAGAAGGCTTATCCTCACTACTAGAAAGCAAGCGAAACCAAAATCTAATGATCCAGGCGGTAGTCAATCAAGACTCGATAGACGCGATCAGTAATCGTTTAAAATCAACCGAAGTAGAAGACCGTTGGGCCGTCTCTTTCTGGTTTAGCCCAATAGAAGGGTACTTCTACCATAAAGGTGAAGATAAGTTAGACTAGCTCACACCTATAGTAAAGAGACCTTACTTAGCGTCTTTTTCGCCTTCCACTTCTTTTTTAGAGGCTTCGTTTTGTCCTTTTTCAAACTCTTTCTTAGCTTGGCCAAGTGATTTTGCAAACTTAGGAATGGCAGACGCGCCAAAGAGAACAAAGATGATTAACCCGATAATGATAAGTTCTTGAGATCCAAACATGATTAATCCTCCTTGCCTTCTACAGTCTTAGTGTTTTTTGTCTGTGTCCTGATGAAACATCATCTCATATTCTGCAGGAGAGACGACTTGTACAGGACTCTTAATATTATGGACGCCTTCTTCTTCAGGGAAAACATCCCCACGAAACGCGATGTCTGCGAAGGTAAAGTAAAGGAATATCGCAATACAGAATAAAGATGACACCATTAGGATAGAACTCATCGGTTTATCCCATTTAAGGCCCATAAAAAATAATAGGACAAACGTCATCTTAACAAAGGCAATAAATAAAGCTACAGGTACATTTAAGACACCTAGGTCAACTCTAGAGATTGCTACAGTTACAATCGTTAAGAATAATAACGCTACAAACGTACCAATGTAGTATTTAGTGGGAACAACAAAATGTTTTTGTGAATCGCTCATGAGTCTGTCCTTTAAATTAAATAGAGTAGTGGGAATAAGAAGATCCACACGATGTCTACCAAGTGCCAATACAGTCCAACCATTTCAACCGGTGTGAAATAATCTTCGTAGAACTCGCCACGTTTCGCGCGAATAATTAACCAGAGTAGAAGTCCCATTCCAATCAGAACGTGTAATCCATGAAGTCCCGTTCCAACAAAGTAAATTCCAAAGAAGATATGAAGCTTGTCACTGACCCCAACACCTGTAAAGAAGTGCGCAGGCAATAACCCATGATGAATTTTAGCCATGTATTCAAAGTATTTTACAACCATAAAAACGCCAGCCAAAACAAAAGTAACTGTTAAATAATTAACAGTGGCCTTTTTTTGATTCGTCTGTGCACTACGTACACCCATAACCATCGTAAAACTACTCGTAATCAGAACAAGTGTATTAAAGAATCCCATTCTCCAATCTAGGTGAGAAGCCCCTTCTAGAAACATGTCAGGGTAGAGGAACCTAAAAATGGCGTAGGCCACAAAGATACCACTAAAGAACAGAATCTCTTGCGCAATAAATGCCCACATGCCAATTTTAGCAGCTTCAAACTCTTGATGGGCGTCTGTCCAATGGTGTTGGTGTGTATGTTTTTTAAATTCTTTTAATGATGCACTCATAAGATTACCTTTCGTGGTGATACGGACCGTTTACGACTGTAGGGATCTTTTCGAAGTTATGGTGAATCGGAGGTGATTTTGTTTGCCACTCTAGTGTGGTACCACCCCAAGGGTTGTCAGGCGCTTGTTCTCCAACCGTCCAAGATTTATAGAAGTAATAGATCATGATCAAGAACGCTGCCGTCATGATCCATGTTCCTGTTGTTGAGATAAAGTGAAGCGGTTGGAACTGCTCTAGGTAACTGTAGTATCGACGAGGCATTCCTTTCGCACCCAAAATAAATTGAGTAAAGAAGACCACGTTAAATCCAACTACAAGTAATACGGCTGCAATTCTTGCGAGTTTTTCGTTGTACATTTTTCCACTAAGTTTTGGCCACCAATAGTGAAGGCCACCAATAAAGGCAAATACAGTACCACCAATCATGGTGTAGTGAAAGTGAGCTACAACAAAGTATGTGTCGTGAAAGTGAATATCCAACGATAACGCACCAAGCATAACCCCTGTGAATCCACCAATTGAAAAGTTAAATAAAAAAATTAAAAAGTATAAGAACGGCGATTGAAACGAAATTTTACCGTGATACATCGTTGCAATCCAGTTGAAGACTTTAATTCCAGACGGAATCGCGACTAAGAATGTTAATAAAGAAAAGATCATGACCGCAAATTCAGATTGGTTCACAAACATGTGGTGTCCCCAAACTAAGAATGAAATTACAGCAATCGCGATACTTGAATAGGCGATCATTTTATAACCAAAGATATCTCGCTTACAAAATGTTGTAACGAGCTCACTCATAATTCCCATCGCAGGTAAGACCATAATGTAGACCGCCGGATGTGAGTAGAACCAGAAGAAATGTTGGAATAAAACAGGGTCGCCACCTAAGGCAGGGTTAAAGATCCCTACACCAAGCAGTCGTTCAACCAATAATAGTAATAATGTAATCCCAACAACCGGTGTTGCAAGCACTTGAATAATCGCTGTTGCGTATAGTGCCCACGTCATTAAAGGCATTTTAAACCAGCCCATGCCAGGTGCTCGTAACATGTGCACTGTGGCAATAAAGTTAACCCCAGTAAGAATGGACGAGAACCCTAAGATAAACGCGGCAAGTGCCATATAAAGGGCCCCACCACCGGCTTCAATAGAGTAGGGGGTATAGAACGTCCAACCTGTATCAACCCCACCCAAAAAGATGGCTAATACTGCAAATAAAGATCCAAAAATCCAAAAGTAAAAACTGGTTAAATTTAGCTTAGGAAAGGCGACATCAGCGGCCCCAAGTTGTAACGGCAGAATGAAGTTGCCAATTGCTGCAGGGATAGATGGGATAATAAACATAAAGACCATCGCTGCACCGTGCAGTGTAAAGAGCTGATTATATTGATCTGCAGTAAATAGAACTTGATGGGGGAACATAAGCTCGATTCTCATTAGAACCGCAACTAATCCTCCAAAAAAGAAGGCTCCAATAACGCCCCAAAGATACATCAATCCAATGCGTTTATGGTCTAATGTAAATAACCAGGACTTCCATCCAGATGAGCAATTTAAATAGTGTTTTCCGTCGCTACCCATGTACTTCTCCTTATTTCACCGTTTTAATGTACTCAATAATATGATCGACTTCGTCTTGGCTTAAGTGTAAGTATGCTGGCATCCCTACATTTTGGTAGCCCTTAACAATCTTCTTGCCAGGGTAGTAAATAGATTCTTTTAGATAGTTTTCATCGGCAACGGTACTTGCTGCGTTGGTAAACTCTCGGTTAGAGCCATAAAGACCTTTCCAGGTCGGGCAGGCCATCGCCGATCCATCAATAGAGTGGCAACTGGCACAATTCGCTTTATATAAAGATCGTCCATGTTCAACTGGGTTCTGGCCAGCTGTTTTAGCTTCTTCTTCTTTAGTCCATTTAATAAAGTCTGTTTCAGAAATAACATCCATGCGGGCTAACATTTTCCAGTGTTCAAGACCACAGTATTCTGTACAAAAAATTTGGTAACTGCCTTCTTTATCCGCTTCAAACCAAATGGTTGTATATCGGTTAGGAATAACATCACGTTTAACACGTAAATTGGGAATATAAAAACTATGAAGTACATCAGTGGATGTCATTACCAATTTAATCGGCGTATTCACAGGAACGGTCAAGACATGAGGGTAAACTTGACCCCAACCATAATCAAATCCCCATTGCCATTTTTGGCCTTTAGCCTTAATTTCAATCACGTCACCACGAGGTATTCTCATTGCAATATAATCTTTGAAACCCCAGTAGAACACAACGAGCACCAACAGGGTTGGAATAACCGTCCAAATAATTTCAATTTTAGTGTTATGCGTGACAACTTTACCGTAGTCACCGGTCTTATCGCCTTTTTTTGAACGCAACATAAAATAAACAGAAGCGGCAATAAGGCCAATCATTAAGATTAACGAAGACCAAAAGATAAAGTAAAATAAAGAATCCGATTGCGCGGCATACGTCGAAATCGCCTCAGGGTATACTAAGTCTCCAGTCCCAATAAGGTCCTGACCTATTCTTTCTGCTGGAATTGTATTTGAATGTTTCATAGTCTAACCCTTAATCTTTCGTTTATGCTTGTCACGTTTAATGAAGAACCGAATCCATAATGCTAGTATAATAACAGTCATTATGCCAGCAACTTTCATAAGATTCAATACCTCAATCGTATAACTATTCGCATCTGGATCGAAGCTGTAGCAAAATAGCAAACTTCTCTCTAGTAAAGAAATCTTTTCTTGTGTCTTTGCTTCAATTAAACTCATTTTTAAATCAAATGGGGGAAACTGCATACCGTTTAAGTACCGAGATACTTTTCCGTCCGGGCGAACAACAACCAACCCAGACGGGTGTGCAAATTCGCCTTGTTTTGGAATAAACATTACTTTATATCCAATATCCTCTAGAAGGGCATCAATCATATCTTGCGAACCGGTCAAGAAAACCCAGTTTTCTTTTCCTTCAGCGGTGATTCTAGGAAGATGTTTTTCACGAAAGGACGATGAGGTTTGAACGGAATCTTTTGCGTCAAAACTAATTGAAATTACATTGTAATCATCGCCAATCACCTGATCAATTTGGTTAATAACATCGATTTTACCGTCTGTTAGCATGCTACATAATAACGGACAGCTATAATACACCATACTAATGACAGTAGGGCGTTCATTCTGAAAAAACTCAGATAGCAACACCGTTTTTCCCTCAGAAGAGGTGAATTTTAGAGCGTGTGCAATCTGATTGCCTTTTTTAGAAGTGATCCCAACGCCAGAAGTAATATCTTGGGCGGTTAAATTTGGAGCTGCAGAAAGCAGAGACAAGTTGACTGTAAAGAGGATTAAAAAAGAAATCAAAAGCCGTTTAATCATAAAGTTTAAAGACAACGTAGCCCATATCTCCTATTGTGCCAGTCGATCGATTGCATCACTAATGGGAACTTGAACAAGCCCTTTAGACTTATTACTCCACTTATAAGATTTTAATTCATCTTGTTGTTGCTGACGATAAGTTGTTGCCCATGATCTAGTCTTCGTCTCTAAGAAATGGTCCTGTTCAATCGAAATAAATGTTTTATACATAAAAGTACTCAGTACGAAAATACCGATAAGAAGTAAAGACGTTAAGATAATGTAGAGGTTTACTCGAAATCCATTGGGCTCTGAGCGATCGTATCCACCTGTTGATGTCATAATATATCTCCTAATGGTTATCTAAGTTTAATGATTCAGTAAGACGTGGGTCTTTAATTGGAATTAAAAAGTGCTCTTTAAGACGCGTAAAGAAGAATGCAAAGTAGATTGCACCGATACCAATTAATGTTGTGATGTCTGTCCATCCAAAGTGAACCCCTTCTGGGGATACTGTTGGCATAACAACAGTATATAGGTCTAAATAGCAGGTTACTAAAATCATAGAAACCATCAGCGCATTTAAGGTTAGATTACGCTTAACGTGACGTGACATAAAGAAGAATAATGGAATAATAAAATGGCCTATAGCCGTCACAATCATCAATGTTTTCCATGACTCTACAGATCGCGCTAGGAACCAAACTGTTTCTTCTGGGATATTGGCATACCAGATCAAAAAGAATTGACTGAAGGCGATGTAGGCCCAAAATACAACGAATCCATAGGTTAGTTTCCCTAAATCATGGTAATGCTCAACCGTTACAACTTCTTTAAGAAAGCCATGTCGGCGAAGAATTAAATATAAAAGGGTTACACAGCATAAGGTCGATACAATGCTGTTTGCAAAGGTGTAGACGCCAAACATTGTAGAGAACCAATGAGGCTCTAATGTCATTAACCAATCAAAAGACGCAAATGTAAAGGTTAATCCAAATAAGACCATTGAAGGGGCAGAATATTTTTGCATATTCGCGGTATTCTCAATCCCACCAATATGATCTTGGTCGGTTGATTTTTTGAAAAAATATCTAGAAATGGCATACCAAACGGCAAAGTAAAAAACAGTTCTAATAATAAAAAAGGTCTTATTCAAGTAGGGTTGCTTAAGCTGTAAGAGATGGTCATGAGCCACATGTGCTAAGTCCATCCAGTGGTAAAGTTGCTCTAAGCCAAATAAAATCGGAATAAACAAGACAATCATCAACGGTACATTTTTCATTAGACATTCTGGAATTCGGCGCACAGCAACTCCCCAGCCACCACGGGCAAGATATTGTACTAAAATTAAGAACATCGCACCTAGTGTGATCCCTAGATAAAACATGTAAGAGGTTAAATAAGAAAAGTAGAAATGGTGCTTATCTTTCACAAGTCCAATTAACGAGAGTAGTAAAAATACGACACCGACACCAAACAAAATTTTAGGCAGTTTATCGGCTAGAAATCCTTTTAAGTATTGATTTTTTTGCATCCTTTATCTCCCGTTCTTTAGCTTGGCTTTTTGATCTGCATTAAGTGAAGAGTAGGGGACACGTTTACTAAGCTGAAGTGCTCGGATGTACGCAACAATTGCCCAACGATCTTCTTTAGAAATTTGTTTTTTGTATCCCCACATGTTGTTAAACCCTTCAGATATAACATGAAAGACTTTTCCGTCAGGGTAAGTCTCTTTCTGGTAGCGGGCTTCCTGTAAGTTACTAGCCAGGTGGTATCCTTTTTGAACGACCGTTCCGCCACCCTCACCATCATATCCATGACACATTGAACAATAAACATTGTATTGATCTTGTCCACGAAGTAAGAGTCCTTTTGTTACTTTCAAAGGGTTCCGGCTTAAATAAGCGCCACCAGATTCACCTGTTTTGAACGCCATGTTATCAGTCGAGAAATCATCTCGGGTGGGGTTACCGTCGTAAACAGACCCTCTTCCCCAAGCAACAGTTCCTTTTGGAACAGGTGCTGAAAACGTTTGAGGCATATACTTTGCTTGCATATCAAGATTTGGATTTGGATGAATCGGCGTTTTATCTGTTTTCCAGCCACGGCATCCAGTCAAAAAGATCGTCATTACGATCAAACATAAAAAGGGAATTCTAGTTTTCATGATGCTCCTTTACAACTTCAATTTCTTTGCCACCAAGTTTCTCTAACAAGCTCTTAATTTTAGATTCATTGTAATTTGGGTCATCACCTTCGATGCCCAAGAAAAACTTATCATCAGTGACCTTATGAAATGTACTGTGGTTAAAAATTGCATTGTACCATTGTGGTAGTCCGTTAAGAGCAAACATACCAAAGACCGTAAAGAAGGCCGTGAATAAAATACTAAGCTCAAAGGTAACGGGAAGAAATGCGGGTAAGCTGGCAAATTCTTTACCACTAATAATGAGTGGATAAGCTTTGGATTGTGTCCAAATTTGAAGATAAAGACCACCACTGCAGCCTAGAAGACCACCAACAATCGCAAGCCAGCCTAGTTTTGATTGACCCAATCCCATTGCTGCATCCATGCCATGAATTGGGAAGGGGCTATAAGTTTCAAATTTTACATATCCAGCTTCTCTTACTTTTTTAGCTGCTGTAACTAAAGTAGCTGCAGAATCAAATTCAGCAACGATCGCTTCATTATATCTCATGATCGTCTCCTTTTTCTTCGTGGTGATGGGCACTTGCTTGAGGCATAACGCCTTTGACTTCAGCAATTGAAATCATAGGTAAGAACTTCAAGAATAATAGGAATAGGGTGAAGAATAGCCCGAAGCTACCTACAAAGGTTAAAACATCCACAAACGTTGGTGAATAATACCCCCAACTGGACGGTAAGAAGTCTCTATGAAGGGATGTCACTGTAATTACAAAACGCTCAAACCACATTCCAATATTAACGAAGATTGAGATAACAAACATCACAGGAATGCTGGTTCTTAATTTTTTGAACCAGAATAACTGAGGTGAAATAACGTTACAGGACACCATAATCCAATACGCCCATGCGTAAGGACCTGTGGCTCTGTTGATAAACGCAAATGTTTCATATGGACTTCCAGAGTACCATGCAATAAAGAACTCCATTGCGTAGGCGTAACCCACCAAACTACCTGTTAATAAGATAAACTTATTCATATTTTCTAAATGACGAATCGTTACAATATGCTCAAGCTTAAAGATCGTTCTAGCAATTAAGAGAAGGGTAAGTACCATCGCGAACCCAGAGAAAACAGCTCCCGCAACAAAGTATGGCGGGAATATTGTGGTGTGCCAACCTGGTAGCTGGGAAACCGCGAAATCGAAACTGACAATAGAGTGAACAGATAAAACAAGCGGCGTTGCAATCGCTGCTAGAAGAAGATAGGCACGCTCATAGTTTTGCCAGTGACGGTTTGCACCTCTCCAGCCTAGTGCAAAAAAACCATACACTTTTTGGGCGGTTCCCTTTGCGCGATCTCGTAAGGTCGCCAGATCAGGAATTAAACCTACGTACCAGAATAATAAAGAAACAGTGAAGTACGTACTGACAGCGAATACATCCCATAATAGGGGGCTTTTAAAGTTTGGCCACATACCCATAGAGTTAGGGATAGGGAATAACCAATACGCCGCCCAAATTCGCCCAATGTGAATTCCTGGGAATATCCCCGCACACATAACAGCGAAAATCGTCATCGCCTCGGCAAATCGGTTAATCGATGTTCTCCATTTTTGTCTAAATAAGAACAGGATCGCAGAAATCAACGTTCCCGCGTGACCAATTCCAACCCAAAATACAAAGTTAACAATCGCCCAACCCCAACCAACGGGCTGGTTCAATCCCCAAACGCCAACCCCTTCCCAAATAAGGTATCCAATCATACTAAATAGAACTAGTACTAAGGATAGGGAAAGACCAAACAGAATATGCCACATTTTTGGCGCTTTAGTTTCAACCGGACGGCAAACATCCTCGGTGATTTGTGCCAAGGACGGGTTACCTTCAATTAAAGGCACTCGTAAAACATCTTGATTTATCGTATCTGCACTCATCATTTCCTCCTAGTGATGTCCATCGTCTGTATGTGAATCGGTAGTGTGAACAGCGTTGAATTTTTTCTGAATAAGAGGGTGTGGGTTCTTAATTCGAGCTAAGTATAAAGTTCTTGGTTTTGTATTAAGCTCTTGTAGAACAGCGTACGCACGTTTTGTTTGTCGTGTTTTTGAAACCGCACTCTTTTCATCTGAAATATTACCAAAGACAATCGCTTCTGAAGAACAAACTTGCTGACAAGCGGTTTTAATTTCACCATCTTTGACCATACGATCATCGTCATTCGCAGCACGTCGCTTCCCTTCATTAATACGTTGAAGGCAGTATGTACATTTTTCCATAACACCACGCATTCTAACGGATACTTCTGGATTTTTTTGCATTTTTAAAGGCTCAGGTGATGTTCTCATATAGTCAAATAAATGATTTCGATCTTTTTTCTCGCTATGAGGGCTACGCTGTGCCCAGTCGAAGAAGTTGAATCGACGAACTTTATAGGGGCAATTATTTGAGCAGTATCGGGTTCCAACACAACGGTTATAGACCATAACGTTTAACCCTTCTTCGTTATGAACGGTCGCCGCAACTGGGCAAACCTGTTCACAAGGGGCAAGCTCACAATGAACACACATCATCGGCTGGTTTTTCATTTCAGGGTTCTCTTTATCTCCCTCGAAATAACGATCCATTCGAAGCCAGTGCATCTCACGGCCATTTTTTACTTCAGTTTTACCAACTGTAGGAATGTTGTTTTCGACCTGACATGCAACCGCACACGCATTACAGCCTGTACATTTATTTAAGTCGATGGTCATTCCCCACTGGTATTTTGAAAGAGAGTCATCAAATTTGTGCTCTTCCCATAACGATTCTAATTTAGGGTGTTCAACCATGTGTTGAATAACATCTGGTTTAGCATCATATGTTTTGGAGTCTGTCTCGCGATAAAGAGGACGCCCATGTTGCGTACCTTCTTCTTGCGTTTGAACAAGTTCGTAAAATTCGTTAACAGGGCGAAGAGAAACAGGGATAGCGTCTTTAAAGTCTAGTGTTTGAAGTGGGTAAACATCATATCCACGGTTAGAACCCAATTTTCCTGCGTTCTTTTGACCATACCCATAAAATAGAGCAATAGATTCGTCTGCCTTACCGGGCAATATTGTAACGACAGTTTTAATCATTCTACCGTCTGCAACAACTTCGGCCACCTGACCTGTTTTTAATCCTAAAGAATGAGCGGTTTTTGGGCTCACAATTGCCGTCGTATCCCAAACAATTTTGGTGATCGGGTTTGGCAGCTCTTGTAACCATGCATTATTAGCAAATCGGCCATCATAAACCCCATTATCTACTTGGAATGTTGCCACAAATGACGGTTTAGATCCGGATAAAGACGACAGACTAGATGCCAATGCCTGCGTAGAAAACGGCTTTGTAACACGAGTAGATGTTGTTTGGATGATTCCCGTGTGCAGCCATTTTGTCCATGTCGTAACATTGCGTCTATTTAATAATGTCTTTTTAACATAATCTGCGGAGGATGTTTTACGACCCAGAAGTGTCAGTAATAAATCAATGTCAGAGTAAGAGTCATACATCGGCTCTAGGGTAGGCTGGGTTACACTTTGCGTTCCAGTTTGGGTTATTAAATCACCCCAAGACTCAAATGCATGAGACTTCGGCAATACCCATTCGGATGCGTGGGCCGTATCATTGTTAAACAGCCCTAAGTAAACCGTATTATCTAACGACTCAAATGCTTTACTAAAGTCAGATCCAGAAAGTGTATAGGATGGGTTATCCGAAAGAACGACCATCAAGTCTAGGTCGCCAGATTTAGCAGCGGCCGTTAAGTTATCTAGGTTATGGCTATAATCAGGGACAACTCTAGCATGGTAAGTAACCGTATTGTTAATATTTCCTAATAATAAGTTAAGCAACGCACCCATTGCATGTACATGAGCCGGTTGATTATCACCAACAACAACAATAGATGCTTTGGGATGCTTGAGTAGATCGTCTGCAATTGCAGAAACATAAACATCATCTACAATCGACTCGTGTTGTGCCGCGATCGCTTTAACTTCACGAATATAGGCACTCGTAAAAAATAGCTTCGCGCGTTGTGTGTCTTTTTGAATGAGACGATGCGTTAGAATGGCGAGGAACGCATCCATGTATTGATGAGAAAGCTTAATACGGTGATCTGCAGATCCACCTGTTGAAGAATAATGATCTTCAACGACATAAAGTCGGTTTAATTGTTTTGATTTTTCAACATCGCGGCGCTTAGAAAATCCTTTTGCATTATTTGATCCATAAAACGCACCATTTAAAAAGTCAGCATCGATTGAAACTACGACATCCGCTTTTTCAAAGTCATGCTCAGGACGAAGCGACTGTCCTGATAAAAGACGAATCCCTGCATCCGAATTCGTTTTAGAGTGGGCATTATGCTCTGCGATAATGGTTTTTGGATATTTTGCTTTAAAAGAATTTAATAGTTGATGAAAAACTAAAGACGGTTTTCGATCAATCAAGATACCAATCTTGCTAGACGCTGTAAGGTTTAAATCACGCGCCCAGGTTTCGAAATCAGGTTTGCTAACGGGCTTCTTATTATGTAAGGGCTGTTGAAGCCTGTCGGGGTTATAGAGATTGTAAAGGTCTGCCTGTGTATACATGCTGGTTGCACCCAGAGAGATAGGGTGGTCTGGGTTTCCTTCAATCTTAGTCGGGCGACCTTCGTAGGTTTCGACTAAAATA
>Ga0055584_100004481_pt1 | contig 13712 bp, 7 predicted proteins | sample OSDHelmetaG_FD_58716 | JGI IMG/M metagenome (GOLD analysis project Ga0055584, IMG submission 58716) | Pelagic marine sediment microbial communities from the LTER site Helgoland, North Sea, for post-phytoplankton bloom and carbon turnover... | ecosystem: Environmental > Aquatic > Marine >... | reverse complement strand
TCCCCTATGACAATCGCCTTCTGACTATCCCGCTCGACATAAATAGTCGCAGCGATCTTGATCTTCTTTTCATTCTCCGCCCAATCGTCGATTTTCACGACCATCTCCTGAGGCAATTCCTGGCGCATCAACTCATTTGCCGCCTCGCGAATGACTTCTTCCGATATTTCGCGCTCGATCACATCTGTCAACTGGTCATCCGGAAACAGGAAGGGCCCCTCTGGAAGCGTTTGGCGAAAATGATCCAGAAGAGAATCAATCCCCTCACCTGTCATAGCAGAAATCCTGAATACAGATACATCACCCATGATCGCTTGAAAGCTTTCTGCGATCGATACGGCCTGAACTTCACTAGCTGTATCCATTTTATTGATGACCAGGACGACTGGCTTTTCAGCCCCACGAACAAGTTCAGCGACCCGTCGATCCTCATCGCCAAACTCGCGAGTGGCATCGCATAGGCACAAAATAGCATCGCCGCCGTTTACTTCGCCGATGACTGTATTTGCCATCGCTTCATGCATGCGGTTTTTAGCGGAATGAACCCCTGGGGTATCAGAAAAGATGATTTGGGATTCCTTGTCGCTCAAGATTCCCAACCACCTTTTTCGAGTCGTATTCGGACGGGTAGACACCGCAGTCAAATGGTAGCCGAGAGCTTTGTTAATAAATGTGGATTTTCCTACGTTTGGCCGTCCCACAATTGTGACAAACCCAACTCGACCTCTACCAAATTCTATACAATCTTCTTCCACTTTGAATTTCCCCTACCAACGCGTTAGAACCTTCCCTTGGCAAGTCTATATCTGCGTCGCCTCACGGCAAGAACGAGAACGCTCAGTAGCAGAACTTATTGACCCTTGGCGGATTGACCTCGAACCGTTGGATTAAAGCGCGGAACAAACGCTTCAAAAGGCTAAAGAAATACTCAGATCGAGCCGATTCCTAGTCCATGCAACCAAAAGATAAGCGACGTTTACTCCGGAAATGGGAAAAGCAACGCTTGGCGCTCCAGTCCAAGATCGAAGCTGTTCTTGCCGAAAAGGACCCCAACGATCCAGCCATACAACGATTTACGATAGACTGGGAAAATGCGGGAATTAATCTTTACAGCTCAGGTTGCGAATCCGCGCCACCCCACAAAAAAAAGAAGCTAATCGATGAGGCCGCCAAAATGTGCCAGCCAGAGATCACCGAATTGGCCGTACTTGTGGATCGCTCAATTAAGGAGCAGGAAGCGCTGTACCAGAGTCTACTACGCAAAGCGCCCTCTCCCAAATGGCCAGAATGTTTCATCGAAGCCAATCGCTCGCTCGCTGGAATGCGTAACTGAAATCCGGCCCTTCACATCGCCAATCCCCTTCAATACTTCATTTGTAATTTCTAACACTTGAAGTCTTTCTCTCCAGGTGCCAAATTTTCCCGGCATGGGTCGGTGGGTTGAAACTCGGAAAGTACTGAGCGTTACTAGCGCGCTCCTAATGGCATTTGGCTTGCCTGAAGTTGGAGCGGATTCAATCACCGAGCTTCGAACCACTGTCGCAACCCTCACTAGGCAAATTGATGAGAATCCAGATTCCGCGAGTGCCTACCAGTCGCGTGGCGTCGCGTATTTTGAACTTGGAGAGTTCGAAAAGTCGATTTCCGATTTCGATCGATTTATTCAGCTCTACCCGAACCAGGAGCCGCATCACTGGCAAAGAGGCATTGCCTACTACTACGCCCACGAATACGAAAAAGGTGTCCAGCAATTCGAGCTCCACAAGTCCGTCAACCCGAATGATGTCGAAAACGCGGTCTGGCATTTCCTCTGCAAGACAAAGTTAGAAAGCGTCCAAGCAGCACGGGATTCGCTCATTCCCATCAAATTCGATTCGCGAATACCTATGGTCCAGGTTTGGGAGCTATTCTCTGGCATCGGAAGTCCCGAGAAAGTCCTCCTCGCGGCTGGCCCAATAGACACCGGTTCTGGAATCTCCCGCCAAAGACATTGCTATGCCCATCTCTATATTGGGCTTTACCACGAGGCATTGGGTCAAACGGAATTAGTAAAAAAGCACATATCTCTCGCCGCTAATGAATTTTCGATGCCCAACTATATGGGAATGGTTGCAAGAGTCCATAATCGACTCATCAATCACTAATCCGATCATCGCTAAAGTGCATGAAGTCCGATCAAAGTCTTATGAAAGGAGAGCATCTTCATTCACTCTCTCGCAGAGAATGTGTTCAATGACTGAGAGCAGTCGATCCCTACTGGTAAGTAATGAAGATAATCGCAACCTTTGGGTGTTAAGTGGTGTATAACACGCTAATAGCTGCCATAGTCAAACCGACCTTCCCAACTCTTCCTTCCTACAGCATGAAACCCATCACTATTTTTGTTCTGTCGATCGTCACTGGACTCTCTCTACTCGGATGCAAAAACCCGAATGCAGACACCAAAGGCGAAGAGGATGACAAAGGAATAGAGGAGATCGTAGCCATACCTGTAAAGGTCGCCGCTGCAAAAAGCGGTCCGATCTCATCCTATCTCGAATTCGACTCGATTTTGGAGACTGAAAGCGCCGTCGAAGTCCATCCCGAGTCAAGTGGCCTGGTCGTCGCCGTAATGGCGGAAGTGGGCGATTCTGTTGAAGCGGGACAGGTCATCGCGCAGCTCGAAAATGAGGAACAAGAAGTCAATGTGCGAGAGTCGCTTTCCCGCTACCAGCACCTTCAGTCGAAATTCAAGCGCACCGAGGATCTGTTCAAACGAAACCTCATCAATCAGCAAGAATACGATACGGAAGTGTTCGATCTCGAACAAGCGGAGATCAACTATGAGCGATCTCGTATTCGCCTCGAAGATACTCTCATACGTGCTCCTGTTTCTGGGGTGGTCGCTAAACGCCTGACCCAAGAAGGCGAGCGAGTAACGACAAGCAAAGTTCTATTCAGCTTGTTAAATATGGACGAGCTCTTCGCCCAAGTGAACATACCAGGACAGCATATGCTGAAAATCCAAAAGGGGCTCAAAGCAAAAATTGTTTCGGAGATCATCGAAGGGATCTCATACGATGCCGTCGTAAAACTGGTCAGTCCTGCGATCGACTCAGCCAGCGGCACCTTCAACGTAAAAGTGTCAGTCGATCCAAATAGTCAGATTCCCATCTACCCCGGTATGTTTGTAAGCGTTCGAATCGTTATGGATACAAAGGAAAACGCTATCATCATCCCGAAGGCTGCCATTGTGCACGAGGGAGAGAAGACGTTTATTTACACCGTAAACGACCTAGTCGCCAGAAAACAGGCGTTTCAACCCGGCTATGACAGCAGCGAAACGATCGAGTCAATTTCGGGAGTCAAAGATGGCGACTCGGTCATCGTGCTCGGTCACAATTCTCTTAAAGACGGAGCAACGGTGAAAATCGTCGAAGAAAGCTTGTCTGCCGAAAAGAGCGCCGAAACGGAGAATATCGATACTAGCGAAGGTTAGGCTCCATACCGACTAGAGACCCACTTCTCTCGTGAAGAAATCTTCCGTATTCATTTTTTCTACAGAAAGACCGGTGACCATTCTGATGGTCGTTATCGCGGTGTGTGTATTCGGTTTCGTTTCCTACAAGAAGCTACCGCTCACACTCATGCCGGATATCTCTTATCCGAGCTTAACAATTCGGACCGAGTACCCCGGCACCGCGCCCCAGGAAGTCGAAACTCAAATATCCCAACCTCTCGAGCAGCAATTGGCGATCGTCTCCAATCTTAAAACAATTAGCTCCATCTCTCGGGCTGAGCAATCAGACATTGTGATGGAGTTTTCCTGGGACTCAGACATGGGGCAAATCGCGCAGGAAATCCGGGAGAAAATGGACCGAGTACGACTCCCGGAGGAGGCAACCCGGCCTCTCATACTGAGATACGACCCGACTCTCGATCCCATCATGCGGATCGGCGTCACCAGCAGCGAAATCCCAATGGATGAGCTTCGAATCATTGTGGAAGACGTCTTGCAGCGGGACCTCGAGGGTGAGGAAGGCATCGCTGCAGTTCGAGTTATCGGGGGACTCGAAGAAGAGTACCAAGTCAACATCGATGAACACAAACTGGCTTCACTTGGACTGGATATCCAACAAGTTAATACGAAATTAGCCCAAAATAACGTCAATATTCCAGGTGGTCAACTAGACGAAGGCGAAACGCGCTACATGATCCGTACTTTGAACGAATTCCAGTCGATCGAAGACATGGAGAACATTGCCATCGCAAAAAAGGATGAGGTTGTCATTCGCCTTCAAGACTTCGCCATCGTCGAGCAACGACACAAGGAGCTCGAGATTATCACTCGGGTCAACGGAGTGGAAAGCGTCGAAATCGAGATCTTTAAGGAAGCGGACGCCAACATAGTCGAGGTCGCCCGCATGGTTAGAAACCGCCTATTCGGCCTACCCGCTCAGTTGAAATATGTAGAGGAAAGCAAGAAGCCGCCTAAAGAAGCCGATTCTGAGAAAAAGGATGTTTCGAAAAAGCCAAATTCCAAGAAGAAACCAAATCCCCGAGATCATCTAAGGCTTACCGATTTCATTTCCCACAAAATGCCATCCAATACCTCGATCGAGGTTTTGACTGACCAGTCGCTCTTTATAAAATCCTCCATCGATGAAGTTAAAAGCAATGCCGTATTTGGCGGACTGATTGCCGTGTGTGTTCTCTACCTGTTTCTCAGAAAGCTGGGAAACACGTTCATTATCAGCATCACGATTCCAGTTTCGGTCGTCGCTACATTCGCCCCCATGTATTTGAGCGATGTTTCGCTCAACATCATTTCTCTGGGTGGACTCGCGCTGGGAATCGGCATGCTCGTCGATAACTCTATCGTTGTACTGGAGAGCATTTTCCGTTGCCAGGAGGAAGGGGACGATCTCAAGGCGGCAACCATTCGAGGAGTTTCCGAGGTCGGAGGGGCTGTCTTCGCTTCCACTCTAACAACGATCGCAGTGTTCTTTCCCATCGTATTTGTGGAAGGCATCGCAGGGCAAGTGTTTGGCGATATGGCGCTAACCGTTGTTTTTTCACTACTCGCCTCCCTACTTGTAGCGCTTTTTTTCATACCAATGCTTGCTTCCAGAGGATCGATGACTGGCTCAGGAAACTCTCGAGATAGAATTTCCTACTGGAATCCTAGTTTTCTAATCCAGCCCTTCCGCCGATTCAGAGAACGCTGGCGGGCCTTTTTCAATCACTTTTCCTCGGGCAAAACCGTTCGACTCCTAAGTCGTTCTTTACTTTTGCTACCTTTTCTAGTATTGAGTAATATAATACTTCTCATTGAACTAGCCTTCCAGATTCTCGGGAAACTACTGCAAGGACTACTGCTCCTTGTACTCTTTGTCGTTTATGCAATCGGCAAGGTTGGGACGCTTCTTTTAGGCCTAACGCGACCTGCACTCGCATTGTCAAACTTCGTCATCCGTTCCGCTAGCTCGATCTACGAAAGTTTCCTTAGACATTCTCTCAACGCCAGTATCGCCGTTCTTGCTATCGCTTTTGGAACTTTCGCGTTCTGCGCTATTTATGTGTATCCTAAGATTGGAAACGAACTTATTCCGGAAACACGACAAGGCGAGTTTTACATTGAGTCAAAACTTCCAGTCGGAACGCCTATTGAAAATACGGCAGAGACGGTTCAAGTTTTGGAAAGGAAATTGCTTTCCGACTCCCGCATAACTCGATTCGCTACAACGGTTGGATCGGAAAAAGGAGCCACTAGTGATACAGATGAAGGAGAGCACACTTCACGTATCACTGTCATCATGAAGCCTGGGTCTACCGAGCTCGAAGAGAATGGACTCATTGAAGAACTGAGAACTCTCGCCCAAAATATTCCAGATCTGAAAATGGAGATCGACTATCCTGTTCTATTTAGCTCAAAAGCGCCTATCGAGGTTGAACTCTATGGATACGACTTGGATACGATGAAAACAGTGAGCAATAGTGTCTCCGGAACGCTCGCTCAAATCCCAGGAATCGTGGATGTCCGTTCTAATATCCAGCCTGGTAGCCCAGAGGTACAGATTATCTACGACCGAAAACGCATTGTTCAGTTTGGGCTTGAATTGCGTCCGATCGCTGAACTCGTACGCAATAAAATACAGGGCAACGTAGCCACGACTTTCAGAAAGCTCGACCGGCAAATCGACATCAGAGTCCGACTCGAGGAAGAGGATCGCTATGGACTCGACGATCTTGAAAGGCTTATTGTTAACCCGCGAGGGGAATTCCCCATCCAACTTTCAGCCGTGGCCGATTTCATCGTCAAAGAAGGAGCCAATGAAGTTCGTCATATTGACCAGCAACGGGGGACCGTTATCTACGCCAATGTCGCGGGAATCGATCTGGCCGAAGCTTCTCGACAGATTCAGGCTGCTCTAAGAGACTTCAATTTTCCTTCTGGTTTTTCATTCGACATCTCCGGGCAACAAGAGGAAATGGAGGACTCGACATCGAGTATGATGTTTGCCCTCGGGCTCGCTCTTTTTCTCGTCTACATCGTAATGGCGAGTCAATTCGAGTCTTTGCTTCATCCCTTCATCATTCTCTTTACGGTGCCACTGGCGATGATAGGTGTTTTACTCACCCTCTACGCAGGCGGCTGGACGCTTAACATTCTCGTATTCATCGGACTGATCATGCTAGCCGGAATCGTAGTGAATAACGCCATCGTGCTTGTGGACTATATCAATACGCTTCGACGGCGCGATGGCATCAGGAAAATGGATGCCATACAGAAGGCGTGCCTCATTCGCTTTCGTCCCATTCTCATGACTACGCTAACCACCGTTCTGGGCATGCTGCCCATGGCGCTAGGTTTGGGGGAAGGGGCAGAAATCCGTGTGCCTTTAGCCATTACGGTAATCGCTGGTCTCAGTAGCTCGACCCTACTTACTCTTATCGTAATCCCTTGCGCCTACTCTTTGATTGTTCGTGAAACAAAGAGGCTTCCTGGCTAAGAGAACAATGGCTCATCGAAACAACAGCCTCCTCCCATCGCTTTCGATTCGACGGCCAACTACCGTTGCGATGTCCCTGCTAACTTTATTAGTAGTAGGAACTATAGCCTATTTTCGAATTCCCATCGCCCTTTTCCCAGATGACATGGAGAACCCTGCGCTGTCTATCAGGGTATCCAATCCAAACTCTAATCCCACCGACACCGAAGACCAAGTCACCAGAAAAATTGAGGAAGGTCTCGGCACCGTTCCGGGCGTTGACCGAATATTGTCTACGTCGTTTGAGTCTTACTCCCAGGTTCAGGTCACCTTTCACAAAGGAGTCGATATCAGCGAAGCCTACGCAAACGTCCGCGATCGAATGGATCGCGTAATGCCTGATCTGCCTGACGAAGTAGAACGGATAGACGTCTTCAAGTTTAGCGCCAACGATATTCCAATCCTCTTTGCCGCTATGTCCCTCGATGAGAACACTGTAGATGTCGACTACGCATCCGAACGATTTATACTCCCAGCACTGCAGCGTATCAAGGGAGTTGGAAATGTTCAAATAAACGGTCTCCAAGGCAGGGAAATCAGAATCGAACTCGATTACGACAAGATCAAGGCTCACAATATCAGCGTTGCACGTCTTGCCCAGACGTTAAACAACCAGAACTTCAATCTCAGCGCTGGGCTGGTTCGAGAATCTGACCGGGAGCTCTTTGTCCGCTCAGTTGGTCGCATTCCCGATCTAGAAACGTTTAAGAGCATACCCGTTGATACAAGCATAGGGCTTCAACTAGGCGACATCGCGACGATTGATCCCAAACCGCAGGACACATGGAGAGTCTTCGCACTTGAAAGGGAACGGAGCTACGGCATCGAGATCACGCGATCCTCAGGAGCGAATATTGTTCAGGTTTGCGAGGACATCTCTCAGGCATTCGAAGATCTAAAGAAACTCCCTGAACTGGAATCCTTCAAAATCCACACGTTCTGGGACCAGGGGAAACACGTCACCGAGTCGGTCAACAATCTCAAGCAAGCAGGACTTTGGGGAGGATTATTCTCGATTATTGTTCTCTATCTCTTTCTCCGTTCCGCCAAGATGACTCTAACGATTACGCTGGCGATTCCTCTTTCAATTCTCGCTTCGATCGTAGTGCTCTACTTTCTGGGATGGTCCTTGAACATGGCAACCATGATGGGCCTTCTTCTCAGCGTTGGTCTCGTCGTCGACAATTCCATCGTAATCGTAGAAAACATACACGTCAAACGCGAGCTGGGGATGAACCCTAAAGAGGCTGCTCTCTCAGGTGCCGGTGAAATGGGCCTGGCGATCACCCTAGCCACTCTCACCACCATCGTAGTGTTTCTTCCTTTAATCGTGATGGGTGACAACGGTGAAATGCAGTTCTGGCTCCTTCGAATCGGGGTTCCCGTCATGCTCAGCCTCTTGGCTTCGCTCGTAATAGCGCTTCTTCTCATTCCGCTTGCGACAATAGTCTTCGCTGAAAAAACAGAAACAAATAAAGGGACCAAAACACAGTCTCGACTCAGCAAATGGTACCTTTCACTACTACGGTGGACATTGCTACAGCGCAGCTATGCAAGCATTACAATAGTCGCTCTTTTGGTCCTGTCATATGCCGTCCCCTTCAAAAAGATCGGTCAAGATCTCAATAGCGGAGGACAACAAGACGTCCGGTTGCGATACGAATTCCCAGGTGGGCAAGACATAGAGACAATTAAAAGCTATTTTGACACAGTCTACGACTACCTTGATTCCCAGAAGCCTCGCTACAACTTCGACACCTACTCGTCCTTTTACTGGGCTGAACAGGGCTCTATTCAACTCCAATTCGATGAAGCGGTTAAGCCATGGTATGTCACAGGGTATCAGTCGACTTTAGGGTCTTTTGGCCTTTGGAATAATCCTCATTTGACCCGTGAGGAGATCGTCGAAGATTTACGGAAAAACGTATCCGCACCACCGGGAGCCCAACTAAGATTCAATTCCAAAGATCAGGATCCGTCCAAGACTTTCAACATCGCTCTCTACGGTGACGACACAGAAACACTAAAGCGCATTAGCCAAGAAGTGGAAAGGCGTCTTCGATCCGTAGACGGTCTCGTCGCAGTCGAGACGGAAGACGACATGCAACGCCAGGAAATGAACATCACTCTCGACCGGGAAAAGGCAAATCACTACGGAATTGAGACCCAGATGATTTCGGGTGCAATTTCCTATGCCATCCGAGGCAATCAAGTGGGTTACTATTATGACAGCAATGGACGGCGCAGTCGTATCCGTATATGGTTGGATGAAAATGATCGGGAAAGTATCAATCATGTCCGTAAACTCACTTTTGAAGGCTCAAATGGAGCCCTCGTGCCACTCGATTCACTCGCTTCACTATCCTACGAAAGCGGTGCCAGAGCGATTCGTCGTCAAGATCGGAAAACGGTTATGCGAGTACAGGGAATTGCTACCGAAGAAGACTCCACTGAATTATTCAAACAGGTCGATGCCGTAATGAAGGACCTGGAGCTTCCTCGGGGCTATCGATGGGATAAAGGAGGTAGGTACCAACAGCTTCAGGAATCCAACCAGACCCTAACATTTACGCTCCTCATGATCGTTGTATTCATTATCTTGTTAATGGGAGCGATGTTCGAGTCATTCATCCTGCCATTTTCCATTTTTCTCACCATGCCACTAGCCGGGGTAGGCGTCGTCTGGACACTCTACTTAACCAAAACCAGTTTCAATATAATGGCCTCAATAGGAACCATCATCCTATTAGGCGTAGTGGTTAACAACGGCATTGTACTAATCGATCTTATTACACGTCTCCGCTCTCAGGGAATGGAACGTCTCGAGGCCATTATCGAAGCAGGTAAACGGCGATTTCGACCCATCTGGATGACCTCTCTCACAACGATCTGCGGAATGATTCCCATGTCGCTTGGAGACACTAAGATGCTCGACATGTCCTATTCGCCACTCGGGAGAGCAATGATGGGCGGAATGCTTACGGCGACGGTTCTGACACTTCTAGTAGTGCCTCTATTCTACACTCTATTCGATGATTTACGTGTCATGTTTTTTGGCTACGTCAGATCGATATTCCAAAAAACGGAAACAGCCGAACTTCGCCCGGAAAGTCTAGAAGCCACGGATTGAAACAGCGTACTTTGCTAGTTCGCGTAGTTCGTGTGCTTTGGCTTGGGACCAGAAGGCGGTTCAACTCCGTGTCTAGCCATCACCTCAATAATCGCTTCCACCGTCTCAAACGAAGGCTTGAAGTTTCCAGGACGGTAACCTTGCGCGATTAGCAAAGGAGTCCAGCCGTCATCATTTTTCGTGTTCCAAATATTGATGTCCGACCCTAATTCATCGAGGTAATAGACCATTGAGGGGATATTCTTCAGCGCCGCTCCATGCATCGCGGTCTCTCCATTTCTATCTACCGTATTGATATCTACTCCCAGAGAAACGATGAGTTTCGTGGCTTTCAAGCATTCCGCTTCATTTCCAGCTTCTTCCTCGGGAGCCCTACTTCCGACGCCCGCCGCCGCTAAAAACGCTGTCGTGCCTTGATTGTTTGGAATGTGCGGATCCGCACCGAGCTCGAGGAGCAACTTCATATAGGGAACGTCCGCTCTATCGGAGGCTAGAAAGAAAGCTGTCGCGCCAAAATCTCTATTCTTGACGCTTCCCTTACCTTTCTCGAGTCGACAATTGACATCAGCCCCTCGGGCGACCAGCTCGCGAATAAACTGTTCACTATTGCGTAAGCCAGAGCCGCGCGGTGCAGGATCTCCACTAGCCGATTCTCCGATATCCGGTTTACGTATCCACGTAAGGGCATGCAAAACGGAGTATCCTGTGCGAATATCGTTTGGATCTGCTCCCCTGTCTAAAAGTTCAATCGCGAGATCAAAGTGACCATTTTCCGCTGCCAGCAAGAGAGGGCTAGTCCCTGACATGGGAAGCTTTCCGAAGAATCGCTCTGGACTCATCACCGCATTAATGTCCGCTCCCGCATCAAGGAGCATGTGCGTCACTTCATGTTCACCATTTCGCACAGCGAAAAACAAAGGCGTGTATCCAGAATACTCAAGAGGGGTCGTAAAATCCGCTCCAGTTTCGAGAAGTTCGCGGACCACGCTAGCATGCCCCTCAGCGGCAGCCCACATAATGGCAGTCTGATCACGGCTTTCCTGGGCATCGATCTCGGCTCCCGCATCCAGTAGGGCTTTGACAGCGCCAATCTTTCCGGTACGCGATGCGGTCATCAACGCGGTTTCGCCTCCACTGACAGAGCTATTCGGATCCGCCCCCGCTTTGAGCAGTCTCGAGACGATCGCTTCATTGCCATTTACACACGCTAGATAGAGAGGGGTGATTCCGTATCGATTCTCTATAGTCGGACTGGCCCCTCGCTCTACCAACTCGTTTACGAGATCGGCCTTGTCATGGTAAGCCGCCCAATGCAGCGCCGTCATCCCATCAACCTGAGTCGCATTGATGTCCCCTTCCTCAATAATTAAACTCACTGTATCAAAGGCCCCTGCCTCAACCGCATCGGCCAGTTTCGAATCTGACGCGGCTTGCAGCGGGCCCGAGAGAAGAACGAAAACAGAGAGAGAGATGGGATATGTTTTGATCTTCATTTCTTAGTTAGTTCTGCAGTGAGGATTCAACCGAAGATTCGTTTAGACCGAAAGGGGTTGAAACAGATCGTCGATCATTCCGTCACTATCGCCAAACGAATCGATTTTCACCCCAACCTTGTCGAGAAGAGTGAGATGCAGGTTCGCTAAAGGCGTAGGCTTGTCATACCGAATGTGGCGATTTCCCTTCATCCCACCGGAGGCTCCACCCGCAACGATGCAAGGCAGATTCGTATGATCATGAACATTGGGATTGCCAATGCCGCTTCCGTAAAGAATCAGCACATTGTCTAGCAATGAGCCGTTACCTTCTGGAGTGTTCTTCAATTTCTCCAAATATTCCGCAAACAAGGAGACGTGAAATGCATTGATCTTAGACATGCGCTCAATCTTATCCGGATTGTCACCATGGTGCGAAAGTGGATGGTGCGGATCGGAAACACCGATTTCAGGATACGAGCGGTTACTGGTTTCCCGCGCAATTTGAAAAGTCGAAATTCGTGTAATGTCACCTTGATACGCCAGCAGTTGGAGATCAAACATGAGACGCGCATGATCCGCATACATCGCTGGAACTCCCATAGGGCGTTCGAGATCTGGCAATGGGTTGTCTTTCGAATCTAACTCCGCTTTCTGTATGCGTCTTTCAACTTCACGTATGGAGTCCAAATACTCTGTTAAACGTGCTCGGTCACGAACACCCAAGTCACGCTTCATGCGTTTCATATCTTCTGTGATCGAATCGAGTAGGCTCGCACGCTTCCTCAAAGCCTCCCGTCTTTCCTCAGGAGTCCCGCCTTCACCGAAAAGGTTTTCAAAAACGATGCGCGGGTGGGCTTCCGCCGGAAGTGGAGTTGTAGGGGAAGACCAAGAAAGATTGTTTTGATACACGCAAGCGTATCCATTGTCACACTGGCCAACCGTCTCCATCAAATCCATGGCTAGCTCTAGTGAGGGAAGTTGGGTTTCCTGTCCGATTTGCTTAGCAGCCACCTGGTCCGCAGTAGTCCCAAGGTAATAGTCTGAACTCTCGGTCACCTTCGCCTTCGCAGCGCTCAAGAAGGAAGAATTCGAAGTCGCGTGCGACCCCGGGTACGCAGGTTTCAACTCCATATTCGTAAACACCGTTGTATGGTCTTTAACGGGAGCGAGTGAATCGAGAATCGGCGAGAGCTTATCGAGCGTGTCGTCGCTCCCAGGCGTCCATCTTGATTGGTCACAGCCCATTGGCATGAAAACGTAGCCGAGACGCCGCACCCCGTTGGCTGCCGTTCTCGAGGTAGCAGTGGCGGCAGGAACCATCGCATCGAGTAGCGGCAATGCGAGCGACGCTCCCACGCCTTTGAGAAAGGTTCTCCGGGGTATATACTTTTTAGTTATGAATTTCATTGTATTTACTCTCTATTGCGAATGGGTCGCTACGTAATCACCGTCTGGTTTAGCTCTCATCTGAAACGGCACGCTATTCACGATACCTAGTATTATCGACGAAAACCTATATTCGTTTGACCGCGCGTTTCTCACGATCCCCCGAACTGCAGGGGCGTCGTGGGCTTCGATTCCCCTACCTAGGGCAAATGTAAGCAATTTTTCGCTTAAAGTACGAACAAAAAGTTCCGGGCGCTCCAACAGGCCCTCCTCGAGCGGCCCTACTCCGTTGAAAACGCTTCCATCGGGCAATCCGCCCGATACATCAATCGACGTGCCATCTTCGTATTCCCTCCAGCGGCCAACGGCATCGAAATTCTCCAATGCAAATCCCACCGGATCCATCAGGTTGTGGCAGCCGGCACACGCTGGATTCGCCCGATGTTCCGCCAATTGCTCCCTCATTGAAAGCGTCGCATCCACTTTGTTCTCCTCTAGAGCGGGAACGTTCGGAGGGGGCGGGGGCGGGGGCGTTCCTATAATGTTTTCTAGAATCCAGCTTCCTCGGATAACCGGTGAGGTTCGCGTTGCATACGAAGTAACCGTAAGGATACTGCCTTGTCGTAGCAACCCACCTCGATTGTGTTCCGGATCAAGACTGACCCGGCGGAAACGGCTACCGGCAATGTT
>Ga0055584_100004480_pt1 | contig 13716 bp, 9 predicted proteins | sample OSDHelmetaG_FD_58716 | JGI IMG/M metagenome (GOLD analysis project Ga0055584, IMG submission 58716) | Pelagic marine sediment microbial communities from the LTER site Helgoland, North Sea, for post-phytoplankton bloom and carbon turnover... | ecosystem: Environmental > Aquatic > Marine >... | reverse complement strand
GCCTCCGGGTGTTAATGCGATACAGCCTGTTCTTGCTCGCCCTCCCCCTGGTCGGCTGCTTCCCCGAGCTGCCCGACGCCCAGGTGGTCACCAACCTCCGGGTCTTGTCGATCCGCACGGATCCCGCCGTCGTCGCCATCGCGTTCCCGCCTCCGAAGCTCAAGATCGAAGCGCTGGTCGCCCACCCCACGGACCTGTCGGGGCGGACCCTGAGCCACGAGTGGAGCCTGGAACTGGGCGACGAGGAGTTCGAAGGACGCGAGCAGTTCGACGCCCTGCTGCCCTCCGGGCCCCAGAGCAACGCGATCACCATCGACTTCGCCGCGCTGTTCGCCGAGCGCGACGGTGGCTGGGCAGCCGCCGTGCTGCCCCTGAACTACCGGGTCCGGTCGTCCGACGACGAGCGCAAGGCGGTCAAGCTCGTGCGCTTCCTGCTCCCCGAGCTGCCGGCAGGCGACGACGACGACTCCGCGGTGCCGACGGAGCCCGTCGAGTTCCTGCTGCCCGAAGAGACCGAGGACTGGAACAGCAACCCGGTCATCGACTCCCTGACGATGGGCGACGTCACCTACAGCCTCGCGGACGGCACGCTGCCCGGCCCCGACTCCCCGCTGTACATCGGCGACGTGGACGCGGAAGAAGGCCTGCAGGTCGCGTTTGTGGCCACCGACGCGGAACAGGACATCAACCCGAAGCTGTTCTGGACGGCGGGCACCGCGGGGCTGCCCGTTGACGACGCGCCGGGCGGCGGCCCCTTCGGCGGAGCCACCGACGACGACGACGCCACCGCCGAGGACGACGACGACGACGGTGGGGGCTTCGGATTTGGCGGCGCCGAGCCGTTCCTGGACGACACCACCTTTGCCTGGACCCCACCCGAGGCCGTCGACGAGTTCACGCGCCTGTGGTTCGTGGTCGAAGACGGCGCCGGCGGCGCGACCTGGCAGGAGATTCGCCTGGGCACCAAGCCCTCGCGGGCTCAGTAGGCGCGCTGCTCACGCGCGACTCACGCCGGACTCACGCGATCGTGACGGCCTCGTCCAGGTAGACGTCCTGGATGGAGTTGAGCAGCTCGATGCCCTCGGCCCGGGGCCTCTGGAACGCCTTGCGACCGGAGATGAGGCCCTGGCCACCGGCCCGCTTGTTGACCACCGCGGTGCGGACGGCCTGGGCGAAGTCGTTGGCCCCGCTCGCGCCGCCGGAGTTGATCAGGCCGATGCGGCCGGCGAAGCAGTTGATCACCTGGTAGCGCACAAGATCGATGGGGTGGTCGCTGCACAGCTCGGTGTAGATGCGGTCGTCGAACTTGCCGTAGCTGCTGCTGCCCATGTTCAAGGCCGCGTAGCCGCCATTGGACGTCGCCAGCTTCTGCTTGACGATGTCGGCGTGGATGGTCGCGCCGAGGTGGTTGGCCTGGCTGGTCAGGTCCGCGCTGGCGTGGTGGTCGACCCCGTCGGCCTTGAACGCGTTGTTGCGCAGGTAGCACCACAGGATCGTCGCCATGCCGAGCTCGTGGGCGGCTGCGAACGCCTCGGCGATCTGGGGGATCTGGTACTCGGACTCGGCCGAGCCGAAGTAGATCGTCGCGCCGACGGCGACGGCGCCCATGTCCCAGGCCTGCTCGACGCGGCCGAACAGGATCTGGTTGTAGGTCTGGGGCATCGAGACCAGCTCGTTGTGGTTGATCTTCACCACGAACGGGATCCTGTGGGCCCAGCGCCGCGCGACCGTGCCCAGGGCACCGAACGTCGACGCGACGGCGTTGCAGCCGCCTTCGACGGCCAGCTCGACGATGTTGTTGGGGTCGAAGTAGTCGGGGTTCGGGGCGAAGCTCGCGCCCGCGCTGTGCTCGATGCCCTGGTCCACGGGCAGGATCGACATGTAGCCGGTGCCGCCGAGGCGGCCGTGGCCGTACAGCGTCTGCAGCGAGCGGAGCACCCGGGGCGACCGGTCCGACGCGCCGAAGCTGCGGTCCACGAAGTCGCTGCCCGGCAGCGTGAGGCGGTCCTTGCTGATCGCGGGCGAGTCAAAGCCCAGCAGGTTGTCGGCGTCGGCTCCCAGCAGCTTCACGATGTCGGTCATCTCAGTCCTCCAGCCCCGCCCGTCGGCGGCAGGGCGGAACTATGGCCGAGGGGGCGCCTGCCCGTCACGCGCGGGCGTCCATGTCACACACTTGCAACGCGCCTCGCATCCACCTGCCGGGCGCAGGTTCGTTGGTTGCGCATGCCCTCGCAAGGGGGCAGGCTCGGCGCCTCGGAGGTCCCCCATGCGCTCGTCCCTCGCCCTGCTCTGCTTGCTCGCTCTGCCCCTGGCCGGCTGCGTCACGGCCAACAACTACCCCGACCAGTACAGCAAGGCGTACTGCGCCAGCCTGTTCGCGTGTGTGCCCGAAGACGCCATCGAGTTCTGGGGTGGGTACGACGACGCCGACGAGTGCGAAGAGGGCGTCGCCGACCTCCTGCGCGACACGCCGGAGTTCGAGGCTTTCGAGGAGGGCGACCGGGAGTTCGACTCCGACGACGCCGGCGACTGCATCGACGAGGTCGCGGAGATCCAGAGCGACTCGTCGTGTCAGACCGACGAGGGCGCCCCGAACATGAACATCCTGGACTTCACGTTCGACGCCTCGACCGAGGCCTGCAGCTCCGTCTACGACGAGTAGGGCCGCTCAGCCCTCCCGGCGGGTTCGGCTCGCCGCGGACTGCAGGCCCGTCACTCGAACGGCGGCGGCCGCAGCACCAGGGCGCGCTGGAGCCGCGGCCCCTCCAGCAGCATCGTCCACGCGGCCCAGACCCGCCCGAACCGGGCGGGATCGAAGCCGTCGCCGGTCTCGGTCACGTACGCCGCCGCGTACCGGGCCGCCGCCAGCCACGCGAGCACCGCCCAGGCCAGCCCCGGAAAGGACTGGTACTGGCGCAAGAAGGTCTGTCGCTTCACGGCGTCGATGAGCCACGGCACGCCTTCGGGCGGGACCGGCGGCCAGGTGCCGGCGCGCTCCGGGTTCCGCGCCCCGTGCCACCGCCGGAAGCGAGCCAGCTCCTTGCCCGTCGGCGAGTCGGGGTGCGTGGGCCCCAGCGCGATGCCCTGATCGGCGCCGTCCTGCAGGATCGAGTCGATCTCCTCGAGCATGCCGCCCAGCGTGGCCTCCAACCAGGGCTCCACGATCGGCGGCTCGTCGGGCGTCGGGCGCTGGGCGAGGAACGACAGGATCATCGGGTCGTCCACGTCGGGCAGACCGAGGACCCGCAGCAGCGCTGCCTCGGCGGGCGCTTCGGCCCGCGGCAAGGCGGCGCTCTCGGCGAGTGCGGCGGCCACGATGGGCGCGGGCACGCCGTCGCCGGTCCGGTAGACGGCGGCGTCGCTGAGGCAGGTCGCCCGGTTGCCCAACCGCAGCCCGTCGTCGGTCTTGGTGATCTGCAGTGGGAACATCCGGCACGCCAGCGGCTTGGCCTCGGACCCGGCGACCCGGTGCACGGAGCAGCCGCCTTCGAAGAACACGCAGAACCCGTTCCGCTTGCGCAGGAACCAGGCGGTCTGGCCGCGGTAGCCGTCGGTCTCCAGGAACTCGGCCGGCGGGTCGTCCATGGCCGCCAGCACCGCGGGCGCGGCGGCCTTGAGCCGCTCGATGTCGTGGTCCGTGAGGGGCCCCACCCGGAAGCTCGCGCAGCAGGCCGCGCACTGGCCGCAGGTGTGCTTGGGCACGGTGAGGACGCGCAGGCGCGAGGGATCGGTCATGGCGCAGCCTACTGCAGCCCTCGGCGCCTCGCCGACCGGCGAACTCCCCTCCCCGGCCAGCCGGACGCGGGTTGACTCGCCCTGCTGCGACCCGAAGGCTGACGGCCGATGCCCCCTCCGCTCCCCCGCCCAACCGGTCCCCCCGAGCCGTTCTTCCGCCGCCTCGCGGGCGTCTTTCGCTGGTCGCCGCCGGCCCTGAAGCTGGTGTGGACCACCAGCCCGCGGCTGTTCGTGCTGATGGCGTCGCTGACGCTGCTGCAGGGCCTGTTGCCCGCCGGCATCGCGTGGGCGGGCAAGCGCATCATCGACGCCGTCGTCGCCGCCACCCAGGGCGCCGACACCGGTCCGCTGGTGGCGGCGCTCATCCTCGAAGCCGGGCTCGTGGCCGCGGCGGGGGCCGCCCGCAAGGGCAAGGAAGTGGCGACGTCGCTGCTTCGTGTGCAGCTGGGGCACCGGGTCAACGTGCTGATCCTCGACAAGGCCCTGGAGCTGGAGCTGCCGCAGTTCGAGGACTCCGAGCTGTACGACCAGATGACGCAGGCGCGCCGAGGGGCCTCGACCCGGCCCCTGTCCCTGGCGATCAAGGTGTTCTCGCTGGTCGAGCGAGCCGTCGCCCTGACGGCGTACGGGGCGTTGCTGCTGGCGTTCTCGGGGTGGGCCGTCGTGCTCCTGGCGGTGGCTGCGCTGCCGGGGTTCGTGGCCGAGACGAAGTTCGCGCGCGACGGGTTCCGCCTGTTCCGGTGGCGCGCGCCCGAGAGCCGCAAGCAGATGTACCTGGAGTCCGTGATCGCCCGGGAGGACTACGCCAAGGAGGTGCAGCTGCTGCGCCTGGGCCCCGTCCTGCTGGACCGCTACCGGGCCATCTTCAACACCGTGTACGCCGAGGACCGCGACCTGACGTTGCGGCGCGGTCTGTGGGGGTGGTTGCTGGGCTTGCTGGCGACGGCCGCGCTGTACGGGGCGTACGCGTGGATCGCGCTGTCGGCCGCCGCCGCCGCGATCACCCTGGGCGACATGACGATGTACCTGCTGGTCTTCAAGCAGGGCCAGTCGGCGTTCGCCGGCCTGCTGGGCGACGTGGGCGGGATGTACGAAGACAACCTCTACCTGGCGAACCTCTACGAGTTCCTGGCGCTGCCGTCGAAGCGCAGCGACGAAGGAGCGACGGAGGGGCCGGTCCCGGCCGACGGGATCCGCTTCGAGGACGTCTCCTTCGCCTACCCCGGCGCCGAAGTGCCCGCCGTCTCCGGGGTCACCCTGCACATCCCGCCCGGCCGCAAGCTCGCGTTGGTCGGCCACAACGGCAGCGGCAAGACGACGCTCATCAAGCTGCTGACTCGGCTGTACCGGCCCACGGCCGGGCGGGTGCTGCTCGACGGCCTGCCCCTCGACGAGTGGCAGGAAGAGGCTCTTCGGCAGCGCATCGGCGTGATCTTCCAGGACTTCGCCCGGTACCAGTTCGCCGTCGGCGACAACATCGGCGTGGGCGAGGTCGAGAACATGGACGACCGCGACCGTCAGACCGACGCCGCCGAGCGCGGCATGGCGGCGCCGTTCATCGACGCGATGCCCGAGGGCTACGACACGCAGCTGGGCACCTGGTTCGCGGGCGGCCGGGACCTGTCCATCGGGCAGTGGCAGAAGGTCGCGCTGTCCCGGGCGTTCATGTCCGAGGCCGCCGACATCCTGGTCCTGGACGAGCCGACGTCGGCCATGGACGCCGAAGCCGAAGCGGAGATCTTCGATCGCGTGCGGCGGCTCTCCGACGAGAAGATCGCGGTGCTGATCAGCCACCGCTTCTCGACCGTGCGCATGGCCGACGAGATCGTCGTGCTGGATGCCGGCGCGGTGATCGAGCAGGGCACTCACGAGCAGCTGATGAAGCTCGACGGGCGGTACGCCACGCTCTTCGACACCCAGGCCGCCGGCTACCAGTAGCCCCCCGCCCGCCGGCCGCGCCCCGGGGCCCGTAGACTCCGCGGCCGTGGACGATCCCTCCCCCCACGATCGGCTGCGCACCCTGCTGCGCCAGCTCTTCCGACTCGACGACGGCGCCTCGGAGGTGGGCCTGGGCCGGCTGTTTGCGCGGCGTCAGAGCGAGTTGGGGGCGTTGGTCGACGCCGTCGTGGCCGAGGTCGCCGACGAGCCCGGGGCCGCCGGCGAGCTGTGGCAGTGGCTGTCGGCGCACTGGGAAGACGGCGACTTCCTGCCGTTGCCTCGCCACGCCGGGGGCGGGCATCTGGTGCCCTGGGACGGTCGGGAGCGGCTGCTTCACTGGGCCACGAAGGACCTGCACTGGGTCGGGCTCCCCCAGGGCCGGCCCGACCTCGTCGTGCGGGCCGGGCCCGGTCGGCTCGCGCTGCGCATCGTCGAGGTGGAGGAGCCCCTGCCCCAGCGGCAGCGGGTGGTCGCCGCCGATCCAGCCGTGGTGGAGGTCGGCGACACGCTGGAGGTGCGGCTCGCCCTGGCCGCCGCCGGCGGCAAGCAGATGACGTCGGATCGGCGCCTGCTGGCCGCCGTCGCGGCCGCCGCCCCGGAGCGGTGGCAACCAGCCCTGGCCGAGCACCTGCGCCCCACCCTGATGCGGCTGCACCGACGCGCCGGCGAGCTGATGATCCACCGCGACCTGGGGCCGGCACTGCGCCGCGCCCTGCAGCGTCGGCTGCGGGACGGCGTGGACCTGGAGGCGCTGATGCACGGCGAGCCCCAGCGGCTGGCGGCGGCGGGGCGGCGGGCGGCCGCCCTGCAGCGGGCCGGCGAGCGCGTGATCCGCTGGCTCGCCGGCATGGAGGACTTCCGCCGGGACTTGTGGCGGCGGCCGCCGCTGGTGCTGCGGCGGTGGTTCGCGTTCAGCCTCGACCGGGTGCCCGGGGAGCTCGCGGCCGAGATCGCGGCCGTGCCCGCGCAGCAGGACGCCTGGAAGGCCCTGTACGGCGACAGGGCCGTCGTCGACGGATTCGCGGTCGCCGAGACCCGGCACCTGCCGGCGGAGCTCATCGCTCGTGTCGAGGCGGCCCTGGACTGGAGCCGGCCGACGGGGCTCCTGGTCCGCGGCGAGAACCGCCGTGCGCTGCGGCTGCTTCGTCCGGGGCTGCACGGCCGCGTGGACCTGGCCTACCTGGACCCGCCCTACAACACCGGCGGCGACGGCTTCGTCTACCGCGACCGCTACCCCGAGGCGTCGTGGCTGACGATGATGGACGAGCGTCTGGCGGCGTCCATCGACCTGCTGTCGGACTCCGGCGCGCTGTTCGTGAGCATCGACGACCACGAGCAGGCCTGGCTCGACGCGCTGCTGGAGCAACGACTGGGCAACGCGCGGCGGCTCGGCACGCTGGTGTGGAAGAAGAAGGCCGGCGGCGCCAGCGACACCAACGGCTTCGCCGCCGACCACGAGTACATCCTGGCCTGGGCAGCGGGCGGGGGCTTCGTGCTGCGGGAGGACCCCGAGGCGGCGGTCGCGACGAAGTACCCCCACAGCGACGACGTCGGCCCCTACTCCCTCGAGCGCCTCGACAAGCAGGCCCTGGGCTACCTTCCCAGCCTCGACTTCCCCATCGTGGCCCCCGACGGCCGGACCTTCGTCGTCCCCCACCGGGACCCCGACCGCAAGGTCGCGCGGTGGCGCTGGGGCCAGCAGACCGTGACCGAGCGCATGGACGAGCTCGTCTTCCGCGGCCAGCACGTCTACACGAAGAACCGGCCCCGGAGCGGCAGCCAACCTCGCTCCCTGCTGGTGGACAACCGCTTCGGCCGGACGCGCAAGGGGAAGGGCGAGCTGCAGGAGCTGTTCGGCGACGTGCCCGTGGACTTCCCCAAACCGACGCCGTTGCTGCGGCACCTGCTGCGGGTGGGGGCGCCCCCCGACGCCACGATCCTCGACCCCTTCGCGGGGTCGGGCACCACCGGCGACGCCGCGCTGCTGTGCGACGCCGCCGACGGGGGCCAGCGGCGCGTGGTGCTTGTCGAACAAGGGGATCACTTCGACACCGTACTGCTGCCCCGGCTGCTCAAGCGCGCCTACCGGCTGGAGCACGCGGGCGGCAAGCCCGGCGCCGGCGGCGGCCACTCCGTGCTGTACGAGGTCCTGCACACCGAGTCGTTCGAGGATTCGCTGGAGAACCTGGAGCTGCGACGCCCCGCCGGCGCGGATGAGCTCGCCGGACCCGCGTGGACCGAGCGCCTGCTCGCGCTCGAAGCCGTCGACCCCGAGCGGGAGCCCGACGCCCTGGAGGCGACCGAAGGCCGGACCCGGCTCGCCCGATTCCTGGGCGAGCAGCGGGTCGTGCCGGTGGACCTGCAGGCGACGGCCGAGCACCTGCTGGGGTTGCAGGTCGAGGCGCGCGGCGGCGGGGGCGTCGCGGTGTTGGGCCGCTGGCGGGGCGAGTCGGCAATGCTGCTGTGGGGCGACGGCGACGACTTCGAGGCCTGGCGACCGGAGCGGCTGGACGTGGTCTTCGTGGCCGGCGACTGCGACCTGCTGCGGCGCCGACGGGCCGGCGAGCGCTGGCGGGTGGAGCCCATCGGCGATCTGCTGAGCCGGCCGGCGCCGTGAGTCGCCGGCCGCCGGAGATCCCCCTGGCCGAGCAGCTCGTGCTCGCCCACTGGGCGCTGGGGCTGCTGGGGCTGCCGTCCTGGGATGCGCTGCCGACGGACGAGCTGGTGGCCGCTGAGGACTCCGCCCCCGGCGAGCTGTTGGAGATTCTCCGCGACGCCCTGCCGCTGGGGCGGCCCGTCGGCGACGCGGAGCTGGGGGCGGCGGACTCGGCCGTGCGACAGCTCGCCGAAGCCCTGCGCCCCGGCCTTCGCTGGCGGTGGTTCCAGCACCTGACCCTGGTGCTGTCCGAGCTCTACCTGGACCGCCTGCTGGGCGAGCCCGACGCTCTGCTCGCCGACGTCGCCGCCTTCGCCGGTCCCTGGGCCGCCGCCCGCGGGCTGCCCGCCCCCACGATCGACGCCGCCAGCCTCCGCAGCCCCGCCCTGGGTCTGGCCACGGGGGCGGGCAAGACGTTGTTGCTGCACGCCCAGCTCCTGCAGCACCGCCGCCTGCGTCGCCGCCACGGCCGGGCCGAGCCGCCGCGGGAGATCCTGATCACGCCGGGCCGCGACCTGGCCCGGCAGCACCTGGCAGAGCTGCAGCGCTCGGGCATCCCGTGCAGCCTGCTCGAGCCCCACCGGCCGCCGGGCGACGGCGTGCTCGTCGCCGACATTGGTCGGTTTCGGGAGGTGCCTGGCCCCGAGACCCTGGGCGTGGACGCGTTTGCCGCCGACAACCTGCTGCTCGTGGACGAGGGGCACCGGGGGTCGAGCCGCGCCGCCGGGGAGTGGCTGCGCATCCGGCGCGCGCTGCAGGGAGACGGCGTCGCGCTGGAGTACTCGGCGACGTTCGCCGCCGCCGCGGACCGCGAGCCGTCGCTGGGAGCGGAGTACGGGCGCCGGCTGCTGGTGGACTACGACCTGCGGCGATTCCACGGCGATGGGTACGGCAAGAGTTGGCAGGTCATGGACCTCAGCCGGGAGGGGCCGTGGGAGCGGCGGGTGTGGATGGCCGGGGCGCTGGCGGTCCTCGCCGAGCAGCTCGACGTCCTGGCGACCACGCCGGCGCTGGCCGACCACGGGTTCGCGCGGCCCCTCGGGGCGTTTGTGGGCCGCAGCGTGATGTCCGGGGGATCGGTCAGCAGCGAGCGCAGCGACGTGCTCGAGGTGCTGTCGATCCTGGACTGGTTCGCGGCCGGCGGGATCGAGGTCGACCGCGCCCTGGAGGAAGTCGCGGCGGGGGCACCGTCCCTGGGCGACCGCCCCCTGAACGGGTTGTACGGGGAACTGCCGGCGGAGCAGTCACGCTGGCACGCGCTGATCCTCCGGCGGGTGTTCGGGACGACCGCGCCGGGGCGGCTTCGGCTGGAGCCCCTGGCCCCCGACGGCGAGATCGAGCTGCGGATCGGCGACGGGCCGGCCTTTGGGCTCGTGCACGTGGGCGACGGCCGCGGGGTCGCTCGCGAGGCGGCGGCGAAGCTGGGCCTGGACGTCCGACCCCGACCGAGCGCGCCGTCGGCCTTCGCCCGCATCGATGCCCCGGACTCGCCCACGACGCTCCTGATCGGCTCGCGACGCTTCCACGAGGGCTGGAGCAGCTTTCGGGTGGGGCTGCTGGTGCTGCTGAACCTCGGGCGCGGCGCCGGCACCCTGGCCCTGCAGCTGCTCGGGCGCGGCCTGCGGCTGCGGGGCCTGGGCGGGGCCCTCAAGCGCAGCCCCGACGGAGGCCCCCCGGGCAGCCTGGGCAACCGGCTGGCGGTGCTGCAGACCCTGCGGGTGTTCGGCCTTCGGGCCACCTACCTGGCGCAGCTGGATGCCGGGCTGGCGGCCGCCCGACTGCAGCGCACGCCTCCGGGCCGGACGGTGGTGCCGCTGTCGCTGCTGGCCTCTCCCCCCCTGCCCTGGCTCCCCCCCGACGACGCTCCGCCGGCGGTCCCCCGCCTGGGGGGGATCGAACTGGACCTCCGTGCGCGGGTCGTGACCGCGGGAGGGGGCGCCCGCGGCGAGGCCCGGGTGCGGACGTCGGTCCCCCTGCTGGCGGCGCTGGACCACGGGCGGCTCCGCCAGCGGCTGCTGCGCTGCAAACTGCAGCGGGGGTGGCACGAGGTCGCCCTGCCGCCGACGTGCGACGGCCGCCCCCTCACCCAGGCGCTGCTTCAGGCCCCCGGCATTCGCCTGCGGGGCGGCCCTCCCGGCTCCCTCGACCACCGGGACCGCTGGCAGTCCATCGCGGGCGAGCTGCTGGTCCAGGGCTGCGCACGGTGGGTGGCCCAGCGGCGCCGACGCCACGCCCGGCGGGCTCTGCAGCTGGGCCGCGACGACGCCCACCGCCTGATCCCCGATGCGTGGCGGCTCCCCCCCGACGTGCCCCTGCCCGCGGCCGACGCGGCCGTCGAGCCTGCCTTTGGCTGGACCGACGGCGCGGCGGCCGTGTCCCCGGCGCCGCTGCGGGCGGCGACGGCCGCGCTCGTAGCCGAGGGTTGGCAGGCCATTCCCCTCAACCGGCGGCACCCCCTGCTGCGGCAGCTCGAGCACCCCGCCGAGGCCTTGCTGTGGCGCGACGACGCCGTGATCCTGCTCGCCTTCGGCGGCGCCGCCGACGAGCAGACCGCCGGCGCCGTGCGGCTCGTCTCCCTGTCCCCCGACGCACCCCCGCAGCCCGCGCTGCTCGACTGACCCTCGGAGTCCCATGGCGATCCAACGCAAGACCATCCTCATCACGGGCGCGTCGTCGGGCCTGGGCCGTGGCCTCGCCCTGGCTCTGAGCCACGGCGACAACAACCTCGTGATCACCGCCCGCCGCGCTGAGCTGCTCGACGAAGTCGCCGCCGCCGTCCGGGCCCAGGGCAGCCGCTGCGTGGCCGTCCCCGCCGACGGCACCGACCCGGTCGCGGCGCAGTCGGTGGTCGATGCCGCGGTGCGTGAGTTCGGCGGGATCGACGTCGCGATCCTCAACGCCGGCGGCGGTGCGGCGATGTCCATGGCCGACACCCCCGCCGACGCCGTGCTGCGTGTGATGCGGACGAACTACGACACGCTGGTCAATCTGCTCTGCCCGATCATCGCGCTGATGACCGAGCGCCCCGGGACGATCGCCTGGACCGGCTCGCCCGCCGGCTTCTTCGGGCTGCCCAAGTCCGGCCCCTACTCGGCCGCCAAGGCCGCCGGGCGCCTGTTGTTCGACACCTGCCGCATCGAGTTGGCGGGCAGCGGGATTCGATTCGTGGCCCTGTACCCGGGGTTCACGGAGACGCCGGGCCTGGACCCCGACGACGTGCCGCTGCGCGCCTTGATCATCCAGCCGGACCGGGCAGTTCGCGAGATGCTGCGGGCCATCGAACGGGGGCGCGCCCACGCGATGTTCCCCCGCCGGATCGCCTGGCTCATGGCCCTGGCGCGCTTGCTGCCCGAGTTCATCCGGCGACGGATCCTGGCGGTCGCCGCAAGGCTGGGCTGACCGGGGACCCGGTGACGGCACAAGGGCGGGGCGGGCCCTGGACGTCCACTGCCCTTGGCACCGGCCCCGTGCGTGCGCCACCATGGCGGCCATGACGTCCCGACTCTTGATCCTGCTCGCCGCCTTGTTGCACCTCAGCCTCGTGGCCTGCACTGGTCGCACCGTCGACGACGACGACGACGCCGCCGACGACGACGACTCCTCGGCAGCGGACGACGACGACGCCGCCGACGACGACGACGCGTCCGACGACGACGACAGCACCCCGTCCGGCGACGGCCCGCTGACGGTGTTCGTCTTCGAGGAGAGCCCCGCGGGCTCATCGCCGGTGGTCGGCGCGACGGTCACCTGGGACGGCGTGCCTTACACGACCGCCGACGGCGGTGCGGTGGAGTTGGAGGTCCCCCCGGACACCGACTACGAGATCGTCGTGGACCCGCTCAACGGGACGCTGGTCCAGCACGTGTACGGCCACAAGTCCGCGGCGGGCGCGGCGCTCAACGTCAGTTCCCTCGAGCTCCAGCGCATTGATCAAGGCCTGATCGCGCTGGGCCTGGACCCCTTCGACACCGCCCGCGGCGTCCTGACGGTGGGCGTGGTGGACACCGCGGGGAACGATCTCGCCGGGGTGCCGCTGTCCCTCGACAGTGCCTTCACCGGCTCGTTGGTCCCCGCCCCCGCGGGTCCCCCGGCCTCCGGCACGACCACCGGCGGAACCGGGCAAGTGCTGTTCATCAACGTCGACCCGTCTACCGTCAACGTCTCGATCGAGGCTCCGTGGACTTGCACGGTCGCCCCCGGGGGCGGCGTCCTCGGCCCCGTGACCTCGTTCGCCGGCGAGGTGAGCCGGCTCGACCTCATCTGCGAGTAGTCCCGCAGCCGCCGGCCGCGGGCATCGACGAAGGCCGGCCTACGCGTCGGCTTCGGCCCGCCCCACCAGGTCGTCGACCACCGACGTGAGCTCCGCCACCAGCGACCGGTGGGCGTCGGGCCGGGCGGCCAGCGACACCAGCAGGGCGCGGTAGTACCAGGCGGTGCCATCGCGGCCGCCGCGGAACCGCGACCACAGGGCCGAGCCGAGCTGCTCGTGATCCCGGACGATGCTGCGGGCGTTGTGGAGCTTGTCCGACAGGATCACCACGAGGGCGTCGGTCGGCTTGGCGGGCACGCCGGCGAGGTACTCCTCCTTGCGGTCCCGCCAGGGGGGCTTCGGTTCGAGGACGGTGTCGGTGCAGGCCTGCACAATGGCGGCCACCCTCGGGCCGAACCGCCGCTCGATCTCGACCAGGACGGGCTCGCCACCGCAGTCCTCAGGACCGTCGTGCAACAAGCCGGCGATGGCCTGGTCCTCGTCGCCGCCGTTCTCCAGCACCAGCGCGGACACCGACAGCAGGTGGCTGAGGTACGGAACCCCGCTGCCCTTGCGGACGTGGCCGTGGTGCAGCTCCGAGGCGTAGGCGACCCCCGCCAGATAGCGCGGGGTCACGCCGCGCCCTGCCGGCGGCGAATGAACACGAGGCCGAAGCCCAGCAGGCCCAACGCGCCCGGCGGGCCCGCCGCGACCACCGAAGAGTTGCAGCCGGCGCCGCTGCTTGCGCACTCCGGGGCACCCTCGCAGCCCTCGTCGTCGCAGTCGAACGCGCCGTCCCGGTCGTTGTCGCCGCCGTCGGTGCACTCCCCCGCTTCGTCCCCTTCGTAGTCGTCGCCGGCGGCCGTGGCGTCGTCGTCGTTGGCCCCGTCGTCGTCGTTCGCCGCGTCGTCGTCGTTCGCCGCGTCGTCGTCGTCGGTCCCGTCGTCGTCGTCCGCCGCGTCGTCGTCGTCCGTGGCCGCTGAGTCGTCGTCGTCCACGGCGTCGTCGTCGTCCGCCGCGTCGTCGTCGTCGTCCACCACGTCGTCGTCGTCCGCCGCGTCGTCGTCGTCGTCCACCACGTCGTCGTCGTCGGCCGCGTCGTCGTCGTCGGCCGCGTCGTCGTCGTCCACCGCGTCGT